>Ga0105045_10004901_pt1 | contig 11706 bp, 10 predicted proteins | sample MAT02_FD_78089 | JGI IMG/M metagenome (GOLD analysis project Ga0105045, IMG submission 78089) | Freshwater microbial communities from Lake Fryxell liftoff mats and glacier meltwater in Antarctica - MAT-02 (megahit assembly) | ecosystem: Environmental > Aquatic > Freshwater > Ice > Liftoff... | reverse complement strand
TGGGCACCTACCATGAGCCAATAAACGGCCCGGTCTGACTTCAATACGACCGTCGAAGGGTCGGTGTTGGGGTTGTACGTGCCGATTTTCTCGACAAACTTACCATCGCGGGGCGAAGTTGACTCAGCCACTACGATGTCGTACATCGCCATTTTTTTGCGTCCACGACGCGCTAAACGAATTTTAACAGCCATTTGTGCTTGTTTGGTTTTGGTGGAGGATCAAGCCCCCAGGTAAAACGTGGCCGCAAAGGTACGGAAAAAGTCAGCGTTATGGCATTACTGGCCGGAAAGAAACGCGAATGGGCAACAGGATTCTCTCCGTTGCCCATTCGCGTTTCAGATGCTAAAAAAACCCTTCCAATCCAGACCTGTAAGCCGGGTTCTGTCTTCCCGCCGGTTGGCCTGAGCCGCCCGGCAAAATGGCTTATCATTTATCTGGGATGCCGGTTACCCGAACACCTCGTTCGACCTACCCGCGTCGGTGTTGTTCCTTTCGGAACGCTGGCGACGAGCAGCCGCGCGTCCGACGCTTATTTGGTCTTTCAGCCCCTAAGGGTTGCCCTGCCCCACTGGTCACCCACTGGGCGGTAGGCTCTTACCCCACCGGTTCGCCCTTACCTTTTTTAATGAGCGAATGAGCGAATGGTTGCTGGCGCGTTTAAACTGCTACCGGAGGTTATTCACTCATTCACTCATTAAAAATTGGCGGTATATTTTCTGTTGCCCTGTCTATCAACCTGCCGTTCCCAGCCGGTTGCCTTCCCGTTAGGAAGTAGGATGCTCTGCGCTGCCCGGACTTTCCTCATCCCACCCGAAGGCGAGACGCGATAAGCCAGCCTGAATTGGTTGGGATTGCAAAGCTACGTATTTGCTGCGCGTCATTGGCGGTTACTTACCGCTGGTCGTTGCGCCGGTTGATTGCTGCATGTAGTTTACGGTAAGGTGGCAGAGCGATTTCATGCCCAACACGAAGCAGCTTTCGTCGATCTGGAAATCGGGCGTGTGGTGCGGGGCGGCATCTTCCTGCTTTTTACCCTTAGTCATGCCGCCGAGGAAATAAAAAAGACCCGGCACCTTCTGCTGGTAGAACGAGAAATCTTCGGCGCCGGTCTGAGCGGGTATCAGCCTGACGTTGTCGTTACCTGCTACCGTCTGGAGCGTACCCAGCATCTGCGCGGTTAGTTTGGGATCGTTGTAGGTAACGGGATACATAATCTCGATATCCACGTCGGCTTTGGCTCCGGCACTTTCGGCAATGTTGACGGCTACTTCTTTGATACGGCGGTGCATGGTCTTCTGCATGTCAGCATCGAGCGAACGTATCGTGCCAATCATGTTCACTTCTTCGGGAATGATGTTCTGCCGGATGCCTCCGTGAATAGCTCCTACGGTTATCACAGCCGCGTTTTCGGTCAGGGGCAGGTTCCGGCTTACAATCGTTTGCAGGCCCATGATCACCTGTGCCGCCGTTACAATGGGGTCCACACCCGACCATGGCGACGCGCCGTGCGTTTGTTTGCCGTGCAGTTTGATGGCAAACTGATCCACGGCGGCCATTGTCCCGCCGGGCCGGTAGCCAATCTTGCCCACTTCGGTCTGCGAGTTGATGTGCAGTCCAAAAATGGCATCGACTTTGGGATTCTCCAGCACGCCTTCTTTCACCATTAACTGCGCACCACCTTCTTCACCGGCGGGGGCACCTTCTTCGGCGGGCTGGAAAATAAACTTCACGGTGCCGGGCAGGTCGGCTTTCATGGACGCCAGTACTTCAGCCGCCCCCATCAGCATGGCCACGTGCGTATCGTGTCCGCAGGCGTGCATGACGCCGGTTTTCTGGCCGTTGTATTCAGTCTGCACCTGCGATTTAAAGGGCAGATTGACACGTTCCGTTACGGGCAGGCCATCCATGTCGGCGCGGAGGGCCACCACGGGGCCGGGCTTGCCGCCTTTGAGCAGCCCCACAACGCCCGTTTTAGCAACACCTGTTTTAACCTCGATACCGAGCGACTGTAGGTGTGCGGCAATTTTGGCAGCGGTCTGAAACTCGCGGTTGCCCAGTTCGGGATGCTCATGAATGTCGCGACGCCATGCCACCACTTTCTTTTCGAGACTCTCCGCTTTTTTGTCGATCTGCGCTGACATAGACTGCCCGGCTGCAACCTGGGCTATCAGGCAACCCAGTACTACCAGACCAGGGCTTCGTGTAATGTGCTTCATAGAAACGTTCAATTTCATGTGTACAAACATTTAATTGGCAAATTAAAGGAAAATCCAAATAATAAATTCCTATACCTTGATTTGCAGAAAGATAGGCAGGTTAAAGCGTTATATACCATATAATCAACAAATCTACTCGATTAGTCTGATTTTTGATGTGTCTGCTCAGTGACAATCTTTGTATAATGAAAAAAACTTGCCATTCATCGTACACGATAAATTATGGTTCTGCTATATTTGCGACTTACTAAACGGTAATTTTTGTTCCAATTTTAATCGTTACTCACAAATGCGCAAAATTTTCTTTGGAAGCTGGTTGCTTTCGCTTCTGTTCTGCCTGCCGGTGCTGGCACAGGATGTAAGCATAAGCGGCCGCGTCACTTCATCAGACGACGGCTCGGGTCTGCCGGGCGTTAACATACAGGTAACAGGTACAACCAAAGGCACCACGACAGACGTGGACGGGCGGTACCGACTAAGCGTACCGGCTAACAGCCGGTTGGCATTCAGTTTTATTGGCTTCGGCACAAAGGAAGTATCGGTGAACAACCAGTCAACAGTCAATGTCGTATTGACTGCAGGCTCGCAAAGTCTCGACGAGATCGTGGTGACAGCGCAAGGTATCGAACGTGACAAACGGTCGCTCGGCTACTCCACGCAGGAAATAGACGGCAGCCAGCTCTCGCAGCGTTCAGAGCCAAACCTGCTGAACGCGCTACAGGGCAAAACTGCGGGGGTGAACATTACTGGTGCCAGTGGCGCGCCGGGAGCCTCAACCAACATCAACATCCGGGGTATTACGTCGTTCAACGGCTCCAACCAACCACTGATCATTGTTGACGGCATTATTTTCAACAACGACGTCAACAACACCCAAAACACGCTGTTTGGCTCACAGCCTTCCAACCGTTTGGCTGACGTGAACCCGGAAAACATCGAGTCGCTCAACATCCTGAAAGGGCCAGCCGCTGCGGTTCTGTACGGTTCGCGGGCATCTGCCGGTGCCATCATCATCACGACCAAGTCGGGCCGGAACAATAACAACAAGACCGAGGTAACGGTTACGTCGTCGTACAACGTGCAGGACGTATATGGAATACCTAAGTTTCAGAATGATTTCGGTCAGGGATCGCAAAATCTGTTTGTCAACAATTCGACCAACTCGTGGGGCCCCGGGTTTGTGGGTGGACCAACGTCCGTAACAAACATTCAGGGGCAGGTACGCCCGTATCAGGCGTATCCAAACAACGTCCGTGATTTTTACCGGCAGGGTAGCATTCTTCAGAACACGGTCAATCTGGCCGGTGGTGATGTAAACCGCAATTTCGCGCTATCGGTTGGCAACACCACGCAGCAGGGAGTATCGCCAAATACCAAGTTTGTACGAACCAATGTGCAGGTAGGTGGCGAAACACGGCTGAATAACGGTATTAAAATTTCGGGTACTGTCTCGTATGTACAAAGCGTACAGGACGGTGTGGTAGGTGGCAACGGGGGTAGTGCGTTTGGTCAGTTGACCCGTATTCCGCGTAGCTACGACCTGACCGGCGAGCCATTTGTAGATGCCAATCTGCGGAGCGTCTATTTTAACCCAACCATCATTAACCCGTATTGGTCGGTCAATTACACCCGGCAAAAGGGTCAGGTTGACCGGGTGTTTGGTAACTTTATTGTCAGCAAAGACATCAAGCCCTGGCTGAACGTATTGTACCGCGTAACAGGCGACACGTACACCGACCGCCGGAAATTCACCGAAGCTATTGGTTCAGGCCGCACTCCACTGGGTGCCATTACGCAGGACAACTACTTTACGAATGAACTGAACGGTGACCTGATCATCACGGCCAAGACCAATAAGCTCTTTCTGGAAGGGCTAACGGGTAACCTCATACTGGGAAATAACATCAACCAGCGCAAGTTTCAGAATCAGACGGTGGTAGGTGCTTCACTCAACATTCCTGGCTATGAGAATGTGAACAACGGTACCGTGTTTACGAACAGTGGCGAAAGCAGCACCCTCCGTCGGCTTGTAGGATACTACGCACAGGCTTCGCTTGGGTATAACAACTATTTGTTCCTCGAGCTGTCGGGCCGCGCTGACCAGTCCTCAACGCTGCCACAGAATAACAACACGTATTTTTACCCTTCGGCAGCTGTTAGTTTCGTGCCGACGGATGCCTTCAAACTCGATTCGAAGATTCTGTCCTACCTTAAAGTACGGGGTAGTGTTGCCCGCGTAGGACGCGATGCAGACCCCTACCTACTCAACTCGGTCTATACGCAGTCGTCGTTCGGTAATAACGTGGCCAGTATTCAGTTTCCGCTGGCCCTGGCTGCCGGCAACATACCGGGCTTTGGCATTAGTGGCCGGATCGGTAGTCAGAATCTGAAACCCGAATTTGTAACGTCGGCAGAGGTGGGCCTGAACGTTGGCCTGTTCGACAACCGCATCGGTCTCGATATGGCCTATTTCGATACGCGCTCGACCCAGCAGATTTTCGATGTGGCCGTTGCCCCAACGTCCGGTTTCGACAACCGCACAACCAATGTGGGTGAACTGCGTAACCGGGGTATTGAGTTTACGCTGACGGGTACGCCCATCCGGGTCAATGGTTTCAAGTGGGACGTAGCCCTGAACTTCACGCGTATCCGCAACAATGTTGTCTCGATTATAGAAGGCGTTGAGCAGTCAACCATTGTTGGTGGCTCCTTTATCGGCATATCGCCCTCTATTTTTGTTGGTCAGCCCTACGGTGTTATCGTAGGTGGTGCTAATCCACGGGTGCAGAGTACCGATGCCAATGGTGCCAACTATGATCCTACCGGGCAGTTTGCCGGGCAGTACGTCATCAACCCCATTACGGGCGGCTTTGCCCCAACGCTTGCGGGCAAGGTTTTGTCGAACCTTCAGCAGAACTACACCGCCGGTCTGAGCAACACGTTCTCGTATAAAGGACTGGCCTTAACTATCCTGGCCGATGTACGGCAGGGTGGTCAGATCTTCTCCTTCGGTGGTGCTGACGTACGCAGCAATGGTTCGCTTTTCGTGACGGGTATCGACCGCGATCAGCCCCGCATTTTACCCGGCGTGATTCCGGTTACGAACGCCGATGGTACAAGGGGCTACAGGCCGAACAACATTCAGCTATCGGCACAGTCGTACTGGGGTGGTCTGGGTGGTCTGGGTTCGGAAGGTGCCGTGTTCGATGCTACCGTTTATCGGCTGCGCGAGGTGGCACTGAACTACTCGCTACCCAAAACGCTGCTGGGCAAAACGCCGTTTGGTAATATCTCGGTGGGCGTGAGTGGCCGTAACCTGCTGTTCTACGCGCCGGGATTCATTGCCGATCCTGAGGTAAACACGCAGGGAGCGGGCAACATTCAGGGACTTGACCTGAACGGTCAGCCCAACACGCGCAACATTGGTGCTAACATACGCCTGACATTTTAAGCCAACTTTCTGTCAACACAATGACTATCAATATCAAAAAAATATATCTGCTGACCCCCCTCCTGCTGGGCATGGGCGCGTGCAGCAAGTTTCTGGACATTAACGTAACGCCCAACAACCCAACGGCCATCACGCCGAATGTATCACTGCCTGCTGTGGAAGCAGCGGCCGCGTTCGCTAATGCCAATGAACTGAATCGCTTTGCTTCGGTGGTTGTGCAGCACCTGTATGGGGCGGGCGGTGGTCCTGCTGCTACCGATATCTACGTAACAACGGGCGAGGATCTCAACAATCAGTGGCAGGGTGAGCTGTACAACGGCGTTTTGATCGACGCCCAGAAGATGATCGAACTCGGCGATGCCAACAACGGTAACGCCAAGGCGTATTCGGGCATCGGCAAAATCCTGAAAGCATATGGTTTCGCTGTTGCTACCGACTGCTGGGGCGACGTGCCGTACTCGCAGGCGTTGAAGGGCGAGGCCAACACGCAACCTGGCATAGACAAGCAGGAAGACATTTACAAAGGCAATCAGGCCCAGAACATTCAGAGTCTGTTTGATCTGGTACGTGAAGGTCTGGCCGATCTGGATGCCCCTTCGCCGGTTAAGCCGGGTACGGATGATATCATCTACGGTGGTGATCTGAACAAATGGAAACTGGCTGGTAATTCCATGCTGCTCAAGTTTGCCAATACCATCAGCCGCAAAGAACCCGAACTGGCCCGGACCGTAATCAATGAGGTATTGACCCGGAACGTCTATATCAAGTCGAATGCCGACGATATGAATTTTAGGTTTGGCACGGCCATCAACAGTCAGGACCCGCGCTACACGTACACCATTCTGAGCCTGTTCCGCGATGATCTGGCGATGAGTTCACGGTTTCAGGGTGTCATGCAGGGACTCAGCGATCCGCGCCTACCCGTATTCTTTACCCGTCCCGGAGGCAATTTCTTAGGATTTGACAATGGGCTACGTGCTACACTCCCCTCCTCTACAACCTGGTCGCGTTACAATGCGTACGTGATTGGAGCGGGTGGTGAAGGACCGGTGCGGATGCTGACTAACTTCCAGCGGGCGTTCATCCTGGCCGAGTCGGCTTTGATTCTGGGTACGCCCGGTGTTCCGCAAACGCTGTATGCCGAGGGCATCCGGGCGTCCATGACGCTGGCCGGTATCCCTGTTGCTCAGATCGACGCTTACGTTACGGCCAACGCGCTGACAGGTACCACACAGGAGCGACTGGCGCAGATCATGACCCAAAAGTATATTGCATTTGTAGGCAATGGTCTTGAAGTCTGGAATGACGTTCGCCGGACCAACCTGCCCCGTCTGCAACTGTCGCAAAATGCCGCCGGTATCGACGGGACGCCACAGGTACGTTTACAATACACCGCCACAGAGCGGACACGGAATCCTAAATTCCCTAACCCAGGCCCGCAAACCAACGCTCGCGTTTGGTGGGATATCGATTAAGGAACAACCACATTCATTCAGCCAATCAAATGAAAAAAATACTCATACAAGGCTTTATGCTGGCGGTACTTGCCGCTGGCAGCTTTGCCTGCAAAGACGACCTCGTTTACACGGATCTACTCCAGGATCGTCGGCCAGCCGTTCCGGTTACGTACACCAACGCCACTACTTTTGGGTTTAATCCGTTTATCGAGGTATCGGCGGCTGCGGGCCAAATCTCGTACACCCTCTCGATTCCGGCTGGTACGGGTCGGACCATCCGGGAGATCACAACGGTAGCGGGTGGCGGTACGGGTATCAACCCCGGTACGCTGAACAGCGCGGCTGCCAAATTCAACACGGCTCCTATCCCGGGAAGTGGCACAACGGCAACGTTCACCACGACGCTGGTGGCTTTCAGGGCCAAGTATCCCGCGATTAACGTGACGCCATCGACCAATCCATTAGTCCCGCGTGAGATTGCGTTTATGTTCAGGATCACACTGGACGATGGCTCGGAGATTATTCCGGTACAGGCCCGGGCGCGTATTATTCCGTAATAACACGTTGCCTTCTACCAAAAAAGCCTTCCGAAATTCGGAGGGCTTTTTTGTGCTGAACACCCAGCAGTGGATAGCCCTGCGGACCGGGGCTCTTCAGACCAACCGCCCTACCACATCGGCAAGCGGCATCAGAACGCTGGTGCTGAATTCGCTTAGTCTGCCTACCGATATCACCGACGAGGCCATTGCGGCTCTGCCACCCTACAACTGGCAGGGAGAAGCCTACCGCCCCGGTTCAGTAAGCAGTGGCGACATCTCGGCGCAGGGTGGTAATGAGAAAACCACCTTTTACATCTCCGGGGCGTTTACACAGCAGGACGCCATTCTGCGGAACGTTGACTTCAAACGGCTGGGTGGCAAACTAAACCTGACGCACAAAATCAACTCTCGTTTGAGACCGGTATCACACTGGCTAACATAACGCAACGGGGGCCATTTGGCGGTGCCGAAGGGTCGCTGGCCTTTGGCGCACCGCAGTATTCGGCACCGCTGATTTTGCCGCTGAATCCGATTTACAATCCCGATGGCAGCTATTATGGCCTGCCCGCGTCGGGCGTGGTTATACCCGGCGACTTGTCACAGAACGTCATTGCCAATTCGAACCTGATCGTCTCGAAAACCACGACAAACCAATTGGTTGGCAATCTGGCTCTGACCTACAAATTCTCGAAGGATTTTTCAGCCCGCGTATTCGGTGGCCTTGATTACCGGGTTATCAACTCGTCGTTCTTTGGTGATCCTCGCATGTCCAATTATTTCAACATGGGCGCAAAAAAACCCCCCCCTCAACCCGGAGGGCTTTTTTTGCGCCCACCTGCCGGACAAATACCCGCTAAAAACGTTATCTATGCAGATACACGTAACTAATCTGACCACCATTACACCCTGTACATGCTAAATTCCCGTATTGCCGGCGTAGGTCATTATCTGCCCGAACGTATCGTCACAAACGACGAAATTGCCCCCGGCATGGACATTACCGATGCCTGGATTGATGAACGAACCGGTATCCGCGAACGACGCTACGCCCAGTCCGGCGAGGAGACTACCACCACGATGGGAGCCGCTGCTGCCCGTATTGCCATAGAGCGGGCGGACATTACGCCCAACGATGTTGATTTCATTGTTTTTGCCACCATGAGTGCCGATTATCTTATTCCCGGCTGCGGGGTGCTGCTCCAGCGCGAACTCGGCATTACGGGTGGAGAAATTGGTGCACTTGACGTCAGAAACCAGTGTTCGGGCTTTCTATATGCGCTGTCGGTGGCTGACAAATTCATTAAAACGGGTACGTACAAAAACATTCTGGTGGTAGGGGCCGAGCGGCAGTCGTGCAACCTCGATTTCAGCCCGCGCGGACGCGATGTGGCCGTACTCTTCGCCGACGGAGCCGGGGCCGTAGTCCTGCAACCCACCGACGAGCCAGGCCGGGGCATCCTCTCCACCCACCTCCACGCCGACGGTACCCATGCCGAAGAACTGAGCGTCATAAACCCCGGCAGCCATGGCAATTACCATTTCAAAAAGTACAAACCCGACTACTTAGACGGCGAGTACGTACATTCCAACCCCGGCCCGTTTGAGCCTCCGTATCTGTTTACAGGTATTTTCAAGGGGTTCCTGGTCATCAAGAAGGCGTTCGAGAAATTCCCCGCCGTGATGAAGGAAGCGGCAGTCGCCAACGGCCTGACCCTCGATGACGTGGATGTGTTTGTGTTGCATCAGGCTAATTTGCGCATTCTGGAGTATGTGCAACGCCGGATGAAGATCCCCGACCACAAACTCTGGAACAACATCCAGCACTACGGCAACACCACCTCAGCCTCAATACCCATTGCGCTGAGCGAACGCTGGGAAGCCGGAAAAATCCAGCCAGATAACGTAATTTGCATGGCCGCGTTTGGCAGCGGCTTCACCTGGGCGTCAGCCCTTATTAAATGGTGAAAGAGCGAATGAGTGAATGTGCGAATATGGCTGGCACCGTCGAGTTGGCGCCGGAGGTTATTCGCTAATTCGCTCATTCGCCAATTCACTCATTAACTCCATGACCGTCGGCGAAACCTTTACCTACCAATACCATTTCTCGCAGGATGACGTTCGGACGTTTGCCGAACTCACCGGCGACGATAATCCGCTGCACCTCGACGCGGACTACGCGGCTACTACGCCGTTCAAACGCCCTATTATGCACGGAATGCTCAGCGCGAGTGTCTTTGCGCGGGTGTTTGGCCGCAATTTCGGAGGCACTGGGGGTGTCCACATGTCGCAGATGCTGGAGTTTGTCCGGCCCATGTACCCCGACGTGGAGTACGAAGCCCACTTTGAATGCCGCAGCATCGACACTCACCGGCACACCGCCGAAATTAGCTGCGTTGTGGTTGACCCGGCCACAAAAAAGCCCACCCTGCGCGGACTGGGCGTGGTGTATCATAAGGAAATGTTTAGCTGAAAACCCGTATATTTATTGAGTTAACAACGGAGAAATTATGGAAACACTCCCCCGGCAAATCACACACAAGGAGTTCAGGGCAATGGAGTTCGGGGAGGACGAACTGAAGCAGTTTATTTTTGAACTCGTAGACGGCGAAATCGTGGCCCGCAACTTCCCTACCGCATCACATCAGCGCATTTTATTCAAATTAACTATGCTATTCGGCAACTTCGCCGGGCAACTTGGCGAGGTACTTTTCGCGCCCTTCGGCGTAGTGCTGGATGATTTCGACGATGTGCAGCCCGATCTGATGTTCGTCAGGAACGAGCGACGGGAGATCGTTCAGGAAGACGGCATTTTTGGTGCGCCCGATCTGGTAGTCGAAATTATTTCGCCGAGTTCAACAAAAACCGATCGGGGGAAAAAGTTTAAACTCTATGAGCGGATGGACGTGCCGGAGTACTGGATTGTGGACATTAAAAACCGCAGCGTCGAGGTATATCAACGGCAGGAATCGGGCTACGAACTGATGTCGTTTGCTGCCGAAGCGGGCGAGGTTCAGTCGTTTGTATTACCCGGAGTACGCATTGCCGTTGGCGGGTTGTTCATGTAAGAATCAGCTTTACGCATGCCACACCCACGCCAACGGCCAGCAGATACCGCAGGGTTGGTACGTTGAACCGATGGCTGCCGAAGTACCCGCCGAGAATACCCCCAGCAAAGGCCGCGCCGATCCAGCCGTAGAGCGACGGCTCCGGCGCGTAGCCCCGGCTCAACAGCCCAAACAGGCCCGACAGCGAGTTGACGAAGATGAACAGGGCCGAGGTGGCCGCCACTTCTTTGAGACGCGCCCACTTGAAAATTAGCATGACGGGGCTGAGAATAATACCCCCACCAATGCCAATCATACCCGACAGTAGCCCAATCACGCCCCCCGTCAGCAAACCCGCCCCCAGTGGAATAGGCCGCGGCTCCTCATGCCGACCGCGTATGGTCCAGAGCATCCTGACAATCACCAGCAGCAGACAGACGGCCAGCAATTGGCGGTAAAACGTATCGCTCAGCGGAATCAGGGCACCCACAAACGCCAGCGGAATACTCGCCCCGGCAAACGGCCAGAATTTGTCCCACCGGAAATAACCCGCCCGGTAAAACTGAATGAACGACACCGATGACACGAACAGATTGAGCATCAGGGCCGACGGTTTCATCAGCATCGGCGATACGCCAAACAGTGCCATCATGGCCAGGTACCCACTGGCCCCGCCGTGCCCAACGGAGGCATAGACGAAGCCCACTATGAACAGACAGGCCAGAAAAGCAATCTCATATTCCATAGAATTCTTCGTTAAGTTGGGTATCCGTTTAAGTTGGAAATATACTCCTGAATACAGATGATTTTACGCTTTTTAGCCTTGCTGATTGGCTTTTGGCCGCTTTTTCTCGCTGATCTTTCAGCGCAGTCACTGATCCCGCCACCCCGCCAGTGGTCCTACCTCGATCCCGTCACCGACTCCGTAGCGGGCATCAGTCTCGAAAAGGCATACAACCTGCTGAGGAACCGCCCTTCAGTACCGGTCATAGTCGG
>Ga0105045_10004900_pt1 | contig 11706 bp, 9 predicted proteins | sample MAT02_FD_78089 | JGI IMG/M metagenome (GOLD analysis project Ga0105045, IMG submission 78089) | Freshwater microbial communities from Lake Fryxell liftoff mats and glacier meltwater in Antarctica - MAT-02 (megahit assembly) | ecosystem: Environmental > Aquatic > Freshwater > Ice > Liftoff... | reverse complement strand
CTGAGCTGCGTGCCGCGAAATTCCAGCCGCACCCGGCGGTCAAAACCAAGCCGCCCATCACCCGTTTCGCCTGCACCCTCTGGGTGATCCATGATCCGCCACCTTAAGCCCGATCAACATGCTGAAATATAACATATTATCGATTGTTAAAGGCGCAAAATCATCAGGTTACTTGGGGAATGCGGGCTGGTTATGTTAACTAAGTGTCGGCTCGGGTTACCGTACTCTCGGATACGCTTCCCTTCGTCTTGATCGGACAACCGATGTGGCGCGTTCGTCTCCGCTCTGCGGTAATCAGAAAGTGGCCCGAACCTGAAATAGCCAGATCTATAGCTTGGAAGGTAGTCACGTTTGAAGTGACGAGTCAAATATCGACCCGGGTCATCAAAGTTGTCCGCCGTTGGAATCACGGAATCTTTCTCAATCGCGGTTGCAAACTGCCGCCAAGATAGGTGATAGAGTCAGTTATTCAAGACGAGTTGGCTCAGGGCGCTCTATTTGGCTTCAGCAGGGATGTGTTCGTCTACAACGCCATATCGAACAACCGCGCCGGTGCGGCCAACCGCGATGTCATCAACGGCTTCACCCGTGCCCCTGGCGACCAGGACCGGATCGACCTGAGCGTGATCGACGCCAATACCACCGCCTTCGGTACAAACAACGCATTCGCCTTCATCGGCACGGCGGCGTTCTCGGCTACCGGCAGCGCGGGGCAACTGCGCCTCCGGTCGCTGGGCGGGCAAACTCGATCCTGATCGAGGGCGAAGTGAACGGCGGCTGGCGGGCGGATTTACAGATCTTCGTCAACGGCCAGACCACAATGCAGGCGGGCGATTTCATTCTCTGACCGCCCGCCGTTTCGCATGCGAAACGGATCACCCGCGCGCTACATGCCCGCGCGCGTCAGCCGCGCGCCACACGCCCGCGGACCCAGGCCAAATAGGCGCGCTCGGGGGCGCGCAGGGCGGGGCGGCCGGTGGCGATCCAGAAGCCGCGCCATTCCGCCTCGAGCGCGTAGGCATCCCAGCCCGGGGCCAAGGCGCGCACCGCATCCAGCGTCGCGGCGCCGAACAGCGGGCCCGTCGCGCCGGATGCGCTGCCCTCCGCCTCGGTCAGGCGCTGGCGGGTCACGGTCAGGATATCGTCGGCCCCCAGCGCCAGGTCATATTCCGGCAGCCGCCCGTCGGCGATGATGCGCCGCACAGCCGCGCGAAACACCCGCAGCGGCGCGTCCGATCCGGCCTTCTGCTGCAACAGCGCCAGCCCGATGCGCCACTCGGCCTGGCGGCCGCAATGCTTGCGCGCCAACTCGTAAATCCGCCGCTCCAGCGGCTTGCGCAGGCCGAAATAGTCGCGCGACAGCGTCAGGACCGCGCGTGACAGCGCGGCGCGAAACAGCCACTCGGACAGGGTCACGCTGACCGAGACCATGCGCCCGCCCCGGGTCTTGCGGATCACCTGCCAGGCCTCGATCAGGCCGAACCCAGCGGTGATCTCCTGCCCGCCCTGGGCCAGGTTGGTGGTGATCCGGGTGCCCGACAACCGCTCGAAGGCGTCGATCAGGCGGGCATAGGCATCGCCGCCGGTATCGCGCCCGGTGGCCACCAAGAGGTCATGCGCGGTCAGGCGCAGGGTCCGGCTGACGGCGCGGCCCGCGTTCAGCGCCGCCACCAGTTGGCTGATGCAGTAGATCAGGATATCCTTGTCATGGATCGTGGCCCGGCCCCGGACCGAGGGGGTGATGGTGACACTGACCCCATTATGGGCATAGCGGCGCAGGCTGAGGTCGGGCCGCGTCGCCAGCGAGAACATCGGATGTTCCATCGAGGCCAGGTCATCCTTGGGCGCCGCCCCCAGGATATCGCAGTAGAAAAGATCGCCCTGCGCCGCCAGATTGACGGCCATGCCGGGGCTCATCCCCGCATCCGCCGCACGAACAAGGCTAGCCCGGCGCTGCAAACCCGGGCGTTGCTCTGATCCTGATTCCGGTGCTGATCATGGCCCCGATCATGGCCGTGTTTCCGGCCCTGATTGCGGCCCTGATCGCGCGTGTTCCGCATTCGCCTGCCCTGCCTGCCTTCTCACCGGGTGGTCTGGCGCCGCCCTTGGAGATTCGGGGTTTCAGTGACACCCTCTGCGGCTTACCCTAAAGTTATCCACAGGTCGCGTCCAGCCAGTGGCAGCGGGGCCGCAAGCGGCAACGGCGGATCAGAGTCGCGCGCTTCGACGGATCGGAATCGCCCCAGCGTCGGATCAGAATCGCCCCACCCGCGGCGCCATTTCAGTAAACCTTTGTTCACCAAAGGTTTACGACGGTTTCAGCCTGACTTACATGCCGCTTAACTAACTGATAACATCAAGCTAACACCCGATGCCTGATGCAGACCGGCAACGGTGCGCCGCAGCCGCCGCAAAACGGCGCAGAAAAGCTCCGCCTCAACGGCCAATGTGCCGAAAATCCTTTGATGTGCCGGGTTTTGGTGTATGTTGCCGAAAAGATGGCACATGGCCGAAACGAGGCCTGAAATGTGAAGGCAGGCAGCAGTGCAGATCAACCGACCCGGTCGCAATAGACAGACCCGCAATGGCCACTGATCCGCTGCCGCCCTATGTCGGCATCGATCCCGATCAGGCGCTGGCAGACCTGGGGCCTGCACCGGACACCGCGCAATTTGCCGCCATCGCCGCCGCCTGTGCCGCAGGGCGCGGCGATCTGGAACGGCGCGGTCTGGATGCCACCGGACAACGCCGCCTGCGGCTGTTCTCCACCTGGGAAGTCACGCGCTATCTGATCCCGGTCGGGGCTGCGCATTTCCGCCGCGTGTTGCGCGCCCGCCCCGACCTGCCGCAGGGCCGCAGCGAGACCGAGGGCGGCGCCAAATGGTTCACGCTGGACGAGGTGCTGCGGCTCAAGGCGCATTTCGGCGCCGAAGGGTCCAAGGCCAAGCCCTATCTGCCATGGCGGCCGGCCGGGCTGCCTGCGAAAATCCTGGCGGTGGCCAATTTCAAGGGCGGCGTGGGCAAGACCTCGACCGCGGCGCATCTGGCGATGTCGGCTGCACTGGACGGCTACAAGGTGCTGGTGATCGATCTGGACAGCCAGGGCTCGATGACCTCGATCTTTGGCGGCAAGGTCGCGGATGAATGGGGCACGGTGTTCCCGCTGCTGGCGCGGCACTATGCCGGCCATCTGCAGGCCGACAACCGGCGCCGCGCCGAAAGGGGCGAGGCGCCGCAACCGCTGGACGATACCCTGTCCGGGGCGCTGGGGATGACGGCCGGCGATCTGATCGCGCCGACGCACTGGCCCAACATCGACCTGATCGGCGCGCAACTGAACCTGTACTGGGCCGAGTTCCAGATCCCGGTCTGGCGGATGACGGCGCGCGGCTGGAAGCTGTGGGATGCGCTCTCGGATATTCTGGCGGCCGATGGCGTGCTGGACCGTTACGACATCGTCATCCTGGATACGCCGCCCGCACTGGGATACCTCACCATCAACGGGCTGGCGGCGGCTGATATCCTGCTGGTGCCGCTGGGGGCCTCCTACCTCGAATTCGACTCGACCGGGCGGTTCTTCGACATGCTGCATTCCACCTTCCGCTCGATCGAGGAGGGCGAGAACCTGGCCGCCCGCGCCCTGGGGCGGCCGGGGATGGCGTTTCACTGGGATGCGGTGCGCGCGGTGCTGACGCGCTATGACGGCAGCCAGCAGGCCGAACTGGCGGGGCTGATGCAGGCCTATCTGGGGCGCACGCTGTCGCCGCACCGGCAGGACTTTACCGCGCTGATCGGGCAGGCCGGCGAACAGGTCCAGGGTCTGTACGAGGCCGATTACCGCAACTTCAACCGCGAGACCTATGCGCGTGGCCGCGAAACGTTCGATGCGACCTATGCCGCGGTCAAGGCGCTGATCCTGGGGGCGTGGCGCCGTGACGAACTGGCGGCCCTCCCGCCAGCCACCGGTTGAGACGCCCGGCGGTGCCAGACCGCATCAATCTCGCGGTGCCATACCGCAATAATCACGCGGTGCCATACCGCATCACTCCTGACCGGGCCGGGTCCGCCCGGCCCCATTGCAAAAGGTGCCGCCATGGCCAGACGCCGTCGCCTTGACCCTGTGCCGCTGGATCAGACAGTCCCTGAAGGGCCGTCAGAGACGAAATCCATGTTCCCCGCCTATGCTGACGGTGTCTGGCGCCCGGCGCGAGCCCCGGTGGCGAGCATCGCTGCTGATGGCGCGCAGGCCGCCGCGCTGGATGACCTTGCCCAGACCCTGCACGCGGCGCGCCGCGAAGGCCGGCTGATCCTGCGGCTGCCGCTGGCGGTGGTCGAGGACGGCTATCTGCTGCGCGACCGCTTGCCCGGCGCACTGGACCCCCGCGAGCCTGCGATGGCGGCGTTGATCGCCTCGCTTGCCGCCCGGGGGCAGCAGACCGCGATCGAGGTGGCCGATCTGGGCGCCGGGCGCTATGGGCTGATCTCGGGCTGGCGGCGGCTTGGCGCGCTGCGCCATCTGGGCGCGGAGAGCGTGCTGGCTATCGCCCGCCCCCCGGCCGAGGCGCAGGCCGCCTATCTGGCGATGGTCGAGGAGAACGAGGTCCGGGCCGGGCTGTCCTATTACGAACGGGCGCGGATCGTGACCCGGGCCGCCGACAGCGGCGTCTTTGCCGATGACCGGGCCGCGCTCGGCGCGCTTTTCGCCAGCGCCTCGCGTCCGCGCCGGTCCAAGATCGGATCCTTTGTGCGCATCGTCCGGGCGCTGGATGGCGCGTTGCGGTTTCCGGCCAGTCTGAATGAACGCCAGGGTCTGGCGCTGGCCGCCGGGCTGGACCGTGACAAAACCCTTGCCCCGAGGCTGATATCAGCCCAGTTCGACACCCCGCCGATAGGTCCCGCCCACGAAGCGCGGCTGATCGCAACGGCGCTGGCGCCCCGACGGACGGCACGCCCCCAGGCTGAAACCGGGGCTGACACCGGGGTGCCCCCCCCCGGGTCATCCCCTGAGCCGATCCTTGGGCCATCCCCTGTCCCGGAAACCATGCAGACCGGACTGTCGGCGGTGCCGCGGGTGGCGATGGTGGGCCCTGACCAGATGGTCGTGCAGGGCGCGGCCCTGACCGACCCCGCCCTGCAGGCTCGACTAATACGGGCGATTCAGGATGAAATCAGTCTCTGGCAGGCTGACAGAGACTGATTTTGTGCAGGTGACCCCAAAGGCGGGCCAAGGGCGGCACATTGCGGGGACCGTTTCGCATGCGAAACGCGGACTATTCCTCCTCGACCGAACCCATGTTGACCTGGTGCATCGCGATGGCATCCTCGACGTCGGGAAAATAGTGCATCTGGCCCTTTTCCAGCACTGCGCCGGCATGGCACAGCTTGCGCAACTGCGCAGTCGAGTGGGTGACGACGATGGCCCCGGCATAGCGCATCCTGTCTTCGAAGACCTCGCGGCTTTTGACCTTGAAGTTGGCGTCACCGACACTGGTGACCTCGTCCACCAGATAGGTGTCGAAGGGAATCCCGATCGAGACGCCAAAGGCCAGCCGTGATTTCATCCCTGCGGAATAGGTCCGCACCGGGGCGTTGAAATAGGATCCGAGTTCCGAGAAGTCGGCGACGAAATCGCACAACTCGTCACTGTCCAAGCCATAGACCCGGGCGATGAAGCGGGTGTTCTGCACCCCGGTCATGTCGCCGTGGAAACTGCCCGCAAAGCCCACCGGCCAAGACACCGTGCCGCTGGTGACGATGCGGCCGGTATCGGCCCGGATCGTGCCGCCGATCATCTCGAGCAGGGTCGATTTGCCCGCGCCGTTGCGGCCCAGAAGCCCGACGGCCACGCCCGAGGGGATGGTCAGGTTCACGTCCTTCAGGATGGTCCTGCGCCCGTCCGGGGTCCAGAACGACTTGCTCAGGTTTTCGAAGCGGATCATGCGCGGATCATCCCTGGCCCATCATTAGCCCCTCAGCGGCGATCGCGCAGCGAGTAGTAGACCAGGCTGAGGATCGCCCAGATCAGGAAACTGAACAGCGCCACCAACCCGCCCAGAAGCCAGCGCTGCGGATATTGCGACCGCTCGGCCTGGGTAGGGCCGACATAGACGGCCAGATAGCGGCTTTGCCGGTTCGCCTCGGCCCGCGCACTGTCAAAGGCCGACAGCGCCGCGATATAGGCGCGCTCGGCAAACTCGCGCTCGACCGTCAGGCGCTCGAACTCGGCCACGGTGGCGGCATAGCTGCGCCCGCCGGGCCCGGGGCCCTCGGCGCCGAACTTCTGGCGCTCCTCCTCGATCCGCGCCTCGATCACCGCGATCCGGCTTTGCGCCTGTCCGACGCGGGGGTCGTTGTCGTTAGCGCCGGTGCGCAAGAGGTCCAGTTCGATCAGCGCGGTCGCCAGTTGCCCCTGCAGTGTCGCCAGAAGCGCCATCTGGCCCTGGATGTCGGCCGTGACGTCGACGATCTGGTTTTCCACCCGGTAGGCGGTCAGCGCCTCGCGCGCGCTTGCCAGCCGCTCGACGCCCAGCGTCAGGTCCTCGCTGGCGTAGCGGGTGGCATCGTTGCGGGCGATGGCCGACAGATTGTTGATCATCGCCGTGCTCTCGGCGTAGATCGCCTCGGCGATGCCGCGCGCCTCGGCCGGGTCAAAGGCCAGCACGCGCAACTCCATCAGTCCCGAGCTGCTGTCGTATGAGATTCGCACCATGCGCTGCCAGAAGGCGGTCAGATCCTCGATCGTGCCACCGGGCAGAAAGGAAAACACCGGGTCGGTGGCGTAATGGCGGGCATACATGCCGCGCAGGTCCAGCTGCGCGTCGATGGCGGCGACCAATTGCTGGCTGCGGATGAATTCATAAAGGATGTCGCTGTCGCGCGACCCGCCGCCGCCGCCGAGCGAGGAGCCGAGCCCGCCCAGAATGTCGCTGGCCGACGAGATGTCCTCGCTGCGGACGGTGAACCCCAAGGTGGAGGCATATTGATCGACCGTCCTTTCCCTGAGGTACCAGACCGAGAGCGCGACAGGCACCACGACAAGCACGAGAAACGCCAAGAGCAGGCCCCAGTGCCGCCGTCGGGCCCGTGCAGGCCGCGCCGTAGCCCGCGCGGGCCCGGCCTTGGGCGCAGCGGCAGGGGCAGGGGCGGCAGGGATGGCTGCCGGGACGAGGGCTGCAGGGACGGGGGCGGCAGGGACGGGGGCGGCAGGGGCAGCGGCGGCAGAGGTGGCAGCGGCAAGGGCAAGGGGCGCGGCGGCAGGGGCAGAGGTAGAGGTGGCAGCGGCAGGGACAGGGGCAGCGGCGGGGGTGGCTGCTACGGGGGCAGGGGCGGCAGGGGCAGGAGGCGGGGGTGCAGCGACAGGCGCCACCACAGCGGCGGAGGTGGCGGAGGTGGCGGGCGCCGCGGAGGGCGCACCAGCGGAGGGGGCAGCAGCGGAGGGGTCTGACATCGGGGCCTGTCTGGGTTGCGCATCGCGCGCGAGCCTAGTCCTTTGCCGTCGTCTCGGCCAGAGCGGCAATCCGGTGCGCCGCCGCACTGCGCCCCAGCCGCCCGGTCAGGCCGTCGCGGATGCCCAGCCACATCAGCCGCCGGTAGACCGGACGCTCGGCGGGGCCGTAGTGCCGGGCCTTGCGGGTCCACGCAATCAGGTACCAGGCCAGCGCCAGCGGCCGCAGCAGCGGGCCGGCGGCGGGCCGCGTCATCCTGATGCCGTTGCGGCACAGGTAATAGACCTTCCACAAGGGTCGCGTGGCCAGACCGGTCCCCAATGTGCCGCAATCATGCTCGAACCGGATCGCCGGGTGCAACCGGATCGCCAGTCCGGCCCGGCGCAGCTTCAGGCTGTAGATCACGTCATCGCCATAGATGAACAGCCCGCCCTCGGGCAGGCCGATCCGCGCCGGTGCGCCGCGCGCCAGAAAGAAGCCGACGAAGGACGCGCCGTCCACCAGGCGCACCGGCGCATCAGGGGCCAGCGCGGCATCGGTCAGATGAAACGCCGACCGGCCCTGCCGGAAGGTGCGCCAAGCCAGGCCCAGCGACCAGAACGGGTTCAGCAGCGGGCGGTTCATCTCGGCCACGCGGCCGTCGGGCATCAGGACGGCGGCGGCGATCACCCCCACCGGCCCATGGTCGGGGTCGAGCCCCGCGGCCGCCTGATGAAAGGCCGCGATGGCGCCGGGCAGCGGGCGGGCATCGTCATCCAGCAGCACCGTCCAGTCCGGCGCCTCCGGCGCCCCCGGCGCGCGCCCGTCGCGGCCCAAGAGATGCGCGAGCCCGGCCTCGAACCCGCCGGCGCCGCCGCGGTTCTCGGGCAGGCGCAGCACGGTCAGCCCGGGGCGACCCTGCGTCGCAAGCCAGGTCGCGGTGGCGTCGGTCGAGGCATTGTCCACCACCACGACGCGGGCGATCCCTTCGGCCAGCAGGCGGGGCAGGGTGATCTGCAACTGCGCCAGCCGGTTGTAGGTGACCACGACAGCGGCCAGCGTGGGCGCCGCGCCTGCTGAGACCCGCGCGGGCGCCACGCTCGCGGGGGCCGGCGTGGGAACCGCGCTCACAGCGGACGGGCCGCGAAACGGGGCAGGGGCTGCCCTGCGGCCCGGGCGGCCAGCATCCCGGCGGCGCAATCCAGCGCCTCGCGGATGGTGACATCCATGTCGAGATAGCGATAGGTGGCCAGCCGGCCGGCAAAGGTGAGGTTCTGTGCCGCCTCGGCAGAGGCCACATAATCGCCCAGCAGGGCCTTTTCGGCCACCAGCCGGATCGGGTAATAGGGGATGTCGTCCGGCCCGCAGTCCCGCGCCGTTTCGCGAAACAGCACCGAGTCGGCATGGCTTTCCCAGGGTGCGAAATGCTTGTGCTCGGTGATGCGGGTCCAAGGGACATCGGCATCGCCATAGTTCATCACCGCACAGCCTTGGCCGTCGCCCTCGGCCCGGATCGGGTCAAAGTCCAGCGTCCGGTAACCCAGCCGGCCCAACCGGTGGCCAAAGAACCCGTCCAGCGGCCCGGTCCAGATCACATGGTCCCAGTCCCCTGCGGCAGCCGGATCAAAGGCGCGCGCCAGATGCAGATCGATCCCGGGGTGATCCAGGATCGCGGCCACCAGCGGGGTATAGCCATCCTCGGGCATGCCTTGGAAGCGGTGGAAGAAATAGTTGTCGTCATAGCTGAAGCGCAGCGGCAGGCGTTTGAGGATGCTGGCGGGCAGCGCGGTGGGCGCGCAGCCCCATTGCTTTTGCGTATAGCCCTTGAAGAACGCCTCGTAGAGCCGCGGGCCGATCATCGCCAGGGCCTGCTCCTCGAAATTCCGCGGCGCGGGAATGTCCAGCGCCTGGGCGGCGACAAAGGCGCGGGCCCGGGCCGGTTGCAGCGCCAGGCCAAAGACCTGGTTGATCGTGTGCAGGTTGACCGGCAGCGAATAGACCTGCCCGCCGACGGTGGACTTGACCCGGTGCAGGTAGTGCCGGAAACGGGCAAACCGGTTCACATAGGCCCAGACCTCGGCATCGTCGGTGTGAAAGATGTGCGGGCCATAGCGGTGGATCAGGATCCCGCTCGCGGGGTCGCGTTCGGTATGGCAGTTGCCCGCGACATGGTCGCGTGCCTCGAACACCGTGACCTGCAGACCCGCCTCGGCCAGGGCGCGCCCGATCACGGCGCCCGAAAACCCGGCGCCCGCCACTGCCACCCGTTGCGTCATCCCGCTGGCCTTGCCCCCTTGTGTCCTGCCGCGACCGGCATCGCGGCGCGGCCTGCATAACAGGCAGGTCGGGAACCCGACAGGGGGGGCCGACAGGGGGGGCCGACAGGGGGGCCGACAGGGGGGCTGTCGGAGGCCGCCCCATGCCGAGCTGCATGCAGCGGCCTGGGGGCGGCCGGGGCCCCCGCGTGGAGATGGCTTGGGGATGGCTTGGAGGATGGCGGGGAGTTGGGGCGCCCGTGTCTTGGCGGTTCCCGGCGGGTTCTGGCCGCAGGTTTCCGCGTGCCGGTCGGGATCGGCGATTGACCGCGCCTGCGGACCCCGTATCCTGTGGTCCTCAGCCCCGCGCATGCCAGCGCAAGCGTCGACAGGGGAAAATGACATTTGCCAGACCCGGGGGGGCAACAGGGCATGACACGGCATCGGGGCGCGTTGATCGCGCTGGTCATGGCCCTTGGGCTGACAGGGTGCGCCCTGCCGCGCGGCGCAGGGTTGCAGTCCGAAGTGCTGGCCGTGGCGCAGGAGGCAGGCCAAACCCCCGAGCAAGCGCTGCAGGATGCTGACTTCGGGGTCTATTCCGTCACCCGCGACAGCCTGCCGCTTATCGCGGAATGGCCCGCCGTGGGCCTGGGCGGCCTGCCCTGGATCCGGCGCCAGGAACAGCCGGCCTCGCTTCTGATCGCGCCGGGCGACGTCATCTCGGTCACGGTCTGGGATGCGGAACAGGATTCGCTTCTGGCAGGGCCGGGCCAGCGGGTGGCGCAGTTGCAGGACATGCAGGTGGCCTCGGGCGGGACGGTGTTCCTGCCCTTCGTGGGCGAGATTCGCGTGGCGGGCATGGCCCAGAACACCGCGCGCGCGCGCATCGAGGAGCGGTATGCCGAAACCATCCCCTCGGCCCAGGTGCAACTGAGCGTGACGCCGGGCCGCGCCAATACCGCCAGCCTGGTGGGTGGCGTGGTCAATCCCGGGGTCTATCCGCTGGCCGACCGCGACGTGACGATCCTGGGCCTGCTGGCGATGGGCGGCGGGGTGCCGCCGGGGATGACCAACCCGCAGGTGCGGCTGTTTCGCGGCGAGGACCGTTATGGGATCGCGCTGGACCGGCTGTACGACGACCCGGGTCTGGACACCACGCTGGTGGGTGGCGACCGCATCATCGTCGAGGGGGAAGAGCGCTATTTCCTGTCGCTCGGCGCTGCGGGCAGCGAGGCGCGGCATGTGTTTCCGCAGGATCATGTGACCGCGCTGGACGCGATGTCGATCATCGGCGGCGTGGCCGACGACCGCGCCGACCCGCAGGGCGTGCTGATCCTGCGCGAATATCCCGTGGCTGCGGTAGATGCCGACCCGACCAGGGGGCCGCCGCGCAGCCGGATGGTGTTCACCATCGACCTGACCACGGCGGACGGCCTGTTCAGCGCGGGCAACCTGCGCATCATGCCGGGCGATCTGGTCTATGCCACCGAAAGCCCGCTGCCCGCCGCGCGCGGCGTGCTGGGGCTGGTCGGCACGCTTCTGGGGATATCCAACCAGATTTAGGCGCCAGCCCGCCGACCCCTGCCGCCGGTTGTGGCGGCCGGGTGCCACAACCGGCGCCAGTCTGCAAGCAGTCTGGCGGCAGGGGTCGGCGGGCTGGCGGCAAAACCTGCATCCGGCGACAGGAAATTGCTGCAAACCGTCATGAACTGCAGTAATAAGGTCCCTGTGGTGCCGCACTCATGCCCGCTTCGGCGGATGGTGTGCCGGGCTGAAACCCTGTCTGGCGCCGGACCGGGAATAGCCTCTGCCAAGGGAGTCCTGGATGCCGCTGACCGCCGCCGAACAATATCTGATCGAGTTGATCAACCGCGCCCGGCTGGACCCGCTGGCCGAACAGGCCCGGATGGGGATCAACCTGAATGCTGGCCTGCCCGCCGGCACGATCGACAGCAGCGCGCGCCAGGTGCTGGCGCCGAACGCGCATCTGGAACAGGCGGCGGTCGCCCATTCGCAATGGATGCTGG
>Ga0105045_10004899_pt1 | contig 11707 bp, 11 predicted proteins | sample MAT02_FD_78089 | JGI IMG/M metagenome (GOLD analysis project Ga0105045, IMG submission 78089) | Freshwater microbial communities from Lake Fryxell liftoff mats and glacier meltwater in Antarctica - MAT-02 (megahit assembly) | ecosystem: Environmental > Aquatic > Freshwater > Ice > Liftoff... | reverse complement strand
TCAACCGATTGGACTGGGAAAACCAACACGATAAAGTTAAACCGAGATCCAGGCAATAAGATAACCTCGGAGGTGCTAGCCTAAAGCAACGCAGTATTTCAAACTAAGCTATCAGCCGATGTGCGATCCCTCACCATTTCCTTGTCGAACCGAATGGCGGCTAATTGACTAACTCAAAAAACCGACTTGCCCTGGGTTACGCGCGACTTGACCAAAAGCTGCTCACCATCAAAAGCAAAGATCGCTTGAATTTCTCCAAGCGATCTTTTGAATTCGACGACTTTTCCTAGGAAAAAACTACCAAGCGAAGTGGGCGAACGCCTTGTTGGCGTCGGCCATTCGGTGAGTATTTTCTCGCTTGGTGATTGCCGCACCTTCTTTTCGATAGGCGGCAAGAAGCTCATCCGACAGTTTCAAGTGCATCGCTCGGCCCTTTTTGTCACGCACTGCGGCCAAAATCCAGCGAAAGGCAAGGGATTGCTGACGGGCGCGGTTGACCTGCATAGGGACCTGGTAGGAAGCACCACCGACTCGCTTGGAGCGAACTTCGATGTATGGCTTTACGTTTTCGATCGCTTGCTCGAAGACTTCGATGGCAGGTCGGTCTTTAACCTTCTCGCCAATTTCGGTCAACGCATTGTAGAAAACACCCTGAGCCGTCGTCTTCTTGCCGTCGTACATCAAGCAATTGATGAACTTCGACGCAAGCAACGAATTAAACCGAGGATCGGGCTTGAGCATTGTGCGAGAAGCGGTGATTTTACCCATGAGATCTAACTACTACTAAATCCGGTGTGATACAAATTTGATTGGAAATTATAGGATTGCCGGTTGGCGAACCTTAATAAACTAAGCCTTTTTGGCACCATATCGGCTTCGTGATTGCTTTCGACCAGTGACGCCGAGTGTATCGCGAGAGCCACGGACGACCTTGTAACGTACGCCAGGCAAGTCTCGAACCCGTCCACCTTGGATCAGCACGATCGAGTGTTCTTGCAGGTTGTGCCCTTCGCCAGGGATGTACACGGTGACTTCCTTGCCGTTGCTGAGTCGTACTCGCGAGATTTTCCGGAGGGCCGAATTAGGCTTCTTTGGCGTCATCGTCCTAACAAGTAGACAAACGCCTTGCTTTTGAGGGCATTTCTCTAAAACGGGACTCTTCGTAATCGTCTTTTGGACGACGCGATTACGACGAACTAGCTGATTAATTGTCGGCATAAATCGATTACAACAAAACAGGATTAAACAAGGAATTAAAGTACCAAAGGTGGGAGTCGAACCCACACGTCCGTTAAGGACACAGGATTTTGAGTCCAGCGCGTCTGCCATTCCGCCACTTTGGCTTTCGGAAGCGATTCTTACGATCGACACACTTTTGACGTGAATTCGACGAAGGATCGGGAACTATAACCGGTAACAAGGGTATCTTTCAAGTCGAAATACGCTCTCTCTGAAATATCGTCGTGCCTTTCTTCGGAAATGCGCCCGTTTCCAGGGATTTGCCAGAAAGGCATATGCCAAACTGAGTCTAGGCAAGCGAACCAATTTCCAGTATTTCATCCGCAGCGCGAGTCAAATCGCCGGCGTTTGCTACCGGGACGCGTCGAATCTCGTCGATCGATCGAAACCAGATTTCTTGTCGCCGTACGAATTGGCGTGTATGAACCAGAACTCTTTCGATCGTTTCAGCGAGGGTTGAGCGACCGCTGAGGTACTCGATCGGCTCTTTGTACCCTACCGCTTGCATGGCAGTTCGGCCTAGGGTTTGATGTTTTTCAAGTAACCCTTTGACTTCCTCCAGCAACCCCTCGTCGAACATTTTCTCGACACGATTTTTTACTCTTTGATGGAGAATACCGCGTTCCCAACCGAGTACAAAAACGTGGCGACAGCGAACCCCACCGACACGTTCGAACTGGGTTTGCCAATGACTAAGAGGTTTTCCGGTAATCATCCCGACTTCTAAAGCGCGAATCATTCTACGTTCATCATGCGGAAGAATGCGATGGGCCGACAATGGATCTACTTGAGTAAGCCGCTTTCGCAATGCTTCAAGCCCGTACTCTTGGATATCTCTTTTCACACTTTCCCGAAACTCCCAGTTGGCTGGCGGCCCCAGAAACATTCCGCGAAGCAGTGTCTTCAAATAGAGAGGCGTCCCTCCGACAAACAAAACTTGGCGTCCCCGGCTTCGGATATCCTCAGCACAACGATGTGCATCTGACACAAATTGGGAAACGCTGTAGTCTTCTGTGGGATCTACCACATCGATCAGGTGGTGAGGAACATCATCGAGAACTTCGGTCGTGGGCTTGGCCGTCCCAATATCCATTCCTCGATAGACTGCCATCGAATCAAGCGAAATAATTTCCGCGTTAAGTCTTTTCGCAAGAGGGATCGCGACTTGCGTCTTCCCAGAAGCAGTCGGCCCGGAAAGATACCAAGCATCCAACAATGGCTTTTTAAACCAATCAACGTCTAATTTGTCCGCCCAGGCATTCATTTGTGGCTCGTCCAGTCCTCGCCAAACTGCAATCTCCCGTTTATCGATAACGATCTGTCATTTATAGTGATGAGTCTAGTGTTGAATTGCAAGATCAGCGATACCCCTGTACCCGAACAAACGACCGTCCGCTTCACATGAATCCTGGTGATATTTTCGATGCGTTGATGGCCCAAATTCACCAGCGAGCTCAAACGCTGCCTGAAGGCTCCTACACTACCAAACTCATCCGAGGCGGCACGGCTAAAATGGGAGCCAAAATTCTTGAGGAAGCTTTGGAAACCATCTTGGCTGCTTCAGAATCCGGAGCGTTGGAAACCAAACTGATTCAAAATGCACCGGCTCAGCAGGACGCGTTGGGGCCACGCGGAACTATGGATATCCAGCCTGAAGCGATCACCAAAGCCCACTCGCATCTGGTCTACGAGGCGTGCGATCTGATCTACCACCTGTGGGTCTTGCTGGGAAGCCACGGCGTGACGGTCGATCATTTACGTCGAGAACTGGAGCGTCGCGAGGGGATCTCGGGACTGGATGAAAAGAAATCTCGAACGACAGAAGGAAAGTCGAAATGAATTCCCAATCAACAAATATTCTGCGAATTGGCATTCCCAGCAAAGGACGGCTCAGCGAGTTGGCATGTGAACTGCTGCAGCAAGCCGGACTTCAGTTTCGTCGCCAGGACCGCTCCTTGTTTGCCAGAGTAAGCGGATTGCCTGCTGAGATTACGTTCCTTCGCACCGACGACATTCCAGTCCTCTGCGCCGAAGGAGCGATCGACCTTGGAATCACTGGGAGCGACCTACTCGAAGAATCGGAAGCAGATGTACTTGTCCGATTGCCATTAGGGGTCGGACGGTGCCGATTGGCGGTTTGCATCCCGAGCGATTCAACGGTTACGGAAGCATCCCAGCTAGACGGAAAACGCGTTGCGACGAGTTTCCCCACTACAACAAGGCGTTTTCTGGCGAAAAACGATGCCTCCGTCAGACTTGTTCAGTTACATGGCTCTGTCGAAGTCATGATCTCTCTCGGCGTAGCAGATGCTATTGTTGACCTGGTCGAAACGGGCAGTACCTTGGCTGCGAACAAAATGAAGATCCTAACGGAGATTGGACAGTACGAAACCGTGCTGATACAAAACCCGCAGTGCAAAGATATTTTAACGGCAGACCGTATTGTTCGCCGACTCGAGGGTGTTGTGATCGCACGTGATTATTCGATGCTGGAATACAACGTACCTCGCACGAAACTGGCCGCGGCAGAACAAATCACCCCCGGATTTAACTCGCCAACCGTTAGCTCGCTAGAAGACCCTGCGTGGTGCGCCGTTCGCTGCATGGTCCGGCGCAAGGAGGTTATCAGCGTTATGGAGCAACTCGAGACAATCGGTGCTTCGGCCATTCTTGAAACCCCGATCAGCAACTGTCGATTGTAAATCATTCATGCATTTGCTCTTAACGAACGACGATGGAATCGAAGCAGAAGGGCTTCAGGCATTCGCCACGTTTGTTCGCAAACAGCCTACGGTTACCCGTGTCACGATCGTGGCACCGATAGATGGGCGTAGCTGCTGTAGCCATACGGTAAACACGTGTTCTCCAATGCGTTTGCAAAATGTTGCACCGGAGGAATTTACGTTGGATGGATGGCCGGCAGATTGCATTCGGATCGCGATTGTTCATCTAGGCTTGCGACCCGACTGGGTTCTTTCTGGAGTAAATCATGGCGGCAATTTAGGTCTAGATATTATGATGAGCGGGACCTGCAGCGCTGCTCGCGAAGCAACGTGGCTTGGATTTAGGGCGATTGCTTTATCCCAGTATCGAAGCCCGAATATTCAGATCCCTTGGATCAAAAGTGCAGCGAGAGCTTGGTCTGTTTCCCAGCAAATCATGGCTCATCCCTTAGGAGATTCTTACTTTAAGCCACCTGGGAAACTATCTGGGTTCTGGAACGTTAACCTCCCTTCCATCGACGCCTCGGTTGAGCTCCCACCGCTTGTTTCATGTAAACCAGACCCATCGCCGCACCAGTTTCATTGGGACGATACCCCTGAAGGTCTGTTGTATCGAAGTTCCTACCAGAATCGCCCACGGCTACCGGGCCACGATATACAATATTGCTTTGACGGATCACCAACGGTCTCCTTTTGTAATGCCTGGGAATCCAACATCCATCCTCTCAACCATGAATCATAGGAATCACCTCTCATGCCATTTAGCAAACCGATCGTCCTTCGCCTGAGCTCGATTCTGTTCATGGCTTTCGCATGTGTACCCGAAGGCCACGTGCGAGCCCAGGAGGAAACAGCGGCCAACTTAAATCCCGCTCTGGCGTTTGAGCCGAATGGACCATCAAAGAGTAAAGATCCGTCCAACAGTGAAGTGGTGAAACTTTGGAAAGGCAAGCCGCCTGGGGAAACCAAGGAGCTACCTCCGGAGATGGATACGACGAAAGCTGACCAAGCCCCCACCGGTGGAAGTTCCGTAATCCGACTCGGAAATGTTTCGGTACCCACCTTAGAAATTTTTAGACCAGACGCTGCCAAGTTCCCGATGAATGGCAAACTCACCCAATCGCAAACGGCGCTAATCGTCTGCCCTGGTGGTGGCCATCACATCCTAGCCTATGACCTCGAGGGGACCGAAGTGGCGAAGTGGCTTGCCGGAAACGGAATCACGGGGATCGTTCTCAAGTATCGCGTCCCATTTCGCGACCCGGAGAACAAATCCAAAGCGGCCGTGCAAGATGCACAGCGCGCTATACGATGGGTTCGAAGTGAAGCAGAATCTCTCGGTATATCTCCTGATCGAATTGGGATCATGGGATTTTCCGCTGGCGGAGAAGTCGCGGCACGAGCGACTCTTTTGTCGGACAATCCGCATTACACACTGGGCAACGCGTCGGATGAACCGATCGACCAAGTGTCTGCGGCACCAAACTTCACTGCGTTGATCTATCCGGCTTACTTGGTCGTAGCCGATCAATCAAAACTATTGGACGAACTCAAGCCAACCGGTAAGACTCCCCCCACGTTTATGGTTCACGCTTGGAATGACTCTGTGACGCCTTTGTCCAGCCTATACTTGGCAGCGGAGCTCAAAAAGGCAAACGTGCCTTGTGAACTCCATCTGTTTGCCAGCGGGGGCCACGGCTATGGCCTTCGACACGTTACTGGAGAGCCCGTAACGGATTGGCCGGTCCCGTTCGGGACATGGCTCAAGAAATCGGGTTGGCTTGAAAAATGATCCCAGCGAGCCGATCGTGCGGCTGGAAGTCAAAGAAGTCTTAGAATCTTGAAGATTCCATGTAGAAACTGGTTTGCCACTGCGATACTATCAGCATACGGTGGAAGCGAGCGGCGATCGGAGTGTCGACACCATTATTCAAGGTGCATCTGCGTGAAAAGTCTTCTAAATGTCTCTATTGCTTGGTTTTTGATTGCTTTGGCATGCAGTCAGCTTCTACCGGCATCGTTTCGATTCGCCAGTGAATCGCTAGCAATGGATACTGAAATGCGTCGGTCGGCAACCTGGAGTTGGCCACCGCGAGAGTCGGTTGAAACTCAATTAACGGATTATTTGAAGGCCCATACCCAGTGGAACCAGCCGTCGATCCAAGTACGAACCCTTTGGGATCGATTTGAATCGGAGAAGCGCGGCCCCGCCCTATTGGATGCTGTCTTGATGACGCTCGCTGCCGCTGATCGACGAATCGAGTTGGTCCTCAACAAGCTGGATCCCTCTCAAAGCGACCACAATGCTCGTGAAGCTGCTTCGTCCGCGACTTGGGTCGATTCGGAACTTCCGGAATGGATCAAGAGCAACATTCACCTAGCAATCGCGAGAGCACTGGCCAGTGAACAGCTCTACGACGAATCCCTTGAGCAAATCGAACAGTCGGACTTCGGCCAAGTAGTCGATCCATCAACGTGGCTTTTCTACAAAGCCATCTGTCATCACCACCTGCTGCAACGTGACGATTGTTTGGCTGCGGTGACAAAACTACTGGAGCATGAATCGGAGGTTGTCTCTCGATATGCGATTACCGCCAAATTGATGATGTCCGATATCGAACCGATGAAGGAAGACTCTCTGGATGAAATCTCGCGATTAATGAAGGATGTCGAACGACGACTTGATCTTGGACGAACTGGCACGGTCGTACGCGATCAAGAAAAGCAGATCGTCGAGAAACTCGACAAGATGATCGATAAGATTGAAGAACAACTCCAACAGCAACAGCAGCAACAGCAACAAGCCCAAGCAGAGAAGGATGGTAAGGGCGGCAAGGGTGGTGGAGGTCAAGGTAAGCCTATGGAAGATAGCCAAATCGCAGGCGGGAATGGTGCGGGGGAAGTGGATCCCAAAAGCCTCAAGGACCGTGGCGGTTGGGGAGATCTTCCTCCAGCGCAGCGGCAGGAGGCTCTTCAAAACATCACCAAGGACCTACCATCGCATTACCGCGAAGTCATCGAAGCCTACTTCAAGCGACTCGCAACAAGCGATCAATAGCTCTACCCTTGCTCAGATTCGTGATGTAGTTATGTTTTGCAAGATGCAAACACTACGTCCGATCAAAGTACAGCGTCACTTCACAAAACACTCCGCGGGGAGTGTGCTCTATCAGTGTGGTGAAACCATTGTTCTGTGCACCGCAAGCATCGAATCTCGTGTTCCTGACTGGCTTGCTGGAAAGGGGCGAGGCTGGATTACAGCCGAGTACAATATGTTGCCGCACAGCACGTCTCCACGTAAAGGCCGTGAACGGGCTGGAAAGGTGGATGGTCGAACAACCGAAATTCAACGTTTGATTGGGCGTTCTCTGCGTGCGACGGCAGATCTAAAGCTACTGGGCGAACGCTCCATCTCGATCGACTGCGATGTGTTGCAAGCAGACGGCGGAACACGCACCGCGAGCATCACCGGTGGCTTCATCGCATTGATTGACGCGCTCTATGGAGAGTTCCATTCCGTTCCTCGCGATCAGTATCCTCTCTCGGATAGTGTCGCTGCCGTGAGCGTTGGGATTGTCGGTGGCGAAACAACACTCGATCTGGATTATGAACGTGATTCGAAAGCCGAAGTCGATATGAATGTCGTGATGACAGGAAAGGGTCGCTTTATTGAAATCCAAGGAACTGGAGAAGAAGCCACTTTTGATGACGAACAGCTTACAAGCATGATCGCGATGGCTCGGAAAGGCATTGCACAACTTCGCCTTGAGCAGCAGCAGGCCCTGGGCGACGCCTGGCCATTCTAGTGGCACAAACCGGAAGTTCCTTCCAGTTGCGATGCCAGCCGGAATACTCATGCACCCCTCCGCTCGCTCGACCCTCGCAGAGGGAGAGTCTGCTTGGAAGGCAGGAGAGGGGTGGAATTAAGTGAACTTATCGAGGTGCGTAAAAAAGGGTAGGGGTCTTAAGATTTTTGGCACGAGTTCGTAACCAATGGCACGAGCGCGGAACTATTGCCTGTTTTCAAGAAACGCCCTCGCTTGATCTACGGCAGACTTGGCCCATACTTTATCTGCATATAGCTCAATAATCGATTGAAAAAACGCATTTTGAGCCTCCGGTGATAACGTAGATTTGGCCCATGCAATCTGATCGTTCAAGGCTTCCGTAGCGGGGTTCACTTTTTGGGCAATCCCTTTCTGGATTTCTTCGAGCGCTTCCTCTGCCATGTTAATCAGTTGTTGTTGCCTTGCTGGTAGTCGATTCGGATCGCTATAGATGGTCAAGAGCGCCCGAAGCTTTTTGGTGGCCAAGTCCGTATCGATTTCACGGGCCTTCATCGAATCCAGAAAGGCTTGCTCCAACGGATCGAGATCCGACTGAATGGAACTGATTCTTGCTCGACGTTCCAGTCGACGAAGAGCCTTTTGTTGCGAGATGTCATTCTTAATCGCATCGAATTGTGACAGTCGCGGATCATTCGGATAGAGTCCTTCAAATTGCTCCAGGGCTGGCTCAACATCAAACAAATCGTCGTCGCGATTCTGTTCGATGGCTTGCGACAATTGATTGTAGAGTTGATCGGAAGATGGCGGACGTGTGAAGAGATAAATGGCGCTGAGACTTCCGAAAAGCAGCGCAGCAATTGCACCGACCGAGAGATAGTGTCCCCAGGGTCCTGGCTCATCAGCGATCTCCTCTCTGAGCGATGAGCGGCGACGTTCATGCTCTTCCACAACAGTGAATCGCGTCACGCCACCCGTGGACGACTCATCGTTCATGGCGACCCCGGTCAAGGATGACTCCGGGGTCAATTTCGACGCCGATTGCGTTTTCGCATCGGCGATTTTGGTCTGGACGTCTGGCTTTTTTCTCGCTATGTGCGATACGTGCTCGGACGAAGCAACTTGTGTTTGCTCGGTGCCAAAGTTCGGCGGACGCGTAACACCCTTTGGATCGGCTGGTGTTGGATTCGGGGGAATCCCATCGACTGTTTCGCTTCCATCTACCGCCTCGGTAAACAAGTCAAGCGAGTTAAACTCTCGCGATTGCGAGACATCCTTCGGAAGTTCCGCCGCATTCTGCTGTTCGCGATGTTTCAACCCAACTTTGAGTGATTGAAGTCGGTTGCTAACAACCAGTGCCGTCGGTGGCCTCGCCAAAGCATCCTTTGCCAACAACTCCGCTACCAACTCAGAAAACTCCACTGGAGTGCCGATGACTACGTCCTTGAGGGGTGGGGGGATTGAATATCGAACGTTGTAGAGCACCTCAGGAAGCGTCTTGGCCGCCTGCGGTGAACGCCCCGTAAGCGTGCAATACAATAGCGCACCCAAAGAATAGAGGTCACTTCGATTTGTGACCACTTTCCCCTCTGCCTGCTCGGGCGGCATAAAGTCGGCAGTACCTAAAACAGACCCTACAGCCGTTGCATCAGAGCTACCAAACAGCTTTGCGATACCAAAGTCTGTTAACTTGACTTGCCCTGTTTCAGTCAGCATGACGTTGGCGGGTTTCAAATCACGATGAATGATTCCCATGTCGTGTGCATGCTTTAAAGCTGCACAGATTTCGATACCGATCTCAATCGAACGGTCCCACCTCAGGAGACCGTTTTTTTTAAGGTGATCAGCAAGATTAATCCCTTGTACGTATTCCATGGAATAGAACAGGTGGCCTTGCTCCTCGCCGTAGCCGATAAGTTGGACAATATTCGATTGTTTGAGTCGCTTTACCGTTTCGACTTCCGATGCAAAACGTCGGCGGAATCGCTCTTGATCCGCAAGGGCCGTCGCGATGACTTTGATTGCAACAACCTCGCCAGACTTACTGTGAGTTCCTAGAAACACAGTCCCCATGCCACCTCGACCAAGGATCGATTCAATTTTGTAAGGGCCGAGGTATTCAAACTTCACGAGAGAAATGCCTATTAAAAATGCGAAGCTCGGAAATCACAGAGTCCAACTTTGACAAAACGCCATTAGGCTGGTGCCGGAACGGATAATCCTTGTATGGTACTCGGTTCTCCAGACAAAACCGATTTCTGAATGGCCTCTGCAATCGAGATTGCTTGAATTGCTAGTTGTCCATCCAAGATCTTGCTGTTGCGTTTTTGCTGTATACAAATTGCCATTTCATCGATTTCTGCCGAGAACGCTGAAATCTCATCCCCCTCCGCGAGATTCGGATGAATGACTTCCCCTGCATGCGTTAGCACTCGCAATGGTATTGTTTCAGTCCCATCCGTGTACGCAGCCAATTCATACTGAATCATAGCCTTCTCTAAATGCAGCTCGAATCCGTGTGTAAATGGGCGTCCCGGTGAATCGACGACTCCGCTTGTTGAGCTAACCGCAACGTTTGGGTTCTCGAATCGATAGACTACTTGTGCATACTTGGCGACTTCACCCGACCGAGTTCCTACAGCCGAAACATGGGTAGGGCTTCCAAAAAGCATTTGAATCCAATGGGTATCATGCACGTGAAGGTCAATCATCGGCCCCCCGACCCTAGCTGGATCATAGAAGTCCGGTATCCAAGTTGGGTTCGATATAACGCGTTTGAAGTAACCGCCGATGGGCCGACCGTACAGACCGCTTTGAACCAATTCTGTCGCACATGCAAACGGACCCATAAACGGCAATACATGCGCGACCATAACCTGGCGGTCATTCGCTTTCGCCGCATGCAGGACTCGTTCACATTCGCTCCGTGTTAAGGCGAATGGTTTTTCGCACAAAACATGTTTACCGTTCTGCAATGCAAGAATGGCCGCATCGGCGTGTAAGAAAGGGGGTAGACAAATATCAATCACATCGATCTCTGGATCGCGAACCATCTTCTCGAGCGAACTCCAGGTCTGCAATGAATCGATGTCGATCTGCGTCCCTGGCGGTCCAAAATTGCCTTGAATACCTGTCCAATCGCCAGTAATCTTTTTAGGATCACTCGACGCGAAGCCGACTAGTTGTGCCTGCTTGCTTCGTTGATAAGCCAGATAGTGAATCCAACCCATGAAACCAATTCCAATCAATCCGACTCGTACCATGCTATGTTTTTCTCAAATTGAAACGGAGTAACAAAAAAGGTTATTGATATTGAAAGTGATCACGAAACCTGCTTTATCTTACGAGATAGAACTTAAATCTAATAGCTACCAGATACAATTCCTTAAGCACCTTTCTATTTAGTAGCTCGTACAACCGCCGCCGGCTATGTCCTGTTGCAATCTTTGCAACTAGCTTTCGCTATCCCGCTGAATACTTGCTTTGGATGTTATACAAAAAACCTTAGCTTTCTCAACATGTTCTTACCTTTCAGAAATCATTAAGCTGTTGTCTGAGACAACTGTGGCGTCTCGGATTTGCTTTGACAAGATATCGATCGTCAGCAAATCTTTTGCGGAGACGGATTCGAGATTTTCGATCCAGCCTGAGTGATACGCCAAAAAACCAATTAACTGCTCCGGTGAAACGCCTTGTTCGCGATAAAACGAAAGTCGCGTGTCTCCGTGACGTTTCGCCAATCGCTTTCCGTCTGGCCCTACAACTAATGGAAAGTGGTAGTAGGAAGGCGGATCCCATCCCAAACGCTTGTGGATTGCGAGTTGACGGTATGTGCTGTAGATAAGGTCGGAACCGCGAGCGATTTGGTTCACGGCCATATCATGATCATCGACGACAACAGCAATCTGATACGCAGGTGCACCATTGGATCGGCCAATGACAAAGTCGCCTAAACTCGAC
>Ga0105045_10004897_pt1 | contig 11708 bp, 10 predicted proteins | sample MAT02_FD_78089 | JGI IMG/M metagenome (GOLD analysis project Ga0105045, IMG submission 78089) | Freshwater microbial communities from Lake Fryxell liftoff mats and glacier meltwater in Antarctica - MAT-02 (megahit assembly) | ecosystem: Environmental > Aquatic > Freshwater > Ice > Liftoff... | reverse complement strand
GGCAGCGTCCGGATACGGCCCCGGTTCAGCCCAGCAGTTTTGCCGTAGCGCAGCTCACTGGAGAGATTGCCGGGCTGCGTATCGCCGCGCGCTATGAACCGGCCAGCGCCACGCTGCGCCTGCGCACAACGGGAATGCCCGACACGCCGACGTCGCCCGAATTATGGATCGTGCCCGCCGACGGCGTCCCGCGCTCGCTGGGCCAGATCGCGCGGGCAGGGGAGACGGTGATCATTGTGGCGGAAGGGCACCGCAGCCTGATCAACCCCGCCGCCAGCTTTGCTCTGTCAATGGAACCGCGCGCGCCGGTGCCGCATTCCAAACCATCGGCCCCAATGGTCGCACGCGGGGCGATTGATATTCTTTAGGGTCCGGTTGACTGCCAAATCCCGGTCATTCCGGCGTGTGCCGGAATGGCGAAAAAAATTGTTGAAGTTTATTTCGCCCCCATCTCATCCAAATGCACCCCGCCACCCGTAACTCCTGTTGCTTCCATCCCCCCGGAGGTTTCAAACAGGAGAATTCCCAATGACCCGTTTCCCCCTGAAACTGGCGCTCGCCGCGTTGATTACCACTACGGCCATGGGCGGCACTGCTTATGCCGACCATAACAGCGGCATGGCTAAGCCCGCAGCAGCCGCCACTGGCACCATTGTTGACAAGGCCGCATCGCTGCCGAATTTCTCGACGCTGGTGGCCGCCGTGCAGGCTGCGGGTCTGGTTGATACATTGTCTGGCCCCGGCCCCTTCACTGTGTTTGCACCCGACAATGCCGCCTTTGCCAAGTTGCCAGCTGGCACCGTTGAAACATTGGTTCAGCCCGCGAACAAGGGCGCGCTGACCCGGATCCTGACCTATCACGTCGTCGCGGGCCGCATCATGGCGAGCGATGTCGTGAATGCGGTCAAGGCTGGCGGTGGCCGCGCGGTGCTGACGACGGTGGCGGGCGAAAAGCTGACGGCCATGTATGATAACCACGGCGCGCTGATCCTGGTTGATGCCAAGGGCGGCAAGTCGAAAATCACTGCAACGGATATCAACCAATCAAATGGGGTCATCCACGCCATTGATACGGTGGTGATGCCGGGCTGATCCCGCCGATCCTGAAAAAAAACGGATAAACTGAACGTCCCGCTTGCCAGACCCATCCCCCTTTTCCGGTCTGGTGAGCGGGGCAATCTGTTGTCATGACGCTGTAGCCACGCCACTTGACCTTCCCTGCCAGACCGCTGACAAAGCCTGGATGACCGTCCGCCCCGTCCTTGGCATCATTGCCTGTAACCGCACCGTCGGCACGGAGACGGCTCAGGCGGTAATGAACCGGTATATTCGCAGTGCAATGACCTATGCCGATGTGGCTGCGCTGATTGTGCCGTCGCTGCCCGATCTGATGACCGCCGCCGAGGTCGCGCCACGGTTGGACGGTATCTTGCTGACAGGCAGTCCGTCGAATGTGGGAACGGCCCGCTATGGCGATGATGGCGGAGAAGGGCCGTTTGACGATGGCCGTGACACTATGGCGCTGGCCATGGTTGATCGCATGATCGCCGCTGGCCGTCCGGTGTTCGGTATTTGCCGCGGTTTCCAGGAAATCAACGTCGCGCTAGGCGGGACGCTGCGCCGCGATACCAGCGCCAGTGATGATCTGATCCGTCATCATGCACCCGACGATGTGGGTTTTGACGCGATGTTTGACCATCGCCATCCGGTGGAGTTGGCGGCGGGCGGGATGCTCGCGGCTGCCTATGCCAGGCCTGCGCTTGACGTGAACTCGGTGCATTATCAGGGTATCGGTCAGCTCGCCGAGGGTCTGACGGTGGAGGCCCGCGCGCCCGATGGCTTGATTGAGGCGTATAGCGCGCGCCCGAACGGCGCACCACTGCTGGCCGTGCAATGGCATCCCGAATGGGGGACCGAAAATGATCCCGACAGCCAGACCTATTTCCGCCTGCTCGGAAACGCGCTAAGAGGGAATATATGAACCACTGCATCACCCGCGTGAACCGCTATCAAGCGCGGATCGGCTTTTCACCCTGAATTTGGATAAGCTCGCCCTCGATCAGGGAGCGGTAATGTATCCGAATATTCAGGAGAGCCTATATGCCCCGCAATTACGACATCGCCGAACTTCGCCGTCTTGATATCGCCCACCATCTGCCCGCGCAGGCCGACTGGCAGGAGATTGAGGATCTGGGCGGCAGCCGGATCATCACCCACGCCGATGGCTGTTACATCTATGACGGCGACGGCAACCGCATCCTGGACGGAATGGCCGGGCTGTGGTGTGTCAACGTCGGTTATGGCCGTGCCGAACTGGCAGAGGTCGCGCGCGACCAGATGCTGGAGCTGCCTTTTTACAACACGTTTTTCAAAACCGCGACGCCGCCCACGGTGTTGCTGGCGCAAAAAATTGCCTCGCTGACGCAGTTCCGCTTGCCGCATGTCTTTTTCAACGCATCGGGCAGCGAGGCCAATGACACGATCCTGCGCATGGTCCGCCATTATTGGCAGGTAAAGGGTGAAACCACCCGCACCATCTTCATCAGCCGCCGCAACGCTTATCACGGTTCCACAGTTGCAGGCGTCAGCCTTGGCGGGATGCAGATGATGCACGACCAGGGCATGCACAAAAAGGGGCAGGTGCCCGTTGCTGGCATCGAACATGTCCGCCAGCCTTATTGGTATAACGAAGGCCGCGACATGAGCGCGGACGATTTCGGTACCGCCTGCGCGCAAGCGATCGAAGATAAAATCCTGGAGGTCGGGCCGGAAAACGTAGCCGCGTTCATCGGTGAACCGGTGCAGGGCGCTGGCGGGGTTATCATCCCCCCCGCCAATTACTGGCCACAGGTCGAGGCGATCTGCCGCAAATACGGCATCCTGATGGTCTGTGACGAGGTCATTTGCGGTTTTGGCCGCACCGGCAATATGTGGGGCCATGAAACGATGGGGGTAAAGCCCGACATGATCGCCATGGCCAAAGGATTGTCGTCGGGCTATCTGCCGATTTCGGCGGTGGCGGTGAGCGAAGAGATTGTCCGCGTGATGAAAACCGGCGGCGATTTCGCCCATGGATTCACCTATTCGGGGCACCCGGTCGCGGCGGCGGTCGCGCTGCGTAACATCGAGATTATCGAGCGCGAAGGGCTGGTGGCCCGGGTGCGGGATGAAACCGGGCCATATCTGGCGAAGGCGCTGGCGACGTTGAACGATCATCCGCTGGTCGGCGAGGTGCGTTCGGTTGGTTTGCTCGCCGCAGTTGAAATTGTGGTGGATAAGGCCACCGGCGCGCGCTTTGGCGGTAAAGAAGGCACCGCCGGGCCGATGGTCCGCGATTTGTGCATTGCGGGCGGCCTGATGGTGCGCGGCATTCGCGACAGCATCGTCATGTGCCCGCCGCTGATCATCACCACCGATCAGATTGACGACATGGTGCGGATTATCAGGGTGGCGCTCGATGCAGCAGAGCCGCGGCTGCGAGCAATGTGAAGCCTTGTCACTGTGAACGCAGCGAAGCAATCGATGGCGGCCATCGAATGCTCTGGATTGCTTCGCTGAAATCGCAATGACATGGGTATTTTGAGATTACAGGAGATTTCCCATGCCATCCGGCCTATTCGCGCTGCTCGATGACGTCGCCACTATCGCCAAGGTCGCCGCCGCCAGCATCGACGATATTGGCGCTGCCGCTACCAAGGCCGGAGTGAAGGCGGCCGGGGTGGTGGTGGATGATGCCGCCGTTACCCCGCGCTATGTTACCGGATTCACCCCCGACCGCGAACTGCCGATTATCTGGCGGATTGCGCGTGGGTCGATCAAGAACAAGATGATCTTCATCCTGCCCGTCGCGCTGCTGCTGTCGGTCTTTGCCCCGTGGGCGATCACACCGCTGTTGATGCTGGGCGGGGCTTATCTTTGCTATGAAGGCGCAGAAAAGGTGATCCATGCGTTTACGGCAAAGCCAAAGGATCTGGCCGCTGAAGTCGAAGAAGTTTGCGACACGACCCATGAAGAAACGATGGTCGCAGGCGCGATCCGCACCGATTTCATTCTGTCGGCGGAAATCATGGTTATCGCCTTGTACGAGGTTATGGATGCCGACATCTGGACGCGCGGCGGGACCTTGGCTCTTGTGGCCATAGCGATCACGGTGATCGTTTATGGTGTCGTTGGTCTGATTGTGAAGATGGACGACATCGGGCTGCACATGGCCAAGGGGAGCAATGCGGTGCGGCGCGGGGTCGGCCGCGGGCTCGTCACCTTCATGCCCAAATTGCTTGCGGCGCTCGCGCTGGTCGGCACGGCGGCGATGCTATGGGTTGGCGGGCAGATTATCCTGCACGGGCTGGATGAATATGGCCTGGGCCAGCTTTACCATGCGCTTCACCATTTTTCTGAGGGAGCCACTGGCAGCCTGCCGGTTGCCGGACTGTGGGAGTGGCTGATCAATACGAGCGGTCAGGCAATATTCGGGCTGCTGCTGGGCGGGGTGATCGTTGGCGCTATGCATTTGCTGCCGGGGAAGAAGGCAGCGCAATGAAGATGCTTTACCCCAGCAACACCACGGGACTATCCGCGCGCCAGTGCATGCTTACCTTGTCATTCCAGGTGAAATCTTCTTGGTCATGGCGTGAAAGGTTGGGGCGAGAGGCACGGATTATGGCGCCGGAATCAAGCTTGATCTCAAACAGCGTGATGTCTCCAAGATAGCTCATTCCCTTGATGACGCCGCGTGCGAAATTATAACCTTCGGGCGCATCCTGCGCGGCCGCACGCACCGCTTTGCCTTCGCCGGGGACATGCAGATACATTTTCTCGGGCCGCAGCGCGACCCACACGTCGCCGCCATGCGGGCCAGTGACGCCATGATTGAGATATACTTTGCCAAGGCCGGGACATTCGACCGCCGCCTTGTCCGGCTCGTCAAGGATCAGCTTGCCCTCAAAGATATTCACTGAACCCACGAAGTCCGCGACAAAACGGTTGTTTGGATATTCATAAAGATCAGACGGCGCCGCGAGCTGTGCCACCTCACCCTTGTTGATCACCGCGATGCGGCATGCCATCGACAAGGCTTCGTCCTGGTCGTGGGTAACGGTAACGAAGGTTATGCCGACCTGATCCTGCAAATCGCTTAGCTCAAACTGCATCTGCGCGCGGAGCTTGGCGTCGAGCGCGGACAGTGGTTCGTCGAGCAACAACACCTTCGGCCGCATAACCAGACTGCGGGCGAGAGCGACGCGCTGGCGCTGTCCACCTGACATCTGATCGGGGCGGCGATCCTCAAACCCGTCGAGCTTGACCAGGCCCAGCGCCTCGCGCACCCGCTCATCCCGTTCGGCACGGCCGACCCCGGCAATTTTCAGGCCATAGCCGACATTGTCGGCCACGCTCATGTGCGGAAACACGGCATAGCTTTGAAACACCATATTGACGGGGCGTTTGTTGGGCGGGATGCCCGCCATATCCTGACCATCGATCAGAATTTGCCCCGACGTCGGCATTTCAAAGCCCGCAATCATGCGCAACAACGTCGTCTTGCCGCAGCCGGACGGGCCGAGCAGGACAAAGAATTCGCCGCGCCGGATATCCAGGCTGACATTGTCGACCGCCGCAACCTTGCCAAAGCGTTTGGTGACATTGCGGATTTCAATAATGGGTACGTCGGTGGTCATATCAGTGGCTTCCGGCGATGGATTTGACGCCCTGAAGCTTCAGTGCGACGGCGGTCAGAACGACCGTCAACAGGATGAGGATGGTCGATGCAGCGTTGATATCGGGCGTTATCCCGCGTTTCACGAGCGAATAGACCAGCACCGGAAAGGTGTCTGTGCCCGGCGTGCTGGTGAAAAATGTGATAACAAAATCATCCAGGCTGAGCGTGAAGGCCAGCAGCGAACCCGAAATCAGCGCAGGTTTGATGTGCGGGATCAGGACATCGCGAAACGCCTGCCACTCGCCAGCGCCCAGATCCTTTGCCGCTTCTTCCTGTTCGCGGTTGAAGGTGGCGAGCCGGGCGCGAACCACCATTGCGACAAAGGGGAAGCAGAAGGTGATGTGGGCGATAATGATGGCGCTGAGGTTGAACGGCCAGACGAACCCCGTTGGCCAGCCGACCTTTGAGAAAAAGACCAGAAATGCGACACCCAGGCAGATTTCGGGGACAATGATTGGCAGCGAAATCGTGCCATCAACCACGCCCTTCAGCGGGAATCGAAAGCGCCACAGCATCACCGCCGCCAGCGTTCCGATGATCAGGCTGAAAATCGTCGCGAACGCTGCGATGGTCAGCGAATTCATCATCGCACCCCACAGCTGGTCATTCTCCCAAGCCTTCGCATAATATTTGGTCGTGAAGCCGCGCCAAACGACGTTGCGTTTGCTGTCGTTGAAACTGAACGCCATCAGGACGACCAGCGGCATGTACAGGAACAGCATCACTGCCGTGACCCAGCTGCGCATCCACAGCGTCTTGCTATATTCCAGCGGTGCGTGCGGGGTGCGGGTGAAAAGGGGCATCAGCGCGCGTCAACCGGGGTTTTGCGGCGCAGGCTTTGCAGGGCAATGAGCGCGAACATGGCATAAATCAGCAGGAACGAGAGCGCCGCACCGAACGGCCAATCGTTGGCACGTTTGAACTGGCGTTCGATGACGTTGGCGATCATCTGGCTGTCGGTGCCGCCCATCAGGTCGGGGGTCAGATAGGCGCCCAGTGCGGGAATCAGCGTGATCATCACCCCGGCAAGAATGCCAGGCGCAGCGAGCGGGACGACGATTTTCATGAGCGTGCGGAAATGCCCCGCACCCAGATCAAGGCTCGCCTCGATCAGTGATTTGTCTAACCGGTCTAGCGCCGAATAGAGCGGCAGCACCATGAAGGGCAGGTGGACATAGACCAGCCCCAGCACCACCGCGAAATTATTGTAGAGCAGCGGCAGCGGTTCCCACGTGTCGAGCGGTTGCAAACCGACCAGCGTCTTGAACCAGCTTGCCCCGCCCCATATTGCGCCAAGTCCCTGATTTACATAACCCTGCTGCCCCAGCACGATCATCAGCGCATAAGTACGGATCAGCAGGTTTGTCCAGAAGGGCAGCATGATGCCAAGCAGCAGCCACGGCCGCCATTTTTCCGACGCGAAGGTGATCGCCATCGCCACCGGAAAACCGATGATCAAACAGATAAGCGTGACCAGCCCAGCCACCGCAAGACTTTTCAGGAAAATCGAAAGATAAAGCCATTCGGTGGCGCGTTTGTAATTGTCCAGCGTGCCGACAATTTCAATTTCGGTCAGTCCGACGTTACGGCCAAAGCTGTAAAACCAGACAAACGCCATAGGGACAAGAAAGAAGACCAGCGTCCAGAACAGCGGACCGGTCGAAACCGTCGCGAACGTCCTCTTGCTGGTCTTCCAATCCTGTTCGGCCATGCGTCCCCCTGTGCCGATCAGATCAAGACGCGGCGATGCGGGTAAACGCTTCCTCAAACAACGGCTGCAAATCGGCATTGAACTTGGCATATTCGCACTTCGCCAACACGTCAGCAGGCGGGTATATCGCCGGATTGTCGCGGTAGCTTGCAGGCATCAGGGCCTTCGCCGCCATATTGGGGGTGGGATACAGGATGGTGTCCGTAACTTTCTTTCCAACATCGGCGTCAAGAATATAGTTTATGAACGCGTGTGCATTTTTCGGATGCTTGGCGCCCTTCGGAATGCAGAAATTGTCGGAATTAAGCTGGCTGCCCTCTTTCGGGACAGCAAAGGCGATGTCGTCATCTTCACTCATCAACTGAGCGATATCGCCATTATATTCGAGCACCAGGTCAACCTCACCCTTGGCCAGCATATCCTGGCCATCATCGCTGTGGAATTTGGCAATGTTGGGCTTTTGCTTGGTCATCATCGCCTCGATCGTCTTGATGTCGGCAGGGGTGATCGCGTTGACCGATTTCCCCATATATTTGGCATACAGCCGGAACATGTCGCCGGCTTCGGACAGAACGGCGATGCGGCCTTTATACTGGTCGCTGTCGAACAGGACTTTCCAGCTGTCGGGGGCCACCGGAACCTTTGATTTGCGATAGCCGATGCCCAAGACAAGCCAAGTATAGGGAACCGAATATTCGCGGCCCTTATCGTAATCAACATCGATGAATTCGGGCGCAATATTTTTCATGTTGGGGATCTGTGCCTTGTCGATCGGCATCAGCATGTCCGCCTGAACCATGCGCTCAACAAAATCGTTCGATGGCACGATCAGGTCATATCCGGGATTGCCCGCGCGGAATTTGGCGAACAGCGTGTCGTTATTTTCAAACAGGTCCATCTTGACCTCGACGCCCGATGCCCCCTTGAAATCGGCGAGCGTCGTTTCGCCCATGTAATCGTCCCAGTTATACAGGTTCAGCAGCCCTTCCTCGCCATTGGCGAGTTTTTCGGGTGCCGCGCCTGAACAGCCCGCCAAGGTGCTGGTGAACGTCAGTCCCACCGCAGCAACGCCCAGCCCCTGGAGCAGCGAGCGGCGGCCACGCGCAGCTTTGAGGAATTCATTGATGTCCATGCCGAAACTCCCTGTTGTGCAATGCAGCGATGCTGTCGCAAAACTTACACTTTGAAAAGCGTTAATTTGCGCAATTTTCGGTCAGGCGTTGCGTAGATACCAATCATAATCAATCTGCGGCACCTCAGCGAAGTAACAGTCCTGCTCAACCCGCTTTACCGTGCTGAACATCTCGACAAACCGGTCGCCCAGATAATCGCGCATCAGCGCAGACGCGTGGAAGCGATCAACCGCAGCGAACCAGTTTGACGGCGGCTTGTCGTCCCCCGACCCATCGCGGTCATAACCATTGCCGACCACGGCCGGACCCGGGTCGATTTTCGCCGTCATGCCGTGGTGCATCCCGGCCAGAACCGCCGCAACCGCCAGATAGGGATTGGCGTCGGCCCCGCAGGCGCGGTGTTCGACATGGCGGCTGCTGGGCGGGCCAGCGGGAATGCGGAACGACACGGTGCGGTTGTTCACGCCCCAGGTCGGCGCAACAGGGGCATAGCTGTTGGCGCGGAACCGGCGAAAACTGTTCGCGTGCGGCGCAAACAGAGCGAATCCGTCGCCGACCGTGCCGATCATCCCGCCGATGGCATGGCGCAGCGCGTCGGTGCCCTCAGGGTTCTCGCTGGCAAAAATATTGGTGCCGTTTGCATCGTTGACCGAGACATGGATGTGCATGCCCGACCCTGCCTGATCGGCAAAGGGTTTGGCCATAAAGGTCGCCTCCATCCCGTGCCGCTGGGCGATGGCCTTGACCAGGCGTTTGTACATGATGCCATCGTCCACGGCACGCAGCACGTCGGGCTTGTGGCGCAGCGTCAGTTCAAACTGGCCCGGCGCAAATTCGGAGATCGCGGATTCAAGCGGCAAGTCCTGCACATCGGTCGCGGCATAAAGATCGTCGAAGAAGGGCCGGAAATCGTCAAGTTCGCGCAGGCCATACACCTCGACGCCGGTCGGCGTGCGTCCACCCTCTGGCCGGGCCGGGCGAACCCCGCCATCGCGCGCGCGGCGCGGGCTGAGCAGGTAAAATTCCAGCTCGACGGCAAGCACTGGAGTCAGGCCATCGTCAACAAAGCGATCTAGGACACGGCCCAGCACATGGCGCGTATCAAGGTCGTGCGGCGTGCCGTCAAGTTCGTAGAAATCGACCAGGAACTGCGCCGCCCGATCACCGCCCCACGGGGTTTTCACCAGCGTGCCGGGGATGGGCTTCATCGACCGGTCGGCGTCGCCATCCTCCCACACCAGGCCGGTTTCAACCGTGTCCTGCCCGCGAATATCGACCACTGTGATGGACCCCGGAAACATCCGTCCGCTTTCATAGACTGCGATGACTTCATGCTGACGCAGCCGTTTGCCGCGCGGAACGCCGCCGAAATCGGTGTAGATCATCTCGATGGAATCAATATCGGGATTGGCGGCAAAGAAAGCTTTGGCCTCCTCCACGCTGGCAATAGTGGCAGAGGATCGGGCGACACGCGTCATAATTCAGGACTCCAGCAATTCATACGCCAATGCATCAACGGCAGCGATCAAATGGTCAATCTGTGAATGCGTGGTTTCCGGGCTGACCAGCATCATATTGTGGAAAGGGGCGAGCAAGATACCCCGGTTTACGAGGTACAGGTGGATCAGCGCCTCCAGCGCGGGCTGCATCGCCGCCTTGGCCTCGCCGCCATTGGCGGGCGGGACGGGCGAACAGAGCAGTTCCACCCGTGCGCCAACCTGCGTCACATGCCAGGGCAGTCCGCGCTGCGCGATGGTGATGGCAAGCCCCGCGACCAGCCTCGTCGCCCCGCTCAGCATCGCGGCATAGGCATCGCGCGTGATGACGGACGACAGCATCGCATGCATCGCGCTGATCGCCAGCGCATTGGCCGACAATGTCGTGCCGATCCCGCTATGTCCCGGTGGGCGGGCCTTGTTCAGCGCAACCATGCGTTCGGCCACAGCCTCGGTAAAACCATAAACAGCCGTGGGCACCCCGCCGCCAATGGATTTACCGATGACCATGATGTCGGGCATCGGACCATGGGTGCGGCTGTGCCCGCCAAACCCCGATGAAATACAGTGGGTTTCGTCAAACACCAGCAACGTGTCCGTGTCATCACACAGCTTGCGCAGCCGATTCAGGAAACCGGGGGCATCGCGCACCATGCCGACGTTGGTCATCACCGGTTCGGCCAGGACACAGGCGACCTGCCCGCCAGCCAGCGCGGCGGCCACGGCGGTTTCGTCGTTGAACTCGACCACTATGCTGGTGTCGCGCAGGTCGTTCACCTGCCCGACCAGACTGGCGCGCATTTCCGGGTGACCGCGCCGCAAATCGACAAAAGCATCGTCAACCGCGCCATGATAGCAGCCGTTGAACAACAGGATTTTCTTACGCCCTGTAATCCCGCGGCACCAGCGGATGACAGCGCGGTTCGCCTCGCTCGCGGTGGTAGTGACCTGCCATTTGGGCAGGCCAAAGGTCGTAGCGAGCAGCCCGGACAGCGCGCCAGACTTTTCTGTGGGTAGCATATAGCTAAGTCCGCATGCCGCCTGCTGCGCAATCGCGGCGGCCAGCGCGGGCGGCGAATGGCCAAACATGCTGGCGGTATCGCCCAGGCAGAAATCGTCGAGTGTCTGGCCGTCGATGGTCGTCAGGGTGGCGCCATTGGCCGATACGGCGACCAATGGCGCCGGGCTGGGCCAATCGAGCATCCAGTGGAACGGGACTTGGCCGAACCAGTTATTGCCCGCCTGCGCAGCAACTAAGGCGCGGGGGTTGGCGATAAGGAACATGTCCGCTTCACTGGCCGCCAGCCGCGCAACGACAGCGGGATCGATGCTCACAGCCGGTCTCGTAAGGCCAGATACATCATGGCGGCGGTATAGATCGGGCTGCGCAACAATTTTCCGCCGGGAAAAGGCTGGTGCGGGATGGCGCAGAAGCGATCAAATTCCTCAGGCGAGCCGGTGATGGCATCGGCCATCAGCTCACCAGCCAGTGTCGCAAGCAGTACGCCCTGCCCGGAATAGCCATGCGCGAACAGGCGGTTGCCGCGCCGACCGAATTGCGGCAGCCGGTTGACGGTAATGCCCACTGCGCCGCCCCAGGCATATTCGATTGCCGCATCCTCCAGTGACGGAAACAGCCCGAGCATGAAGGG
>Ga0105045_10004896_pt1 | contig 11709 bp, 8 predicted proteins | sample MAT02_FD_78089 | JGI IMG/M metagenome (GOLD analysis project Ga0105045, IMG submission 78089) | Freshwater microbial communities from Lake Fryxell liftoff mats and glacier meltwater in Antarctica - MAT-02 (megahit assembly) | ecosystem: Environmental > Aquatic > Freshwater > Ice > Liftoff... | reverse complement strand
GCTGTTCCTTTTTTCGTTGCGGAATTAGGGGCAGGATTTTTTGCAGACGTCTTTTTGGTTTCAACTACTTTCTTTGGTGTTTCGGTAGCAGCTTTGGCTCCGCTTTTTTTAACGCTCTGTTCCGGAGCAGACGGACTCGTTTTGATTACCTTTTTAGACGACTTGCTTCCGAAAATCCCATCCCAACCACTTGAATACTTTTCGTTCGTTCCAACACGCGTAATTGTCACTGAATCACCTTTTAACCAAAACTGGAAACAACTGTCATAAAGAGGTCCTCACAACTAACGAGTTAACGCGATTGTGCGAGATCCAAATTACCAAGTTACCGGAACTTAGTTTGTCTGGTCAATACGATTTGAACAATCAGGCAAAATTGGAGATTGATTTGATGCGAGTTTCTTCCATATCAATCTCACGTTCCAATTTTTGCTCAAGCGACTCCTCGATGATGGACTCTCACACAAGTCAAGGCGAGACAACCAGCTATCTGCATGAGCCCGAAAATGGGAACACAAGAATTCAATCTCGCTCGCGGAGACACCTTGCTCTAAGCGATCGTTTAAGAAGATGTTCGTGGCAGCGAGCAGTGAGAGTCCGGCGTCCATTTCCTGTTGCATCGCGGAAGGCCCTCGTTCGGAAAGATTGAGCTTTCCGACAAGCCAAGGGAGTGATAGTCCTTGGACGACAAGAATATCAAGAAAACAATGTCGGGAGTTAATTAGACGTTTGGCAAACCCGGAACGAACGCAATCACAACACCAACCAAAACCATAAGCATGGGATAGGGAATCGATGAGGACCGTGTCCAAAAAGCCAACAAAGTGACAATGCACATCAGGATCGGGACAGCTGAAATTTCGTGCATGCTGTCGGCTTATGGATTATTGGAATAGCTTGCAAACGAACTATGGTACGGTTCGGGGAATTTTGCTGACTGTAACGAGAAAACACGTTCTTTCAGCGAACTTTTAGGGCCGGTGGTGCCGATAGAGTCGGTGGTATCAGGTTTGCCGCTGGTTCTCTTTGTAATGAGCAGGCGTGTCAAGCCGATTATTCGACGGTTTCAAGGCATAACAGTGCCAACCAGCAGGTGTCACAAGCATCTGTTCCAATGGGGGAATTGTGGTTTCTGTAGACAACCAGAGGCTGCAATCGCAAATTTGCGTTGGAGAGATTTCAATGAAGTTGCTCAAAGGCTGGAAATTAAAACTATTCGCCGGACTGGCACTCGCCTCAATCGGTGGGGACCTTCAAGCTCAAAAGCCCGGGAGCTTAGACCCAAGCGTTTTGGGCCGAGGGCCACAGATAGGGCCCGCTTCATACCGAATCCCCGGTCCACCTCCAGGAATGTCTAATGACCCTGGAATGGTTGGCGGCAATCCTGGCATGTACAACGATGCCAGTATGTCCGGTGACCCATCAATGGGAATGGCACCAGGAATGGACCCGAACTTGCCACAGGTCCCCTGTGGACCATATGGCATGCCGTCTGGACCTGATGGTTATGGAGAGCAGTGCGAAGGGCCATGTGACCGGTTCGGTCGCTCGCCGTTCACTCTATTCAGCGCACTTCGCGGAAAGCTGGCCGGATGCCGTGGTAAGCTTCGACCGTATGGCGAAGGGGGCATTGCAACTCAACGCTGGTTCGATGTTTATGGGGAAGCTATGTTTCTGGCTCGAACCAACGGCGGTTCGAATTTCAATACAACGTCGCTGGGACCCAACACAAATAACTTCGTCTTGGGAACCAATAATGTTCCACTCGATGAACTTCAGGCAGGACTTAGCTTACAAGCGAATGTCCAAGTCGGCGTAGGATCTAATTTGGAATTTGTGTACTTCGGACTAAATGAGTGGGAGAATTCGGCAACGGCGACGTCAACATCGCCGCCATCAGCCACCCCGAATCTTTTTTCCTTCCTGAGCGGTTTCGGAGCACTTCCACTCAACGTTGGCTTCGACGATTCCGATCGATCCCTTGTCCACACCTTGAGCTATTCGTCGACTCTCAACAATGGCGAAATCAACTTCCGTCGTCGTTGGGCTGAGCCTGCTGGGTTCTTCCAAGGGAGATATCTACTTGGCGTCAGATACTTAGATATGGACGAACAGGCAAGATTCTCTGCTCGAGGTGAGTTCAACAACACCGTCGCCGCTAACAGCCTTCGGTTTCTGGATTACACCGTCAATACTCAGAATGCTTTAGTCGGCTTTCAAGTGGGTGGCGACCTTTGGTACAACGTTTTACCAGGTGTAAAGCTGGGGGTCGAAGGAAAGACGGGTGTGTACAACAACCGTGCCCATCAGAACACTTCGATAGTATCTAACTCTTTGACTAACCCGGTGATGGAAGAAGTACTGTCGAATCGAGCGGCTTACATTACCCAAATTGTTCCTCAGGTCTCCTATCGATTGAATCACTCGTGGGCATTCCGCTCGTCCTACCAGCTGATCTACATCGATAACGTCGCTCTTGCGACGGAGAACTTCAACGCGGTTCCACCTAATCAACTAGGTTTAGGTTTAGGGCGAACTCCAACGATCAATAACGATGCTGAGATCTTGCTCCAAGGCTTTACGCTCGGTGCCGAATACACCTGGTAGTTTCCTAAGCTGGACTCAGTGTGAACAAACTTGCGAAACCCGGGGGACTTTCTCTCGGGTTTTTTATTGATGCGTGCTCGAAGATAGGGAGCTAGATAGTGAAGCAATCCCCAACTCCATTGTCGGGTAATCCCATCAATTCCCGCCAACGCGCCTCGATCATGGCAATATACGGCATTCCGCTAAGGCCAATGTTCCCAATCGCATAACCATCGTTGACCTCGACCAAAAGCGTTTGTCCAGACGCGGTAATTCCCCAGTCCATTCCAAATGCAATAGGACGTTCAGCAAAAGCCTCAATGGCTGTTTGTAAAACCACAACATCAGGAAAGCGAATGGGGTCTCCTTTGTAGTTGGCCACATTCAGGATCTTGTTGCGAAGTATCGAGACTCGCCATTCGGAAACGAACTCAATCCGTTGCTGTGCTAAGACAGGTGTCTCATCAGGCAATGCGGCCGATGCAATCAAGTCTCTCAAACCGTACACCACGGTTCCCTTGAACAGTTTGTGGCGCAGCAAAGGTTTGATGTGAAATGGATTGAACGAAACTTCTGAATCGACTTGATTTCGAACTTCACCCAAGGTTGTTTCCCAAGTAAATCGACCAATCCATTGTGAAAGAGAATGGGGAAGATCAAATACGGGCGGAGCAGGTCTGGAGGCTCTCGCAAGCAAAAGGCGAATCGCCTCAACCCCAGCCCGAACCACTAATTCATCGGGACGATCGATCAACCAAGGGTCTAGCACTCCCGCTTGAATATCGGCGTACCGAAACGGAACGACTTCGTAACCTCGCTCCCAAAACCAGTGTGATGCCTCGATGGACGCAAGGTAGAAAGTTGAATCCTGATTTACTTTTTGGACATACGCTCGCATGAAAATCTTCCGGGGCACTTTCGAGCACACTACATTCAGTCGATTGCACATTCCCCTCGAATGCATTGCAGGCGAATGCTTTGGTAACTAATCTCTTGTGGTAGGACATGAAATTTTGGACGTTGCTGCTTGGCTCTTTATAAATTATTGCCTTTGGGCGGGTTTTCGCCCATATCTGCTCTGTAAACAAGCCCTGTTGTTGGGTAGGCTGATTGACTGGGATTGTACCCGGTTTTTCTTTTCGGCTGGTTTGCATTTACCGCCAATTCAAAGGATATCTTCACTCATGTTGTTCCAAACTACCGTTGCTCTTTCCGCTCTTCTTTTGATTGGATGGACGCATGCAAATGCACAAGAAAACGTAGGTGGTGCAAACCCGGTTCCCGCACAAGGTTCACAGCCCATCAAGGACCTCTCAAGCTACGCACTTGGATTCAATATAGGCGCCGATCTCGCTCGAGGAGGGTTTAGCGACAAGGATCTCGAGAGCAAAGATCTTTTGATTGGGCTTCTGGATGGCCTGAGCAAGAAAGAGCCGAAGATTTCACAATCGCAGTTTCAAGAGGCGATGAAGTCCCTGCAGCAACGCATGCAAACCAAGATGATTGAGGCGGCCAAGCAAAATTTAGAAAAATCAAACGCCTTCCTCGAAGCCAACAAAAAGAAAGATGGTGTGCAAACCACCAAAACCGGTTTGCAATACACGGTCCTGAAGGCCGGAACGGGTAAACAACCAACGATCACGGACACGGCGGTGTGCCATTTTGAAGGCAAACTGATGGATGGAACCATTTTCGATTCGTCCATGAAGGCCAACCAACCTGCCACCATTCCAGTTAGCGGCGTTGTCCCGGGCTGGACAGAAGCTTTTCAGCGGATGAAAGTTGGCGATAAATGGGTTTTAACTTTGCCGCCCAATTTGGGCTTCGGTGAACAGGGACGGCCCGAAGTAGGTATTGGGCCAAACGAAGTGCTCATCGTTGAGCTGGAGCTTCTAGACGTCAAAAAATAACCTAAGACCCGCGGAGGAAATCGGAATGCAGTCTGCAATGGAAGCCTGGATGTTACGGATTCACGAGTTTGGCCAAGGTCACTTGTTGAGATTTTGGAGCGAACTAAACCAAGTCGAACAGCAACATTTATCGAGTCAGGCTCAGTCAATCGATTTGAAAGAACTGGCTAGTTTGTTTGCTGGGTTAGAAGAGGCTGTGGACTGGAGTGAGCTTGCCAATCGGGCGATGCGTCCAGATGCCGTTCGATTGAACGAAGCGAATCCCAAGTTCACTCTCGCCCAAGCTCGTGAGTGCGGTGAACAAGCGATTCGCGAAGGAAAAATCGGAATGATCCTCGTCGCCGGAGGACAGGGCACGCGGCTTGGCTTTGATCAGCCAAAAGGAATGTTTCGAATCGGCCCGGTCTCCAATCGCAGCCTGTTTGCTATGCATGCTGATTCTCTGCGGGGTGCGATGCGACGCTATTCGGTTTCCCTTCCTTTGTATGTAATGACCAGCCCCGCAACGGATCTTCAAACACGCAATTTCTTCGCGAGCCATCACCGTTTGGGACTCAACGAAGATGAGCTTTTTGTCTTTTGCCAAGGCATAATGCCTGCAATTGATGCTGCGAATGGCAAGATTTTGATGGAATCCAAGTCGGAGATCGCCATGAGTCCTGACGGTCACGGTGGAATCGTCTCAGCCCTCGATCGGCAAGGCATTCTCCTATCCGCTTCCGCGCGGGGCGTAGAGCATTTCTTTTACGCACAAGTTGACAATCCACTGGTTCGAGCGTGCGATCCGGTTTTGATTGGCTATCACTTGCTGGCCCAATCGCAAATGACGACACAAGTGGTCAATAAACGCTTTGGCAAAGAGAAGGTCGGAAATGTTGTTTCGATTGATGGACGAACTCACATTATTGAGTACAGCGATCTTCCAGATGACGCAGCCCAACGAACCGAACCGAACGGGAGCTTGAGTCTTTGGGCAGGCAACATTGCAGTGCACGTTATGGACCTTGAGTTTCTGCGATCCTCCGCCAGAAACGCGGGTGGTTTGCCATTCCACCGCGCATTGAAAGCTGTTTCATTTGTAAAAGATGATGGAACTTTAGAGAAACCGTCCAACCCCAACGCGATCAAGTTTGAGCGGTTTGTCTTTGACCTTTTGCCGCTTGCCAATCGTGCTATTGTCGTTGAAGGTGCCGCTGAAGATGTATTTGCGCCGGTTAAGAACGCCGAAGGCGCGGCGACGGACACTCCGACATCTTCGCGGAATGCGCTGGTTGCTCAGCATCGTCGTTGGGTTGAGCAAGCTGGAGTAAGTGTCAGCCCTGGTGCTAAAGTCGAGATTAACCCACATTGGGCACTAGACGCCGAAGAAGTACAGATGAAAATTCAAAAGCCTTCAAGCATCTTAGTCGATACATACTTTGCTTAGAAACAACTAAGGATCATTCATGCTCCACGCAGTCATCATGGCCGGCGGTTCCGGCACCCGATTTTGGCCGGCTAGCCGGCAAGTAAAGCCTAAGCAATTGCTGAAAATGGGTGGCCCGCGAACGATGTTACAAACCACGTTCGATCGACTACAAGGGTTGGTTTCGAGTGAACACGTATTGGTTGCCACAAATCAACAGTTGAGCGAGGCGGTAGCTACGCAGCTCCCTGGTTTGCCCCTGGAACACATCATTGGCGAGCCCTTCAAGCGAGACACGGCTCCATGCATTGGCGTTGCGGCATCGTTAGTGCAGGCAGCCGATGCGGATGGAATCATGGTTGTCATGCCTTCGGATCACGTTATTGAACCTAGAGCTGAGTTTCACCGCGCGATTCGAGCGGCAGCGAAATTGGTAGAAGACGATCCATCTCGCATCGTGACATTTGGAATTCGCCCGAGCTATCCTGCTGAGTCGTTTGGATACATTCAACGCGGGGGAGCGATCGCCGGTGAGCCCGGAACATCGACTTTTAAAGTGGATCGGTTTCGAGAAAAACCGGACCGAAAAACGGCCGAAGAATACGTTGAGCAAGGTACGTTTTATTGGAATAGCGGCATTTTCCTTTGGAAAGCCAAAACGATTCTGGATGCGTTAGCGAAGTTCGAGCCAGAAATGCACGACCATATTCAGAATATCGCTCGAGATATAGGCACTGCCAATTTCCAAAAGAATTTCGAAGAGCACTTTGAAAAGATAAAGGGGAAATCGATCGACTTTGCTGTCATGGAACGCCACGAGAATGTTGTAGTAATCGAAGCCCCATTTTCATGGGACGATGTGGGGAGCTGGCAAGCAATTGCGAGACTCATTGCGCCCGACGAGCGCGGTAACGCTGTCGATGGGCCTTTTCTTTCCATCGATTCAACAAACAATATCATTCGCTCGGAACCAGATCATTTGATCGTTACCATCGGGATGAATGACACGATCGTAGTCCACACGCCCGATGCAACTCTGGTTGCCCCCAAATCGGAAGAAGAGCGTGTGCGCGAAGCTGTGAAGCAGTTGACGGAACTTGGACACCAGCAATACCTGTAAATTTTAGGCGAAAAGTTCTTGGAATTATTTCGCCCAGCGGATCGATCTTCCTCGATAACACTGTTACATTCAATTGTCCTCATTTATTTTGCGTATATATAGCGACAGTGTTTGAGTACTTTCTGCGGAATTATTTGAACTGATTCAAATGGCGTTCTGGAGGCTAGGGTGGCGAAAATCAGCGTAGCAGGTATTGCAGCGGAGGACGTATTAAACTGTTTGCCTGATGGAGTTGCTCTGTTGGGAGGCGATCTAACAATTCTGTGGGCTAATCAGTGTTTTCAGAATTGGTTTGGCGGAGTCGACCGAACTGGTGAGAATTTTTATTCTGCGTTGGCTAACCCCGACATCCTCGGCGATGGCTTGTGTCCACTTCAAACCTGTTTCTCTGGTGGTCACAAAGCCAGCACGACTTTGCAGACTCAAAAAGGAAACTACTATCACATCCATGCCGCTCCATTGGCTAGCCAAGTCAATGGAACTACCGCTAGAGAATCGAGAGTGGAAGATATCGACAGGATTGTCGTTACGCTGAGCGATGTGACAGAAGAAATTCTGCAAGAACAGAAGCTTGCAGCAATTCATCAAGCCGGTGCGAAGTTAACAGACTTAAAGCCCGACGAAATCTTTGCAATGGATGTAGAGCAGCGCATCGATTTACTCAAAGACAACATCCGGCATTACACGCAAGATTTGCTCAACGTCGAGGTCATCGAAATTCGGCTTCTAGAGCAATCCACGGGTAACTTGATTCCTCTACTGTCGGTTGGTATCGATCAGACGGCAGCAGATCGGAGATTGATGGCAAGTCCACAGGGCAACGGTGTGACTGGTTATGTCGCTGCAAGTGGAAAGAGCTACCTGTGCAAAGACACGACGACAGATCCAAAGTATCTTGAGGCATTCAAGGGTGCCAGGAGTTCGTTGACGGTTCCCATTCTTCTTCATGACAGTGTTATTGGAACCATTAACGTGGAGAGCCCAATGTTCAATACGTTCTCTCCGAGTGATCAGCAGTTCCTTGAGATTTTTGCTCGAGATGTTGCCGTTGCGCTGAACACGTTAGAGCTCTTGGTTGCCCAACGTACAAACGCTGCGCAGCAAAGCTGCGAGGCGATTCACGCTGCGGTCGCCTTGCCGATTGACGATTTGTTGTTAGATGCAGTGCATTTAATGGAAAAATATATTGGCCACGATACCGAGACTGTTTCTAGGCTAAGAGATGTTTTGGCGAAAGCTCGCAGCATCAAACGTTCGATCCAGGAAATAGGTCAGACACTTGCTCCGACCGATGTAAGCCTCGCAGGGAGTAATAGCGAAAATCACGCTAAGCTCCATGGTAAACGCATCCTTGTTGTGGATGCAGACGAGCAGGTCCGCAATGACGCTCACGCTTTGCTGGAGCGATACGGCTGCACCGTGGAAACAGCCCACGACGGAGACCAAGCGGTTTCGATGGTCAGGAATTGTTTAGATCAGCCTTATCATGTCATCATTTCAGACATCAAGCTTCCCGATTATTCTGGTTATCAATTGATGTTGAGATTGCAGAAACTGATGACACACGTACCCATTGCGCTGATGACAGGCTTTGGATACGATCCAGGGCATTCGATTGTCAAGGCGCGCCAGTCGGGATTACATCCCAAAGCCATTCTCTACAAGCCATTTCGGTTAGACCAGTTGTTGAACGTTACCGAAACACTGATCGACTACCGTCCTCAATCCTCTGAATAAGTTCCGGCGGTATCGTGGCTCTTGATTTTCTGTTAGTCGGGGCCAGCCTTGCTTTCGTCGGGCTGGGGCACTTAGGCCTCTGGCTTTTCCTCTACAATCGAATTAATGCAACTGGGCTGCCTCGTAGGACGTTGAAGCTGATAGAGAAAGGCATCGTGCTGGCTTGCGTCGCAATTCCAATCACCTTATTGATGTTTGAGATTGGGAGGAATGCTCCAGTTTCATACGGTGGTCAGGTGAGCGATATTTGGAGACGACTTTCGATAATTACGCTCGTTTACTCGACTGTAGTTTGCTTGTTCGCAATGTTAATAACGCCGTTTTGGATTTCCGATCGCCCTCAATTTGCGGATGCTCAGGCAAGATATTGCCTACTGAATTCGGAGGACCTCAGCCAACTTCAGCGTCTGGAAAGCAATGCTAAAAAGTTTATTTCAGGCAGTCGGTTTCGAAAAATGGCGAAGCTGCCAGGAAATCAGATCGTGTCTTTGCAACGAAATCGAAAACAATTGCGGATCGAGGATTTGCCATCTGATTTGATAGGTCTTCGAATCGCTCATCTCTCGGATGTGCACTTAACGGGTCAACTCTCGACCGCCTTTTATCGCCTTGCAATGGATTGGCTGAGCGAGCAGTCGCCCGATTTAATCGTGGTTTCTGGTGATATCGTAGACTATGCCACTGCTTTGGAGCAGTTAATACCAGTTTTCGAGGGGCTCTCTGCTCCATTGGGCATGTACTTCGTTTTGGGGAACCATGACAAGCGCCTTCCTGCTCCTACGAAAGTTTGCGATGTACTCTGCAGTATGGGCTGGACGGATCTCGGCAGAGCAGCGGCGATTGTTCAAAAAGGTGTTACAAAAATTCTTTTGGTCGGAAACGAACTCCCTTGGTTTCGTCGCCATGAAACATGCCACGAGACGATTTCCGAGGCAGGATCGGACGGCTATGTTGTTTGGAAGTTGGGGGTGTCTCATTCTCCGGACCAGTTTCCTTGGGGGGTCTCAAACGGTTGTCGTTTGCTTTTGTGCGGACATACGCACGGAGGACAAATTCGTTTACCCTTGGTCGGTCCAGTGATAGCGCCAAGTCATTTCGGAACACGCTACGCGTCCGGTGTATTTCTTAAGCAAAAGACCTTAATGCACGTTTCTCGAGGAATTTCCGGCGTTCATCCTTTTCGTTGGGGGTGTATTCCAGAAGTTACGATTTTGGAATTGGCCAAGCAGGAGAATCGGTCAGATTTATTGTAGCCTTAGGCTTCGAATGCAGAACGGCACTTAGACTGCAATACCCACTGGTGTGATACCGACGATTTGGGTTTTTTTCACCCCAACGCCTGTCTGGCAAATTAAATGGCTTTTGATTGCGGTCATCTGCGTATCGTTCTAGACAGCTCGATCCGAAACGTTCGAGAGCCGTTTTCGATAACCGGGGCAGCATAGTTCAGAAGAATTAAAAAGGCTCCATTGCAAGATGTCCTATGTCAAACCGACCGTTAAACGGAGTTACAAAAAAAGGGCTCGATTTTCATCGAACCCTTTTCTGCTTACCATTCAGTTTAATGATTGGTTATGAAACCGTATAAGCGGATTCAGCGTGATCGCTCAAATCTAGTCCCATCTTTTCGCTGCCTTCCGAGCAACGTAGCCCGATCGTAAAGTCGATGAGCTTTAGCAAGATGAAGGAAACAACACCCGAGTAGAGAATCGTAACGCCAACAGCTTTGAACTGAAGCATGAGTTGCGCGGTGTTTCCGTAGAATGCACCACCTTTGAGGTCAACGCCAAAACCCTGGATGGCAAAGATACCGGTTGCCATCGCCCCCCAAATCCCTGCCATTCCGTGAACACCAAACACATCTAACGAGTCATCGTACTTGAGCGCCGGCTTGACGAAGGCAACAAAAATGTAGCTAACGACTGTCGCGCCAGCACCGATTACAATTGCTGCCCAGACCTCGACGAAGCCCGCAGCTGGTGTAATACCAACCAAACCAGCAACTGCTCCAGTAATCATACCTAGAGCAGTCGGTTTGCCATTACGCACGATTTCTATGATGGACCAAAGTAGACCTGCAGTTGCAGCAGCAACTTGAGTCGTTACGAATGCTCTTACGGCTTGGGGAGTAGCACCGAATGCACTACCACCGTTAAATCCAAACCATCCAAACCACAAAATCCCTGCCCCAAGAACAGCAAATGGAAGATTGTGAGGTGGCATAATTTGCTTTGGAAAGCCTCGACGTGGACCAAGAACTAAGCAGCAAACAAGAGCCGCAATACCCGCGTTGATATGAACAACCGTTCCGCCTGCAAAGTCCAACGCTCCAACAGAGTTGTTCAACGCATCGAATGAACCAAGTCCAAAGATTGGGTGTGCTGGACCGTACCAAACCCAGTGGCAAATCGGGCTGTAAACGACCAAGCTCCACAATCCAATGAAAACTAGGAAGGCCAAGAACTTCATTCGTTCTGCAAACGCACCAATGATCAGTGCAGGTGTGATGATCGCGAACATCATCTGAAAAACCATAAACAACTGCTGGCTAATCCCAAGCTTGACATCCTTGACAGGCTCGAACGATTGGTCGAACGCAACACCATTAAGCATGAAGTGCTTCATAGGATTGCCAGCGAAGCCTCCAAAAACCTCATCCGCAGTCGAGCCCTCTACAACGGTACTGGGATTTGCACCCGAGAAAGCCAAGCTATAGCCTACCGTAACCCAAATCAGCGACACCAATGCCATGCACATGAAGCACTGCATCAAAATCCTTAGCACGTTTTTTCGTCCTACCAAGCCACCGTAGAAAAATGCTAGCCCGGGTGTCATGAACAACACCAAAGCCGCGCTTGTCAGCAGCCAAGCTTGGTCCGCTGGGACGAGTGTAGAAGGAGCCGGTACAACCGCCACCTCAACTCCCGGATCCGACATCGCCCCAGACGCTG
>Ga0105045_10004895_pt1 | contig 11710 bp, 6 predicted proteins | sample MAT02_FD_78089 | JGI IMG/M metagenome (GOLD analysis project Ga0105045, IMG submission 78089) | Freshwater microbial communities from Lake Fryxell liftoff mats and glacier meltwater in Antarctica - MAT-02 (megahit assembly) | ecosystem: Environmental > Aquatic > Freshwater > Ice > Liftoff... | reverse complement strand
TTCGGGTGTTCTGTGCCGATATTTTTGTTCAAAAAGAGCGGCATCAGGGTTGATGAGCGTGTCCTGCCCTACCTCGCCAGGCCGAAAAAAATGTCCCCCCCCAAAAAAACGCCCCCCCTCAAAAAACCTTGAAGGAGGGCGCATAATTCACACAAGTGGCTAAAAACCACCCATTTATTTAATACCGATAGTAATCAGGCTTGAACGGCCCTTCTACTTTCACGCCAATATAGTCGGCTTGGAAGGTATCAAGTTCTTCGAGTTCTACCCCGATTTTGGCTAAGTGAAGGCGTGCTACTTTCTCATCCAAATGCTTGGGCAGCATATATACTTTGTTTTCGTAAGCCTGTGCGTTGTCCCACAGTTCGAGTTGCGCCAATACCTGATTGGTAAAGGAATTGGACATTACAAACGACGGGTGACCCGTGCCGCAGCCCAAATTCACCAAACGCCCTTCTGCCAATACGAGGATATCATTGCCATCAATGTTGTACAAGTCCACTTGTGGCTTGATGGTCACTTTGGTATTGCCATAGGTGTTGTTCAGCCAAGCCATGTCAATTTCATTATCGAAGTGACCGATGTTGCACACAATGGTTTTGTCGGTCATCATGCGGAAGTGTTTTTCCATCACGATGTTGCAGTTGCCTGTGGCGGTCACCACGATGTTGGCGCGTGGAATGGCATTTTCCATTTTTTTCACCTCAAAACCATCCATTGCGGCCTGCAAGGCGCAAATTGGATCAATTTCGGTCACAATTACGCGTGCACCAGCTCCACGCAAAGAAGCAGCAGAACCTTTGCCCACATCGCCATAACCAGCTACTACGGCTACTTTACCCGCCATCATAATATCGGTGGCGCGGCGAATCGCATCCACCAAACTTTCTTTACAACCGTATTTATTGTCGAATTTCGACTTCGTAACGGAGTCGTTGATGTTGATGGCTGGCATCGGCAGGGTGCCTTTGATTACGCGCTCGTACAGGCGGTGCACGCCTGTGGTGGTTTCTTCCGAAATACCACGAATGCCCGGAGCGAGTTCTGGGTATTGGTCGAGCACCATATTGGTGAGGTCGCCCCCGTCGTCAAGAATCATGTTGAGCGGCTGACCGTCTTTGAATGCGTGCAAGGTTTGCTCAATGCACCAGTCAAATTCTTCGGCATTCATGCCTTTCCAAGCATACACCGGGATTCCGGCGGCAGCAATGGCGGCCGCGGCGTGGTCTTGGGTGGAGAAGATATTGCAAGAAGACCAAGAGACTTCGGCCCCCAATTCTATGAGGGTCTCGATGAGCACCGCCGTTTGGATGGTCATGTGCAAGCAACCGGCAATGCGCGCGCCTTTGAGGGGCTTCGTAGTGCCAAATTCTTCGCGCAGCGCCATCAAACCGGGCATTTCAGCCTCAGCCAGTTGCATTTCTTTGCGGCCCCAATCGGCCAGGGCTATGTCTTTAACTTTGTGAGCAGTCATGTATGTATGAATGAGTGATGAATCAAGATGCAAGGGGCGGCCCATTTGGAGCCCAATACGGTTGGCAACTGGCGAATAAAAATTCCGCCGCGCCGCTTATTTGCTTATCCAAACAAAATAACATTCGGCTGGTTCAGCGAAATGAGCGCGCAAAGATAGAAAATAGTCTGGAGTACGCCTCACCGCTTGGATGCAAATTCTATTTTTTGGGCTTCCGCGGATAAACATTGTTCGACAAATCCACATCGGGAATCGTGGTGCCGCCCAATTGCGCACTGCTCACGGTTTTACCCGCTGCACCGCGTATTTCCACAAAAGTCTCATCATCTTTCCAAGTGGCCGCCGTTTGGTGGAAGGATTCACTCGTGCCATCGTTGTATGTAACCACCAGATGCAGCGGCACCGGAATATTACCGATTCGCATCACTTTCACGATGGAGGCATTGTAGTCTTTGTCGAATTCTACGCCCTGAATGGTCAAATCGGGAAAGCCCCAATCAAAAAACCAAGGCTTCCAAAACCAATTCAAATCTTGACCGGAGGCTTCATTCCAAGTCAAGAAAAAATCAAACGGAGCAGGGTGTTTGCCTTTCCAACGATTCATGTATTCGGTCATACAAGCATGAAATTTTTCATAGCCCAACATGTCCAACAAGGTAAAATACGCCTGCGAAGGCCGCTGGTAGGAAGCATTTCGGTAGGCCGTGCTGAGGTTGCGCGAGCGAACCATGGGGGGCACGTCGTTGTCGGTGCCGGCGATGCTGGAGTAATCTCGCACGCGACCTTCTTTACCACCCGACAAGGAATCGGACAACATATAATCGAAAAAAGCAGCCCAGCCTTCATCCATCCAAGCGTAATCTTGCTCATTGATGCCCATCATAAAGGGGAAATAAGTGTGGCTAATTTCGTGCACGGTCAAGGTCATGGGCGAGCGGGGGGCGGTGCTTACGTTGTTGCACATCATGGGGTATTCCATACCATCGTCGCCGTTAAAAACGGTCATAACGGGGTACGGAAACGGATAGCCGGGCAACCAAGTGCTCATCAAGCGAATGCTGTTGGCGGCTATCTGCGCCACTTCAGGGTAATCTTTGGAGGCCGTATTATAAGCGGCACTCACAAAGGTGCGGCGCCCCGTAGCATCATCCACCACAGTGGAGGTGGCATCCCAATTATAGTGGTCGCTGGCGGCAAAGGCGAAATCGGGGACATCAGCGGCTTTAAAGTGGAAGGTCGTGGGTGCATTGGCTTTGTACACCCCTTTGCTTTGCAGTTCTTTTTCCGAAAAAATAGACAATACGGTTTCGGAGGTTTGCGCTTTTTCCCAGCGATTGAAATAGGAAGGTTGGAGGATTTCGCGGGCATTTTGCCATTCGCCGGTGGCCCATACTTGGAATCCGGGCGGCAGGGTGATGCGCACGTCGTAATCGGCAAAATCGTGGTAGAATTCTTGCTGGCCGGTGTACGGATGGGAAGCCCAACCATTAAGGTCGTCGTACACCGCGATTTGTGGATAAAAGTAGGGAACAAAAAAAGTCGTGCTGTCGCACACACATTCGCGGGCGGAGCCTCTGGCGGCGGGCAAGGTATAAGACCAAACCACTTCAAAAGTAGCGGAAGACTTAGGGGCTAAAGGCTTGTCTTTCAAGGAAATATCTAGAAAAGTAGCCGAGCGGCGCATACTTTCTGCGGGGATTGTTTGCCCATCGTATTGCACCATTTCAATGCGGGTACCCTCGTCTGAAACATCGCTGGCGGCCACGTCGAAGGAGCGCTGAACGCCTTTTTTGTAGCGGTCGTGCTGCAATTTGAAGCGAATGAACTGCAGCGTATCGGGGCTATTGTTGAAGTAGGATACGGTTTCACGGCCCGACAAAATTCGGGTTTGAGGGTCTATTTCTGCGGCAATGGTGTAGGCGGCACGGTTTTGCCAATAATTAGGGCCGGGCCTCCCGTCGTAACTGCGCGTCCAGCCGTCGTATGATTTTAAGTAGTTGCGCGGAAAAAACAAATTAGTTTGGGCAAACAAGGAAATATGGAGGGCGCAAAGCACACCCATGGCTAGGCATCGAAGGAACATGTATCCGTAAATTTTAATGATATTTTGCGGTGTTTCAGAGGGCTAAGAACGGTAGATTTCGACAATTAACACTTAGAATAAAATTTTGATTTTTTCTTAAAACGCCTTTTTTAAAATCAATTCAAATTCCCCCCAAAACCTAATCCAAATTTTATTTTACGAAAACTCAAAAAACAAATTATAACACCTAAGTAAACCGTTCTGGTTTAAAAAAAATTTCATACAAGTAATGAATCTAAAAAATATATTTGCCTCCACTAAAATTTTAAATGGCCGTTTTTGGGCTGCTTTTCTTTCGAGTTTTTAGTGTCCAAATCACTTTTTCAACTTTTCGATCTGTTCATTTTTAACCTAATTTCATCCATGTTCAGAAAAATCCTTTTCTCCCTTGCTGCCCTATTGCTACTGCAAGGAACCGTTTCTGCACAACACCGTACTTGTGCCGCCGAGGAAGTCCTCGCCCAACAACTCCTAGAAAATCCTGCGATGAAGCAGGAGATTGCCCGAATTGAACAACACGCCCGACAATTCGCCGAATCTGGAGCCGCCACAGAGCGCGCGGTGGTCACAATTCCGGTAGTGGTACACGTGGTGCACTTCAACAATGCCCAAAACATCTCCGATGCGCAAATTTTGTCGCAAATTGATGTGCTCAACGACGATTTTCGTCGTACCAACGCCGATGCCTCCAACACGCCCAGCGCCTTTTTGAGCGTGGCTTCCGATTGTGAAATCAACTTTTGCATGGCATCTCAGGATCCAAGCGGCAATGCAACCAATGGCATTCAGCGCCGCCAAACCACGGTCAATGGCTTTGGTACCAACGATAACGTGAAATTTTTCTCCTCCGGTGGCTTGGATATTTGGGACCGTAATAAGTACCTAAATATCTGGGTTTGTAATCTTTCTGGTGGCTTATTGGGCTATGCTCAATTCCCTGGCGGCCCCGCCAATACAGACGGCGTGGTCTGCGATTTTGCCTATTTTGGTACCATCAATGCCAGCCCACCCTTTGATAAAGGCCGCACGGCTACTCACGAAGTTGGGCACTGGCTGAATTGCTACCATATTTGGGGCGACGACGGCAGTTCTTGCAGCGGCCCTGATGGTGCCGGTGACACACCCAATCAGGCCGACGAAAATTATGGCTGCCCATCTTTCCCACAAATTAGTTGCAGCAATGGCCCCAACGGCGATATGTTCATGAATTACATGGATTACACCGATGATGCTTGTATGAACATCTTTACGACGGGACAAAAATCGCGGATGCAATCGCTGTTTTCTTCGGGCGGTGCTCGGGTTGCGTTGGCGAGTTCGCCTGGCTGCAGCGAGCCCAACGGTGGCAGTTGCGATGCGCCCACTGGCTTGAGTGCCACGGGTATTACCCAAACCAGCGCCACCTGCAATTGGGGAGCCGTGAGCGGTGCGACCACCTACACGCTTGAGTGGAAGAAAAACACTGACCCCTCTTGGACTGTGGTTAACAATATTTCAGGCACTTCTCATACTTTGAATGGGCTGACCGCTGGCACCTTGTACGATTATCGGGTGAAAGCCGTATGCAACGGTACGCCCAGTGCGAATTCTAGCACCGCCCAGTTCACTACCAGCGCAAGCAATTGCTCGGATCAATACGAAACGAATAACAGCCTGAATGCGGCTAAATCAGTTCCAATCAACACCGCATTTACAGCGCAAATCGCTTACAGCGGCGACAAGGATTATTACAAATTTGGCAATACCAGCAGCCAACGCAACATCAAGGTTGAACTGACTAACCTGCCCTTGGATTATGACCTTCGTCTTTACCGCGGCAACTCGCAAGTGGGAATTTCCCAAAATGGCGGCACGGCTGACGAAGTGATTATTCTGAACAACGCAACGGTTTCGACTAATTACAAGGCATACGTATATGGTTACAACGGGGCGTGGAGCAACAGTGCTTGCTACACGTTCAGGGCCAGCAGAAGTTCCTCTGCTTACCGGACCGATGGCTCTACGGATGGCGTTGAGGAAGAAATTGCACTAAACGTGCAGTTTGAAAATTTGGGATTTAGATTGTTCCCCAATCCCGCAACACAGCAGGTGACCGTTGACGTGCCACTTGAGTCGGACAGCGATGTTCGGGTTACAATTTTTGATCCTTCTGGCAAAGCGGCCCTTTCTCAGCAAAGAACGCTGACCAAAGGGGAGAATCAGTTTAGTTTCGATCTGATTACTTTGCCCAGTGGGGTGTATTTTGTGGAAGTTCGCAATGGCGAATTTGTGCAGACGCGTAAGTTGGTGGTGCAGAAATAGTACAACCCAGTATAAAAAAGCCCTGTTTTCGAGGTAATTCCTTGAAAACAGGGCTTTTTTTATGCTGGAGGGGAATGCGGGTTTCTCTGAAACATCCCGATTTATTTGCAATGTCCGATATACTATTTCCGATATTATGCGAATAACGGGTTAAACGCCTCGTTAAAGGCCGCCCGTTTATAGCCTGAACAAACAAAATGTCTGCACCCGGTAGGGGTCAGCCTTATGCATTCCCTTTTGGACGGTCTCCAAAGGGACGTTTTGATACTATAACCCGAATCTATAAACGGTCGGCCTTTAATGGGGCGTTTTAACCCATTATTCGCATATATCGTAATTCCCCCTCCCCAATCACCCCCGAATCAATTCAATATACCCGCTCAATACCCCCGGCCGCAAAACCACGCCTCCTACCCTACTTTCATACACTTTGCAGACAAAAAAGTAGGTTCCTTCGGCCAGTTGTTGTCCACTTTGATTGGTTCCGCCCCAGTTGATGGCAGGGTCGGCGGTTTGGAACACTAAATTCCCCCATTGATTAAAAATTTGCATGTCCACACGGGCTACAAAACGCCACCCAGGGAAGGGCGTATAAAGGTCGTTGGCTCCGTCGCCATTGGGTGTAAAAGCGTTGGGGAGTTCATAATTTGGGCAATTATCCACGCAGACCAAGTTGCTAAGCAGGCTTTCATTGCCCACTGAATCCACTGCCGAAACGGCGTAACAACCCGCTAATTCGGTTTCTACACGGTGTACAAAAGTGATGTTGGTGGCGTCCGATTGTTCGGTGAGTAGCATTATGGGATCATCTTCAAAAGGACTGTACCAAACACGATATAACACCGCATCGTCGGTGCCACCACAGGCATCGTTGGGATTGGTCCAACGCAAATTATTGTAAAATGGCGGCTCAATATTAGTGGCCGTTGGATCGTCGCACAGGTTGGTGATGCTCAGTTGCGGGGCGCAGGGAGGTACGGTATCAATTGGCACGCCACAGGCTTCCTGCGATTTATTGAACAGCGGATTTAAGAGTCCGCCAATACTGTACGTCCCCTCCGTTTGTACATAGTAACAATATTCTTGGCCATTGATCAGCCCTTTATCTTCGTAAGCCGGCATATTGGAGGTGCCGATGGACTCAAACAAGCCCGTGCCGTCATTTTTCCGAAATACCTCATATTGGTAATTATTCCAAGGAACGTTGGCCTCCCAGGTCAGAATATTGGTTTGATCGGTGGAGGCAACCGATAAAAAGGGGGAAGACGCATCCCGAGCAGCCCCCAACAGTACATTTCCTTTGACGTAAAAGTCAACCGTATATCGGTAAGGGCGGTCTTGCGTATTTAGGTTTTCGTCAAATTCAAAAATAGTATCATTGGCCTGCCAAAAAGTATTGGAAACAAACGAAGCCCCCGGAACATCCACCATAGTACCGCCCGTGAAACCCTCAGACCTGCGCAACTGATACCGGTAAGGGCCGTGATTGGTGATGGTGTCCAAATCGGCTGCAACGGGTTTAGACCAAGCCACTCGCATGCGGCCTGCGCTGGGGCTGGTGGCCTCCACGGAAACATTGGTCAGAAGGGGCAAATCTCGTGGTAACTGCGCACAGGCCTCTTCCGAAGCCAGACTTTCAACAATATTATAGGGGTAACCGCCGATGGACACCCTGGCGAATTTGGCCAATACCCGATAACAGTAGGTGCGTCCGCGTTCCACGGTATTATCTACAAAAGAATAGCGACCATTACTCATAGCCCTGGTAACCGGAACGAGTTCGGTATATCCTTTACCCGCTAACCCAGGCGTACAGGTATCCACCACAAATGGATTACTGCTCTCTCGCCGCCAGACCGAAAAACCTAGGAAATAATTATTGGCTGCACCCTCACAAATGTAGGGCTTGTCCCAAGTGACTTGAATGGTATTTTGGAGCGCATCTGCCAGTATTCCTTCTGGCGAGGGGCCTACCACTTTAATGGTAACCGTACGTAGATCAGCAAGTTGTGGCGTGGTGAGCGAGTCGGTGGCTTTAAAAACCACCGAATAGGGTTGGTTGGAAATATGTTCGCAAGCGGTTATCCAAGAGAAGGTGCCACTTACGGGCGAACTCAACCATTGCATAGGGGCGCTGAAGGTGGCCGGACTAAAGGGGGATTTGAGCGGTGCGCCCAAGGCCGTCAGCAAAATGACATCGGTCGGATCCACATCCGAACCCTTCACACCAAATGACACGGATTGCCCGGCTACCACGCATATTTTATCAATGGTTTCGACTACCGGAGGATTGTTATTACAGTTTGAGACAAAAATTTGCATGTCTCGAATCGTCACGTCAATAATTTTGCCTCTGCGCCAGGAGGTTACGGTGAACGCGATGTTGTAAATACCGGCTAATTTGGGCGAATTCCATAAGATATCCCCGCTAATCGGGTCCATTTGTAACTGGTTATCCGGTCCGAATATAATTTCAAAGGGATAGGAATAGTTGGGCACCTCCACACCCGGCCCCTGCAATGGCACAATCAATTCGTAAGAAAGGCTGTCGCCATCTGCATCGGAAGCATTGGGATTGTGTTTGTAGGGTTTGCCCACACAGGCATTGTCCACTGGCTCACCCAACAGGAGTGGCGTGGAGTTAAACCCGCCAAATTGGGCATCCTGAAAAATGTAAGTCGTTTGAATGTGGAATGGAATATTATCGGAAGCCGGCGGATTGACATTGATAATGCCGCCAATCCGGTTTTGGTCAGTCATGGAAATAATGTACGTGGCGGGCCCTGCGTAAGTATGCTCTAACACATACGTATTGTATTTAATGTCATTGGCCAGCGGAGTGCCTTGCGGTGGGAAACCAAAACCATTCGATCGGGCTACTTTCTGAACCACACCATCGCCCCAATTGATGTCGAGGGTATCTCGGTCTGCGTTGACACTACTGGTTTTAGTCCAAGTGATGATGGTTGCGCGGATGGTGAGGGGGCCAATTTGCTCAATATGAATCTCTCCGGCGCGGTTGTGGGTAGCCCAAAGAGCGGCTGGGGCAGCACATAGAAAAAAGGATAAAACAAGTAATTTCTGTATCATAATCAACGGTTTATATGTTTTTGGGCGGTAACAGTCGGTGGGCCGGTGGGTCGGTAAACCCGCCAAGCCCCAACGCTCTCACAAGAGTACATATTTTCGATGATACCTTGAAGCCTGAAATGGATGCTTTGCTAATCTGTACCAAAAAAAAACGGGAAGGCAAGGTTATACTAACCTCAACTTCCCGTTAACAATCAAGTCTCCCAAAAGGTTATCCTTTCATCAGACGAACATTCTTGATTTCCGTACCCGATTGTATTTGCAGCCAATACACGCCCTTGGGCAAATGCTCGATGGCGAAGGTAGATTGCAACTGCCCTTGCTGGAAAAGGTGGGTTTGTTGTTCGGCTACTTGCCCTACGGTATTTATTAAGGTAAAATAGACCCGCTCCGTTGTATTTCCGGTCATGCTCACTTGAAAATACGTGCTCGCCGGATTGGGTGAGAGGCTGAAGGCTCCCAGCCACGATGGCTCGGAGCTGGAGGTTACACCGACCGATTGCTCGAGGGTGTCTTTGAGGCCACACGGGCCGGTAGCAATCAACACGACGTTGTAAATACCCGTTGTCGAGTACGTATGCATTGGATTGGCTTGCGTGCTGGTTTGGCCATCGCCAAAGTTCCATAGATAACTCGTAGCAGCTTGTGAACTATTGACAAAAGCAGCGTTCAAAACATTGGAATTGACCTGAAAATTAGCCGTTGGACCATTTACCCGAAACGTGTCTGACGCGCCCACACAGCCCATATTGTCAATCACTTGCAATTGATACAAGCCTGCTTGGGTGGGGAAATACACGCCTTGATTGGCGCCCGGAATCATTTGCCCCTCATACAACCACTGAAAACCCGAAGTCGGCACACTAAACGTAGCCGCCAACGCACAGTTCTGATACACAATACTGGCGGTGGCCTCCGGTGTAACGACGATTACATCCGTTAAAGACAAGGCCGTGGGATTGTCGGGGATATTACCCATCAAAGCCAAGCGCCCTGGATCAATTTCCACGAAATCCCGCAGGGAAATCAAGGTAGCCGGGTCGAGCACTGCGTTGGCGATAAAAATGGTATTAGCGAGTTCATAACTCTGTGCAAATGCAATTGAGGGCGCGCCGCTTGGAGAGCCGTCCGACTCTCCAACCATCGTGAATAAACCCGGAATATCCTGTTGTGCAATGAGGGCAAAAAACCGTTGCCGCCCCACAGCCGCCGCGTACGAAGTGTCGAGCACGGTACCGCTATTGTCCATTAAAGCAAAAAAAGCATCGTCTTTTCGGATATCTGTACCGCCGTAGAGGCTTCCGGCCAACATAATATTGCCCGTTTCAGGGTTTTGGGCCACGCCCGCTACGCTGGGAATGCCATGCTTGGCTTCGTACGTGGCGGACACATTCGCCTGCCAAATTTGACTGCCATTGTCGGCCACCTTAAACACCCAGAGCAAATGACTAATCAGCGCGTTGGGATCGGAAATATTCCCGACAAAACTAGCGCCCGAAACCAGATAATTACCGTCGGCACTACGCAGGATGCGGCTGGCTTGATCCACCCCGTTGTTGAACAAAACGGCGGCGGCGGTTGGTTGCAGCGTGGTAGTATTGACTGCCTGAAAAAAAGCGTCGGTGAAATCTACGCCTTGGCCCTGTACATCCCCCCAGAGCAAGAGCTCGCCGGAGGCGCTCAACACAGCCGATTTAGCGGCTGAGCCTTTCCCCGTAATGAGGAAACTATTGGTGGCTACCACAATTAGGTTGGCAGTGGTTTTGAGCAAAAAAACATGGTTTGCCGTACCGGTGGGCGTAACCAACACGGCATTTCCCACGGCGATAAAACTTCCATCGGCAAGTTCGACCACATCGGAGAAAACAGCCGGCCCGGGAATGGGGGCCTGATCCACTAGTGCCAAGACATTGCCCTGACAATCGGTTTTGACCAGTACGGCCCGCAAGCCAGAATAGCCCGCCGTGATGTAGTTGCCGTCGCTGGTGTGAAGGAGTCTGTTGCCTTTGTCTTCAACAAATTGAGTGCCGAGAAATGCGAGCGCCTGAGCGTTCAGAAAATGACTCGCGCAGGTAAAAGCGAGCAATATCCAGTAGTTAAAGTACTTCATAACGTATTGATTTTGAATGTTTTACCCCGAAACTCTTCGGGTTATTTATTTGAGAGTAACGCCTATTGTGGCTTGGGCTTTTTTTTCAACGGAATGCCATAACTCATGCCTAGGCTATATACATTTTGGTTACTAGGCGTGAGGCCGATTTGGCCGTACAGTGTGGTGGCATGGATAAAAGTGTGCACGGTGAGGCGGTGTACATGGCGGATTTCTTCGATGCCTGCAGTCACCAAATTTGCGAATGAAAGGTAAGTGTCCAACGAATAACGCATTCCAACAACAAAATTATGGGTTGGGAAAAAGCGCACATCAAAGGTAGGGGCTACATTCATGCTGGTTCGGGACAGTCCCAACGTGTAAAAATCACTATTAAGATTTTGGCTTCTGCGTACAAAATCTTCGTCCTCCCGATAAATCTCTCCAGCCAGTCCTAGCAATAAGTCAAACGGGCTTTGAAAAGGGATACGCCCGCCCATTTCGGCCCGCATACCGCCGCCCACATAATTCCTATTTCCAAAAACGGAAACAAAATTGTACTTACCCCAGTAGCCAAATCCACCCGCCGAGAGAAAATAATGTTTCTCTATTACAGAAAAGTGGGCCGACACTTCGCCACCCATGTTATTTTCAATAACGTCCGGATTAAAGC
>Ga0105045_10004893_pt1 | contig 11711 bp, 6 predicted proteins | sample MAT02_FD_78089 | JGI IMG/M metagenome (GOLD analysis project Ga0105045, IMG submission 78089) | Freshwater microbial communities from Lake Fryxell liftoff mats and glacier meltwater in Antarctica - MAT-02 (megahit assembly) | ecosystem: Environmental > Aquatic > Freshwater > Ice > Liftoff... | reverse complement strand
TAATTAATTGCTGAATCATCCTGCCACCAAACCATGTCCAGTCGCCGCCGTTTTGATAACTATAAATTGGATTCATTATTTTATTGGCAAAATATCCATCCGGGTAGGGTGGATAAAGTGTTAAGCCAATAGAGCCGGCGCCGGCTTATTTCACTCTTTTTACCATCTCATTTAATGAGGCTTTTACGTCTTGCTTGTTAAGCAAGCCTGCTTCAATTGCAATGGCGGTACCACCAAAATAATAGATTTCACTTTCATTAAAATCTATTGGGAAGGGTGAGCCTTTGTCAAGGTAAATGTGAGGGATGAATTTTTGAGCCTTAGTATCCCATAAATATTTTTTGCAGTTATTGACTACCTTATTCATTATAATTTCCCATTTCTTTTTTGTGGCAGGAAGTATTTCCATCAAATTATTCAATGCAATAATAAACATGGCATTATCATAAATATCAATTGCCTGGTGCGTATTTTTTTATCAAGATCTACACCCCAGCCATGCTCCGGTTGCACATCTCCCCAATCGGCGGTGCACCAATGATTAATCCGTATTTTTTATTAAACCTGTTTTTCATCAAAAAAATCCATGGACCATTCTAACCTTTTTGCAACAGTTTTGTCGCCCGCCTTTTCGGTTAAAATAGTTTTATCACCTGTTAATTGAATGTATTTATAAACTGCCTGCACCAGGGACCTTTCCTGGTCAGTTTCTACTGTATTTTTATGCGCTGCATACCGGGGCTCTAGTTTTGAATAAGAAAAATCAGTCGCTCCTATTTCAATTTTTTCTGCCGGTGTAAAGCCATCAATGATATTGCCATCATCGCCCTGCATTCTAAAAAAAACCAGCAGGTTTTCTTTCAGCACTTCCTTTTTATTTACCTGTGCAGCCAGTTCAATAAATGTATTGTAATCCCTGATCCATACCTCCCGGTAACCATCACCTGCATTGAAACCAGCTTTCATTACTTCCAGTACTTTTGCTTTTACAAAAGTGAAATAGCAGTCATTTTTTGCTTTCACCACCTGTATTGGATCCTGGTCTTTTTTTACCTGTGCCACTGTTGCCAAAGCAAATAATAGCCCCATGAATACTGCATAGTACTTTTTCATTTTTATTTTTTTGTCAGATAAATAAATAATCATTTATTCAAAATAATTTCTGCACTGCCCATTGTTTTAACAATAAACCGGTTGGTTATTTCTTTTTCTTCCGGAAACTGGCAATCGAATTTGATGGTATGTTTTCCCGTTTTAATAACTGGTATTGATTGTTTTAAGACAAGATCCTTTACAAAACCACCTTTCTTATTATACAGTTTAATGTTTACTCCATCACACACAATCGAATTACCGGCTTCATATTCACCCGGTAATTCCAGTTTAAAATATCCGTCGATTTCAATCCATGGATTGCGGATAGTTCCTTCCTTACCCACAAATGTCAGGTTGAAATTCAGTAGTTGTTCTGCCTCTTTGTTTGTAAACTCCCATTGCGAAAAAGTAGGCTCTCCAGGCTGAAGATTTTTTCTTTCATGTTCAAATTTGTATTTCTTAAACGGGTACAGCTTCCATTCCTGGCTTTCTTTTTCGAGATGAAAATCGTTTTCCGGATTTTTTAAACGGGTAATTTGATCGGCTGAGAAAATTTTTGCGTGATAGGCTTCTTGCCAAAGCTTTAAAAGCGCCAGCAATTGAGCTGTGTTTGGATTGGTTTGCAAACTTTTGTAACGGGCAACCAAGGCAAAACCAGCATTGTAACCGGCTGCCCTTGCCATCATCCATTCTATATCTTCGGTACCTGTTGTTGGCGAAAGTAAAAACCATCCTAACATATTGGGCATATAATTACGTTCCAGAAAAGGCTGATTTTCCAGCCGGTAGTCACCTTGAGATTCCCGGAAGCCGCCATACCAGGGCTCTCCCCAGTTCCAATAGTGACAGAGATGCCAGTAATAATGATAGGAGCGACTTGTTCCGTTTACCAACGTGTGGTTGGTTTCTTTAACAACCTTATCAGCAAAAATTTGCATTCCGTAATCACCTTCACCTGCCGATAAACAACCTTCATGTCCATCGAAATCCATGTGAGAAACACCTGTTTCAGAGAAGAAACGCCCAAGATTTCCGGCTATTTCCTGCTGCAATTCAACATTTGGAAACAATGTGTTGTAAGGATAATCAAACAACATGTCTGCCATTTCACCTTTTAGATGATCAGCCGCTTTTGTTCCATACACCCCACGTTGACAATCTAATAATTTATAGGGTGCATCTGCGGATACTTCTCTAAATCGAATGATTTCGTCTGCAATTTTTACGGCATGTAATGTACTGGATTGAATGTTTTTAAAATATTGATCGGAAGTCACCGGAATTTCGTTTGCTGTTGCGCCTACGTTTTCTGTTAGAGCTGATGAACCTGTTATCGAAAGCCGTTTATCGGGAATGGGCGTTACATAAGGATCGTTGGTATTGATAAACGTACTCAACGTATGTACCCCAATTCGGATTCCTTTTTTATTCGCTTTAGCAACACAGGTTTTCATACCTGCAATACCATTTGGAAAAGCAACCGGATCTAAAATAAAATGCCCCCAGGATTTAAAAGGTCCTTCATGATAAAGTGAAGCCAATCCCGCCTGTTGGGTATAATCAAGCATGGCGTCTACCGTTGTTTCATCAAAATCAGCAATCAGATAGGCTCTTCCGGTTTGCGGCGATTGTTTGAACCAAACACCATTTATAAGGGCATGAGGAAGACCTTCTGCTATTTCTATTTCCCCAATACGAGCTAATACTGACGGCTCTGCTGCACCAAACAGCGCAATTTTTGAACCCAGTGTAGTTTCGTTTACAATTGCTTTCACAGGCATTTCCGGTCGCCCCCAAACCGTAATTTTTCTATCTTTAGAACGGTCTAAACTAAAGGCCTGCAAACTGCTGCCGTAAGTTTGTGCAATGGCGGTGGAGCCACGGGCATCATTAGACCCTTCCTGGTTACTTAAAACACCACCAATGGTTTTTGGATTTAAAGCCTGGATTCCAATTGCGTATTCATCATCACGCACTACACCCACCACTTCACCAATTGTTTTGTTGATAGTTGTTGGATAAGATCCCCAGATAACAGCATTTACTTTATCTTTTGCATCAATTTTTATCAACTCAAAAGTTACATGCGTTTTCTTTTGAATCACTTTTATTTGTGCCGTAATTTTTACAGGCTGATAAACAAGTGAAATTATTCCCGATTTAAATCTTGCCTCCGTAGGATCAAACCAATCATTGCCTACACGAACTTGCAACAAAGACGCTTTTTCGGCCAATGCTAAATAATTTTTGCCAGAAGCAGGATTTGACAATGCGGTCAATTGTCCTTTGAAAGATACCCTAACATTCAATCCTTCACTGTTCAAATTGATCTCTTGTGCAGTAACAGTGAGGAATTGAAAGAAAAAAGCACAAAAAATAGCGAGTTGTTTTTTCATAAATATGCAAATTGTTGTTGATGACTTAAATAGTTTTTGTTTACTCATAATTTTACAAAATAAAAAATGCAGGCCAATGCTGGCAAGGTCGGCCTCCTTTGAAAATACTTCACCGTTACTATAATCTGCATGCTGAATCAATTTCCGCAACTGCTCTTCAGTTTGCCTGTGTAAGGGCACTTTGTTGTCATGATCAAGCAGGGTATTTTGTTCACATGTTCAAACATATTATAAATATAGAAAAAGATCTAAATTATACCAAAGTGAAAGTGCAGCGATTCAGAGCGTAAATAATACCCTTACCAATAAAGGGTTTCAGTTGTGTTAACAAAAATATTTTTCGGGCTAATTGAAATTAAAGTGGTGTGGGAATAAAAAACCCTTTTGGGTCAATGTACTTTAAAGTAAAGTATATTTGTTATCCATATATGTTGATCCGATAGCTATCGGATTTAAAAGCCCGCGGTATTGGTACCTGGCGGGCTTTTTTGTGCGGCGCAGGTAGGTATTTTTTTATTGGGTAACAGGCACTATTATTCAGTTTCTACAAAAAAATTATCCCTCAGGACGAAACGATTCGGGATGAAGAATTTGCGTACGAATCAAGCAAAATAATCCGCAACTATTTTCCGGATTTAAAAAAATACTGGCGCGGCTACCAGACACCCGCAAACGAAAAGACTACGGTTGTGATGAATTGCTGTATGCATCCCTGGCTATGTTCATCTTCAAAGCACGAAGCCGTAACGCATTCAATAACGACCGCAGGCACAATAGCGAATTTAAATCTAACTGCAAAAATCTTTTCAGTTCCGATCTGCCGCACTAAGATGCCGTTCAGGATTTTTTGAAACCCTGCCCCCCAGTGAAATTACCAGCCTTATCGTATGGATTAAAACTACCTGCTCCTTTTACGGCAAGGTTGGATGCCCTTACGCCATAAACGATTTCTATTTTATCGCTTGCCGTCCATTCGTGCGATGCAAATATTGCAGACTCTTGTGAATACCTGGCTTGAACTGGCTTTGCAGTTCCGCCGGCATTGGCTTCGGTAACAGCACCCGGCGCTATTGTATGATTGATAAAATTTCCACCAAATCTTAGTTTACTTTTATTGGTTATATTCCAATCAAAATCCTGTTTTATATTGACGTCTTCTATTTTAGAAACTACATTAAGTTTTCCAAAACCAACCTCTCTTTGTACAAAAAACTGTTACCAAAGAAACGATGCCAGTAAATAATACGCCTTTTAAAAACCCAAGCCAGGCATTGCTATTCATACTATCAAATACAGTATTCATACCGGTAAGTTGCATCACGGGCAGAAGTAATAAACTTCCTGTAACATAAGCCAACATGGGGTTACGCCCATTTAAACTAAGGTAGTTGCATATTACAGTACCAATTTTAAATTGTGCCAACGTATTGAATGCAATGAGTATAAAAAATGCCAACCCACTGGTTACAAAATAATAACTATAGGTAGAATGATCTTTTTTTATTCCACCCTCATAGGCTTCAAAAAATAACCCGAGTATTAAAAGAAAAGCACCGGCCTTAAAAAAATGGGTAACCAATGAATGTTTTTCTTTGCCTGACTTTTTTATAAGCACATATACTATTGAAATAAGCAATGCAGTAGCCGCCAGGTTTAAAAGCAACTCCCTTGTAAATAAAAAAATAGTGTTGGTTATGACTAGAGCAAAAGACAAAAGGCCAATCAACAGCCCATTGAAATCCATCTTTGCGGGAGATGCATCCGAATTATTAAATTTTAAAAAACATTCGCCCGCAATAGTTCCGGGGATGATGATGAAAAGATATTTTAAAAAATAAAACTGGTAGAGCCAGTCAAACTTAAACGAGCCCACATGAGAAAACTGGTACAATGCTTTAGCCCAGCCGCCATTTACTTCTTTTGATGCAAGGAATACCGCCATGATAAATAATAATAACCCTACTCTTAGCCACACATTTGTTTTAGTAAGCCACCAAATCAGGGTTCCAAAAAAAGCCATATTCGCCAGTACTATAATAATGATGTCTGAATTGGTAAACTTAAAGCCATTACCACTAAAAGGGAGAAAGTATAACAATGCCAGAGCGACGATAAACGCAACTATTTTTAACCCTGCGAATAATTTTCTCTTCCGTTCATTTTTATTTTGATAAAGTTGAAAAAACAGTAACCCATAAGCCGCAATAGATAACAGGTATTCTTTTGCCGCTGGTTGGGCAGCCTGCTCCCAGGGCTTCATGTGTTCGAGAAACAACGCAAAAAAAGCCAGCAATAAAAATCTCCTGGCGGCAATCCAAAATATGTGCAGAAAAGAGCGATTATTTTGCACCTGTTTATTTAAGGCCAGTGGTATCGCAGCTCCCATGCTAAAAAGAAAAAAAGGAAATACCAGGTCTACCCAGGTAATACCGGCAATATTTTCATTAAACACATGATCTGGCGGCGGCACCTGAGCATGATACATCCATGCAGGCAACACATCTCCAAAAGCAATACTACCGCTTAGTACCATGCTAAGTATTGCAAAACCCCTGAGGGCATCCAGGCTTCCATTTCTTTGTTGCATGATTAATAAATTTAAAAAAGGGCAGCGTTTTACGGCCACCCCTTTTGATTACTGCTACCTAAAAAAAATTACCATGAAGGATTTTGCTTAATCCCGGTAGGATTAACATCAATCTCAAACTGAGGTATTGGCCAAAGTTTAAATTTAGCGTTATTATTATTCCTTACCTGGTTTCTAAAACGGATTCGTTGATTGATACTCGCAGTATAATCGGGTATATCATTAGCATCAAACACAGGTGTAGCAGGAGCAACAAGGGGGTCAAATGCAGCACCTACAACAGGACCGCTGTTGGCTTTTTCGTAAATATTCCATCTTCTTAAATCAAACAACCGCAATCCTTCCCCGGCAAATTCAACTACTCTTTCTCTTCTAACAATTTGCCTCATTTGTTCTTGTGAGCCAGCGACAATAGCTGGTTGGCCTGCCCTTGTCCTTACAAGGTTGATGGCACTTACTACCGAAGCATCTATTTGGTTTAATTCAATTTTTGCTTCTGCATTCATTAATAAAATATCGGCATAGCGCATGAGAATATACCCCGTTTTTGTTAATTGATGTATCTGGGTAGAGTCAACATATTTTCTCCAGATATACCCTACGCCACCCCTGCTGCCAGCGGCACCAACTGCCCATTGAATACCTCCACCTGTATTACCAATCCAATCCGTATTACCACCTGTTACATTGTCAAATACACCAGTTGTCCAGTTAAAGCGACGGCGTACATTGCTATACAAATCAAAAATTGTTTTTTCTTTTGGCTGAATATAATTACCATTGGCAGATGCCTGCACATTATAAAGTAACGTATCCCCATTCATTGAAATAGTCCATTTTAAACGATTGTCCCGGTTCAATCTTGGAGTTAAAGGATCGTAAACTGCCGACGCATCGATGCGTAAACCATCTTTTCCTTCAAATTTATCTACCAGCGCTTGTGATGGAAAATGGCTACTTTGAGAACTGGTAATCAACCTTGGTACCGTTATCCAAACCATCCAGTTTTCGGGAGTAGCTGCATCTGTTGGGTATGTTTGGTTGAAAAGAATTTCACGGCCGTTATTGGCAACTTGTCCGGCAATAGAAAATAAATTTTGATATCTCGGGTTCAAATTATAATTGGCAGTTGTAATAACGGCAGTTGTTGCCGCAGCAGCAGTAGCATAATCTTTTATCAATAAAGCCAGCTTAGCTTTTAAACCAAGCGCTACCGCTTTATTTACACGTCCATTACCCAATATAGGTTGTGCGCTTGCTGCATCAAAACCAGCAACTGCTTCATCCAAGTCCTTATACAAATCTGCAACAATAGTTGCCACGGGGGTTTTGGTTACACTCAGTACTTCATCTACAGAGGGTGGCGTTTTATAATAAGGTAAATCACCAAACATGTACAATAAATGAAAATAAGCCCAGGCTCTTAATACAAGAATCTCTCCTTTGTTTCGTCCGAAATACTGTGTTGAAACATTGTTTTTTCCGTTTTCCATACCAACCAAATGTTGGTTGGCCCTCTGAACCAATCTATACCCCTGGCTCCAGCTTGAATTTACAAGTGCGTTATTAATAAAAAAGGCACCTTCACCCAATGCAATAAAATCGTCTGCATTTTGATCCCGCCGAATACCGATATCGGTAGATGCTTCAATGGCAAATAAAAGCGGCGTGTTATTGGGGAAAGTCCACATACTTGCCGCATACACACCATTTAAGCTTTGATCCATTTCATCCTGATTACTAAGGAAAGTGGTGCTGGCAGATGCATCCAACGGCTTTCTGTCCAGATATTTTTGGCAGCCCCCGGTTATTATTAGCAGTAATAAAACTGGGAGATATATTATTTTTTTCATTTTTTTTAATTTAATGTTTTTTTTAGAAAGTTACATTTAATCCTGCTGTATAAGTTCGCATTACAGGATAAAATTCTCCGTTGGCGTTATTGATCTCAGGATCAAATCCATTCCATGCTTTGGTTATTGTAAATAAGTTTTGTCCGCTTACAAATACTCTAACTGCTGAAATTTTAACTCTACTTAAAACAGTTGAAGGTACATTGTACCCGAGGTTTACATTCTTAAATCTAAAGAACGCTGCACTTCTAATATACCAATCTGATGCCCTGAAATTGTTGGTATAAGAACCTCCTCCGGCGAGCAATCTTGGGAATGCAGCAGTTGGATTTTGCGGAGTCCAATAATCCCTGTGAATGTTTAATAATGAGGGAATGTAATCAGTGGCCAGAAAAGGAACAGCACCTGTACCACTCAGGAAATTCTCCCGCTTACCAACTCCTTGTCCAAAGATATTAAGGTCAAAATTTTGATAGCTTATGTTGAGGTTAATGCTATACTCATACCTCGGAAAGTTATTGCCAATAAAGGTTCGGTCATTGTCATCAATTTTTCCGTCTGGTTTACCATCAACACCACCAATGTCTGCATATTTTAAATCGCCAGGCTTAGGCCCTACCGCAGGATTTGTGCTCCAACTTGAACCATACAATGCAGGTGATCCCTTTATATCATTTGAATCAGCATAATATCCAAGTGCCTGTAAACCAAAGTAAGAATTGAGTGCATGACCCGGCTGGGTTCTTGTACTTCCGCCTCCAATAAATGGCAGGCCGGGTACCAACCCTGTTACTTTATTTTTTACATCAGACAACATAAAGGTTGCATCAAATCTCCATTTATTAACTTTCGTTTTATAATTTAAAGACAGCTCCCATCCCCTGTTGTCCATACTGCCAGCATTTACAAATGGATCGCTTAATCCACCCGCTGATGCTGGAAGTGAACGTGGAATAATCATATTTTTTACCGAACGATTGTAAACATCCGCAGTTAAGGTAAAATGTTTGGCAAAATTAAGATCCATTCCTACATTCCATTGTTGAGAAGTTTCCCAACTTAATTCTGGATTCGCAAATTGAAGAATGGCAACCCCCAGGGTATTTACATTATTAAAATAGGGATTGGTACCATTTATGTTTGCCTGAATGGCTCCATAATTACTTTGCTGATAGAACGCATCAAAAACATAATTTGATCCTATATTTTGATTACCATTACCGCCAAAAGAGCCTCTCAACTTACCAAAATTGATGTACTTAGACATACCGTCGAAGAATTTTTCTTTAGAGAAAATCCAGGCCGCAGATGCCGAACCAAAATTTCCCCACTGCTTATCTTTTGCCTGGGAAAAACGACTGGAACCATCTCTTCTTGCATTTACTTCAAATAAATACTTCTCTTTGAAACCATAATTAAGACGTCCAAAAAAGCCTACTAAAGCCAATTCATTGGCACCGGCATTATTTTGAATATTGGTAGATCCCAGGTTAAGAAAAGGTTGATTTGGGTTAATAAATCCTTCCCGGGAAGCACCAAAAAAATATTGGGTTGTTAACTCTTGTTGTGCCCCTGCCAATACCTGAAAAGAATGATCGTCTTTAACCTTAAAAGAATAATTTGCCTGACCGGAGAACACCTGGTATAAATCGTTTCTCCATGTTTCATTTAGCCTGGTAATACCCGGCCAGATAGACGTTTTGTCGAGTTGTCCGGTAACTAAATTGGGGGTAAAAATGTCGGCATTTTTTTGAAATGTTTTTGTATAGGGATTTCGTTTTTCCCGACCCCAGGAAGCATCCAATTCTAATCCTTTGATAGGCCGATAATTGAGTGCCACCCTGGTAAGTAAGGTATTGCCTTCGGTATTAGAATTTCCGGTAGCTTCTGCCATTGCAATTGGATTTCTATTGTTTGACTGTCCCGCTGTACCAAACTGCCCCGGGCCATATCTTCCACCACCAATTGCCGGCAAACCAATTGCCTGGCGAATAATAAATTCTGCACTACCGGTAGATGGGTTGATGGTTGTATTGTTGGTATAGCCAAAAACCCCGTTTAAAGTTAGCTTTTCACTTAGTTTAAATTCAGGATTGATACGAATATCATACTTTTTGAAACTGTTATTTTGAATTAACCCTTGTTGATCAAAAAAGGTAACAGAAGAAAAAATGTTTACCCTTTCGCCACCAGACATTAGCTGCACATTGTGATTCTGCATAAATCCATTATTGGTTAATATTTCCTTTTCCCAATCAGTATTTATTACATCAAAATTATTAGCAGGGGTAGTTTTGTATTTATCAATTAGCGAAATACTAAAAGGCAACGCTGTACCAGTAGGAAATTGGTTCAAATAAGCGATGTTGCTTAACTCCATGTGATCTATCGCCCCAACACGTTCAGGTAATGCGGTAAAACCCTGATTTGTAAAAAAATTATTATAACTTACCTGTAACCCCTTTTTTGTAGCTCTTTTTGTCTTAACTAATATTACACCGGCACTGGCTCTGTTGCCGTAAATAGAAGTCGAAGCTGCATCTTTTAATACGGTTACGCTTTCAATAACGTTTGGATCAAGATTGTTTAAAGCATCTTGCCCGGTTCCTGTTGGCATTTGCAATCCATCAATAATAATCAGGGGATTGCTATTCCCCAATATTGAACCTTCCCCACGTATTCTGATGGACGCTCCATCGCCACCTGGCTTACCCGATTGCTGTTGCACAGTCACACCGGGTGCAAGCCCTTGTAACACCTGGCTCGCACTTGATACTTGCCGCTTGATGAGCGCCTCATTATTCAATTGAACTACCGAGCCGGTTAAATTGGCTCTTTTTTGGGTACCATAACCAACCACCACCACTTCACTTAAGTTATTGTTTTGTTTGGTCAATGAAACATTCACACTGCCCTCGGTTACTACTACTTCTTTCTTATCGTATCCAAGGCTACTAATCGCCAGTGTGGAGCCTTTGCTTACGGTAATAGAAAAACTACCATTTGCATTGGTAGCAACACCTCTCCCTATTCCTCTTATTATAATGGAGGCAGACTCTACAGGCAAACCTGTAGCATCATCCGTAACTCTGCCGGTTACATTCATGTCCTGCGCTTTTATACCCATAAAACTGGTAAAAAGCATTAGCAGCATTAGCATAATCTTTCTCATAATAGTTGTTTTTTTGTGTAGTAATTATTGGTAATTGTTGTTTAATTTTTAAAGACTCCCCTATGGTCAACCAAGCCGACGTCAAATGGCTTTATCCATTTATCAATCATTACAGCCGCTTCAAAACGTTTTATATTTCTGTTTAAATCCAACTCTTTTAAGCCTGCTACCATCCAGCTTTTTTGTAGCCTGGCTTTCATTTCTACAGCTTCGTTGTTACCCAAAGATTGCTGCGAGGCGATAATTTCAAATAAGTCGTTGACCGTAATCCATTTATTTTTTGACTCAAAAATTAACGGCTTATATTCTTTAAAATCTTTCAAAAAAGTAGTTGCTTCAATGGTAGAATCCGGATAAAACCACGTACGGTTTGCCCAGGCATTGGATTGCCCTGTACCTTTGAGAATGCCAGTAGCTCCTATTTTTTGAATGGCTGTAAAAAAAGGATGGGCTGGCTTAACATCAAAGTAAGGCATGATGTAAGCTTTGTTATTTAGTAGTTGCTTTTGTACCTCCCTCACCGAGACTTGGGCTGCATTTTTTTGCTGCTTTATACAAAGTGCCGCTAAAGTACCTGCTGCCTGACCTGTTAGCATTACGCAGGGCTG
>Ga0105045_10004892_pt1 | contig 11712 bp, 7 predicted proteins | sample MAT02_FD_78089 | JGI IMG/M metagenome (GOLD analysis project Ga0105045, IMG submission 78089) | Freshwater microbial communities from Lake Fryxell liftoff mats and glacier meltwater in Antarctica - MAT-02 (megahit assembly) | ecosystem: Environmental > Aquatic > Freshwater > Ice > Liftoff... | reverse complement strand
GATTTCAAGCGTGAGCCAAGCATGTATGAAATCGCAGAAGTGGCTGAAATGACTATCGAGGAAGTGCAACGTGTTTTGGACATTGGTCGCAGCCCAATCAGCTTGGACCGACCTGTTGGCGAGGGCGAAGACAATGCATTTGGTGAGTTTATCGAAGATCCATCGAGCGACAACCCGGTGCGCAATGCCAGCAACGGTGTCTTGCGAGACCGCATCGATTCGTTGTTGCAGACGCTGACTTATCGCGAACGAGAGATCATCCGACTTCGTTACGGCTTGACCGACGGATTTTCGTACACGCTCGAAGAAGTCGGTCGCATATTCAAGGTGACACGTGAACGCGTGCGTCAGATCGAAGCCAAGGCGGTTGGTAAACTTCAGAATCCAGTACGAGCAAAAATGCTCGAAGGTTTTTTGAAGCAAGTAGCTTAGTTTATCCATAAGTGGGATAGGCTTCCAGCCTGTCACCACAGCATCGACAGGCTGGAAGCCTATCCCACGTTTAGGGTCGCATCAAAAAGGTGCGACCCTATTTCTATGGCACGACCCTATTTCTATGGCATCGTCGACTCGTGTGAACCACAGGCGCCAGCCGTGGGCTAGTGTATTGCCGACGTTTTCCATCGTTAAGGCCCGACGCTAGCGCTTTCGGTTCACAAAGTGAGTCCCATGGTACAGTAGGAAACAATAGGCATACATCAAGAAAACAGGCCGTTGGCAAAGTCTTCCGGATTGAAGACCGATAGATCTTCGAGCTTTTCGCCAATGCCGACGAATTTTACAGGTAGCCCGAACTGCTCTGCAATCGGGACGATTACGCCCCCTTTCGCGCTGCCGTCCAGTTTCGCCAAAACGATTCCCGTGCAGCCAGCGGCTTCCGAAAACCCTTTGGCTTGGCTGATCGCATTTTGTCCGGCAGTTGCATCCAAGACCAACAAGACTTCGTGCGGAGCGCCCTCGATTTGCTTTTCGATCACTCGCTTGATCTTCTCGAGTTGTTGCATCAAATTGCTCTGCGTTTGCAATCGCCCTGCGGTATCGAGAATGCAGATATCAAATGATTCCGCCACCGCTCGTTGGACCGTTTTGTAAACCACGCTGCCCGGGTCTGCTCCATGCTCTCCATGAACAATCTCACATCCGATGCGTGACGACCAGATCTTCAGTTGCTCAACTGCTGCCGCTCGGAACGTATCTCCTGCCCCAAGCAGAACACGGTTTCCTTCCGAAGTCAGTCGATGCGCGAGCTTGGCAATCGAAGTGGTTTTGCCCGAGCCATTGACCCCGACGACGAGTATGACGGTCGGACCGGAGGTCGCAACGTTCAGTGCCGCTCCCTTGCTTTTGAGCGATTGGCCGACCTGTTCGCGAATAATGTCCAAAACATCTTTCAACTCGATGCGTCGACTTCGATACTTTTCGCTGATCGAGTCGCGAATCTTTGTGGCTGTCGTGCCACCCATGTCGGTGCGGACCAAGGTTGCGTAGAGCTGGCTCAAGAACTCGTCGTCGACGATTTGCCCTTCGCTCTTCCAAAGATCGCGAATGTCTGTCCGCAGCAAATCGCTCGTTTTGGAAAGGGCACGTCGCCACCAACTTCGCGTTGGCTCGGCAGTGTTTTCCTGGCTGGCCGCGTTAGGCACCTTAGGATCGACTGCAGTATCGCCCTTTGAAATTGGAGCGGTAGATTCACCAGTTTTGATAATAATTTTAGCTGGATCGAGAGTTTTATTTTTACGCCAAAATACCATTTGTTGCTTTCGTTCTCATTTAGGCGGGCGGCAGGCTGTGAGATACCGGTTGTAGTTTGGGACCATTGTCCCGAACGATTTGACGGACGGGACAATGGTCCCATCCTACGGTACTTTTCATTCTGCCGCTCGCCTGAGGGCCATACGACGTTTAAGCACATTGAAAACCAAGGTCGATCGGCCCTCTATTCTTATCGATTTGAGCCCAGACCGGTATCCCTTAAGTTCTGGATCGGGCAAAGTCACTTTGGCGAAGCAATCTTACGTGGACGGCCTCGAGGTCTAATCGTCGATTCGATCCCGAGCCGAACCGCCGTTTTTTGTACCCAATCCGCTGTGCCATACGGACAACTGCGCTGGATGCAATGATTCAACCGTTCGAGTGTTTCTATTCGTATTTCCTGGGTTAGTTGTTCGTGCCAGTCTGACGGAAGGGGGACCGGAGGGCTTGAAAGCAATGGCCAAGCAGCGTCTGGCTCGTGCACTCGACGTGTCGAACTCAACCATGGCCAGTCGCTCAACGTCTCAACCAATCTGACTCTAATAGGATGCGATTCCACGAATCGAAGCACATCCAATAATTGAGCGTTGTCCTGCACTGGAAACGAACGAAACCTGCGTTCATAAAGTCCACCCGAGTCTGACCGTTTGGGCTTGGTATGCCAGCGTGCCGAATGCGTCGTGGTCAACCATGCCATGAATTTGGAAAGATCGCCATCCTTGCGAGGCGTCAAAACCAAATGCCAGTGCTTGGGTAGGACACAGTACGCCAAGAGTCGAGGTTCGAATCGTTCCACCGCTCGGGCCAAAATCGAATCAAAGTCCTGGTAGTCCTCAAGCGAACGAAACATCGGCTTGGGTTTTAACCCGCGACCGATGACATGATAAACGTAGCCGCCTTGGCTATTGCGTGGAGCCCTACCCATGTTCGCCTTCCCCGCGGCTCAGTTCCGCTGCGGATCGATAGGGCTGTCTGTAATCTTGTCGTCAGCTGACAAAATGTTTTGACCAATCCGTTTCAGTAGAGTCTCCCACATTTCCGGATCGTCGCTGAGCACCAGATCGGCATCGACATCTGCAATCAACCAACTGCCGGTTGCTATCTCCTCGTCCAATTGCCCTTCACCCCAACCTGCAAAGCCATCAAACAACTTGAGCTTGGCCTCGGGCAAAACAAATAACTTAAGCAGTTTGTCTTGGTCGCTGGTCATGTGCAAGCCGTCGATGCACTCCTCCGAACCAAGCTCCGGCTGGTCATGCAAAGCTATCAGAGGACCATCGACTGGCCCTCCACAATAGAGTGGGCGATCATGCACACACTCCAGCTCGCATACCATAGAGACCACTTTGTCCATCCGAAAGTCCGTTGGCCGATTCAAGATCAAACCAAAGGCATGATCTTCCGCATGGCGCACCAGATAAATCACCGAACGAAAAAAGTTGGGATCGTCCATAAAGGGCGAAGCCAACAAGCAGTTTCCCTGTAGCGATTTTGACATCAAATGGTTCTCAATGGAGTCTTGGTTCAAAACCTAACGCATGCTCGTGAATTTGCCATATTATTCACTCGCGTGCGCGGCGTGCTAAGGTAATTCTAAGTCCTACGAGTCCATCCATTGCGGTGCGATCGGGCTCTCCGTCTGCAATCTTACCATCTGTTGATAGATTCCGGACTGCTCCAGCAATTCTGCATGCGTTCCACATTGGGCAATCCGTCCTTCGTCTAAGACAACAATTTGGTCCGCGTGAATGATGGTGCTCAACCTGTGCGCGATGACGAAAGCCGTTCTTTGCTCTAATAGCAGAGCCAAACTGGACTGGATCAGCCGTTCGCTTTCGCTATCCAAATTGCTAGTGGCTTCGTCCAAAATCAAGATTTTCGGATCGGCCAAAATCGCCCGTGCGATGGCTAGACGTTGCCGCTGGCCCCCGCTTAGCTTGAAACCTCGCTCACCGATCAAGGTTTGATAGCCTCTCGGCGACTTCGTAATGAACTCGTCCGCCGCAGCTGCTTTGGCCGCTTGAATAATCTGGTCTGTGGAGGCTCCTCGACGACCATAGGAAATATTCTCAGCTATCGTTCCATCGAACAAAAAGACATCTTGCTCGACGACCCCTAGCAACTGACGATAACTATGCAACTGAACATCGCGCAGATCAATACCGTCGACCAAAATGCGACCTTGTTCTGGATCAAAAAATCTGGCTACGAGATTGCAAAGGGTTGTCTTGCCAGCTCCGCTTCGTCCGACGATCGCGATGGTTTGCCCCGCTTTGGCATGCAAGTTGACATCCTTCAGAATCCATTGCTCGTTCTCTGGGTACTTGAACGACACCGAATCAAAGCGAATGTCCCCTTGGGATTTCTTTCGGCTGACACGAATTGCATCCGGTCGATCGGCCAACTCTTTTGGCGACGCTAACAAGTCCAGAATCCGATCCAAACCAGCGAGGTTGTTTTGAAATTGAACGGCACTGCCAGCCAGGGTTGCGATCGGCCCGAGCAACATGGTCAAGTAAACCAAGAACATCATCAAGTCACCCAGCGTCAATTGCGATTGCAATATCTGCCAACCTCCGTAAACCAACAACGAAGTCGATGCGAGCGGGATCAGCACCTCCCAGACAATTTCTATTAGCCGCGTTCGCCACCAAATCAACAACTGTTGGCGAAGCAGAACATGGCTCCCCTTGACGTATCTCTGCGTCTCATTGCGCTGCCTAGCAAACGTTCTAACCACGCGGATGCCACCAAACGTTTCCGTGGTGTTTCCATCGATTTTTTGTCGTCGTTGTTTGGCATCGCGGTAAAGAGGTCGAATAGAATAGATCCAAGTCCGGTGACTAAAGTAAACTGCGGGCAGTAACAGTAAGCCCGCTGCAAGCAATCGCCAGTCGACCAGAATGAGCACTATCAAACTGCCTATCAATTGAACGATAGCTTGCCATGGGTTGTAGAGCACGCTGAAAATCAACTCCGCAATCCCACCCGCATCTTCGCGAAGCAAGCTGGTTGCACCCCCTGATTTAAGTTGCTGGATCTTGTGCAACGGCATGTGAAGCATGTGTTCGAACACCCGACTACGTACCGACATCTGCACTTGATTGACGGCTTGTGTGCAGGTCCATCGCCCCCAAAGATAGATCACCGTCCTGACCAGTGTCACTACGGCGACCAGCACAGCTATCCAGACCAGCAATATCATCGGTGACGGAGTACCCAGAACGGGTATCAACCAATCGGGAAGCGGCTTGGTCGGTACCGTCAAGGCACAGTCGATAGCCAACTTGGTACCATAAGGCGGAATCAACGCCAGGATGGTAGCAATCGTAACCGTGAAGAGCCCGAACAGAATTTTGCCCCGGAAGCCTCGCAACAAGCCCCAGAAATTGATAAAGAGTTTCCAAAAGCTGCGATGCGAACGAGAGACAAGTGCATCCTTTTCCTTGCCGCTCATGGTTGCAAAAAATGAATCTTGTTCCCCCTTAAATTTCTCTTTTTGTCGTTTGCGAATTTCTGCCAAGTACTCGCGGTATTCAAATCGGCTGGTTGGCATAGGTGCTGTTTTTATTCTCTCGTGGTTCAGGCGGTTCGCCTGAAGTCGGATTTAAGTGTTCGGTTCGTAGGCTTATTGTAGTGGAGGATCAATTTTAGGTCTGGGCAGGGGGGATGGTTCTTTCAGTTCGAGGCTATTGTCTGTAGTGAAAAACCGAAGTTACCGCTGGACAAGCCAGCGGGATTCGCAAAGAAATCCCAACCGCCTGTCCGATGGTACTTTCGGTTTCATGCAAAAACTCTGAAATCAGAACCCCAACGGACGAGCCGCAATTTCCTGCAATTTGCCCTGACAAAATCGACAATCGTCAATTAAACTGGGTAACTTATAGTTGTGGGCTAGCAGATACGACACCTCCGCTTCCCGATCAAACGGTTTCCGAAATCGTGAAAACCGTCAATGATCCGCCGAGCACTTCGCATTCCGAAGACTGCTGGCCTTTGGGGGTGCTTTTGCTAGAGTTGCTGCGTCGTGAGACGCTGCCAACCGATCTTCGAGCGGTTGCACGACAGTGTTTTTGAGATCTTTGTTGGAATTGATAGCATCGCCATGTCTAAGCCAAAGCGGCCCCGTACTGAAACTCCGTCTGTACTCACCGGAGAACAACGCATCAACAAACTTTTGGCCGCCGCAGGATTGGGCTCCCGCCGCCAAGTTGACGAACTGATCACGGACGGTCGGGTTGAAATCAACGGAAAAACCATCACGCAAGTTGGCGTCAAAGTCGATGCCGATACCGCCAAAATTTCCGTTGACGGCGAAGCCTTAAAGCGACACCGACCACTTTATTTCGCCGTCCATAAGCCAGCTGGCGTCCTTTGCACCAATAGCGACCCTGAAGGTCGACCTCGCGTCATCGATTTGGTTCCCGGTCATAACCGTCTCTTTCCGGTTGGTCGCTTGGATTCCTCCAGTACAGGACTTATCTTACTAACCAACGATGGTGAGCTCGCGCAACGTCTCGCCCACCCTCGTAACAGTGTCCCTAAAAGCTATCACGTCGTTGTCGCCGGACAAGTCGAGATGGACTCCATGCGCCGATTGCAGCGCGGTATCTACTTGGCAGAAGGCTTTGCGCGTGTTGATGGTGCCAAGATTCGACGCGTTCGAAAAGGATGCACTGAAATTGAAATCACCCTAAGCGAAGGGAAAAATCGCGAAATCCGCCGCGTGCTCGCACGGCTTGGTCACAAAGTTATTACGTTGCGAAGACTAGCTATCGGACCACTTCGTTTGGCCAATATGCCAGAGGGAAGCTACCGACCACTGTCACAAGAGGAAGTTGTCCAACTTTACAACGCCGTCGAAGAAATCAAGAAAGAGAAAAAGATACAGCGGAAAGAAAAAGATCGGCATCGTTCGGCTGAAATGAGCGGGGTCGGGGCAAGCGTTGAAGAGGACCGTTTGGAAGTTGCCGACAAAGCAGAGGTCAACACGATTACCAAATCTAAGGGCCAAAAAGTCAAGAAGAAACCCAAACGAGACGACGATCTCGATACTTTGCCACCGTTGTCGGCCAATCCTTACAGTGAACCTGAAGATCAGGACGAAGAAGACACAGGTTTCAAAGACTCCGTTCTTGTTAAAAACTCAGGGCCATCGCTCGATGGAAACGTTCGCCGTGGCAAAGTGATCAAATACAGTGACGATGACGAAGGCTCGATGGAGGACGCTTCGCTTGAAGACGATGATGAATTCGACGCGACGGGCATGGGCTTTGAGAGCTTCGACGACGATGACGACGATGAAATGGGTGACGAGTTCGACGATGATCTCGAGGGTGATCTCGACGACGATGAAGCGATCGCGACGCGATCGCCCGCAAAAAAGAAGCCACAGCAGCCACGCCGAAGCGATCGCGATTCTCAACCTGCAAGAAACTCAACAAGAAAAGTCAAGTCAGGAGCGGGCGCCGTCGACCTTGATAGGGGCGAAGCGGTCTACTCCAGAAAGAAAGCTGCGATTGGGCGGCCAACTGGCCCAAACAGCGGAGCACGTGGCCGAAATCCCGCTCCCCGCAAGGGCTCATCAGGCGGACGAAAAGGGCCTGGTGCCGGTAGACCAAATGCCAGAGGCCCAAGCAAAGGTGCAGCACGATCTGGCTCAGGGTTCGGAGTTACCAAAACGAGCGGTCCGCGAGCAGGATCCGGCGGTGGCTCATCCGCTTCGCGGTCGACTGGTTCAGCGTCTCGTTCATCAGGACCAGGATCGCGTTCCGCAGGTCCATCCAGAAAGAAATCTGGCAGCGGTGGAGGTGGTGGTGGCGGCCGTTCCTACGGTGCTTCAAAAGGCAGAAAGAGTGGCGGCAAAAGTCGCTCGCCTGGCAAACGCTAAGCCTTGCCCGTCGGACCGCAATCGCAGGGCATTGCCCGGATGGTACTCACTTTCGACTGTGTTTCTGTAGCGGCAGGGCGTAGCCCTCCGGTTTTGCAATTTTTATTGGACAATTACCGGACGGCTTGCGCCGTTCCACTATCAAAATGAGTGAACCGACGGCGCTAGCCGCGGGCTACCATTTAGTTATCTTTTTTATCAATTCAGGCCCGAGGCTAGCGCTTACGGTTCACAAAGTGAGTTTCATTGGGATGGCGGCCTGCCGCCCACAAAATGAGTGCCATTGGGCGTTGCCCATTTTTAAACGAAATCGTACCATTCGCACAAACGAACCCACATTCGCACTTCCAATTCCAACCAATCATATGAGCTATTTGCAAGTCGAACAAAAGCGTTTTGTCGTCATGGGCCTCGCCAATCGCAAGAGTGTCGCCTACTTCATCGGCAAAGCCCTTGAGACAAACGGGGCGTTGGTGGAATACGTCGTTCGCAGTCAAAAACGCCGCGACGAAGTTAGCAAATTGTTCCCAAATAGCCCGATATGGGTCTGCGACGTAGAAGACGAATCGCAGATCGGAGCGTTGGCTAATGAGCTTGCCGTGAACAAGGAACCAATTCACGGACTTGTGCATTCGATTGCCTTTGCGGATTACAGCGATGGTATGAAACCGTTCCATGAAACGACGCGCAAGCAGTTTCTACAAGCGATGGATATCTCTTGTTTTTCATTCATCGCAGTCAGCAACGCAGTCAAGGACCTGCTAGTCCCGACTGCTTCGATGGTCACGATTGGCATTTCTACAACGCGCATGGCAAGTGAAAGTTACGGATTCATGGCACCAGTCAAAGCCGCCCTCGACTCATCCCTTGCGTTTTTATCAAAATCGTTCAGTCGATTTTCCAAGATTCGATTTAACGCCGTGGGCGCGGGCCTGCTCAAAACGAGCGCATCGGCAGGAATCCCAGGTTACGTTGACGCCTATTTATTTGCAGAGAAAGCCATACCGCGTGGCTCAGGAGTTACGACTCAAGAAGTCGCTGACACGGTCCTGTTCCTTTTGAGCCCAAGATCGTCAGGCATCACAGCACAAACGCTCGTGGTCGACGCGGGAATGTCAACCAACTACTTTGACAACGACATCATATCCAGAGTTGCAGGCAGCCAATAGTCGGCATGAGCGAGTCAGGAAATTGCAGTCTGAGGGTTAGATCGGCAATTTTTCAAAGGCAGCACTGGCACCAGGAGTTACAAGTTTGTCGTTTAGCCCAGAGGGTGGGCATTTCGAAAAATCGTTTCAATCAAGTCTCGTTCAAGTCATGGGCCATTTGGTAGGTGCCTATTCAATAGGTGCCAGGTGCCTATTGACGGGCAGCAACGTTCCAGAACAAGCGGCCCGAGTCTTGGATTGAATCTAAAGCGTATTCAAAAAAGCTATTAGATCTGCAACTTGGTTCTCGGAAAGGCTTTCTTCCAAACGATGCTTTTTGTCCACTAGGACGCCGCGAATCCCGTTGGCTCGGCAATCGTGAAACAGTTCGGGACCACGCTGCGAAACGCCTCGCAAGCTCGGTGGATTGAAAAGTTTCTGCCTGTTCTCGTCCGCTAACCCGACATCGTAAACATCATGCGATGTGAAGGTCGAACCCGCATGGCAGTCTGCACATCCCTTGCTTTGAAACAACTCTTTTCCTCTCGCAACGGCCTCCGGCAAATGGGCTCCGCGTGCCTCCGTTAACGAAACAATCGGCGGTAGTGCTTCCATGAATACGGCAATCTGGTCCACTTCGTCGTCGTCCAGTTTTCGGTAACTATGCATCGTCTTGCGAATCGACGAAACGATTTGTCCCTTGAGTTGCTCCTCATGCCCAAGCCATGTATAGGGTGCCGTACCCTTGACTCCGCGCAAACTCGGTACGCGTTTCGGTGCCCCGTAACTTCGATCACCAAAATTATCGGATAGTTGCCCGTTGGTATGACCATCCACATGGCACGAAGCACATGTCAACCATCGATCGTGTGACAAGGTCGCGCTGTGAAACAACTGTTCGCCCAACTCAGAGTCCGAAAGAGTCCGAATGGTCCCTTGCGAAATGACGCTCGAAACCGCCGCCGCTTTTACGTCGACAACACTGATCGTATCGTCAAACTGGTTGGCAACATACACAGTCAAACCATCGTCGGACCAAATTGCAGCGGAAGGGTAGCGACCGACCGGAACATACTTGTACGTGTATCCGTCCGTCTGCCCAATTGCCAGCATATCCGTCCCACCTACGGTCACAGCGACCTTGCCCGAAGCCTGATGGACGGCCATATCGGTGGGTTCTGCAGAACCATTTCCAGGGACGCCAACTGGATTGACTCGGCCACCGACGTAAATCTTGTCGCCGCGTTCCTTCAGGAGCAAGTCGATATCAACGAGCCGAACATCATTGGCCATCAATACTCCCCAATGGATTTCGTTTTGATCCGTTCGCGAGAATTCATTCAGCATCGCATGCAACGTCACTAAGTCCTTGCCATACACAGACAGTCCGCGAATGGACGTACCAAAAAAATCGTGGTTGGTGATGACATGACCATCCTTGGGATCCAAAATCAAAAGCTCCCGCCCGAAGTTATCGGCCACAGCCAGCCCTCGGCCTTCGCTCAAGCTGACCATCGTTCGCGGAGCAATTGGAACATCCCAGACTTTGTCCGGCTGAATAGACTGAACGTCTGCTAATGGCGAAAGGGACGACCAGAGTTTCAATTTCTCATCAAGGTCGATGGACTCGACTCGTCGCGACCACAAACAAGCGATATAGAGGGATTGATTCTGTGTATCCCAATACAAATTCACGGGCGAATGAGAATTCGAGATCGTCGCAACTCGTTGCAACCTTTCACCCGACCAGCGGAGCACATGCGTCTTATGCGACTTCATCGAGCAAGCTGCAATCCAGTCGCCGCCCAAGCTGACTAGCGAATCCAAAGAACTGTCAAACTGAACGCAACTTAGCTTGCGATTGGATTGGGTATGGTAAACCTCCAGTTCACCAGTCCCCGAGCAAGCTACTAGTAAGTGTTGGTTAGTTCCGTCTAACAGTAACGCTTTGGGTTGCCGATATTTGGCTTCCTTGGCGTTTGTTTCTGCGAACGCGTTGTCTAAAAAGAAGAGGCTCAAGCAAATCGATGCGACGAAAATGCGAAATATCAATCCGTTGCTTTCGTTTTTCATTGGTAACTATCCCTTTAGCGATTTCCTGATGCCTTTTGAAACTGCTTCCAACCCCGGAGCGACTCAGGCGGACGCACGCGCGCACCCTCCTCGACATATCCCTTTAATTCATCGTCTCGATCCTTCACCTTTTGGTCTTTGCTTTCAAATTGCCGCTTATTGAAGAGCTTTAGAGTCTCGTCCACTTCCTGTTTCTTGCTTGGATTGATTTTGGCTAGCTCCTTGGCTTTCGTCCATCGGTCCAGGAAATTCTTAAGATCATCTTCGGTCCAATTAAGTCTTTTAAGCAATTCTGGATCTGGCTGGTCTTTTTGTTCTTTCAAGTACTCCAACGCCATATCGGTGGCTTTGTCTGCATAGTCCTTGTTCGCAGGATCGGCACGGTTCTCAGATTGATTACCACCGTTCTGTTGTGGGCCACCTTTGCTGCTTTGGGTGCTGTTGTTCGTCCCAGCAGCATTCCCGCCAGCTTGCTTCTCACCACCAGCTTGTTTCTCGCTACCAGCTTGCTTCTCGCTACCAGCTTGCTTCTCGCCGCCAGCTTGCTTCTCACTGCCAGCTTGTTTCTCACCACCAGCTTGTTTCTCACTGCCAGCTTGTTTCTCACTGCCAGCTTGTTTCTCACTGCCAGCTTGTTTCTCACTGCCAGCTTGTTTCTCACTGCCAGCCTGTTTCTCACTGCCAGCTTGTTTCTCACTGCCAGCTTGTTTCTCACTGCCAGCTTGTTTCTCACTGCCAGCTTGCTTCTCACTGCCAGCTTGCTTCTCACTGCCAGCTTGCTTCTCACTGCCAGCTTGCTTCTCACTGCCAGCTTGCTTCTCACTGCCAGCTTGCTTCTCACTGCCAGCT
>Ga0105045_10004891_pt1 | contig 11712 bp, 9 predicted proteins | sample MAT02_FD_78089 | JGI IMG/M metagenome (GOLD analysis project Ga0105045, IMG submission 78089) | Freshwater microbial communities from Lake Fryxell liftoff mats and glacier meltwater in Antarctica - MAT-02 (megahit assembly) | ecosystem: Environmental > Aquatic > Freshwater > Ice > Liftoff... | reverse complement strand
GTGGCGGGGCATCATGGCGGCTCGCTCACGCACGGCTCCGATTACCTCACACAGTACACCCCCGAACCCCTGCGCACGCTGGCTGGTATGCCGCCCCGCGCCCAGGAAGTGGCCATCAAGCCCATTACCGACGTCAATCAGGCGATGGTGTATGAGCAGATTGTAAACCCGATTTTGCAAACGCGCTGCGTACAGTGCCATAATGCCGAAAAATCGTAGGGTGGGCTGCGGTACGACACGGCAGAGATGTTTAGCAAGGGCGGAGAAGACGGGCCGGTTTTTGTGGCGGGAAAGGGCCTGGAGAGCGCGATGGTGAAACGGTGTCTGCTGCCCGACGACGACGAGGAACACATGCCGCCAAAGGGTAAACCCCAGCTTACCGAAAGCCAGATTGCCCTGCTGACCTGGTGGATTGACGAAGGCGCGTCGTTCGATAAAAAAGTGGCCGACCTAAAAATAACTGACGCCATCCGGCCCGTGCTGGCTTCGCTTGGCGGTGGCGGCCCGGTAGAAGCAGGTTCGGAGAAGGCGGTTGCATCTGCCGGGCCTGCGCCGGATGCCAGAGTGCTGACGATGGACGTACCGGCAGCAAGCCCAACCGTAATTGAGGAACTGCGCAAAACGGGTTTGCTGGTGTTACCCATCTCGAAAGAGCAGAATCAACTGGAAGTCAGCGCGGTAAACGTTCGTTCGTTCAGCGATGCACAGGCGGCTTTGCTGCCCAAAATCAGCGAACAACTCGTCTGGCTCAAACTGGGCGATACGCAGATTGCCGACGCGACAATGATGCAGGTAGCCAAACTGAAAAACCTGCAAAAACTACACCTCGAACGCACCAACGTGACCGACGCGGGCCTGAAAAACCTCAGCGGTCTGGCCAATCTGGAGTACCTGAACCTGTATGGTACCAACATCACCGACGCGGGCCTGACCCAGCTAACGGGCCTGAAAAACCTTAGAACAATCTATCTCTGGCAAACCAGAACCACCGAAGCGGGCATTGCCGCGCTGAAAAAAGCCATGCCCAACCTCGAAGTCATCGGCGGTATGACCGGGCAAGTTGTAGCGCAGAAATAGTTACGTACCTACCGACGGTTGTCTCCGCCGTCCACCATACTCAGGTAACTCATGTAGCGGCTTTCGGCAATGCGGCCCTCAGATACGGCGTCTTTGATGGCGCAGCCGGGCTCGTTGAGGTGCAGGCAGTTATCAAACCGGCACTGGTTAAGCCGGTTGCGCATTTCGGGGAAGTAGTGGCTGATTTCCTCCTTCGACGTGTCCATCAATCCCAGCTCTTTAATACCCGGCGTGTCGATGATGAACGTACCGGGGGCCAATTCAAACATCTCGGCAAACGTAGTGGTGTGGACGCCTTTGTTGGCAAAGGTCGATACCTCGTTGGTGCGTAGGTTCAGGTTCGGCGCAATGGCGTTGACCAGCGTCGATTTACCCACGCCCGAATGCCCCGCCAGCAGCGTCACTTTCTGATTGAGCAGCTGCCGGAACGCGTCAATTCCTTCGCCTTCGGTGGCCGAGGTAATCAAACAGTTATAGCCGATCTGACTGTATAACTCGATAATTTCATCCTGATACGCCAGTCCTTCGTCGTTCAGAATATCGCTCTTGTTAAAGACGATAGTCGTTGAAATGCGGAATGATTCGGCAGAGACTAAAAACCGGTCAATAAAGCCGAGCGACGTGCGCGGCATGGCCAGCGTAGCCAGCAAAACAGCCTGATCGAGGTTGGCCGCCAGAATATGACCGTGCGCTGTTTTATGGACCGACTGCCGGATGATGTAGTTTTCGCGCCGGGTAATGTCGGAAATGATGGCCGTGTTTTCGATCTCGTCTTCTACGGTGAACGTAACCCGGTCGCCCACGGCAATGGGATTGGTAACCTTCAGTCCTTTTATCTTGAATTTACCCTTCAGTCGCCCCTTATAAATATGACCGTCCACATTGCGGATGTCATACCAGGAGCCGGTTGAGCGGATGATTAAGCCTTGTTGTTGCACTATGCAGATATCTGTTTTTAGGCGATAGAAGCCTGTATGTTAGCCAAACGCCAGCCGTTGGTTTATGTTCCCCAACTGATCGTTGTTACACGAGAGACCTATGTAACCCCGCTTCCTGCATAACAACGACTGGTTAATCGACTGATTGACTGCCGAAAAAGTCGTATCTTCGCGGCCTTATTAAAAGATGTTAAAACACCCCATTCGGGATGAAAGAACGCATAAATCCTGACAATCTGCCCCAGCACATAGCCGTTATCATGGACGGAAACGGTCGGTGGGCCAAACGGCAGGGAGCAGCCCGCATATTTGGGCATAAGAATGCTATAAAGGCGGTGCGTGAGGTAACGGAAGGCTGCGCTGAACTCGGCGTTAAATTCCTGACACTCTACGCTTTCTCGACCGAAAACTGGAACCGCCCTAAGTTTGAAGTTGACGCGCTGATGACTTTGCTCGTACACACCATTCGGGGCGAAATTAAAACGCTGACGGACAATAACGTGCGGCTGACTACCATTGGAAACACCGAAAGCCTGCCCGCCGACTGCCGCAGAGAACTGAACGAAGCCATGCGCGAAACGGCGGGCAATACCGGTCTGACGCTGATTCTGGCCCTTAGCTACAGCGGTCGCTGGGAGATTATTGAAGCGGTGCGGCAACTGGCCATCGACGTGCGCGACGGCCACCTGACGCCCGCCGAGATTGACGAAACCGTGTTTGGGCAGCACCTGACTACGGGCGGCATTCCCGATCCAGAACTGATGATCCGAACCAGTGGCGAGATGCGTATCAGTAACTTTATGCTCTGGCAACTGGCTTATTCTGAGCTGTATATGCCCGACGTACTCTGGCCTGACTTTAGAAAAGAGCACTTGTACGAAGCCCTGCTCAGCTATCAGGAACGCGAACGCCGGTTTGGCAAAACGAGTGAGCAATTAATCAAATAACACATTCCAACGGTTTCCGCCCGGTTAGGGTCTTTGTTTGACGGCCACCTCAGGCGGCCTTATCTAATGAACCAATACAAAAACAATACGACCTTGAAGCACTATATAAAAGCCATTCTCGGAGCCGTTTTGCTGACCGGTAGCACGCTGAATTTTTCGGCGCAGGCCCAGGTTCGCGTCGGTGTAGGTGCCGGATTTGGCACACCACCACCAGCCGCGACCACGGCCAATCCACTCACCGATTATGCTAACCCCAAAGAATACGAGATCACGGCCCTGCGCCTGACCGGCACCCGCTACCTCGACCCCAATTCGCTGGTATCACTGGCGGGTTTGAAAGTGGGCGACAAAATCCGTATTCCGGGAGAAGCTATTGGCTCGTCGGTACGGAAACTGATGGACTCCGGCCTGCTCGACGACGTTGAACTACTGGCCGAACCTGCCGGCGACGGTAAAGTAGCGCTGCTGTTTAAGGCTAAAGAACGGCCCCGGCTCTACCGGGTGTCGTTCATGGGCGTGAAAAAAGGCGAACAGGATCAGCTGAAAGATAAGATTAAGCTGAACCTTGGCAAGATCGTGAGTAACACGATTACCAAGAATACACAGATGGCCGTGCGTAAGTTTTTTGTGGACAAGGGATTCCTGAACACGAAAGTTAAAATCACGACTATCCCCGACAGCACCCGCAACAACGCTACTATGCGCGTACTGGTGAATAAGGGGCAGAAGGTAAAAATTGCCAAAATCAACATCGAGGGTCTGGATGAGGTAGAAGAGTCTGCCGTGCGGATGAAGCTGAAAAGCACCAAAGAGCAGCGGTTTGGCCGGTTGTTCAGCCCGTCGAAGTTCGTGCCCAAGAAATACGAAGAAGACAAGCAAAAGCTGATTACCTACCTCAATAAACTTGGCTACCGCGATGCCGTTGTAGAAGATGACACGATTATCAATAACGGTAAGGACGCCATTACACTGAACATCAAACTAAACGAAGGCAAGAAATACTACTACCGCAACATCGACTTTGCGGGTAACTACCTCTATAAAGCCGATCGCCTGCGCGAGGTACTCGGCGTTCAAAAAGGCGATGTGTATGATCCCGAAGACTTAGATAAGAAGCTGAACGGTAACCCCGGACAGGACCTGAGTTCACTTTACATGGACGATGGCTACCTGTACTACAACGCCCAGCCCATTGAACGGTCGGTAGAAGGCGATTCCATCGATCTGGAAATTCGCATTTTTGAGGGGAAACAGGCCACCATCAACAAAATTATCCTGAACGGCAACACCAAAACCAGCGACCATGTGGTGATGCGCTCGCTGCGGACGCTGCCCGGTCAGAAGTTCTCGAAAACGAACCTCATTCGTACCCAGCGCGAACTGTCCACGCTCGGCTATTTTGACCCCGAAAAGATTGGCATCAACCCCATCCCGCAAAACGACGGTACGGTTGACATCGAATACACGGTCGAAGAAAAACCGTCGGACCAGATCGAACTGTCGGGTGGCTGGGGTGGCTTTGTGGGTTTTGTGGGTACGCTTGGCCTAACATTCAACAACTTCTCGGCCCGTAACATTACCAACCCCAGCGCGTGGCGGCCCCTGCCTGCGGGCGACGGCCAGCGGATTCAACTGCGCTTTCAGGCGAACGGTAAGCAGTTCCAGGTCTATTCGCTGTCATTCACCGAACCCTGGCTGGGTGGCCGCAAACCGCAGGCTCTCTCGTTCAGTGCCAGCCAAACCGTATTTCGTCAGTATGATCCGCGCAGCTTTTTCTCGGGTGCCGGTCGCGATCTGCCACCGCTTGGCTCCTACGAAAACACGGCCATCACAGTTGGGTTAGGGCGGCAACTGAAAGTACCTGATGACTTTTTCTCGCTGACCAACTCGCTGACGTATCAGCGGTATGTGTTGAACAACATCGACATTTTCGCGAACGGCTATCGAGACGGTACGTCCAACAACATCTCGTTCAACACGACGCTGGCCCGGAATAGTATCGACAGCCCGCAGTTTCCGCGTGCGGGATCGTCATTCTCGCTGAGTGGTACGTTGACGCCCCCCTGGTCGGCGTTTCGGACCGTAGCGGCAAACGCATCGGCAGAAGATCGGTTCAAGTGGGTGGAGTACCACAAATGGATGTTCGATGCCAGTTGGTTCCAGACCGTGTTTGGCAAGCTGGTTCTGAATGTACGGGCGCATATGGGCTTTCTGGGCACCTACAACAAGCGCACGGAAATTGGCCCGTTTGAGCGGTTCGTACTGGGGGGGGCGGGGCTGGCCGGGCAGGGGCAGTTTGCTCTGGCTCAAGACATAATTGGTCTGCGCGGCTATGATGACCGTCAGGTATATACCGCAGATTACAACCGGGCTCCTCCGCAGCAGGAACGCAGTCAGGGCGGGATAGCCTACAATAAATTTGTGACTGAACTACGCTATCCTATTTCGCTTAATCCATCGGCCACAATTTTCGTACTTGGCTTTGCCGAAGCAGGTAACAACTGGGGTAGCTACAAGCAGTTCAACCCCTTTGACCTAAAGCGGTCGCTTGGTTTTGGTGCGCGTATTTTCATGCCTGCCTTTGGTCTGATTGGTATTGACTATGGTTATGGGTTTGATCCGATTCCGGGAACAAATAAAACAGGGCCCAGCGGTCAGTTCCACTTCACCATCGGTCAGCAGATTCGTTAAACCTTCAGGTCTTTACGCAATCAAATGGACCACAGAATACGCACAACGTTGATTCGTCGTTGATAAAGAGATCAGTATTGTTCGCATTCTATTCATCAGACGATGAGAAAAACGCTTTTTTTTGTACTTTTGTCGTTCGTTTTGCTGGCCTTTCCGGCTCAGGCGCAGAAGTTTGGCTATGTTGATACGGAGTTCATCTTCAGCAAGATGCCGGAATATCAGAAAGCCCTGAGCGAAATTGACAAGTTCACCGATAAATGGTCGAAAGACATTCAGGATAAGTACGTTGATATTGAGAAGTTACAGCGTACGTATCAGGCCGAAGAAATCCTGCTGACCGACGACATGAAACGCGACCGGCAGCGGGCTATCAGTGATAAAGAGAGGGAAGCACGGGAATACAACAACAAAGTGTTTGGCTATGAGGGGCTACTTTTTCAGAAGAAAAAGGAACTCATGAAAAGCCCGATGGAGTTGGTAAACCGGGCTATTGAGAAGGTGTCGTTGCAGAAGAAGTTAGATTTTATGTTCGATAAAGCGTCTGACTTCGTTATGCTTTATACCAACCCACGGCATGACTATACCGATTATGTCATGGAAGAACTGGGACTTGATGCCAAAGTAATGGCGGCTAAGACTCCGGCAGTAAAGACAAGTGCAAATCCAAAATAAAGACAAACCGATAAACTGAAATGAAAAAGAACCTCGTCATGGCGTTTGCCGCAGCAACCCTTCTGGTAGGCGGTTTAAATGCACAGGCACAGGGCCAGAGTGTAGCCACAACGCCAGCAACCACCGCCCCGGCGGGTCCGTTGAAACTGGGTTATACTAACATCGATTATGTATTGGCCCAGACGCCCGAAGCCAAGGATATCCAAAACCAGTTAACCATCCAGCGGACCCAGTCAGAAAACGAGCTGAAGCGGATGCAGAAAGAACTGGAAGAAAAATACGGTGCCTATGAAAAAGGATCTGCTCAGATGTCGGACGTGATTCGGAAGGATCGAGAAACTGAGTTACAGGGTCTGCAAACCCGTATTCAGGAGTTTAGCCGTACGGCTGAGCAGTCGCTCCAGACCAAGTACCAGCAGTTGGTAAACCCAGTGGTGCAGAAGATCCAGAAAGCCATTGATGAAGTGGCGAAAGCAGAAGGGTACACCTACGTGTTTAACCTCGATGCTGGTGCCAACACCATTCCTATTTTGCTGGTTGCTCCTGAAGAAAACAACATTACAGAATCGGTACTGCGCAAAATAGGTATAGACCCCGCCAAAGTCGCAGCCGCCAATCAGCCAGCCTCAACAGGTGGCAGTGCAACAAAGCCAGCCACGCCAGCCACTGCGCCAAAGAAAAAGTAATTTCACCGGAGCAGTAATAGAAAAGGCCCGTTCAGATGCTGAACGGGCCTTTTCTATTACTGCTCCGGACACTCATGTCCGGTAGCCGAAGGCTTACACAGTAGCACATTTTTTAGCCTTCGGCTACCGGACATGAGTGCTTGGGCCACTAACAAAAAAGCGCTGTTGCCAAATGGATTGGCAACAGCGCTTTTATTGACGGGCTACACCTTCTAAACCGTTGCGTTATTCATCACTTCGGTCTGTTTTCGAATGGATTCCATATGCACGATTTTATAGATTTCCTCAACCAGTTCGGGGTACAGGCCCAGCTTTTTGCCGAGGTCGGCGCGGGTTTTCAGGATTTCGGTCCAGCGGTCGGGCTGGAAGAGCGTCACGTTGTTATCGCGCTTGTACTCGGCTAAGCGTTCGACCAGACCCATGCGGGCGGCCAGCATCTCGACGATCTGCCGGTCCACATTGTCGATGTTGCGCCGGGTTTGGTCCATGGCATTCTGAAACTCCGGGCTTGGGGAATCTACCTGGCGAATTTGCAGGTGATCGAGCATCTCGCCGAAGGCCGTGGGTGTCAGTTGCTGAGCCGCATCGCTCCAGGCATTGTCGGGGTCGATGTGCGATTCAACGATCAGGCCATCATAGTTGAGGTCCATCGCCATCTGCGCCAGTTCGTTGAGGTAAGCGCGTTTGCCCGCCATATGGCTTGGGTCGCCAATGATAGGCAATTGCGGAAAGATCGATTTCAGTTCAATAGCGAGCTGCCACATCGGTACGTTGCGGTACTTGGTGTCTTCGCCGGTGGCAAACCCCCGGTGAATGGCACCAAGTTTCTTGATACCCGCGCCTGCAATCCGTTCAAATGCACCAACCCACAGGGCCAGATCGGGATTGACTGGGTTTTTGATGAGGACCGGTACATCAACACCGCGCAGGGCATCGGCAATTTCCTGTACATTGAACGGGTTCACTGTGGTGCGGGCACCAAGCCAGAGAATATCGACGCCGTATTTCAGGGCCAGTTCAATATGTTCGGGCGTGGCCACTTCCACGGCGAAGGGCAGGCCGGTTTCGGCTTTGGCGCGCTGAATCCAGGGTAAGGCGGCTTCGCCCATGCCTTCAAAACTGCCAGGGCGGGTGCGGGGCTTCCAGACACCTGCCCGGATTACGTGAACTTCGCCCAAATCGGCAAGCTGCCGGGCGGTTTCAACGAGTTGGTCTTCGGTCTCGGCACTGCACGGACCGGCAATAATCAGGGGTTTGCCGTTGGTATCAATCCACGAATCAAGCGGCTCTACGGCTAAATCGACTTTCATAAATTTATGCGTATTCAGGTCTTAACTACACTCATTAAATAGGGAACTTTTCGGACCCAAATTTCGGTATATAAGTTGAGAGAATCGGCTGTTTATCAGGCTGATTTTTCTCATTTTAGCGTACTCAGATTTAGTCTGTTAACCAACTCGCGTGGGCAGGGTTAACCGTTAGACCGAAATTTCGTTTTATCTTTCGGTCGTGTTAACCGACACGCATCTAACTCTATGGATGTAGCACCGCCCAAACGGAGCATTGATATGTCGAACCCAAGTAACTCAATGCCGGAAGCCGCCGTGCGGCCTGCGGACCTGGAACAGAATAAGACTGGGAACTCCAATCCAAAACCTGTTTCGTTTGACGATACCTCGATTGCTTTTTCGTGCCAGTCAAACTTCAAGTTGAAGAAAACGTACTGGCTTTTTGCGCTGATGAACAAGGGATGGTTGGTAAATGTAGGGACTTTTCTCATAAAGATTGCCCTACGGCTGCACCTGCCCATTAATTTCCTCATCAAAAACACTATTTTCGACCAGTTCTGTGGGGGTGAAAGTATTCAGGATTCTGAAGGCACCATTCGTCATCTCCATAAATATCGGGTAGGTACTATTCTCGATTACTCGGTTGAAGGCGAAGAAACTGAGCGCAGTTTTGACGAAACAACGCTCGAAATTCTGCGCACCATCGAACGCGCCAGTGAGTCTGCTAACATCCCATTCTCAGTCTTTAAAGTGACCGGCATTGCTTCTACCGATCTGCTGGAAGCGGTACAGGTTGGTAACTCACTTGATGCCGAACAGAAAGCGGAATTTGACCGGGTGCTGAAACGGGTAGATATGCTTTGCCGTCGGGCCTATGAGCGCAACGTACGTATCTTCATTGACGCAGAGGAAAGCTGGATTCAGGATACTATCGACACACTGGCTTACGAAATGATGGACCGCTACAACCACGAGCGGCCTGTTGTTTATAATACGTATCAGTTCTACCGCTGGGAAAGTTTGCCTCATCTTAAACGTGATGTTGAAGAGGCCCGTGCCAAAGGCTATTTCCTCGGTGCCAAATTAGTGCGGGGTGCGTATCTTGAAAAAGAACGGCTCCGGGCGCACGAGGAAGAGTATCAGGACCCCATTCAGGCTACGAAAGAAGATACTGATCTCCATTTCAACGAGGCTATCGATTTCTGTCTCGATAATCGCGACGCAGTATCAATCTGTTTGGGTACGCATAATGAGTACAGTTGCCAGTATTGCGTGCAGCACATGGACGAACGCGGTATTGCCCATGGCGATTCGCACATCTATTTCGCGCAGTTACTAGGTATGAGCGACAATATATCGTATAACCTGGCCGATGCCGGGTACAATGTAGCTAAATACGTTCCCTACGGTCCAGTTGAGGCTGTGATGCCGTATCTGTTCCGCCGGGCCGACGAGAACAAGTCTATAGCTGGTCAAAGTAGCCGGGAGTTCAATCTGGTGAGCGACGAATTAAAACGCCGGAAAAGACACAGATAATTTCTTGACTGAACAGGCGTGACCATCGGGCCATGCCTTTGTTATTTACACAGGGGCCAGCCCAACGGCTGGCCCGCCTTTTTTATGATTCGTAAAAATCCCTTTCGTTTTTTTCTGCTCGCTCTTATCCTCATTGCAATCGATCAGGGCATTAAACTGGCTGTTCATCATTACATGGCACCTGGTTTTGCCGGGCAAATAAAAATATCGGGCGACTGGCTGAAGTTGCATTACGTCCTGAATCCCGGCATGGCGTTTGGGATGCAGTTGGGCCACGAATACGGCAAATTGCTGCTGAGCATATTCCGGCTGTTTGCGATGGCTGGTATTGGTTATTATCTGGTGTATCTGGCTCATAGGGGTGCCCCAAATGGACTGTTATGGGCGATGGCCATGATTTTGGCGGGGGCAGTTGGTAATGTTATCGACAGTACGTTTTACGGCGTCTTTCTGGACAACGCACCCTACGGGTCGCCCACACCCTGGTTTCATGGGCAGGTGATTGATATGTTTTTCGTGGATGTCTGGGAAGGCTTTATTCCTGACTGGGTTCCGGTCTGGGGTGGGCAGTATTACTCGACACCAATCTTCAACGTTGCCGATTCCTGCATTTTCGTTGGCGTCTGCCTGATCCTGTTTTTCCAGCGTCGTTTCTTTGGCGAGTCGTCTGTTGAGGGCGGCTTGTTACCCGTTTCCGGCCCCGATGCTACCGAAGCCGCCGTTATTCCTGCCAGCGAACCGGTTGATTACGACACAAAAAACCCCGACACAAATGCCGGGGTCGTTGATGACAATCAGTCAGAGTCTGCTTCTGAATCTGTGCCGGAGAAAGAGCGAAAAATGGAAGATTAACCTCACAACATTAGTGTTTTGTCATTCCGAGGAATGAGGAATCTCTCTGTAGCAACAGGCCCACTAACCTCAGAGAGATGATTCCTCATTCTTCGGAATGACAAAGTACTACTGCAGCTCGTCGAGCGGCTGGTAATCTTTGAAAGTGCGCTTAATGGCCCTGTCTGTCGCTTCTTTTTTGCTTTGCCAATTGGCATCAAGTTCAAGGGCAACTAGACCGCTCAGGCTCATTACGTTCCGAAACTCATCCATTTTCTTGATAAAATCGCCGTTGCGCCGGGCCGATTTCAGTCCATACTCGCGGGCAAAAATATCGCCTTTATTCTGAAGTTCGGCCCGTTTGCCCAACACGTAGTTATACCGGTCCAGCAAGTCTTTCATTGACTTACCAATTACTTCGGTGGCTTCGAGCGTACCCATAGTCAGGACCGCCGTACCACCCACCGCCGACACAATGCGGCCTGTTTGTTGGGTCTCTTTGCTGCTGCTTGCCCCTGATACGGCGGGTGTTACACCCGTTACAGCTCCCAGCGAGGCATTGATCATCGAGCGGTTTCGCTTACCGCCTTTCGCTTTTTTGTAGTCCTTCTTTAGTTGCTCCTCCTTCTCGGCCAGTTGCTCCACCAGTCCCCAGGCCTGTACCAGCAATTGTCGATATTGATTGTAGTAGTACCGGTCCTTTTCGGCTTCGTTCACTGTATTGAATACCGTAAACGTAATTCGTCGCTCGTCGCGGTTTTGGGCTTTGTCCAGGACGTAGAAGGTGATCTGTATGTTAAGCGAATCGAGGGGGTCCTTTACAAAGTCGTAGCCGGGCTTCCAGATGAACTCGTACTGATTATCGGTATTTTTGACCAATGCCGTTTTTGGAATACCCTGATTGTCGGACAAAAAGCCGAACGTAGCTACGTCGTCCTCGCCGTTAGGATCGAGCAGCGAAAACTTCAGATTGACCGTTGCATTCTCGCGCAGTTTGTAATGCGTTTGCTTGGGAATTACGGTGATTTCTGGGGGTAGGTCCAGC
>Ga0105045_10004888_pt1 | contig 11716 bp, 7 predicted proteins | sample MAT02_FD_78089 | JGI IMG/M metagenome (GOLD analysis project Ga0105045, IMG submission 78089) | Freshwater microbial communities from Lake Fryxell liftoff mats and glacier meltwater in Antarctica - MAT-02 (megahit assembly) | ecosystem: Environmental > Aquatic > Freshwater > Ice > Liftoff... | reverse complement strand
CCCAAGTCAAGTTGTAAATCGCTGCCGCCCACATTACATGGGTCATCCATCGCGGGCTATTCATTTGAAACATCCTCTAAAACATCCTCAACAAAACCTAACGCGTGATCTTCTGTAAACAGGAGCGAACACCACTCATGCCGTAGCTTCTTGCCACGCCTAAAGTCGATCCGTTGATATCTGACAAACTGGTCTGGATACAATAGCCTAAAACCCATCAAATTGCTGCGGTCTCGTCTCGGTAGAGGAGACCACAAAAGATGTTATCATCGTGTCGAGAACGGATCAATCAGCTTCACACCGGCATGCTGAAAATCAACCGTATTGCGAGTCACGATGGTCAGTTTATGCTGCAATGCGGATGCGGCGATCAGACTGTCTTTGACCGGCATCGCCTTGCCCTTCTTCCGAAGATCGACCAAAAATTTCATAAAGTGTCAGTTGATTCTGAAGGGATCGGCTGGAACCAGTCATCCGCCGGGCATGAGAGCAGCCAATCCACGACTCCGGCATTGTCGCCAATGTGTTCACGTTTCAACAGATTTTCACCGGCGCTCAACCGTTCGAGACTGAATTGCTGTAATGTTTCATTCCATCCTGCTGCCGAAATTTTGCGGGCAGGACAATCTGGCCTTTACTGGGAACGGTCGTTTTCATCTTAGGTAAGATACCGTCTTACATTTCGAAGTGTCAAACATGTTCACTAGGTATTGGCGAAAGAACCCGCGCCAGAGACACGGGGCACCATGAAAAGCACTCGACTCGGTGTTCGATGACGCGCAAACAACTTCGGGAAAAACAATTATGCCATCGGATTCGCCAATCTCGACAAGCCCACACTTGAAGAACTCGAAAAAGAAATTCTCGGATTTGTTGATCGCCGTGAAGGGCGGTACCTTGTGCGAGCGGATTGGTTTGTCGCAACGCAATACAGCCTCGTTTATATCACGCTCTGTTGTACGAGTTGACGCTGGTCGGAAGCTACCTCTATTCAACATTCGAAGATCCGGCGACGCCCAATGCAAAGGTGCTCGTTTTAACCGCACAAAGCAAGAATGACCGTGGCAAGAGTTTTTTGGTACCTCCGAAACGCGGCGTGTTCAATCTCCCTGATTCGCAACTCACTGCGATCGCAGTACGATTCATTTACCCGCCTCAGTTCAGGAAAACAAACATGGTTCCGTTTAAAAAAACACAGGCACCGCAATGGCAATTGCCAGCGATGTCTGCCGATCAGCAATCATCAATTCACTGGTTCAATTCCACTTTTCCATCACAAACGGTCTCGATGGTTCGTGTCGATTGCGATCCTGGACGGACTTCTCTTGTTCGGCAGCCGCCAAGAATTGCTGTATCTCTTGGAGTGTTTCATAAATCTGATCGACGTTGGAACCCGAGATTGCCTCTTCGCAGTTCTCTGCCAAGATCGAAAGCTGATCGAGCCCAACGGTTCCACCTGAGCCTTTGATTCGGTGTGCTTCACGGGCAACTTCTTCATAGTTACCGGCGTCACAGGCGGCGAGCAAAGAAGGCATCAAATCGGCAACTTGATCCACTAAGTCACAGGCGAAGTTTCGCAGCCAATCGTCTGGTAAGACCGCCGCCCTGCGCTGCGTACTTGCTGGCCTTGCGTATGCATCTGGATTCGTCTCAAGTCCACGGTTTTCTATCGCCAACGGCGTTGCCAAATCGAATCCATCGAGCTTCACTTGAGAATGCGTTTCATCGATAGTCGCTGGCAATGAGCGATTCGCCGTTACGAGCTGGATGGTGCGTAGAAGAGCATCCAAATCGATCGGTTTGGTTAGGTAATGCGTGCAGCCAGCTTGGCGGCATCTGGCTTCATCGCCGACCATGGCATTCGCTGTCAACGCCACGATTGGATTGCTGAATTCTTGCTTTCTCAGAATCTTTGCGGCAGTGTATCCATCCATGATCGGCATCTGCATGTCCATCAGCACCACATCAACAGCAACCATTTTATCAATTAGAAGCTCGACGGTTTCTTGTCCATTATTTGCAGTCAAGACTTCGCCGCCGGAGTCCCTGACCAATAATGAAATCAGGTTGCGATTAGTTTCGCTATCGTCGACCACCAAGACGCGTTTGCCATGCAAGTCGACTTTTTGGAACTTCTTCGTTCGTGTTTCTGTCGCGCACGCGATGGTCTCATCAGGGGTCAGCATGCGAACGCCGTCAACACAATCAATCGCGATCGTTAAGATCAGCGTCGTACCAACGTTCGGAACGCTTGAGACGTCAAGCGTTCCACCCAGAGCCTCGGCTAGTCTTTTACTAATCGACAATCCGAGGCCAGTACCACCATACTTACGAGTCGTTGATGTGTCTGCTTGCGTGAACGGTTCAAAGATTCGTGACATCTGTTCGAGCGTCATCCCGATGCCAGTGTCCTCAACAGTAATCACCAGATGGCTAGGCGAGTGCTTAGGCCCCGCAGATCGCAAAACGACGCTGACTCCACCGGAATCGGTGAACTTGATTGCGTTACCAACCAGGTTAGTGATGATTTGGCGTAACCGGGTTGGGTCGCTGACAATCGTCTCAGGCATTGGATCGAAGACCTGAATGTTCAGGTCAATCTCTTTCTGGATCGCCTTTGAGCGCAGCGTCGTAACGACATCACCAATCAATCTCGCAGGGACGCACGAAACTTTCTCGGTTTCAATTTTGTCGGCTTCGATCTTTGAAATATCTAGAATGTCATTGAGCAAGTGCAGGAGGTGCGTACCGTTGGAATGGACGGTTTCCAAATGGGCCGTACGATCCGCTTCTCCGGTAACGACGCCACGGAGCAACAGTTCGGTAAAGCCAAGAATACCGGTAATGGGAGTACGAATTTCATGGCTCATTCTCGCCAAGAAGTCGCTCTTCGCCGCATTCGCCGTTTCGGCAATGTCTTTTGCTTGCTGCAACTTTTCTTTAGTTGAGCGTAGCTGAGCCGAAGTCCGTTCCAATTCCTCGGAACGCTGGACAACGACGGCGGTACGATCCTTCACCTTGTCTTCCAAGTTCTGATTTAGGTCCTGTAGTTGTCGAAAACCATCTGCTTTTTCTAAGGCCGCACCAGCAGCCGAGGTGAGATAGTCCGCGATTCGCACCTCATCGTTGCCGAACACTCCAGAAATTCGTTTGTTAGTCACGTAAAGAAACGCAACAGGCGTGTCGTTGACGTCAATCGGACTGCATAAGAATGCTCCTTCACGCTTGATAGTCACGCCACGCTCAACGCAATTCTCCACAGCCTTCACAACCGTCGACTTTGCTAGTCTGGTGCTGAACACTAACTCCTCATCAAAGACTTGGCCCTCAGGAATCGTGTAGAGGTAGTCTCCCTGTGCTTCGGCCTGCAAAACCAAAAAGACATGTTCGCCGCGAAGAATTTTCTTTGCGGCCGTACACACTTCTGTGTAAATCTCTGATGGCAGCACGCTTGTGGAAATCTTTCGACCTGAGGCGAGCAACGAATCAAATCGATCAAACAGAGATAGCGACCCACCTTCGTTGGACCTCTTCCTTGAATTGCGAACCCGCGACATCAGATCGGTGGCTTGATCAAGCTCAGCGATATCTGTTTGCCATCCTAGCTCGCCAGCGAATTCTTGCTGCAAGAGAATCGATTGTGCCCGTTCGAAGGACGCATTTTGTCGTGTAGCCTCAACGATGCTGAGCTCAAAGTTGCGTTTGGCTTTCGCGCAGTTCCCACCGATCGCGCATGCCGCCGCGAACTCGCGTAAGGCATGAGGAAGTTCATTGGTGAATCGCTTGCCAACCGAGACAGCTTTCCGCGAAGCACTTATGAGAGTCTTTATCTGGTCACGTCGATGCTTCTGTGTTTTCGGAGACAATGCCTCAAATCCCTTTCGCAGCGACGTACACAGCCATGGATAGCAGGGACTGACATAGGCATTCGTCACACCGGCGAGTTCGGCAATCGATATCGCCTCCCTGAACGATGCGGCAGCGTCCTCAAATCGACCTTGATAAAACTCGCAGACTCCCTTGGCGAAGCGGACTTCACAACTTCTTTGCGAATCAAAAACATCTCGATCGAGCTCCGTTTGGATGGTTTCAAGCGGAACAGCGCCCAGTGAAGCAACCGACCAAACGGCAACGATGTTTCCTGTCGCTTGATAGTCGCCGTGATTGAAAGCTGACTGGTAGTTTAGACTTGCCAGTCGAACCGCTTCGTCCAGTTTGCCTGTGCGATAAAGCGCGGCTGCGAGTTGGTAGCGAGCGACATGAACTTCCCAGTAGTCTCCTGTCCGTTCCAGAATTGTGACAGCAAGGCGTGCTTCCTCAATGCAGGCGTCAAATCGCGAGAATGAATACAACAGAATGCTGAGAAAATTGCGTGATTGCCCTTGTCCCCAAACGTCGTCCAGAGACTTACGGATGGCCAATGAACGCTTCGCGTATTCAATCCCGCGTGCTTGCCAACGTAGCAGTGTCATCACCGGCGCGTGTTCGGAATACGACTGAGCCAAGTAGCATGTCGGTGCATACTGTTCAGCAGCATTCATGCCACGCAAATGCGCCCACAGTGTGTAATACTTATCTCGCGTATACCAATATGCATGAGCAATTTGGCTGTACAGAGAAAACGACATCTTCTCTTTATCTGATGGCTCGGTACCTTTGCGACCACAGGTCGCCGGAAGGATAGAGTTCCTGACCTGTCTCAAAACTTCGATCGTTAAATGCCACCAAAGTTGTGCCTTATTGGAGCAAACGGGTTCGCCGAGTTGTCGCAACGAAGCTTCAAAGTACTTCACTGCTTGATCTTTGTTACCACGCTTAAAGAACAACTCCCCGCGCATGAGCGCAACCTTGGCTTGGTCCTTATCGGTAACCGCGCTCTTCGCCGCGCGATCAAGCCATTCGTTGGTGCGGTCATACTCTCCTTGTAACATCAACACATCGCTCATCATCATTTCGACGCTGTGTTTTGCGTCGACCGTCGCGTGCTGCAAGGCACGAACTGCGATTCGAAGCTGCAGTTCGGCACTGGCTAGCGAAAAGCTATTTCTGGCCGCGCTCGCAGCTTTCAGTGCATTCGGGAGCGCTTTGGCGTGCATTTCTGCAGCGTCAAAATGATAAGCAAGGTCATAAAAGCGGTCGGGATCGTTCGCCTCTACGTAGTGTGCTAGTTGGCCATGCATTGACGAGATCACGGTCTTTGAAAGACCGCTTAGGACCGCTTCACGAATCTTGTCATGAACAAACGAGACTGTGTTGTTCGGCCTGCTCCATACCAACCTATGCTGGCGGATTGGTTTGATTGCCGCATGGGCTTCACCGAGCCCCATTCCAGCGAGGTTGGCCGCCGCATCGAGGCTGAAGTCCTTGCCGATGACTGCGGCTGCGGCCAACAACTCCCTCGCCTCGTTAGGCAATTGGGACAACCGACCAATTAGAATGTCACTCGCATCGTCGGCAGCCTGGAACGTCGAAAGCTTTTCGTCGTCGATCTGCCACCTATCGTCCTTGACAACCAAGACGTGCGACTCCACCATTCCACGGAGCACAGCCGCCGCCATGAACGGACTGCCCTCGGCGTACCTTTGAACAACCTCGATAGCCACACTTGGCAAAATTCCGGCCATCGATTCGGCAAGTTGTCCAACGGCTTGGTTACTAAGCGGATCGAGGGACAGCTTTTTAGAAACAGGAAGTTCTTCTAGCAACCGTTGACTGACGCCCTCATTAGGACGCAGCACGGCAATCAAAAATAAATGGCTGGTTCTTTGTTCGCAAATTCCGTAGAGAACACGCATCGACTGGTCATCTAGCCACTGGCAGTCATCCAATGTCAACATCACGCCTCGATCGGATGTACCAAGCCCTGCAACCAACGCTCGGAACGCCTGAACGATGCGGCCTTGCCCCAATGAATCAGGACCCGACAAACGCTGACCGCTCCAACCCAGCGTTGACGCAAGAATGGGCATCGCCGTGATCACTTCGTCATGATATTCCTCCATGCGAGCAGCCGTTCGATGACGAAGCTCCTCATCATTGGAAATTAACTTTGCCAGTTGATCGATGATCTGGAGCCATGGGGCGTTTGGTTGCTGGGCCGCGTGCTGTGAGGATCGCCCATGCAGAACGAGGAATCCTTTGTGCGCGGCTACTCGCGAAATCTCATGGAGCACGCGAGTCTTACCCATACCCGATTCGCTACACATCAAAATCTGCTGACCGTCACCGACCAGAACGTCGGTTAACCCAGTCTCCAATGCGTGAGTTTGCTCATCGCGACCAACGAATGCCGGATCGATCAAATCCGTGCGCCGGTCGGCACCACCGATCACAATCGTCGGTCCCGTGCTGCCACTGGCTAAGTAGGCCAGGATTTGGTTAACGTCGAATAACGCGGCACGTGCCGATTGATACCGTTCCCGTGGCTCCTTGCGAATAAGTTTTTCAATAAACTTGATGACAACTTCGGGTGTGTTCTTGGGATATCGCCCGAGATCTGGATCAGCCGTCATGTGCTTATACAGGATCTCGCTGACTTCCCCAGCAAACGCAGGTCCGCCCGTTAACGCCGCGTCAAGGATGTATCCCAATGAATAAAGATCGGATGGTTCACCGATATCATGATCGATAATGCCAGATAGTTCCGGGGACGTGTACGATGCGCACTCTCGTCCCAATTGATTATCTTGAGCGAAGATCTCGGGACACCACAGAGGCACATACCCGCACAGGACCGTACGGCCACCGGGCCGAATAATGATGTTAGATGGACGGATATCTCGTTGAATGCATCCGATTTGATGGACACAATCCAAGGCAGTAAGAAGGTCCCGGGCAACTCGCATCGCGTCAATCGCCGATAGACGCTGATTGCGAAGTCGAACCGCGAGCGTTTCACCTTCCACGTACGCGTAAACGACTTGCAGGTATTCCTGGTGGATCTCGAATTCGAGTGGACGCGAATAAGTTTCGCAGCTAATGCCGGAAGTGAGTCTAGCCTCATTCTCGAAACGGGAAAACCCGCTTCCTTGAAAGAAACGACTTGCCACGCGTCGCAGGATCACGCGGTTACCCGTCGAGCAATCTTTGGCAAGAAAGCATGACACGATCGAGGAATCTGAAAGTGCGTGCAGATCTACAAAGCGACTTGCGTTCTTGCGTTCGTCGGTGCTCGGAAACTGTCGTATCAAGAACGTGCCCTCCAACAATTAACCACTGGGTTGAACTGCCAACGAACGCTCGCTACGACGGGGCAAATCGAGGCAACTATCCAAATGGTCGCTTTGCACCGGTTATAACGGCGCATCGCGTGTATACAATTCAACCATAGGACGCTCTATCTTACCGGACCGAAATTTTCCGAAGGATTCTTAAATAAAAGACACAGCCGATCAAGTTTCGTCAGTCCGATGTATCGCCTCGTTGCTAAAACCTGAAACGGACAATGTTTTCTTGAGTCAATTCTACAGCTTAGGGGCAAAAAACAATGGTTGCGAAACTTGATGGAAAAGCGATTACTTGGGAAGAAGATTACGAGCGTCGTGTCAATCCTGCACTGATGACAAAGTTGCTTCATGAGGCAATACCGGTGCTGAAATCCGTCGACTGGCGAGTCACAGAAGTTCGTGAAGGCGTATGCGTTTCCGAACTGCCTTTGAGTCATGCGTCTACGAATCAGCATGGCACGCATCAAGCGGCACTGATCTCTCTTTCAGCCGACTACACCGGAGGTCTTGCGTTAGCGACACTGCTTCGCGGGATTCCTCTTGCCGGTGTGCATCGTTGCCATGAGGATGGCTCCGCGTCGCTTTGGCTCGCGGCAATGGATGTCAAATACCGAAATCCGAGTACAGGTCATTTGAAGGCCACTTGTGAAGTACCGGATCACGTCATGAGGATGGTCCGTCAACGATACTTCGACGGCAAGCGAGTTTTAGTGACGTTGCCTGTCGTGTTCACATCGAATGATGAGTTGGTGGCGGAAGCCGAGATGAAGTATTTCGCGCAGCCCTCGATTCAACTCAGGCCTACGAAAGAGCAACCGAAAATCTCGCCGCTATTTAAACATAAGTTGAAAGCTTCGGCGCGAATGATCGCTGGTCTACGCGCATCGTCTGACGGTGAATTGCGAATTGATTCGGGGCACGATCGCGAAGCTGCAGGCCCTCATGGTGAGTTACTTGCCAATCGGTTGAACGGAATTCTTCCCCAACTAAAAGCGATGGTAAAAGCACGAACCGATCATTGCGACCAAACGCTTGCTCAGATCAACAATCTCAAGCAAGTTGTGATTCTTGGTGTTGGCTTAGATATGCGACCGTTTCGATTATTCGATTCGCTTGAACAACCGACTTTTTTTGAACTCGATCTTCCCGAGATGCTCGAGGAACGCTCACGAGTGATTTCACAGATGAAGCATCGGCCTACGGTAAGCAGGCGAATGCTTGCGGCGGACTTTAAGTGTGATGACATCGCTGAACTGTTGCTGGCGCACCCGGATTTTGACCCTACGGTTCCGACTGCATTTATTTATGAGGGCTGCTCGATGTACTTCACTTTGGAAGAGAATCGCGAAGTACTCGGTGCCGTTTCAAGATTGATGCAAAATCCGCATAGCTGCTTATGGTGCGATTTGGTCATCGAAAGCGTCGTGGACGGGAGTTCGCAGCAACTGGAAATCGCAAAGTTTGTCGACGGCATGGACGAACTGGGTGAGCGATTCATTTTTGGGTGCAATAGGCCTGATGAATTCCTTGCGAAATGTGGATTTGCAAGCGTGCAATCGAAAACCGCTGGACAGTTTTTAATCTCTGACGATCCGACGTTTTCAACATACCAGTTCACCATTTCTGCAAAATAGGTGATGCTGACGACGCGATGATCAAGCCCATGAGTAATGGTTCTTGTATGCGTGGCACAAAGGTAAGCCTCTGTGCTACGCGGCGTGTCAGGTTGCCAGCCAAAGCTCCAACTCATTGTGGGGCTGGCACTGGTTCGATGAAAAGGAAGGATCACCAACAGTCGACGAAAACGGAAATTTTTCGGAACTTTAAGCATATTCGACATGCCGCGCTGACCGATGAAACAGGGAATATCGGAATAACCAGCCGATCGATTGAACAGCGGCTACGGGGGCAACTGAAGTGGTGAATACACAAGTCCGTGCATTTTTTGGATCGGCACTGCTATCTCTAGCGTGCTCAACCGTTTGCCTTGCCCAAGGCGCGATTGTCTCCGCAGGCGGCCCCGTTCATCGTGGCATGGGCGGTGCTTCCACCGCCGCTCCTCTGAGCGCATTGAGTGCACTGTACTGGAACCCAGCGACCATCAGTGGCCTTGAGCACACTGAGTTAGAAGTCGGTCTTGATGTTCTTTTCACAGACCATCGCGTCTCATCGAGCGTTAGCGGCTTCAGCGGCTCGACAGAGGCCGATGCAGGGACATTTCCAGTACCAAACTTCGGGTGGGTCTATCATTTAAAAGATTCACCATTAACGTTCGGCCTGGGTGTCAATGCCATCGCCGGATTTAAAACAAATTTAGCCGCCGATCCGACAAATCCTATCTTGTCACCTCAGCCGACGGGACTTGGTCGCGTTAGCTCAGAGGCAACGTTCTTACAGCTTTCGCCTGTCTTGTCATACTCCTTGTCGGATCGACTCTCGATTGCAGCGGGACCAGTCATCAGCAGCGCTCAAGTCGGGCTCGAACCGTTTACTTTCGATTCCGCCAACACCAACGGAACCTATCCGTCAGGGCGAGCCACGCGATATCATTGGGGTGGTGGCTTTCAAACCGGTGTTTACTTCATCCCGGACGATTGTTGGCACTTGGGCGCATCTTTTAAGAGTCCATCTTGGATGGAAACGTTTGAGTTTTTCGGCCAGGACCAGACCGGAGCGCCGCGAGTGATGAATGCCAACATTGATCTGCCGATGATCGTCTCCGTTGGCACAGCCTATTCCGGATTCGAGAAATGGCTGTTCGCCGTCGATGGCAGATACATTGACTATAAGCACGCGGATGGATTCGGTGACCCCGCAACGTTTGATGCAACGGGAAGCCTCAGTGGCCTTGATTGGAGTAGCGTTTTCGCGCTAGCCATGGGGGCACAGCGTGCTTTGGGCGATCGCGTATTCTTGCGCGGAGGTTACACATACAACCAGAATCCAATCCAAGACGGCGAATCATTCTTTAATGTTGCCAGTCCGCTTATTTACCAACATATGCTGAGCGTTGGCGGGTCATACAAACTCAACGACAAACTTGCGGTAAACGTCGGATACTCGCACTATCTGGACAATTCAGTTTCCGGGCCGATCGTATTTCCCGGAATCGGAGCCATCCCGGGCTCGTCCGTGACCAATGAACTGACAGCCAACTTCTTGAGCTTTGGAATTTTATTGCAACAGTAGCCGTTTCAGTCTTGAGGCAGAGGACCACAGATCAGACCACAGATGGTGCCCTTCATAAATTACGGAAGTGCAGTAAGGTTGATCCGTTCCTAAAAAAAGGGGCCTTGGACCCACGAATGTTGGATGAACTTAAGCGCCGCGACGATCGATCGATGGCACAAAGCAGCTACCAAGCAGCTACCAAGCAGCTATCTGTTTACCCGAGAAAACGCTTCCGGAGGGTCACACCTGATGGATTTCTAGCGTAAAATTGGTAGTTAATGCCGCACAATAGGGCGTCTTTCGTACTTGCTCGAGCAAGTCAATGTGGTTGTTTCGCGGAGTTTAGGGGCGAGAGTCCCGCCGCCGTAATCGACCAAGTCACAGGAAATTTTAAAGGTTTGACGATGGCCCGTTTAACGCTTCGCGCAGACGATCACTTGGACACACCAGAACGGAAACGGATTTACAATAGGGTTAACTTTCAAGAGGTTTCGAAGAGCTACGATCTTCTAACCCGGGTTTTATCCTTTGGAAGAGACCAGTCATGGAAACGCCAACTGATTTCGGACTTGCCGGCCCTCGACTCGCCTCATTGTTTGGATCTGGCTTGCGGCACGGGTGATATCACTTTTGCACTGGCCAAGAAATATCCAAAGGCAACGATTCGCGGTATCGACTTAACGCCCGGCATGATCGACGCAGCAAACGTACGCAACGAATTCAAAAGCATCACCTTCGAAATCGGCGACATGAACGAGTTGGATGTCGCCGACAATTCCGTTGATCTTGTTACCGGTGGGTATGCACTTCGCAACTCGCCGGATTTGGAGGTGACTTTGCGTGAGATCCATCGTGTCCTTCGCCCGGGTGGGACCGCCGCGTTTCTCGATTTTTCGAAATCACCGAATCCGTTTTTGCAGTGGCTTGCGCTGAAGATCGTATTCTTGCTCGGTGCATTTTGGGGCATCGTGCTGCATGGACACACCGAGGTCTATACGTACATATCGAAGTCCCTGAAGCGATTCCCAGACCGAAATGAGCTTCATTCCAACTTGAAGGACGCAGGATTCCAGGTGACCAAGAGTCGTCAATACTTTATCGGTACGCTTGAGATACTGATCATGCACAAACTGCCTTCAAGCGGTGCCTGAGTAACTTCGAGTGCCGCTGGAACGAAAAGATGTTGCCTGAAACCTTGGTAAGCCGAGGCGTACGCGAGGAAAATGCGTCTAAGTCCTCGCTTACGCGTCGGGTTACCAAACAAGGTCATTTACTTCTCACGGCCTTCGTTGGGCAGCGCCACGTTGGATTAGCCGTTT
>Ga0105045_10004886_pt1 | contig 11717 bp, 10 predicted proteins | sample MAT02_FD_78089 | JGI IMG/M metagenome (GOLD analysis project Ga0105045, IMG submission 78089) | Freshwater microbial communities from Lake Fryxell liftoff mats and glacier meltwater in Antarctica - MAT-02 (megahit assembly) | ecosystem: Environmental > Aquatic > Freshwater > Ice > Liftoff... | reverse complement strand
TGGACCGATGACGCCGATCACACCACTCAGCGAGCCGAAGTGATACTCCGCAGTCACGATCGTGAACTGGTCGAGGCGCGGGTCGCCATGCTCGTTGCCGATGGTGATCGTGATGCCCGGCTGGGGCGAGCGGCGGCGGAGGACATCGGCGATCTGCGCCGGCGCCTCGGTGAAGGCCAGCAGCCGCCGCATGCTGTCGCCGGTAGCAAACTCGGGATGCTCGGCCAGCAAGGACGGCTGCCCGAGCACGACCTCGGTGTCGTCGGATCGGGTGGCGTTGGTGAAATACTGCTCCCCCTCCTCGACAAAAATATTCAGCAGTTCTGCCGCCGTGCCTGCGGCCTGCGCATCGCGGAGCCGGATGGCGAGCGACGAACGGATCTCGCGCAGCGTGAGGCCGCCCAGGCGTTCGTTCAGCACCAGACTGACGGCGCCGATCGCGTCATCGGCGATCGCGATGGGGAGCTCGATGTAGATCGACCGAGCGACGCCGCGTTCCAGTGCCAGCACCATCAGCAGCCGATCACTGGCGAGGCGCACGAGTTCCACGCGCTGCAGGATCGCCGCATCCAGCTGCGGGCCGAGCGCGACGCCCAGCTCCTGTGTCAGCACGCCCAGCGACTGCGCCGCGCGGCGCAGAATGGATTCGATCGCGGTGCTGGCTCCCATGATCTCTTCGCCGAGCACCACCGCGTCAGCGGTCTTGATCACGGGCGACTGCAGCAGCGAATTCACGTAGACACGGTAAGCCAGGTCGGTGGGCACGCGGCCGGCGGAGGTGTGCGGGTGAAAGAGAAATCCCTTCTCTTCCAGGTCGCTCATCGTGTTCCGGATCGTGGCTGGCGACACGCCAAGTCCGAAGCGGCGCGAGATCGTGCGCGACGCGGCCGGCTCGGCCGTCTCCACGTAGCTCTGGATGACGGCTTCGAGCACCTGACGTTCGCGATCGGTGAGTTCAGGCAGCGAGGACATGAATAACAGCTAGCTACCGGGAGCCGGTTGCGGGAGTGAGGGTGGCCGCAAGACTGTCGAGTCGCAGCCATCCGAGCGGGGTGAGCACCACACGCTCGTTATGCATCGTGGCCCATCCCGCCGCGATCCAGGGTTGCACCATTTCGCGGTCTGCCACACCAATGGGCAGGCCGCTGGTCGTCCTGAGTCCCAGGTACACCGTCTCGAGGCTCGCCTCGCCGCTGCCGATGAATTCGGATCCCGCGACTGGATCCGTTCCTGCGGTCGCGGCGTCACGCCATGCGGCGTACGCGGCGCGATTCCAGCGGCGGGTGCTTCCATCGAAGCCGTGCGCCGACGGTCCGAACCCGAAATACGGTACACCGCGCCAGTAGCTGCGATTATGCACCGCGTGATGGCCCGGCTGCGCGAAGTTCGATACCTCGTAGTGGTCGAACCCCGCTGCGGTGGCGCCGGCGTGCGCACTGAGAAATTCCAGCTCGTACGCCGTTTCGTCGGACGCCTCGATCTCGCCGCGTTCCGACCATCGGCCCAGCGGGGTGCCCGGCTCGACGGTGAGTCCGTAGAGCGAGAGGTGGGGCGGCTCCTTCGTCAGCGCGAGGTCGAGGTCGCGCTGCCAGTCGCGCCCCAGCGACGCCGGTAGCGCGAAGATGAGATCAAAGCTCCAGCTGGCGAAACCGCCGTCGCGCAGCAGGTCGACCGCAAAGTCGATCTGCGGCGCCGAGTGCGACCGATGCATCCAGTCGAGCACACGCGGATCGAAGCTTTGCGCGCCGAGCGAGACACGGGTGACACCGGCTGCGCGCCATGCGAGCGTGGCGGGTGACGTGACGTCGTCCGGATTCGCTTCGAGCGTGACCTCGGCAGCGGCCGACCACTCGAAGTACTCTCGCATCAGGTCCAGCATGCGCGTGACGCCGTCCACGCCGAGGTGGGAGGGCGTGCCCCCGCCGAAGTACAGCGTGTCGATGGGCTGTCGCACGCCGGTCTCACCGAGCCGCGCGCGCAGCTCCGACCGCAGCGCGTCGAGGAACTCGGTCACCGGCACATCGCGTCGCACGGCGATGGAAAAATCGCAATAGCTGCAGCGTCGTGCACAGAACGGCACATGGACGTAGACGTGTCGCGCGGCGGTGTTCATGCGCGGTGCCATGCCTCCTCCTGCGACGTGCACGGAAGTGTTCATGCGCGGTGCAACGCCCCGTCGTGCGTGGCGCGCACGAGGCCCCGCAGCTCCAGCGTCGTGACGGCAGCCAGGCAGGCGTCCGCAGCCCACCCCGCTCGCTCGACGATCAGGTCCAGTTCCAGCGGTGCGCTGCCCAGCACCTCCCAGATCGCGCGCTCGGCCGGCGTCAGGGTGCCTGGCTGCACGGCATGACGATCGTCGGCGCGCGCGAGCCGGAGCAACGCGAGCACGTCGTCGACGGACGCGATGACCTGCGCGCCATCGCGGAGCATCTCATTGGAGCCTTGGCACGACGCTGCATCGAACGCGCCCGGCACTGCGGCGCACTGCCGATTGAGCGACTCGGCCGCGCGAGCGGTGAGTAGCGCACCGCTCTTGTGCCCGGCCTCGACGACGACGGTCACCTGCGCCAGCGCGGCGATGAGGCGGTTCCGCTCAGGGAACGAACCGCGGGTGGGCCGCTGCCCGGGCGCATGCTCGGTGATCACGAGCCCGTCACGTGCGATGCGCTGCTGCAACGCGCGATGATCCGATGGATAGGCGATGTCCAGACCCGTGCCGATCACTGCGGCAGTCCACCCGGCACCGTCGAGCGCGCCGGTGTGCGCAGCCGCGTCGATTCCGCGCGCCAACCCGCTGATCACCAGTGCGCCGGCGTCACTGCACGCTCGTGCGATGCGTTCTGCAGCACGCAGTCCGGCACTGCTGGCGTTGCGGGTGCCAACCATTGCGACCGCAGGACGCCCGAGCAGCGCGACGTCGCCTTTCGTGAACAGCACAGGCGGCGCGGGCGTCACCCCGCGATCGTCGCAGGCGGTGAGATCGTGCAACGCAACCGGGTACTCCGGTGTGCCGTGCACGAGGGCAGATCCGCTGAGCGCGGCGAGCATGTCCAGCGTGGAATGGGCCGCTGCGGCGGCCGCCGCGCGCTCGCCTGCCTGCACCTCGCGCAATGCGGCGGTCGCACTGCCGTGCAGGGCGACACGTCGATGCCACTCCCTGACACCGACACGCGGCACGGCCAGCAGCGTCAGCGCATCGAGCGCCGGCTGCTGCGAGCCGTCACCGCGCATCGGACACCATCACGGAAGCACCTGCTCCGACGCGCGGATCTGCGCTTCGTTATGCTGCCGCATGGAGAGCAGCTTTCGCCAGCAGATGTCGAGGAACTCATCGAGGTTCGTGCGGTTCGCACCACTCAGCGACATGCGCGCGAAGGCGCCCGGCGCCTCGATCTCCGGCACATAGTCCTCGCCCATCAGGTCGAGCTTCGAAAAGACGACCATGTGCGGCGTGGCCGCAAGCTCTGCGGAATGCGCTGTGATCTCCGCCCGCAGCTGGTCGTACTCCAGCTGCCAGTCCATCGCATCGATCGGGATGATGAATGCCAGGATGCGCGTGCGCTCGATGTGACGCAGGAACTGGAGTCCCAGACCCTTTCCGGTGGACGCGCCTTCGATGATGCCCGGAATGTCCGCGACCACGAAGCTGCGATGGTCGCTGAGCGGCACCACGCCAAGGTTCGGCGACAGCGTCGTGAACGGATAGGCGGCGATCTTCGGGCGTGCGGCGGAGATGACGGAGAGCAGCGTCGACTTGCCTGCGTTCGGAGCGCCGACGAGTCCCACATCGGCAATCAGCTTCAGCTCGAGGATGACCTGGCGCTCCTCACCGTCCTCGCCGGGCTGCCATTCGCGTGGCGACTGATGCGTGGCGGTGGCGAAGAACGCATTGCCCTTGCCGCCGCGGCCCGCCTTCGCAATCAGGATCTGCTGCCCGTGGACGAGCACTTCGCCGATCGAAACATTGGTCTCCGCATCCAGCACGATGGTGCCGGGTGGCACCGGCATGATGATGTCGGCGCCACTGCGGCCGGTCTTGTTGTTGCCTTCGCCATGCTGGCCGCGCTCCGCTGCCCAGCGATCGCGGTAGGTATAGTCGAGCAGCGTGGTGAGGTTGGCATCGGCGCGCAGGTAGACGTTGCCGCCGGCGCCGCCATCGCCACCATCCGGACCACCGGCTGGCACGAACTTCTCGCGGCGGAAGGAAGTCGCGCCGGAGCCGCCGTGCCCGGCGGCAATACGGACGACGACGCGATCGATGAAATCGTTATGAACGCTCATGACGGCCCCTGGGCCTGTTCAGTGTGTGCAGTGCGGACGTGGCCCCACAGCATGCGATACCGTCGCAGCGTGTCCTCATCGAGCAGGTCGGACAGCGCGTCGAGCGTGCCTGAGACCTGGGCCGGTGTCGCGCCGACGTTCAGCGCGCCATGGAAATGCGAATGCAACTGGCGGTCCTGCTCTGCGAGCGCGCAGATGGCCACGACGCAGAGTTCGCGACGCAGGATGTCCAGCCCGGGCCGGCTCAGCACCTTGCCGTAGCCGTCGGTGATCATCCAGTGATCCAGCGCCGGATGCAGTTTCGGGATGTTCTGCCGCAGCTTTTCATACATGTCGCCGTAGACATGTGCGCAGGTCGCGGCCCCACGCTCGCGCCAGTGCGCCGACACGCCGGGCTGGCTGGCATCCGCGTCGTCATCGAGCGGCGGTGCCGGCCGTCCAGAAATGCGCCGCCACTCGCGTGACGCGTTGAGCGTACGCGGGAAGCCCGCGAACAGGTACGACTGCAGAATCACTTCCTCCACCCATTCAGGTGGCAGCGCGCGAGCCTCCAGCAGGAGAACGCGCATCTGCCGTTCGGAACCAGCACCGATGACGGCGGCGAGGCGCACGAGGCACCGCGTCTGCTCGTCCAGCGGAGGAAGAGTATCTGTGGGCAGCACAGCGTGTGTCATCGAATATGAGAGCATCGGTACGTATTCATGCAGCCGGTCGGACTTGGCCGACGACGTCGCCTCGGGTGTCCCAGACTGGTGTGACGAGCAGATCCTGCAATCGAGCCGACAGCACGAGAGGCAGCGCGTCGAGGTGCTGCAGCAACCGAAGCACGGCGGGATACTGCGCTCTCGGGCTGCCGTCCGCGACCTTGACCGCACAGGCGATGCCCTGCGTCCGCACGAGCACACAGTGAACGCCCTCGGCACCGACCTTGGCGACGACGGTCCCACCGGTCTCTTCCATGAGCACGGTGTCGAACCGATCGGTTCCGCCCACGAGGAACGGCTGCCGAGCCATGGCGTCGAGAATTCGTGCGGCCGGGCGCTCGGTGCGCGAAGCGCCCTCCAGGCGCGCCCAGGCCAGCGCCATCTGACGCAGCGACAGGATGAACACCGGGACGCCGCACCCGTCGGTCGCGATATCCAGGGCCCCGGCCTCGAGGCCCGTCCATCGCGCGAGCGAGCGCCGGATTGCCACCTGCACGGGATGCCCGGGCAGCTCGTACCCCAAGGCCGGCCACCCGTGACCAAGCGCCGAGGCCAGCATGGCTGCGTGCTTGCCCGAGCAATTGTTGTGCATCCGGCCCGACGTCCGCCCCTGCTCCCGGAGCAGCCGCGCGCCCCGTGCGGTCAGTGGGTCGTGCGCACCGCAGGCCAGATCGCCTTCCTCCAGGCCAATCGAGCGCAACATCGAGGCCGCGAGCGCGACATGCTCGGGCTCACCGCCGTGCGACGCGCACGCGAGTGCCAGTTCCGATTCGCCCCAGCCGAGCTGATCGAAGTGGCCGGAGTCGAGAAACGGATGCACCTGAAACGGTTTGGCGCAGGACCGCCAAGGTGCGACCAGATCCGGCGAACCCGCGCTGGCCAGCAATTCTCCGTCCATTCCGACGACGGCCGCATGCACGGCATGCCGCGACTCCACGGTGGAGCCGCGCGTCGCGACGATGTCCATATCGAGCTTCCTCATGGCGCGAGGTGCTCGCCAGAGGTGGTCAGAAAGGCAGGCATGACGCAGGAAAGCTACTCTCGTCTCACACCGGCTCCGCCTTTGGCCCTCCCAGAGCCCAGATTGCGCCAGCCAAGATCAGGGCGCCGCCCGCGATCGTCCAGAGATCCGGGCGCTCGCCGATGGCCGGAATCAGCATGGCGAGGACCGACGCCCCGACCGGCTCGCCCAGCACGGTCAGGTTGACGACGTGCGCCGGCAGGTGCCTGAGCGCCCAGTTCATGCCCGTGTGGCCGAGTAGCATCGGGCCTGCCGCCAGCGCGGCAAAGATCGCCCACTCCTCAGCGCCGTAGGGGCCAAGCGGATCGCCGCGGACGACCGCCAGCGCCGTGAGCGCGAGCGTGCACCATCCATAGACCAGTGCGACGTAAGGCACGAGGTCCATCGTGGCGCGAAGTCTGCGACCAGCCAGATAGTACAGCGAGGCCGTGACGGCACCGATCAGCGCCAGCGCGTCGCCGAATATGCGCGGCGGCAGTCCAAACGGCGCGTCCGTCGCGAGCCCGATCGCGCGACCGGTGCCAAGAAACGCGGGGGCGGCGACCAGCAATGCGCCGACGATGCCGACCGTGAGGCCGAGTGCCTGGCGGCGCGTCACCGCCTCGTGCAGCAGGACGGCCGAGCCGACCGCCACGAGTGCCGGCTGCAGATTGACCAGGACGACGGAGGCGGCGACGGTCGTGTAGGCCAGCGAGGCGTTCCAGCTCCAGAAGTGGAGGGCCAGCATGCCGCCGGCGCCTGCAGCAATGAGGTGATCGCGCCGCGAGAGCGTCCGCCACGCGCGCCACTCGCCCCGCCAGGCCAGAATGACCAGCAATACCGACTCCGCGATCACCAACCGCCATGCCGCAATCACCAGCGGTGGCGCGGCCGAGAGGCGGATCAGTGGTGCGGCCCACGAGATGCCGAACACGGAAAGGGCAAGCACCAGCGCGGCGTTCACGCGCGGCGGTGCGGAAGGTCTGACCACTGATCACCCTGTGCAGCCATGGTGGCGACGCCGACACCGGCGGCGGCGACAGAATCGTCCAGCGGACCGGCTGGTTCGCGTTGCCGGGTGCGCCAGCCGGGAAGTAGCTTGATCCGGATATGCTAGCACCGATTTCACGCGATCGCCTCGCGACGCTCCTTGCAGCCGCACGCGGTCGCCGCGTCGTGGTGGTCGGTGATGCGATGCTCGATGTCTACCTGCGCGGTGATGTCGAGCGTATCTCGCCCGAGGCTCCGGTTCCGGTGGTGCGCGTTCGGGAGCGACGCGATGCGCTGGGTGGTGCGGCCAACGTCGCGCAGAACGTGCTCGCGGTCGACGCTCACTGCACACTCGTCGCGGCCGTCGGCGACGATGTGGCGGGCACTCGGCTGCGTGGTCTGCTGCATGGCCTTGGCGGTGCCACCGATGCGTTGGTGACCGTCGCGCGGCCGACGACGACCAAGACACGTCTCCTTGCTCGCTCGCAGCAGCTCCTGCGATTCGACGAGGAGGAGGATGCCGACCTCGCATCCGCCGACGTCGCTCGCGTGTTGAGTGCGCTCACGACCGCGCTGGCCGCGGCTGATGCCGTGGTGCTCGAGGACTACAATAAAGGCGTCCTCGTGCCACTCGTCATCGAGCACGCGATCGCACTCGCCGCCGAACGGAACGTGCCGGTTGTGGTCGACCCGAAGTTTCGCAACTTCTTTGCGTATCGCGGCGCCACGGTCTTCAAGCCGAATCGGCGAGAGTTGGAACAGGCACTTGGTGCCGCGGTGGATCTGGATCATCCGGCCGCATTGCCGGCGACGCTGGAACGCCTCGACGTCGCGCACCTGCTGCTCACGCTTAGCGAGCATGGCATGGCACTCGTCTCCCGCGGCGGCGAGATCACTCGCATCCCGACCACGGCCCGCGAGGTCTACGATGTCGTGGGTGCCGGCGACACCGTGACGGCCTACCTCGCGCTGATGCTCGCGGCGGGTGCTGACGCACGCGAGGCCGCCGTCATCGCGAACTACGCGGCAGGGGTGGAAGTCGGAAAGCTTGGCGCGGCGACGGTCACACCGGCCGAAGTGCTCGCCGCATATGACTCGTTGCATCTCGTCGCGTGATACGCGCTGTTGCAGTGGCACTCTGCCTGTCCCTCCCCTCGGTGGCAGCCGCGCAGGGTGATCCGATGCTCGGCGTGCGTGTGCCGAGTGACTCCACAGTGATGCGCATGCTGTCGGTACCAGTGGTCGTGACGTCGCGTGACAGCGCACCGACAGTCAGCGCCATTACGCCGCAGTGGTGCCGGAATGGTGGCAAGGGGAAGCGGCTTGCACAGACTGCGGTTGCCGTCACGTTCGTTGGTGGCAACCTGGCGTTGTACGAATACTTCCGACGTGCCTGGTGGTCAGGTGTGCGCGCCCCATTCTACGTCCATTACGACTGGGGCGGAAATTTTCGGGATCAGGACAAGCTGGGTCACATGCTCGGCGGCTACCTGCTCTCCGAAGGCGGTCGCGAACTGCTCCAGGCTGCGTGCATGTCGGAGAAGAAGGCCGCGCTGTGGGGCGTGGCGTATGCCGCCGCATTCCAGCTGCAGATCGAGGTGTGGGACGGCACGCAGGCACGCTACGGCTTCTCGCCACCGGACCTGCTCTACAACACCATCGGCCAGGGCATCTCGCTGTCGCATGCTTTCGTGAAGCCGATGCGCGCCGTGATGCCCACGATATCCTACGCGCGCACGCAGGCGCTCAAGAACACGCAGGCCGGCCTGATTCCCGGCGATCTGCGGACGACGGTGGACTACAGCGGCCAGACCTACTGGCTCTCGGTCGATGTGGACACGCTGCTGCCGAAAGGCGCGAAGCGCTACTGGCCAGACCTGCTGCGCTTCTCGATCGGGCACACCATCACAGACTTCATCGATCCAACGTCCGGTGCCGACATCCGCGCGCAGCGTCGCATCATGCTCACACTGGACATCGACCCGCTGAAGCTGCCCGGCAATGCGCCGTGGTGGGTCGCGGTGAAGAAAGGCCTCCGACATTACCATTTTCCATCGCCCGCCCTGGAGTTCCGCAGCGGTGGTGTGAAGGCCGTCCCCTGGCACCGCTGACCCGATGATCCGTTCGATGATCCTTGCACGACGCGTCGCCCCGCTGCTCGCCGGCCTGCTGCTGTCGGCTGCCCCGCTCCGTGCGCAGCGCGCCCTGTTGCCGCTCGATGATGTCGCCTACACGTACATCGACGCACTGCAGGCGCGCGGGCAGCTGCGCGACCTGCCGGTGATCGAGCGGCCATACACCGTCGGCGCCGTGCGTGCCGCAGTCGCCACTGCGCGTGGATCGCTGCGCGACGCAGGCACCACGCGCTGGCTGCGCGCGATCGAGGACGCCGCCGACAAGTACGCCCCCGGCATCACGAACGCCGATTCCGGCGCCTTCTCAGCAAGCCTCGCCGGATACACCGTGGCGCAGACGAGTGGCACGCGCGACCTGATGCAGTCCGATCGCGTGAACACCACCGCTCCCGGATTCACGGTGCGCGCCCTGCTGCAGTCAGGCCCGTTCACCGGTGCCATGCGCGTGATCGCCGACCGGCGGATGCGGGTGGATCCGGAGTACTTCGGGCGTCGCGATCGCGTACTCTCGTCTCGCACGGAAGACGGGTACATCGGCCTCGGCTCGAAGTTCGCGAGCCTCGAAGTGGGTCGCATCGGCAGATCATGGGCGCTGCCCGGCCAGCTCGGCCTGATGCTCAGCAACGGCGCGTACACGTACGATCACCTCCACGCACGCATCGGCACCGACAAGCTGCACCTGTCGTCGGTGATCGCGCGGCTCGATGACGAGTTCCTGAACTTCGGCACCGACACGCTCGCGCAGCGCTACTTCACGGCGCACCGATTCGGCATATTGCTCGGCGGATTCGAGGCGGGTATCAGCGAGAGCATCGTCTACGGCGGGTTTGCGCGCGGGTTCCGGCCATCGCTGGCGAATCCCGTCTCGCCGATCTTCCTGTCGCAGTACAGCGAAGGCGACAAGGTGAACGTCGGCTTCGGCGCTGACGCACTCTGGCGCGCGAAGAACGGCGTGATGCTGGGCGGGCAGCTCTTCCTGGATGACTTTCAGATCGACACGTGCGACCTGTGCGGCGAGCCACCGGGTATCGCGGCGGCGCTGACGCTCGATGGTCTGCCACTCGTCGCCGGCACCCGCGCCTTCGCCAGCTACACCCGGGTCAACTCACTCACCTATCGCGCGCCGGACCGCTTCGAGCGGTACACCAGTCGCACGGTCGGCCTTGGCCAGCGGAACAGTGACTTCGATGAGGTGCGCGCTGGGGTCGATGTCGGTCCGCTGCTGCCGGCACCTGTGCGCGTGTACGTGGCGTATCGCCGGCAGGGCGCCGGTGATTACCGTGAGCCCTACCCTGCCGAGGCCGACCGGAGTCGCTGGCCGACGATCTTCGAGGGCGTGGTGGTGCAGACGCTGCGCGCGGCGGCCAGCAGCGCATTCCGGGTCGGTTCGGGCATAGAAGTGACCACGGATGCGGGCGTGAACCGCAGTCGCAACGACTTGCGCGTGCGGGGGGCGGAGCGGACGCGATTCGAAGGGCGGGTGCGTGTCGCGCTCGAGCCGTCGTGGGCGCGGGTGCGGGCGTCGCTGTTTTAGGGTCGCGTCGCCACAACAACGGATATCCCGCCACTTGGCGCGCAGCTTGCCCGTATTCGGCTACGCGACCCTTTCACGTCGTAGAGCCTCACGAGGAAGGTGCAGGACAACAAGGAATAGATCGTCTGCCTCGACGAGAATCCGGTGCCTCTGCGCGCCGATGTGCGGCCGTCATAGCGCGAACGGCCCCCGCATGTTGCCGGACGAGATGCCAAGTGTCGCCGCGGCGGGGACGGCCAACACGTTTGGGGTCGTCGAACCGAAGGCGGTGCGGAGCTTCACCTGTGTCACACCGATTCGGTCCGAGGCCGTGTTGGCGCGGATGATCTGCACGGTGACTACGGCGTATTCAAGTCGCGCGGACCAGTCACTTGTTGGGGCACAATTGCAGCACGCGTCGCGCGAAGGTGCTGACCAATCACTTCGGCCGCACGGAGGGGCAACACATGTGGTGCCGCCTCACTGTCCGCATCTCACCGAAACACGGCAGCTGCCTCCTCATTCAACCCGAGATTAAACGAAGAGTAGTGCCCCGGCACGCGGCGCCTGGAGACCATCGATCGCCTGCGCTCTGAAGTGCAAGACTACATGCGCCGCGCGAATCATCGAAAGACGATCATCGGGTGGCGCATCACCCGGAAAGTCGCACGCCGAAAGTGCAGAACAGATAGGTCACTCACCGCTCAGCGGTTAAGAACCTAAATCGAAACGTGTTTGCTAATGTGTTCAGTGTTAATTTTTGAACCCCACAATTCACCTCCCATGGCGAAATCGAGGTTTTTTTCTAATATATGCTTATATTTTGAATCCGCACGAACTGCAATTGCGACGCAATAAATTGGAGCAAACTCTTGTTCATTTGTTTGCAAGACAATTGTTTCAAATCCATTTTCCTCAAACGATTTTACTATACCCATTGTGGTAAGTCGGTTATAATCACCGTATCCCTCACTAAAGTGAATCTGTTGCAACACGGGAACTACCAAAATAATTGCATCACGACTCATTTCGCAAAGATTCTTGAAGGCTGTTTTTATTTCAAAAACATGCTCTAAGGTTGTGTGGTTGAATAC
>Ga0105045_10004885_pt1 | contig 11717 bp, 12 predicted proteins | sample MAT02_FD_78089 | JGI IMG/M metagenome (GOLD analysis project Ga0105045, IMG submission 78089) | Freshwater microbial communities from Lake Fryxell liftoff mats and glacier meltwater in Antarctica - MAT-02 (megahit assembly) | ecosystem: Environmental > Aquatic > Freshwater > Ice > Liftoff... | reverse complement strand
TTGCTGGCCGGCTCATAGGCCCGATCCCAGCGCCCGTCCTGCTGGGCTTTTTCCACGTGGATCAACCCGCTGGGCTGCATCCGCCCTTCGGCAATTAATCTTTCTACCTTGGCCACGTTCACTTTGGACCAGATGCTTTTGGGCCGCCGGGGCGTAAACCGCACCAAATAAGAAGTCTCGTCATACTTATTGATCAGGCCATCGATCCACCCCCAACTGATGGACACATCCACCGCTTCGTCGTGCAGGAGAGTGGGCTGGCCGCTGCCTTTTTTATAATACCGGAGCCAAAAACCAGTCGGTTGGGGATGGTGTTCGGCCAGCCAAGTTTCATATACTTGGGCCGACTCAAACGACAAAACGGGCAATTCTTTGTAAATCAGCATTTTTAGGAGTGATTTATTGGCCAGCTTTCAACGCCAATCGCTGGTGGGACAATCAAACAGCTAATATAAGGGCATCTCGGAAAGAAATCAGTTTTTTGGGGGCAAAAATTTGTGGCATTTGGCCAGCAGTGAACGACCCAGCATTATTGGCCAGCATGGCGGCTTTAAAAAAGCAAGACATTTGATAAACCGCGATCGTGGCGGCAGCTCAAGCCGTAGTTGCTTCTCCCACTGGTACACCGCTAGCATAGCGCCTTCGTATTTCAATATTTGGCAACCCACCGGGGCCGGCCTACTAATTTACATTGGTGTAACTTTGGGCCAAATCCCCGCCCATGGATCAATCGCTCAGGCTCTCGCCCCGCAAAATCTTACAGTACACGCTTTCCCTATTGGCAGCCGCCGGACTGTTCTGGTATTTGTACCGTGAACAGGACTTGGCCGCAATGATGGCCAATATCGCCAAGGCCGATTTCGGGTGGATTACGGTATCGATTGTCATTTCGATGGGGGCCCACTTGAGCCGGGGCATCCGCTGGGCCATTATGCTCAAGCCATTAGGCTATCGCACTGGCGATACTGCGCCGTTTTTGGCCGTGATGGTGGGTTACTTGGCAAATTTTGTGCTCCCCCGGATGGGCGAAGTGAGCCGTTGCATCATTCTCCAACGCCTGCGCGGGGTCCCGTTCAACCTCTCTTTCGGGGCGGTCATTGCCGAGCGGGTGGTGGATCTGATCATGCTCATCCTGTTTACCAGTCTTGCGCTGGTGCTCGAGTATGAGCGGCTCAGTGGTTTCTTGCTCACCATTTTTGGCAACCCGGCCAGCAATGGCCAGCCGTCCAAATGGCCTATTTTATGGGCACTGGTGATCGTGGGCGCGGGAACATTGCTGGGCCTACTGCTGTTTTGGCGCAAAATCATGGCCCACCCTCTGGCCATTAAAGTCATCCTATTTTTGCGGGGCCTCAAAGCGGGCCTGCTGAGCATCGGCCAATTGGAACGGCGCGATCAGGCCAAGTTCCTTTTCCATACCTTTGCCATCTGGATTGGTTATTTCCTCACCTCTTATGTCTTATTTTTTGCTATGGACACCACCGCGAGGCTGGACTGGCACTGCGCCCTGGCCGTATTGGCCATGAGCGGGATCAGCATCGTGGCCCCAGTGCAGGGCGGCATTGGGGTGTACCATTGGCTGGTGGCGGCCACCCTAACCGCCTATGGCATCGGTGAAGTAGCTGGTAAAGATTTTGCGTTCATGGCCCACGGTTCCCAAACGCTCATGTTTCTGGTGATCGGGGGCGCCTGCCTGCTCATCAGTTTATTGGCCAAGCCGCACCCGGCCCAATAGTGGTTTGGGCTACCTCAATCGAGCAAAAATGGCGTAGCAACATTGGTGCGCTATCTTAACATTACCAGTAAATTCTCATCCATAAAAATTTGAAAAAATGGGCTGGTGGCGTTTTTATTTACTGAAAAACAACAAATAAAAAATAGATTTATCAAAATTGTGGGTCAACAATACAAACTTTAACCTCTTGATTACCAAAGCATAAAAACGCGAATAGATGCGTCGAATGAATGCGATGTTAACAATAAATCCTCATTAATTAGAATTTGAGAAAATGGGCTGATGGCGTTTTCATTTACTGAAAAACCACGAGAAGAAAATAGAAAAATATTGGCGAGGGCTGGACACATTTTTCACTGATTTTCGCTTCTCAATTGCTCTATTTGTTCAACTGTCAGATCTGTATGTTTGGCTACTTCTTGGTTAGAAAGAGAAGTTAGCAATAAACTCCTAGCTATTTCAATATTACGTTTTTCAATAACAAGCATTTTTCTACAATTTCGTCGGTTTCCCGCATACGAGCATACTTGTATTCCTCCAACTCCTTTCTTGTCCACGTATGATGGTCTGCCTCTTGGCAAGCACTTTTTAGCCCTTTGTCATTCACACTTGCGGGAATTACGTTTAGATTTTCAGCATTTTTAATAAAGAAGATCCACTTTTCCACCAGCGTTGGTAGCTCTGGTTCCGTTTTGTTGAATTTGGGCAGTTCTATAAACGAAAATTCCAAGTCTCTCAGTTTGTGTTCTTGTGTTTCTGCGTCTAAAATCAAATGCCTTGACAAGTAATCGGAACTTTGCAGATATTCAAAGTTTAAAATCCCAATAAAAATGACAGGCTTAAGTTGGTAACAATTTTCGCTTGCACCTAACTGTGAAGCATAGCCCCTCGCACTGTAAAAAGTAATGCGTTTGTCAGGGCCTTTTTGTCCGTAACCTGCATTTCTACAATGTAGGAATTTCTCGCCTTGTCCTTTGCCATTGCGTCCAAAATTGTAGATTTTGAGCCTGCCATGCGCGGCAATTGATAAGGGTTTAGAATTTCAACCCACATAATTTGTTTGTTGCCTTCCAATTTTAGCACCGCATTAAGAAATGAAATTAAGATTTCAGTCTTGTTTTCATTGCCAAATATCTTGCGAAAGGCAATGTCATTTTTTATGTCAGCAAACTGCATAATTTTTTTGATTGAGTTCTTGGCACAAAAATACGAAATAACAGAAAAGCAAGTTGGTGGTTGATTGCTCTTTTACAATTCCTGTTTTTATTGGAATTGCGCCGAATAAACTTGTCAATAACCATTTGATTGACAACAATAAATTTCAACCTATTGATTGCCAACGTATAAAAAGGCAAAATACCCTGCGGATGCTGTCCAGCTTAGTCCATGTCAGCGACGTCAGGCCCAGAATAGGCCAGCCCAACAACTTGCAGGGATTGCTGGATCGATCCGGCCTCGTTCGCCCCTAGTTCATCCGTGGCGACAAAAGCCCGGCTTACTTGCGCGGCCAATGTTTCATAGCTCAACCGGACGACTGTTTCGTCAAATCCCCCGGCATATTTTTGGGCCAACGATTTGCCATTGGCCACACACTCCGCAATGAGGGGGTGCTTATCGGCAAACAAAGCCGTTTTGAGATCGGCCAAGGTTTCTTTGAACAGTAAATTGACCGGGATGCGGTGCAGCACGTGCTGATCGCGGCTGCCCGTGAGCAACACCAGCACTGGTGCATATTGCCCCGAGGCGGCCAACTTGGCAAACATCCGGCGGGCAGTGGCCAGCGATTCTTCTTGGCTGCGGACAAACCCACCGAAAAGAATGGCCACTTTGCGCCGCTCCGGCAAATGGGCCACTTCGCGGGCAATGGCCCGATCCAGATCGGCCAACAACTGTTTCACGGCCCAAGTGTGCTTGCCGGTGCGGGCCCGGTCTTGCAGCGAGGCCCGGACAAAATAGGTAATGGCTTGGCTGGGAGCAAGGCCAATTTCCACCATTTGCTTGAAAATGAGCGACGTGGGCGACATCCCCGGGATGGTGTTGGGGTCATGGAGCAGCACCCGCCCATCTGCCGTGGCAAAGCCATCGATCCGGGCGCACACCCCAAGGCGCAGGCCCTTGGCCACCAGCCGGATCTGGCGGTGGATCTCGTGCAACTGCGGCAGGGGCACGTCCACGGGCATAATCTTCTTGGTCAATTTGGATTGGTACTTGGAATGGAAATCAAACACCTCGGCCTCGATGCCCGTGGGGGGCAGGGCAATCGGTTCGCCGGCTTCATCTTGGATCACCCCGCAAGAAAACTCTTTGCCATCAATAAATTCTTCAAACAAGACTTCTTCTTCCCCATTGACCGAGGTCAAGACGGCATCAGTATCCGAATAGGAAAAATAATCATCCAATTTTTCCCGCAAGTCTTGGGGATGGTGATAAACAATGGCCCCGGTATCGGTCAAACTGGAAGCCGCCTCAAACACCACGGGATAGCCAATGCTCGCATCCAAATTGGCGATTTTCTGAACAAAATCGTGTTTGCCTTTTTCATCTAGCTGCTGCCATTGGCCCTTGCCCAAGTGGATCGTAAAAAAACATTGCTGCACAGCGCGGACAAACGCCGCGACGTCGTCTTGCTTGACAATGGCCACCCCAATGGACGATCCGCCATGGGGAGCTTTGGCCACCACGGGCAAGCCGATGGCGGCCTTGACCTGCCGAAAAATATCGGCTGGTTCACTGCGCTCCCAAGTGTGCCGGCTGATCACCAACTGGCGTTTTTCCATGCCCGTAATCTGCATGATCAGTTCATTTTGCAAGGGCTTGTCCATGCTGATCGACGAGCCAATAATGCCCGGCCCAGAGTAGGGCAGGCCATACCATTCAAACAAGCCCTGCAAACTGCCATCTTCGCCGGGTGCGCCGTGCATGGCAATAAATGCAAAATCGATGTAATGGCGAAAATCGCTGGGCCGGAGCTGCTGCCCCACGGCGGCGATCATTTCCAACTGGACTTCGTCGGTTTTTTCCCCGAGCGACTCGACATAAATGTTAAATGGATCTTTTGCTTTGAGACTGGCTTGCGGCGGGTAAAATTCCCGGATATGACTTTTTTGCAAGTAAGCTGGATCGATCATAATAAAATTGCCAAGGCTGTCCACAAAGATCGGAACGGCGACGAACAGGCTGCGGTCCAGGTTGTCGAGCACTGTGCGCCCGCCAGCAAAAGAAATTTCGCGTTCGCGCGAAGGACCACCAAAAAAAATGCCGATGCGGAGTAAGGTCATTGATTGGATTGAATTAAAAATGAGCGGTAAAATTAGTTTGCCAGCCACCAGTGCCGACCGGCTTTCCCCAAAAAAAGCCAGCCAGTTTTTTTAAATGCTACCGGCCAGTCCTTGGCTAGTCAGCCCCGAAATCGCCCAAAGATAGGCACTAGATTGGTAACTGAAAAGTTGCGCGCCAATCATTGCTCAGGCATTAAGCCGCGACCAAAAAATCGCAAGTCTTTCGTTTGCCTTTTTCTTTGATTTGGGTACATTTGAGCAAAATTTTTCACTCTCAATAAATGACCACAATATGCCACTTCCTGCACCCCTCGCGCCCCTGAGCAACCCCAAAGCTCGGTGTGCGGCTTATTCCCAAACTTGGCTGGCCATATCCCTGATCCAAGGCAATCCGGTAACCAAAGTCGATCTGTTGCAAAAAAATAGTTCAATCATGGGAACCATCCAAACCACGGCAGGCCAAGCATCGGCCACCAGTTTGGACGAAAATGGTATGGCCATTATCTCCACCAGCATCCATAACAACGTGGCTTGGAGCGTTCCCCTCCAAGCCCTGTTCAATGCCACTGACGGTTTTTATTACCTCACGATCAAATACGGAGCGGGCGGGGCCAATCGTCACGCCATGGCCGCCCACAAAAATGGCGGCAGTGTACATTTTGTTGAACCAGAAACTGGGCTTTATCAGTTGGGCCAGGCCGATTTGCAACATTTAGCAAATTGGTACACCAACACCTGCGGATTGCCCACGGTCTTTGAGTTCAAAATCTACAAAGTGCAGATTAAACCTTAGAGTCCCTCTGGACCGTGTCGGCAACGAATTTCTGGCTTGTGCTTTCCGGGCTTGCCCGTGTGCCCAATAATGCCTAATTTGCGGCAGAATTGGAGAAAAAACTGACATGAAAGAGTCCATCCGGGTATTTGCGCCCGCCACCGTGGCCAATGTGGGATGCGGTTTTGACGTATTGGGTTTTGCATTGCATGAACCTGGCGATGAACTGATCGTCAGGTTGAACCAGTCGGGACGGACCACCATCTCGCGGATTACGGGCGACGGTGGCAAACTCTCTGCCGACCCAGCCAAGAACACGGCGGGAGTGGTGATCGATGCCTTTCTCCAACAGTTGGGCCGCAGCCAAGGGGTGGATATTGAACTGAACAAGAAAATGCCCCTCGGCAGTGGTTTGGGCAGCAGTGCAGCCAGCGCAGTGGCCGCTATTTTTGCTATTAACGAACTGATGGGCCGGCCGCTCACCAAGCGCGAGCTGCTGCCATTTGCGATGGAAGGCGAGCGAATGGCCTGCGGGGCCGCTCATGCCGACAATGTGGCCCCTTCGTTGTTGGGCGGTTTTGTGCTCATCCGCAGCTATGACCCTCTGGACGTGGTGCAGATCCCGATCCCAAAGGACTTGGTGGCCACGGTGGTGCATCCGCACATCGAGATCCGCACCGAAGATGCCCGGAGCATCCTCAAAAAATCAATCCTGCTGCGCGATGCCATTATTCAGTGGGGCAACATCGGCGGGTTGCTCACCGGCCTGATGCTCAATGACTACGGACTGATCAGCCGCTCGCTCCAAGACGTGATCATCGAGCCGGTGCGCTCGCTGCTCATCCCCGAATTTGACAATGTGAAAAGGGCCTCTCTGGAAAATGGGGCGTTGGGGTGCAGTATTTCGGGTTCCGGCCCTTCCATTTTTGCCCTCAGCACCTCTTTTGCGGCGGCGGCCCAGATTGCGGATGCTATGCGCCTCACATTGGCCAAGGTCAATATCGAGAGCGATCTTTACCTTTCGCCCATCAACGAAATTGGGCCGAAAATCCTAGATTAAGAACTTTATTGATACGTTTACAGTTTAAGCATCGAGCTTTATTCGCTGGTCAACAATGAACATTAACGAAATTCAGGACGAAATCATTGAGGAATTTTCCCTTTTTGACAATAATAATGACAAATACAATTACATTATTGAACTAGGGAAAAAGCTGCCTTTGCTGCCCGAAAACCATCGGACTCCTGATTTTTTGATCAAAGGCTGCCAGTCCCAAGTGTGGATCCACCCCGAAATACTGAACCTTAACGTTCATTTGGCGGGCGACAGCGATTCGGTCTTGGTCAAAGGTTTGGTTAGTTTGATGATCCGGGTGTTGTCGGGGCAGCTCCCCCAAGCCGTTGCACAAGCCGATCTATACTTTTTGGATCGGATCGGGATGCGCCAGTTGCTGTCCATGAATCGCTCCAACGGACTGGCCGCCATGATCAAGCAGATCAAACTCTATGGCTTGGCCTATGCCATGCAAGCAGCATAGCGAGGCAATTGAGCGGGAAGGTAGTAACTAGCTGGGCAAACAATTTACGCCAATAACCAGTTAATTTGTGTTCTCAGCCTAAATGGTTTGTGCTGACCTCAAATATCTTCTGTAATTTAGTTATCCGACTGTGTTAATTGACTAAATAAATTTAATAATCAAACAAAAAAATAACCCGATGGAACAACCGCTGACCGCCGAAATAGAGACAATTGCCTCATCCCAGACCAACCAAGATACCCTCCGGGACGAAGTGTTGGCTGCGATCAAATTGGTGTATGACCCAGAAATTCCGGTGGATATTTATGAACTGGGCCTCATTTATGAGATGACTGTCTATCCGATTAACAATGTGTTCATCCTAATGACGCTTACTTCGCCTTCGTGCCCATCGGCCGAGCAGATCCCCGAGGAGGTGAAGCAGAAAATTTCGGCCATTCCGGGAGTCAATGAAGTAACAGTGGAAATTACTTGGAACCCACCCTATTCACAAGACATGATGTCGGAAGTGGCCAAACTGGAACTGGGCTTTCTCTAACTTATTATTTTTTAATCGGTTCATCAATCCAAATTTTTATCAATATGTATCCTGAATATATCACCGCACCGATGAAAAACGACCTCGTTGCCGTCGGTTTTGAAGATGTGACCTCGGCTGTTCAAGTCGATGAGGTGCTCAAACGCCCCGGCACTGTGCTGCTGGTAGTAAATTCCGTGTGTGGGTGCGCCGCTGGGGCAGCCCGGCCCGGAGTAAAACTGGCCCTGCAAAGTGCCGAGATCAAGCCTGATCACTTAGCTACCGTGTTTGCCGGAGTGGACAAAGAAGCAGTGGCCAAGACCCGCGAGCATTTATTGCCCTATCCACCTTCTTCGCCAGCCATTGCCCTGTTCCGCGATGGCGAATTGGTGCATTTCATTGAGCGGCACCACATTGAAGGCCGCAATGCCGAAATGATCGCCAATCACTTGGTAGATGTTTTTGAAGAATTTTGTGTAGAGGCATAACTGGCCGCTAATCTTGCTAACCCCTTCGCCCAGTACCCGGTGAAGGGGTTTCTTTTTGGGCCACCGTGGCGAGTTAACCCACCATTTGCCCAACTTTGGTGACTTGGGGAACTAGGCTAGCCGCCCGGTTTTCTTTTTGACAAAAGGCGACCGTCTGCGCCAAGCCGACATTTCCCAACACTAAATTTGAAAATGGGCATTTATCAGGATTTATTACAAAAAATGACAATAAGTTATCATTTTTAAATCCAAAATTCTAGGTTAAAACCAGAATTTGGCGATTCAACATGTCTGCCAATGCCGGGCCGGGCTGCCAAGTGTCAGGCGCAGCCCCGAAGGCGCAATAGCGGTCAGCTAAGGGCGCGGCCCTTGGCAGCAGGGCAAACTCGGCACCCAGCCCGAAGGGGCGCCATGCCCCGCCCCACAACAGGTTTGGCCCGTCGGGGTGCGATCCCCCAATCTGGGCCTCCCCGATCCGAAGGCTGTTTTTAAAGCCCGGTGAAACCTCAAAGTGCAATAAAATTGGCCAAAAAAGACCCGGATCTTTTTTAACCCCCAATTTGTCCATGATTCTGTCCCAAGGACATGATTGATGCGGCTCAAATGGCAGACATATTGAGGATTACCTTAATTTTCAAAGCCCCAAAGTTTAAATAAAGCTTCAAAATGAAGGTGTAATAGCGACTTTAGACGCATTTTGATAAATACCAGATTTAAAAAAAGAGGCTGGGAAATGTCGGGCCAAGCTAGGCGCTGCTCCCCATTTGCAGCGTGCCGCCCAAAAGTTGCCAAAAAAATGTAGCTTTGTTTAAGGCAGGTGAATGCATCCGCCAACTAAGTCTCTCGGTGGAATGACTGAACTTATTTCACTGGTCATCAATGATTTATTTTCAGATTTGTAGCGTATCAATTTTGTTTGGGTATCCGTGACTTGCCCCTTTCGTCAAACAAATGCCAACCAACGCCAGTTTTATTCAACGATCTTTAGTTGGCTTCGGAAAGCCGTTTGCCATTGCGCTCGCTTGCTGGTTGTGCTTGCTCATACCAGCACGTGGGCAGGCCCAAGCAGCCCGCGTGCTGGGCCGCGTGACCGACAGCCTGGGCAGCGCCGTTTCAGCGGTCAGTGTAGTGCTGGTGGGCACGCGGCAAGGCACTGCCACCGATGAAACTGGCGCCTACTCCTTGAGCCTGCCGCCCGGTACCTGGACCCTCCGTTTTCGGCACATTCAGCACCAAGAAGTGCAGCGGCTGCTGGTGCTCTTGCCGGGCGAGATCCGGGAGCTGGATCTCGTGCTGCAAACCAAGACCCGCGTGTTGCAAAGTGTGGAAATCAAAGACACTCGCGACCAGCGGGGCGAAGTGAGCACGCTCAACATCCGCCCGTCGGTCTTGCGCCAGATCCCGACTCCCTTCGGCGATTTTAACCAAGCCTTGGCCACCGTTGGTTTGGGTGTGGTGAGCAACAGTGAACTGTCCACCGCCTACTCAGTGCGCGGGGGCAGTTTTGACGAAAATTTAGTCTATGTCAACGGCATCGAGATTTACCGCCCCTTTTTGGTTCGGGCGGGCCAACAAGAAGGCCTGAGCTTTGTCAACCCGGATCTGGTGCAAGGGGTAGAATTTTCGTCGGGCGGCTGGCAAGCCAAATACGGGGACAAACTTTCCTCGGTACTGAACATCCAATACAAGACCCCAGAAAAATTTGCCGCTTCGGCCTCGGCGGGCCTGCTGGGCACTACCGCCCATGTGGAAGGTGCCAGCCGCAACCAACGGATTACCTATTTGGCGGGGGTGCGCTACAAATCGGCCCGCTACCTACTCAACACCCTGGAAACCAAGGGGCAATACTTCCCACGCTTTCTGGATGGGCAAGCCATGCTGAACATTGCCCTTAGCAAACCGAAGGGACTGGCCGCCCCCCGCACCAACTTGGCCATCCTGTTTTCGTTGGCCAGCAACCGCTACGAAGTGCTGCCCCAAGATCGGCAGACTGATTTCGGGACTTTTTCCCAAGCCTTCCGCCTCTCGGTGGGCTTTGAGGGCCGTGAACAGTTGAGCTATGACACGCGCCAGATCGGCCTGAACCTGACCCACTCTTGGAGCGACAAATGGACCTCCAATTTGATTGCCTCGGGGCTGCAAACCCAAGAGCGGGAATACCAGAACGTGGAAGGGGCTTATCGTCTGTGCGATGTCAACACCAACTTGGGCTCGCCCGATTTCAACCGCTGCATCGTGACGCGGGGGGCCGGATCGCTGTATGAATATGGACGCAACGAATTGGCTGCCAATATTTTATCAGTAGAGAGCCGAAATGAGTACCGGCCTGGGCCGCGTAGCAGGATAGCGTTTGGCGTGCGCTATTCGCATGAGGCGGTTACCGATCGCCTATCCCAATATGGTTTTGTCGACTCGGCTGATTACGTGACCATTACCTCCCGATTGGAGGCCGATCTGGCCCTTCGATCCCAGCGCTGGATGGGCTATGCCCAGCACACCCTGTATTTGGGCGACACCCAAACGCTCACGTACGGCTTGCGCCTGAATCATTGGAGCGTGAACAACCAATTATTGGTTGCCCCACGCTTGCAATATGCCATCAAACCACGCTGGAAAAGGGACATCTCGTTCAATTTGGCCGCCGGAATCTACCAACAGCCACCTTTTTACCGCGAGCTCCGCAACTTCAATGGCCAACTGAACCGAGGCTTAAAAGCCCAAGAATCGGCCCATTTAATCGCGGGCCTGGACTGGAACTTTAAACAATGGGGCCGGCCTTTCAAGTTTATCAGTGAGGTGTATTACAAGGCTTTGTGGAATGTAGTGCCCTACGACATGGACAACTTGCGCTTGCGCTATTATGCCACCAACAGCGCCCGCGCCTACGCAATGGGGGCCGATTTCCGCCTGAGTGGCGAATTTATCAAAGGGACAGAGTCATGGTTTGCCCTGAGCGTGCTCTCGGCCCGCGAGCGCGTGGACGGCGACGAGCGCGGCTTCATCCGCCGCCCGACCGACCAGCGGATCACTTTCACCACCTACTTCGAGGATCACCTGCCCAACAACCCCAGTGTGCGGGTCAACCTGCGGCTGCTCTACGGCAGTGGGCTCCCATTTGGCCCGGCCAATTTTCCCAACTTGCGGGCGGCATTTCGCGGCCCAGCTTACCGCCGGGTGGACATAGGGTTTTCCAAAACCATTGATTTCAAAAAAGAGAATGGCCTAAAAAGCTTGTGGCTGGGTTTGGAAATCCTCAACCTGCTGGGCATCGACAACACTATTTCCTACCTCTGGATCCGGGATTTCGCCGGGACGCAGTACGCCATCCCCAATGGTTTGTCCCAGCGGTTTTTCAACCTGCGCGTGGTGGCGCGGCTCTAGCCATAAAT
>Ga0105045_10004884_pt1 | contig 11717 bp, 8 predicted proteins | sample MAT02_FD_78089 | JGI IMG/M metagenome (GOLD analysis project Ga0105045, IMG submission 78089) | Freshwater microbial communities from Lake Fryxell liftoff mats and glacier meltwater in Antarctica - MAT-02 (megahit assembly) | ecosystem: Environmental > Aquatic > Freshwater > Ice > Liftoff... | reverse complement strand
CTTGAGGATAAGCCCACATTACCATTGGCAATTTCTCTTTTTTGCTTTTATCATATCCTGCTGGAAGATATAATGTTGCTGACAATTCCAATCCATCCGCTCGTTTATACTTAATAACTTCTTTTGAAACGCCATTCATTTTTTCAAATGGATTTTTGAAATTCGTTAAAGCAAGAGGCTTTGCCTTGCCAGTCATCTTACGAGTATAATAATTTGGATATTCCGTTGGTGATTCCAATCGAACGAGTAAATCTCCTTTTTTCAGATCTAAAATCGCTGAGATTGATTCTACTTTATCTTTATACATCGATTTATACAAGGTCTTTGTTGTCTTGGTTTGCAAATTGAATTGGTGCACGAATGGAAATTGTCCTTCCGCTGAATGACCTTCACCAATTAAATAGGTATTCATTCCGTCTAGTTGAAGTACTTCTCGACCAAATTGATTTCTTACCAATTCAAAATCACCAGGATTTGAATATTCATCTTGAAAATCACGGTCGAAAAGAACTTTTAATCCATCTTCAGGTTTGGAAGGATTATATAAAAACGTTTTTTGATTTCTAGTGTTGTACCAATAATCTTCTACGATTGCGACATCTTTATTCCCCCAAGTTATTCCTGCAAACCTTTGTTTTGTTTTTAGGATAGATTTATCACTTCCCTTTGTGAATGGCGCATCTATTTGAAATACTTCATCGCGCTCAGCAACTTCGTTTTCAGGATTTCCTTCATCAAGCGCAAGGACATAAATTATACTTGCAGGAACATCATCTCGCCAAGAAATTGAGCGTTTGTATTTTTCAACCGCCATAAATCCTTTTGGCAAATTATCAGCCGCTGGTTTGTTTACAATTTCTTGAATGAATTTACCATCTTTCGAGTAAATATCAGATTTTGAAGGGAAATTATACCAAGGAACTAAAGTAGAATAGGGAGTTTCAATGGTTGTAATCAAAACATAATTTCCATCAGGAGAAAAACTCATAGATCGATATAAGCCGCTTTCTTTCCAAACTTTTTGCGCACCATTCAAATCAATTTGAATCAAATCAGAACTAGCTAAAGTGGTGAAATTATCCTCGTCGCTTTTGCTTTTAATTAAATCGGGATATGTTCTGTTTTGTGCAACTGTTCCTTCGCTGAGAGAAACCATTGGTCCTCCGGGAATGGCTGACTTACTATCCAAATAGCTCGTTTTAGCATCAGGTATCATTTTCACCAGCATTGATTTACTATCTAAAAACCAAACGATTGATGAACCGATATTTGCATTCACAGTTGCTTCACTCAATTTTTTAGCTGTTCGATTTTTTACATCGATTATCCAAAGCTCAACACCATTTGCAACGATATTTCCGCACGCAATGAATTTCTCATCTGGAGACCAAACGAAATTCACCAATTTAGGATCCGAAGGCATTCCGGTTGGTGCGATTGGTTCGCCAGTTCTATTAAGTTGTATCGCCAATTTTGTAAAATATCGTGGCTTACTCGTCATATTTGTCAATGGATTGATTCTTTGTCCAGCAATTTTAAGTTCTGGCTCAGAAACCTCCTCAATCGATTTATACATGGGAGAATAGAGGTAAATCATATCCATTTTTTTACTGTCAAAAATGACAGTTGGCGCGCGCTCCACATCAACTAAATCCAAGATTTCTTTGGATGGAGTTTGGTAGGAGGATTGCTGGGCAAGACCTAGGGACGCTAAAAGCGAAGATATTACTAGAAGTGCGAAGTGTTTTTTCATAGATTTCTAATTTTTATTAAAGATAATATTCCTTTTGTAAAGTCAACATTCGTTCTAATGAGTTGGGCTGAAAAATTTTAAGAGGAACTGGCAAATTGAAAGTTTTATTAATTATCGTTTAGCTAATTTTTCTATTTTCTTTTTCACTTCAGCCATTAATTGCTGTTCTGTAGGCAAATAGAGTTTGTATTTGCGGGCAACAATGGTGTTATTGTCATCGCTTATTGATATTTTAACAACTGCATCATTTTTGTCTGTACAAAATCAAATACCAATGGTTGGATTTTTGAAGGCTTGTTTTTCAATTCTGTCATAATAATTTCACGTACATCTGTAATTGACCTAAATTCTCATGCGTTAATTTGGTTGTTTTAATTTCGATGATAATAAAGCATTGCAACAGGCGATTATATTAAACAAGGTCAACAAAAAACTCATCTCCTTCGATATGGATTCGTTTTTGTCTGGCCACAAATGAAAATCCGTTATCTAATTCGAGAATAAATTCTTGCAAATGCATGATTATAGCTTTTGCCAAATCTTTTTCGTAATATGCTGTTTCTTGGCTCAGACATAAAAACTGCAGCAGCATTGGGTCTTTAATAATTCCTTTCGCTTCTTAAGGCGTTTTTTTATTTCGAGCTATTGCCAATCGTTCTAAAAAGATTTACTATAACCTACAACGATTTTTTGTTCACAAAGGCGTTTACCAATATTCCAATAAAGTTGATTCATTGAAGCATCCTCTTTTTTTGAAAGAGAAATTTTACGGTATTTATCTAGGATTTTGGTAAAAATTGCATGACTCATTGACTGCAGTAATGTTCGAAGTCTTGAAAATAATAAATTATCGTGATATTGGTCCGATTTTTTTCAATAAAAAAACCCTTCCATTTCCGAAAGGGTTTTGCTATATAAAGAGATTTCTTTTTATTTTTTCACAGCTGTAACAACTGCTTTGAACGCTTCTGGGTGGTTCATTGCTAAATCAGCAAGAACCTTGCGATTTAACTCCATTCCACTTTTGTTCATTGCACCCATAAATTGAGAGTAACTCAACCCATGAATTCTAGCACCAGCATTTATACGAGTGATCCATAATGAACGGAAGTTTCTTTTCTTTTGTTTACGACCTGAGTAAGCATATAATAATCCTTTCTCAACTGCGTTTTTTGCTACTGTCCAAACGTTTTTACGACGTCCGTAGTAACCTTTTGCAAGCTTCATGACTCTTTTTCTTCGAGTTCTTGAAGCAACATGATTTACTGATCTTGGCATAATTTTAAGTTTTTTGGTAAGAAGTGCACCTTTATTTCAGGAGACTTTGTACTCATTACCTGGTTAAACAATTTAAACCTTGTGAAGATTTATTGATAGCAATGCTAGCAACAAATCAGATACACAATTGTAATTTAATGTTTGACACGTCAGATTTATGTACTAAACCTGCGTGTGTCAAGTTACGCTTTTGTTTTTTCGTCTTTTTCGTTAAGATATGACTCTTAAAAGCGTGTTTTCTTTTGATTTTACCGCTTCCAGTTACTGTGAATCTCTTCTTAGCACTGGATTTAGTTTTCATTTTTGGCATTTCTCTCTGTTTTTTAAAGGTTACCTTTATATAGCTTCTTTTATTTCTTTCTCGGGTTAATCATAATCGTCATTCGCTTTCCTTCTAATTTTGGCATTTGTTCTACAATACCGTGATCAGCTAATTCATCTGCGAATTTCAACAACAAAATTTCTCCTCTGTCTTTAAACACAATCGTTCGTCCACGGAAGAAAACATAGGCTTTAACTTTGTTTCCTTCGTCCAAAAACTTGCGTGCATGTTCCATCTTAAAGTTGAAATCATGATCGTCGGTATTTGGTCCGAAACGAATTTCTTTGATGACTACCTTGCTTTGCTTTGCCTTAAGCTCTTTTTGTTTACGCTTTTGGTTGTACAAAAACTTACGGTAATCCATAATCTTACAAACAGGAGGAACTGCGTTTGGGGAAATCTCAACCAAATCCATGTCCTGCTCTTCTGCTAATGCTAATGCTTCTCTTACCGAAATCAATTGTGGCTCAGCACCATCGACTATTAATCGAATTTCAATTGCACGGATGTGTTCATTAATTTTATGTTCATCCTTGTCTTTGCGAACATTCTGTACTCTTTTTGGTTTTCTCATTTATTTCATTAAGCATTAATCGCTAACTCTCTTTCTATGGCTTTCTCGACCAAATCTTTAAAAATTTCGGCAGACATCGAACCTAAATCTCCTTCTCCTCTTTTTCTCACTGAAACAGTGTTTTCGGCTACTTCTTGTTCCCCAACAATCAGCATGAAAGGTATTTTATTCAATTCGGCGTCACGTATCTTCTTTCCGATTTTTTCACTTCGGTCATCAACCAAGCCGCGAATATCGTAATTATTTAGCAATTCTGAAAGTTTTTCTGCATACTCGTTGAATTTATCAGAAATTGGTAAAATAATAAATTGATCTGTTGCAAGCCAAAGTGGGAAATCTCCAGCGCAATGTTCTAACAAAACTGCCACGAATCTCTCCATAGATCCGAAAGGAGCACGGTGAATCATCACCGGTCTATGTTTCTGATTATCAGCGCCTGTGTACTCTAATTCAAAGCGTTCTGGTAAGTTGTAATCAACCTGAATCGTTCCAAGTTGCCATTCTCTGCCCAGTGCATCTTGCACCATGAAATCTAATTTGGGACCATAAAACGCGGCTTCACCTAGCACGACAGTCGTGTTTAGATTTTTTTCAGCTGCCGCTTCGATAATCGCATTTTCTGCTTTCGTCCAGTTTTCATCGTTTCCAATGTATTTCGATGGATCCTCAGGATCTCTCAATGAAATCTGAGCTTTGAAATTTTCAAAAGAAAGCGTTTTGAAGATGTACAACACCAAATCAATTACCTTCTTGAATTCATCTTTCACTTGTTCTTGTGTGCAAAAAATGTGTGCATCATCTTGCGTGAATCCACGCACCCGTGTTAGTCCATGAAGTTCGCCTGATTGCTCATAACGATAAACCGTTCCGAATTCAGCAAAACGAATTGGTAAATCTTTGTACGAACGAGGACGAGCATTGAAAATTTCACAGTGATGCGGACAATTCATCGGTTTCAGCATAAAAACTTCACCTTCATAAGGCGTCATAATTGGTTGAAAAGAATCTGCTCCATATTTCGCAAAGTGACCAGAAGTTTCATACAATTCTTTGCTACCAATGTGCGGAGTAATTACTTGTTGATATCCTGCTTTCTTTTGTGCTTTTTTCAGGAAATTTTCTAATCGTTCGCGTAAAGCAGCTCCTTTCGGCATCCACAAGGGCAAACCTTGGCCAACTCTTTGAGAGAAAGTAAACAAATCTAATTCCTTACCTAATTTTCGATGGTCACGTTTTTTTGCTTCTTCAACTTTCTCTAAATATTCTGTTAAATCTGCGTTTTTAAGAAATGTGATTCCATAAATTCGCGTCAGTTGCTTGTTTTTTTCATCACCACGCCAATAAGCTCCAGCGATGGATGTTAGTTTAACAGATTTAATAAAACCAGTATGAGGCAAATGTGGACCACGACACAAATCGGTAAAATTTCCTTGTGTGTAAAAAGTGATTGAGCCATCGTCTAAACCTTCCAATAGTTCGAGTTTGTAAGGATCTTGTTTTACTTGAAAATAACTAATCGCTTCGCTTTTAGAGATTTCTTTACGCAAAAAAGGATTTTTTTCTTTTGCCAGTTCTTTCATTTTTAGTTCCACTTTTTCCAAATCCTTTTCAGAAATTGTGTAGTCCATAAAATCAATGTCGTAATAGAATCCGTTTGTTATCGGCGGTCCAATAGCCAGTTTAATTCCAGGATAATAAAATTCCAGCGCCTCAGCCATCAAATGGGCAGATGAATGCCATAAGGTTGATTTTCCTTCATCATCATTCCAGGTCAATAATTGTAAGCTTACATCCTTGTCTAAAGGTTGAGTTGCATCAATTACATGGCCATCAACTTTGGCAGCGAGTACATTTCTTGCTAGTCCTTCAGAAATGCTAAGAGCAACGTCTAATGCGCTTGCACCTTTTTCATATTCCCTGATTGACCCATCTGGAAGTGTTATTTTTATCATTGTAATCCTCAAATTTTGAGGGACAAAGATAGTTTATTCTCTTGAAAAAGACAAAACTTAAACGAGCAACATCGACCTAAAATTAGATCGGCGTTGCTTATTTGAAAAGTTAGTCAGTTCTTTATTCTGAAATTGTTTGTTGTATTGTATTGCTTGTTCCATTCGAACGGGCATTTCGAGAAATATCACTTGGGTCAATAACTTTTGCAGGTGGAGCATCCCAACGAATATTTTCACCATCCCACCACATTGATTGTGCTGGATCGATCGTGTTGTTTTCATTGAACATAACTCCATTCATTTTTTGGTCAAAAGAATTGTCAATAATTTCAGGTGAGTGTGTAACGACTTCATACCCTTTTTGAGTTCCAATCGCAATCCAATTAAATGAAACATTTGAAATACCCTCATTATTTTCTTTCACGGTAAAACCATTTTCATCGTAAGCAACTATGTAGATACCATTTGAATTTCCCGTTGGGCTCACGGTAATCGTAAGCTCATCCAAATTTGTTGAAATTGAGTTTTTAAAACCGTCATTGAATGGAATATGAATTTCACCATTAGTAAGCGCAGATTTCCCTCTATCACTTACATCTACTTTCATTGCTGAAGAAGCATATATTGGTTGACGGTTATTCTCAGAGCCAACGAGTTGAGTAATTGGCTCATTCGTATATGTTTTCCCATCAACGTAAAGGCTGTAACGTTCACCTTTTAAGTGTGCTCCATACACGAGTCCACGAACCCATCCGCCCATTACACCACCATAAATTCCTAATCCAATCATTGTGTTAACCCCAATATTTGTTGTTGAGGCGCTTTTTAGCAAGTTAGTTGTGGAAGCATTATCAGTTGGATTTTTTATTATTCCTGCGGCCACACCGGTCGTATATGCACCCCCAAAACCATAAACAGCATAATCAAATCCATTATTCGCGTAATATCCAAGAGCACCTCTTATTCCATAATTATTTCCAATCACGGCTCCCGATCGCAAGCTTGTACCACCATTTCCATAAACACCAAATTTATAAGAACCGAAGCTTGTGGCATCACCCAAAACTCCTGATGGAGTGTTTCCTATGAAGTTTGTTCCTCCGACAGCGGTGGTAAAGATTCCTCTAACGCCAGTCCCTTGGTTATTTGTTCCATTATATTGACCTTGAACACCACCGTAAACTGTAGTTCCAGATTGAACTGCTCCATAAACACCTGCTCCATTTTGAGTAGTGTAACCATTTAATGCCCAAGGAAATGAAGCATTTCCAACCCCATTCATTAAATCTCCAGGAAGGATTGTGTTGGTTGTTCCGATGAAAAACTCGCCTAAATTGGAAATTCTTCCCATTACGATGCCATTTGTAACTAAATCAACATGCTGATTATTCGTTGTACCAAAAGATCCAGTAGCAATTGGACTGTTTGCATCACTAGCTGATGCACCAACTTTCCATGCTTCTTGTTGGGTTATCATTCTGAGCCATATCGACCCAGACCAGTAAAAATAACCGGGTGTCGCTCCAGAAATTGTTGCTGTGTTATAAACTAACAAGGACGCAGTTGCAGTTCCCGTTACTGGCGCAAAAGTGGTAAGACTAGTTAATGCAACTCTTGGAATCAGAATTCCTTTGTTTGCCATGTCAACATCAAGTGCGGCACTCGTTACAGGTGCGGCACCCGTAGAATTAATTCCTACGTTTTGTGCAAAAAAGGAGTGATTAGCTCCAGATAATAATGCGATTAATAGTAAGTTTCTTGTTTTCATAGTTTTGGGTATTAATGTTTGAGTACTTTAAAAGGATAAATTTCGTTGTTTGAATTAACAAACAGTTGATACATGCCTGCGGCGAGGTATTCCAATTCTAAGGAATTATTGATTAAATCGATGGTTTGATTTTTAACCAATCGACCGGCTGCATCATAAAGCATTGCTTTTCCATATTCGATATTATTGATGAATAATTGGTTCGTGAATGGATTTGGATAAACAGATGGTTCTGCACTAGTTAAACAGTGCATTTCTACATTCATAATTGGGTATTGATTTACTAAACCATTAAAATCTACTTGCCCGATTCTATAATAAACTTGACTATTTGGGCTAGTTACCGTCACTTTATCGTAGAATGAATAATTGAGGGTTTCAGAAGAATTACCAGCTCCATCAACTCTTCCAGCTTCTATCCATGAGCTACCGTCACGAGATCTATCAATTGTGAAATAATCGTTGTTTGTTTCGGTGGCTGTGCTCCAACGAATCGTGTTTGCACAACTCGAATTACTAACGTTTTGGTAATTTAGTGAAACTGGTAATGGGAAATTCAAATCTACAAGTGTCCAAATAGTCCAAAAATCTGTTGGTGTTACATTAATTCCATTCGTTGTATTTGTTGCTGTATTTGTAGCTCCGAAAAGCAGTAACTCCCAAGAACCTGTTCCTGTTGGATTCCATCGTTGAGCTTGCAGATTAGCCTCTAGCGCTGTATTTGCTCCGCCTAATTCATTCGCCGCATCGTCATATCTGAAAGATAAAGTCGCTGCTGGTTTTGTTGTGTAGCTCGAATTTTCATTAATCCAAAAACGATCAATGACATAAAGTGAAGCATCCATCATTCCTAAATCGGGACTTTCTAAAGAAGTCACTCCTGTTGGATAAGGCAAGTTTGCGTCCGTACTCGTTTCATAAGTTGACATTATAAATTGCCCTCCAGAATTCCCTGCGGTGGTAATATTCATTGAGTACGGAATTTTTGTTGAATTTCCACCTTGAACTATCGGAGTCGTTGTCCATGGAACAGTGTAGTTGCCAGTAGATGCCCCAATGTTCCAAATAAGTTGATTGTCAGCGTTTTCGGAAACAATGTTTGCACCAGAACCTAAAACGGTTATTGCATTCGAATTCGAATTTTCAACAACCACTTTCGCCCCGTTTGAAATGACAACGTAAGGGTTGTCGTTGATAACCAGCCTGCCCTGAGATAAGCACAAGTTGGGGGTCTCAAATAGAATTAAAATAAGAAGTAGTTGTTTCATAATAAATTATTTATAGTGGGTTGACAGTGCAAGTTATCAAAAAAATAACAATTAAACATGAAGGAAATAGATTTTTTTTCGAAAAATTTAAAAATAGTCTTGTGTTCTAAAAGCTTAAATTTAAACTTTTTAATTTTTTTTAAAAAATAAGTTCCAAAAAAAAACAAATTAAACTGGATAATCGTAATTTAGTTTTTTAGAAGTGCATAAATTATTTTATCTAATTGCTGAAATGAAACTGCTTCAAAAATCGCCTCTTGTAATTTGGGTTCTGTGCTTCATGGTTGGCTTGATTGCTGGTATGTTTGAAAGTGCCATCTTTAATCTAGCTTCGCTTGCTGCTTTTGCTGTAAGTAGCTTATCTCTTTTTACAAGTAAATCAAAACATTTTCTTAAATTATATTTTGCGAGCAGTTTTGTAATTCTTGGAATAATTCAAATGCAAAATGTGTTTCCAAGTGAAAATAGTCGGCTTGAATCTGCTGGAAAACAATTTTTTGTGGCTGAAATTCAAGATCAATTGCGCAAGGGAGCCGTTTGGGAAACAAATGTTGTAAAAATTGAAAGCGCGAAAATAAATGGAGTTTGGGAGCGCATGCATGAGCGTGTGCTTTTAATTTGTCAATCTTCTTCCCAATTTTTGAAAATGGGAGATAAAATAATTGTAAAAACCGAACTTCATCAAATTAAAAACAAAGGAAATCCGGGTGAGTTTGATTCAAAACAGTATTGGAAGTCAAAAGGAATTCGATATCAATGCTTTGGTGCAATTGAGAATTATCATATCCTTGATCTTGAAGAGCTTTCGTTTGCGCAAAACATTTTAAAAAAGGTTCGGGCTTATTCAGTCAGTTTGATTGAAAGTTATATTGGCGGAGAAGAAGGAGATTTGATGAAGGCAATTCTATTGGGTGATAAATCTGATTTGGAACAGGAAACGAAGATTGTTTTTGCAAATACTGGTGCAATGCACGTGTTGGCAGTTTCAGGCTTACATGTTGGTATCATTGCTTATTTATTAAATGCCTTTTTAGGTTTTCTTTTTCGAGGGAAGCGTAAAACATTAGCAGTTATAATTCTAATTCTTATTCTTTGGTTTTATGCTTTTGTGACGGGGTTTTCGGCCTCAGTTACCCGAGCGGTTTTTATGTTCAGTATTTTGATTGCTTCTCAATTGATGAACCGACAATACAATCCAATGAATTCGCTTGCTTTTGCGGCTTTGGTAATTCTACTTTGGAGTCCGATCAATATTTTTGATATAGGTTTTCAATTGTCTTTTCTTGCTATGGTAGGGATCTTCACGCTTTATGTGCCCATCGAAAAAATGATATATGTAAAGAATAAATACTTATTGAAATTGTGGCAAGGAACGGCTGTTGGATTGGCTGCTCAAGTATTTACCGTTCCACTTTCGATATTTTATTTTCATCAGTTTCCAAATTATTTTATGCTGTCAAATGTTGGAGTGATGTTACTTGCTGGACTGATTTTAGGAATAGGAATTGCTCTTTTAGCTTTGGGTAAAATTCCTTTCGTTTCAATGGGAATTGGTTGGATTGCCGCATTATCGGTTGGCGCTTTACTTCTCATTATTCAAGCCGTTGATAAACTTCCGGGCGCAGTAGCCATTGGATTTAGCCCGACAATTTATTGGATTCTAGTTATGTACCTCTTAATTATATTGGTTGTTGGTTATGGGAAAAAGATTTCATTGCTCTCAATTTCAGTCATATTTCTACCAGGATTAATTTGGCTTCAATTCAATCGTTATCAAAATTTGAAAATGGATGAACTTTGCGTTTTTAATTCTGGACAATTATCTGTTCTTATCAATCAATCTGGAAATCAGAAGTGTTTTTATGCGGGAAATGAAGTAGCCTTGGAAGATGCGCAGTATTTGGTGAAGGATTACCAACGTGTGCATCCAGGAAAGGTTGAGTTTTATCACTTAAATTTTAAACGGTTCGATTTCTCTTCCAAAAACCGAAAATTGTCAATTTCTTATTTTGATAATTACATCGAGGTGAAGCTTAAAAATGAAACGATACATTTTGTGCATTGTCAGAAATACCGAAAATCGAAACCATCCGCAAATATTACAATCGTTGCATCTTCCTACTTAGATGTAATTTCTGACCAAAAACATAAATTAGAAAATGGCGCTTTTCGTTACCCTATTCCATGATTTGGTAATCAATGAGCTCTATAAAGGGCGAATATTTGACTAAAAACTTTTTGTTTTCTGTTTCTAGCAAAATTAAATAATGTGAAAGTGCCCCGTTTATGAATAATCCATCGATGGAGACAAATTTATCTTTTTCAGCGTTGTATTTTCGGTTTAAAATTTGGGAGACACTCAATTCTTTTATTAATAGTTCATTGTCAATAGAACGAAGTTTTTGAGCAATATACATGATTTTAAGCTGGTGAATCAAAAAATCATTTTGTTTATCTAAAGGAATTGAATTTAGTTGGGCTGCATATTCAGTGTAAAAACTTTGCTCTCGATTTGCTGCAAGATAACCTGGATTTAAAAACGATTCATTGCTTAAATAAATTTGGTATAAATCAAGAAATTCAATTGGAATCGTGTTTTGCTGATTAATCTGAAAATCGGTTACTTCATTTTTTCCGTTTAAAATAATCTCGCAGAAATTTATTTCCGAATCTGTTTCATTGCTTATTGCATATACATGATTTTCAATGTATCGTAATTTATGGGCATCTTGAATGATAACATTCCGCTGATTGCCAATCATTTCTTCCAGTCGTTTGTCTAAAAATCCTTTTTGTTCATTT
>Ga0105045_10004883_pt1 | contig 11717 bp, 9 predicted proteins | sample MAT02_FD_78089 | JGI IMG/M metagenome (GOLD analysis project Ga0105045, IMG submission 78089) | Freshwater microbial communities from Lake Fryxell liftoff mats and glacier meltwater in Antarctica - MAT-02 (megahit assembly) | ecosystem: Environmental > Aquatic > Freshwater > Ice > Liftoff... | reverse complement strand
CGGTGGCCCGGGTTCTCCTGCGGGAGCCGCTCTCGATCTCGGCTTGCTGCGCAGTTTCCCGGTTCACGCGTTCCTCGCGGATTCACCGTCCATCATCGGCGACAACCTGGTCACGGATCTCACACCCGTGTCTCCCAAGCAACTCACCGATCTCTACCTACTGGCTCTCGCCGTCCGTCACAAGACCCGCTTCGCCACACTTGACGAAAACATTCCTGCTCATCTGGTAAAAGGCGGCTCTGCCAACTGCGAGATCATTCCATGAGAATCTTCCCTCTTCTTTGAGGTTTGAAATTTGGAGTTTAAAGTTTTAACTCCGGCATGCAGATCCGCCTTGTCCTCGCACTTGCCGCACTCCTCACCGCATGTTCTCCCGGAAGCCCCCCGTCCGCGGGAAATGTGACGTCCGCCACAAACCTTACCGCCGCCCAGAAATCCGCGATTGGGCAGAAGATCTGGAAAAATGAATCCGGAGGCACAGTCAATGGTTTGACCGCATGGAACGGCGGCGAGGAATTTCCATCGCTGGGAATCGGGCATTTCATCTGGTATCCTGCCGGCTTTAACGGGCGCTTCGAGGAAAGTTGGCCCGCCTTCGTTTCCTTCGCGGAAAGAAACGGGGTCAACCCTCCGGCGATTGCGAAAAACCGTTTCAGCCCATGGCGCACGCGGACGGAATTCCAATCGAAATTCAACTCCCCGGAAATGAGCGGCCTGAGGAATTGGTTAGCTTCAACCGTCACGCTCCAGACGGATTTTATCATCGTCCGCTCCCGTGGTGCGCTTGCTAAGATGCTTGCCGCAGCTCCCGCTTCCGAGCGCGCGAAGATCCAAACGAACTATCAAAAAGTCTCTACCACTCCGCAAGGCACTTACGCCCTGATCGACTATGTAAATTTCAAAGGCGAGGGCACCAGCCCCACGGAAAAATATAATGGGCAAGGATGGGGCCTGCTTCAGGTTCTTGGCGGTATGAACAACGTCCCCTCCGGCCCGGCTGCCGCTGCAGAATTTGCCGCATCCGCGAAACGTGTCCTTTCCCGCCGCATCACCAACTCTCCACCGGCCCGCAATGAAAAGCAGTTCCTTCCAGGCTGGCTTAACCGCTGCGATACTTACGCGCGCCCACTCTGAAGACGGTCCGCTAGGGAAACAAAACTCCCGGAGATTTCCACCCCCGGGAGTTTGCCACATCCCTCACGTTAAATTGTTAGCGAGAGAAATTGAAGCTGATGCTTGATCCTGAACGACGATGTCCACCGTAGCCGCCACCGTAGCCGCCACCGTAGCCAGTTTCGCATTGGTTATGATGGCCACCGTAGTGGCGCCTAGGGGCAGAGACCGTGCGATATTGGTAAATGGGACGATGATAGCGGTCATACCCGACGAAAATTTTCTGGGTATAAACCGGACGGCCGTAACGGTATCCGCTAACGTAGATTTGACTCTGAGGAGCCTGGTGTCCATACCCTCCACCATACGGGCGGGCGTCGGATTCAACAGCGGTTCCGAAGAATGCGAAAGCGCTGACAGCGATGGTGGCGATTAGTTTTTTCATGGTTTGGTAATTTTTGATTACGCAAGCTTTGACCCAACCCCGCTCCGAATTATTCAACATTTTGAGAAAAAATTCCGCGCGACTCTGCGGAATTCTCAAAGAGATTGCCGCGTATCAAGTTTCAAGAGAATATCGCGGCTTCCGGCGCTGCGTCAGATCAAAGTTTCTGCTTCGCCAAGATCGTATATCGAGGAACAAATAAGTGATTGTAGCCAAGGCTAGAATAGCCGGGAGGGGTGCAATTTTCAGGAATGATGCTGATCGGGTTTGGGAACAACGGTCACCGTTCGGTCATATTTTGAGTCATCAAGGGTTGCGGAGGGCGCGTCCAACCGGGGTTGTCGCGATTTCTAAATCGCGGTTCCTTTCTTGTTAGCTCAGCTGCGTCTCCGCTAGGAAACGATATGTCCCGCCTGCTGCGTAGAGCTGGTCGTGGGTGCCTTGTTCGGTGAGTTTGCCTTTGGTGAGAACCAGGATCTGATCGGCGTGGCGGACGGTGGATAGGCGATGCGCGATGACCAGAGAGGTGCGGCCTGTCATGAGGCGCTCGAGGGCTTCGTTGACGAGGCGCTCGGATTCGCTGTCGAGAGCCGAGGTTGCTTCATCGAGGAGGAGGATCTTGGGATCGGCAAGGATGGCTCTTGCGATGGCGATGCGCTGGCGCTGGCCGCCAGAGAGCTTGGTGCCGCGCGGGCCGACTAAGGTCTGGTAGCTCTCGGGGAGTTCAGCAATGAATTCGTGGGCGTTGGCGCGAGTGGCGGCGGACTCGATCTCCTCAGTGCTGGCGCCGGGTTTGCCGTAGGCGATATTTTCGAAGATGGTGCCGCCGAACAGCATGACTTCCTGCGGGACGATGGCGATCTGGGAGCGGAGGCTTTCTAGAGAAATCCCTTGGGAATCGGTGCCATCGAAAAGGAGTGTTCCAGAGGTGGGATCATTGAAGCCTAGGATGAGGGAAAAGAGCGTGGATTTTCCGGCTCCCGATGGGCCGACGATAGCGGTGCGCTGGCCGGCAGGGAGGTTTATGGAAACTCCGCTGAGGACGGGAATTTCGGGACGGGAGGGGTAGGTGAAGGATAGGTCTTCGAAGGAAATCTGCCCTGTGAGCTTTTGCTCGGAGGAGCCAGTGGTGCGCTCTCCGGGGAGGTCGAGGATTTCACGGAGGCGCTCGGTGGCTCCGGAGGTCTGCTGGAACTGGGAAATGATTTCAGGAAACGAGCCTAGCGATGCGCCGACGAAGATGGAAAAGAGGATGAACGCGAAAAAATTTTCCCAGGTAATGCCGCCCTGCGAATACATGCGCGCCCCATACCAGACGACAAAAGCGATGGTCCCGAAGAGGGCGAGTATGATGAAGGAAAGGAAAGCGCCGCGGGCTTGCGCGCCCCGGTAGGTGACGGCGAGAAATGCTTGGAGGGAGGTTTGGTAGCGGTTTTTCTCGAAGGGCTCGTTGGTGAAAGCTTTGACATCCGCGATGTTCTGGACGGATTCCTCGATGACCGTGGAAGCATCCGCCAACGATTCTTGGGCTGCCTTGGAGTGATTGCGGACTTTCCTGCCGAAGATGGCGATGAGCAGGACGACAACGGGGACGCAGGCGAGCATGACCAGCGAGAGTTTCCACGAGGCGATGAAGATGAAGACCAGCCCGCCGATGAGAATGACTGTCTGGCGGACGGCCTGCGGAACCGTTGAGATAAGGGTTTCACGGACAAGCGCGAGATCGGCGGAGACGCGGTTGCTCAGGGAGCCAGCGCGCTGCTCCTGAAAGTATGGGATGGGCAGGCGCAGGAGGTGGGTGAAGAGGTCTTTCCGGAGTCGGTTCAGGGCGGATTCACCGGCGCGGATGAAGCCCTGGACGCGGAAAAAGCCGATGACGGCCTGGAGGAAAAGCGCACCGAGGAGGAAGAGGATGGTGCGGTTGATTTTCTCCATGATCTCCGCAGGAGGCACGGCGTTCTGCAGTCCATCGACGGGGCTGCCGACGAGTTCCTTGAGAAAATAAGGGAAGGCCAGCGCCAGCCCGGCGGTGACGAACAGCGCGATCAGCGAGGGGATGAAGACCTTTTTCTCTTTAAGCAGGTAAGAGAGGATCCAACGGTTCGAGGATACGGGAGACTTTTTTTCCGCCAAGGGCATGCCGGATGGGAAACGATGGACGGAGCCGCGTCAATGGCGGGGAAGCCGCGCGGGACGATTAGCTACGTTGCGGTGGAAATGCGTTAAAGGTTGTGAAAACTAAATCATCTGGTTTAAAACTCGTGAGTATGAAAGTTGATTGGATTGCTCTCTTTGTATCCGGGCTAGTGCTCGCAGGCTGCTCTGGAGGTGGGGGAATGGGAAATATCCCAGAAGGCGGCGATGATGGCGCGGTAGGTGGTATTTCCGAAGTGCCTAATCCCAGCCCGCAAATGGCCAAGGCCAGCGGAACATCCCTCGATCAGCTCCAGCGAGGACACGTGGTGTATATGCTCAAATGTGGCGAATGCCATCAATACCAGCTCCCGGAAAAAATCGATATCATGGACTGGGAAGACGTGATGCCAAAGATGATCCGCCATGCAGGCCTGCCGACCTCGGACGAAAAGGCAGTGCTTGATTACGTGTTGGCGGTGAAAAAATCGAAAGGACAGGATTATTAAGCCCGAGCGGGCTTGCCAATCGGCAGGAGGCGTTGAAACTGTGCGGGACATCCAGTGAAGAGCTATTTCCTACGAAGATTCCTGTTGATCCCCCCGACTTTGCTCGGGATCACGTTCCTTGTCTTCGCGATCACACGTTTCGTGCCCGGCGGACCGATGGATCGTATGCTCCAGCAGGCAGCAGGAGACCCAGAGGGAGGCGGGAAAAAAGCATCCAACGAAGCCCGCGGCGGGCTGAGTGAGGAGGAGATGGAGGAGCTTGAGGAACAGTTCGGATTGGATAAGTCCATGCCCGTCGCCTACCTTCAATGGCTCGGCCTCGCTCCACGGGAAATCCTTGTTTCCAAAGGAGAGTTCGGGAAACTCGGGGACGATGGCATCGGCGGTGATGAAAAGGATCCCGACAATACCTCTACGCTTGTCCTTCGTGGGGACGGACGGCTGGCGGAGGTGAGGAAAAAGGATGGCCAAGTCACTTCCGCCACCTACAGCCAGGGGGGCGCCAGGCTTGTGGATGATGGCTGGAAACTTCGTTACGAGGACGAGAAAGCACGTCAAGAAAGGTTCCGGAGGCGGTCTGCGGAGGGGGCAGATGTCCCCTCTTATCCGCCACGAGTGGTGGTCTTCAAAACAAGGTTCAGCGGAATCCTCCAAGGCGACCTAGGAAGGTCCACCGTTTACAATGACACGGTCGTTTCGATGATCCTCGCCCGCGTGCCCATCGCGATGTATTTCGGCCTCCTCACCGCGATCATCACTTACGCGGTATGCCTCCCGCTCGGCGTCCTAAAAGCCCTTAAACACCGGACTTTCATCGACAGCGCCAGTTCCATCCTCATTTTCATTGGCTACTCCATCCCCGGATTTGCGCTCGGAGCGATACTCCTAGTCCACCTCGGTGCGCGCATGAGCCTGTTCCCGCTGTTTGGCTTCACCAGTCCAGATTTCGCGGAAATGAGCACTTGGGATCAGGTAAAAGACCTCGTCCACCACACCGTCCTGCCGCTGCTCTGCTATCTCGTCGGCACCTTTGCAATGCTGACTATGCTCACGAAAAACAACCTCATGGATCAGCTCGCCGCCGATTACGTGCGCACGGCTGTCTCGAAGGGCGCAAGCTTCCGCAAGGCAGTATTCGGCCATGCATTTCGAAACTCAATGATCCCGGTGGCGACCAGCGCCGGCAGTCTCGTGGGCATTTTCATCGGCGGCTCCATACTCATTGAAACGGTCTTCGATATCCAGGGCTTCGGCCTGCTCCAATACCAAGCAGTCATCGCCCGTGACATGCCAGTGATCATGGGCACGCTTACCATTTCCGCCTTCCTCATGCTTCTGGGGAACATCATTTCCGATATGATCGTCGCGATGGTCGATCCCAGGATTAAATTCAAATGACCAAGCGCATCATCGGACTCTTTCTCGTGATTCTCGGGGTGCTCGCCGCCTTCGGGGAAATGCGTGGTATCGATTTTCCTACAGCGCGCTGGTTCTTCGATGCGAGCCGTGAAGTGCCGCTTCTTAATTCGAAAGTAGGTAACCATACTATCCTGTGGTTCGGCTGGGTAAGCGCTGCCATCCTCGTCGTCATCGGATTGTTGTTGCTCGTAAAATCTTTCACTGGCGGCCCTCCGAATCCCGTCACCCTGCGTCGCATCCGGCGCTTCAAAGAAATCAAACGCGGATACTATTCGCTGATCATCCTCATCTGCCTTGGCGGACTTGCGGCGCTGGATCAAGTAGTCGTCGGGAAAGATGCGCTGGCTGTGCGCTATCAAGGGGAATGGTTTTTCCCCGCCTTCACCGCGAAGCCTTTTAAAGGCTCAGAATTCGGCGTGGAAGGCGAGCTCGCGGACGCCCCGGTGAACTACCGCAAACTCAAGCTCACCATGAAAGAGAAGGGTGGTCCGCAGAAAGGCCGGGTAATCATGCCGCCGATCCGATTCGGAGCCACCGACGATACCCTCCCGCCGCGCTCGCGTGCTCTGGTGCAGCGACAAGGGATCTACTATGAATCTGGTAGCAGTAAACCCTACTTCGGCCTCGCCGCGAAATACCACGATGTGGAGGATGGCAAGGCGCACCTCCGCTACACCCTACGAAACGGCATTTTCAGCGGCGCTGTGGACGGCTGGAATCCCGATGAGGAAATGGTCTATGGTGCGGAGTATCTGAAAGGCGAGATAGTGAAGGAACGCTTCACTGGCGAGGGCGAGGCAGAGGATTTCCTCGATTTAAAAAGCAGCGAACTACGTGCAATGAAATACCATCCCGCGCCTCCGATTTGGGAGGAACGGAATTTCCTCGGCACCACTTCCCAAGGTTACGATGTCCTCGCTTACCTCTACGGCGGGCTTCAGGTGAATTTCAAGGCTGCCCTCATCTTCCTGCCCATCGTCTATGCCATCGGCATCACCCTAGGGATGCTGATGGGATATCTCGGCGGGCTCTTCGACCTTGTATTCGACCGCCTAATCGAGATTTTCTCAAACATCCCCTTCCTTTTCGTGGTGATCATTTTCTCAAGCATGGTCCCCGAGCAGTTCAGAGGACTACCTATCATCCTTTCCATCCTGATCCTTTTCGGCTGGATGGGCATCACCTCGCTGATGCGGACCGCTGCCTACCGTGACAAGGAGCGCGACTACATCGCCGCTGCCCGCGTGCTCGGCGCAGGGACTCCGCGAATCATTTTCCGCCACCTACTGCCGAACACTGTGGCCATCATCGTGACACTGGTGCCGTTCACCGTATCATCGCTGGTGTCCTCCCTCACCGCGCTTGATTACCTCGGCTTCGGCCTGCCGCCTCAGTATGCGACATGGGGCCGTCTGCTTAGCGATGGCTTATCGAACCTCTCTTCCGCTCCATGGCTCGTCACCTCCGCCTTCGTCGTGCTGGTCGCTCTCCTCGTGCTGATCACTTTTATCGGCGAGGCGATCCGAGAAGCCTTCGATCCGAAAAAATATACCTACTACCGTTGATGTTGAAACTCCCGTCCATACTCGCTCTCACGGCGATGCTTCTCTCTTTGACCGGTTGCCACCGGGACGAGGTGAAGAGCGCGCGCGCGTCCGGGTTCGACGATTTTATCCCCCAATATAATCGCTACATCAAAGGCTGGCTCGGAGAGCAACTGGAGGCGAATCAGAAGCTGGTCCGCGAGGCGGAAAAGGAAATGCTCATCCTCGAGGGCGAGGAAAGGGAAGCTGCCGAAAAACGTTTGATAAATTTTAAGCGTGAGGAGGAAAAACTGAAATTCCGCCTTGAGCGGGGCGACTTCTTCCGTTTCGGCAAACCGGAAGAAATCCCTGCGAACCTCGTCTGGGAGGACGGGATGGATCATGAGGAAATCGGCGATCCTCGCGCGTCAAAAGGAGGCACCTTCCGCGCGGACATGCGCTCCTTCCCGCCGACTCTCCGCCCTTTCGGCGACAACTCCAACAACAGCTTCCGCAGCTCCCTTTACGACGATATCGACATGCCCCTCGTCGGTCTCCATGCGAAGACGATGGAAATGATCCCGGGTCTTGCCGAGAAATGGGCGGTCTCCGATGACGGGCGGACGGTGTATTTCAAAATCAACGAAAAGGCGACCTATTCGGATGGCGTTCCAGTGCTGGCGCGGGATTTCCTATACGGCTCCTACATCCGGATTTCCGATGATGTGGTGAATCCTTACTCCAAACAGTATTACCGCGAGAATATCGCTGGGCTGGTGGCGTATGATGACCGCACGCTTTCCATTTCCCTTCCCGAGGCGCAGATCTACGCTCCCGCCACCGTCGGCGGTCTTTCGCCATCTCCTCCGCATTTCTATTCGGAATACGGACCGGATTTCACCGAGCGCTATCAATGGAAATTCCCTCCCACCACAGGCGCATACGAGGTGAAGGATGAGGATGTGGTCAAAGGAGTCTCCGTGACTCAGACGCGTGTGAAGAACTGGTGGGCGAAGGACAAAAAATACTACAAATACCGTTTCAACCCAGACCGCATCGTTCACACCGTGGTTCGTGACGAAGCAAAAGCATTCGAACTTTTCCGCGCCGGGGAACTGGACACCTTCTATGTCACCCGCCCTGAGTTCTGGTATGAGAAATCCGAAATGGAACCAGTCTTCAAAGGCTACATTGAGCGCTACACATTCTACAGCCAATGGCCGGCCCTACCACGCGGTCTGTTTATGAATGTTTCAAAACCACTTCTCGACGAGCGAGAGATCCGGGTGGGCATCCAGCACTCAATGAACTGGCAAAAGGTGATAGACGTGATCTTCCGCGGCGACTTCCAACGGCTCGATGCATTCAATCAAGGCTACCTGCTCTTCAGCGACCCATCGATCAAGGCTCGCCCGTATTCCATTTCCGCAGCCCGCGCCGCTTTCCGCAAAGCGGGATTCACTCAGACGAACCGCGATGGGATTCTCCGCCTTAGGGATGGAACGAAGCTATCCATCTCGGTTACTTATCCGGCCATCCCCGCCCTCGACAGGATGTTCGCGATCCTGCGGGAGGAGGCGAAAAACTGCGGCCTTGATCTGCGCTTGGACTCCTTGGAGCCGACGGTCAGTTACAAGAAGCAGATGCAGAAACAGCACGAGATGGCCTTCGGTGCATGGGTGATCACCCCGCCGACTCCAGACTTTTACCAGTTTCTGCACTCAAGCACCGCTCGTGACGAACGGGGAAATCTGAAACCCCAAACCAACAATCTCTTCGCTTGGGGCCGGGCTGATACGGATATGCTGAGTGAAACGGCCCGGTTCGCCCTCACCGAAGAGGAGCTCCGCGAGGCCGCTTTCCAGCTCCAGCACATCATGCACGACGAGGCGATTTTCGTCCCGGCATACACCACAGATTTCGTCCGCGTCGCTTCATGGCGCTGGGTGCGCTGGCCGGATAGCGAGGAGACGAGGTTTTCCCCGCCCATCGTTTACGAGCCTATCGAAGCGTTCGTCCACTGGATCGACGAGGACTTGAAAAAAGAGACCACCGATGCCAAGCGCAGCGGTAAAACTTTCCCGGAGGTGAATCGAATTTTCGATGACTACCGCTACCCGGAATCCGACCAAGCTCCCGAACCGATCGAGGAAACGATCCTAGAAGAGCCGGCAGAGGAGGTAGAACAATGAGCGAAGGCTATCTTCTGGAGGTGGATCGCCTGATCACCTCGTTCGAAACCGAGCGCGGCCTGCTGCGTGCGGTGGATCAGGTTTCGTTCAAAGTCCCCTACGGCAAGACCGTGGGCATCGTTGGGGAATCGGGTTGTGGAAAGAGTGTCACCGCCATGTCCATCATGCGCCTCCTGCCCCAGCCGGCCGGAAAAATCCTTGGCGGGGAAATCCATTTCAAAGGCGAGGATCTTCTCCACGCAAGCGACGGACGCATGCGACAAATCCGCGGCGGAGAGATCGGCATAATTTTCCAAGAACCTATGTCGGCCCTCAATCCCGTCCACCGCATCGGGCGGCAGGTCTCGGAGGTTTTCCGCATTCATAAGAAAATGGGAAAAAAGGAAGCGTGGGATGCAGCGACGGAAATGCTCGAGATGCTGCGAATCCCCGCAGCTCCAAAGCGGATGATGGACTATCCTCACCACCTTTCCGGCGGAATGAGACAGCGGGTGGTCATCGCGCTCGCCCTCGCCTGCCGCCCAGATCTCGTCATCGCGGATGAGCCGACCACTGCCCTCGATGTGACCGTCCAAGCACAGATCCTCGATCTTTTGGGAAATTTCCAGAGTGAAATGGGCATGTCACTATTGCTAATTACCCACGATCTCGGAGTGATCGCGGAAACCTGCGATGAAGTGGTGGTGATGTATGCGGGTCGCGTGGTCGAAAGCGCGCCGGTAAATGAGCTTTTTGAAAATCCCCTCCACGCCTATACGAAGGCGCTCCTGCGCTCCATCCCCAAGCTAGATACCGTCCCGAAATCCGTCCTGCCGACCAACCCAGGAACCGTGGCCGGCCTAGGCGACCACTCACATGGCTGCCGTTTCTGCCAGAGGATGGGACGGACCGGACCGGTGACACGGGAACGCCCAAAGTTCAAGGAAGTGCAGCAAGGCCACTGGCTGGAAATCTGTAAGGAATGTTCAAACCTGTGAGTGATACCCCGATGTTGATGGCTGAAGATTTACGGGTGCACTTCCCCGTGAAGAGCGGCGTGTTCCTGCGCCAGACCGGTGCGGTGAAAGCCGTGGACGGTATTTCGCTGGAGCTTGGCGTCGGCGAAACCCTCGGACTCGTCGGCGAATCTGGTTGCGGTAAATCCACCCTCGGAAAAGCCCTCGTCCGCCTACTGGAACCCACCTCCGGAAAAATCACTTTCGAAGGCCGCGACATTTCCCACATCAGCCAACGCTCCCTCCGCCCCCTGCGCCGCGATTTCCAAATGATCTTCCAAGATCCCGCCGAATCTCTTGATGCCCGGATGAGCGTCCGCAGCCTAGTTGAGGAGCCTTTCCGCATCCACAACATGGGCAACCGCGCGGAACGAAAAAAATGGGTCGATGACCTACTGGAAACTGTCGGTCTTTCGCAAGCAGCAGCTGAGCGCTACTCCTTTGAGTTTTCCGGCGGCCAGCGCCAACGGATCGGCATCGCCCGCGCTCTCGCACTAAAACCGAAATGGCTGGTCTGCGACGAGCCAGTCTCCGCTCTCGATGTTTCCGTCCAATCCCAGATTCTCAACCTCCTCGTCGATCTACAAAAAGAATTCGACCTCTCCTATCTCTTCATCGCCCACAACCTCTCCGTCGTTAAACACGTCAGCGACCGTGTCGCCGTGATGTATCTCGGGAAAATCGTCGAGCTCGCCGATTCGGAAACGATTTACCGGAACCCGAAACACGCCTACACCAAGGCTCTCCTTTCCGCCGTCCCCGTTGCCGATCCCAAGGTGAAGCGCGAGAAAGTCCTGCTGGAAGGCGACGTCCCCTCCCCAATCGATCCGCCAGAAGGCAGCGCCTTCGGTCACCGCATCAAGCACCCCCGCTACGAGGAAACCATAGGCATGGATCTCTCCCTCAAAGAAATCGAACCCGGCCACTGGGTCGCCGCCGATCCCTGCTGCCTTGAGCCAGCGGATTGGAAAAAGGTTTGAACGGCATTTATCATTCGGCATGATAAGGACGTGTCCATACCTCGCCTGATTCTCATCCTTCTCCTCGCTGCCGCGTTCCATGCGAAGGGCGAAGCCTTCCTAGCCGAGCGGAGCAACGATGCCAAACCCGTGATCAGCCTGGCGACTTTCACGGATGTGGATCCTGCCTACGAGAAACAAGGATCCAATATCAACGGCCCATCGGTAAGACTCGCGTTCCAATGTCTGGTGTCTGGTTTCTAAAATCGGTTTAGAATACAGATAGATGCCGCTCCTCGAAGAATCCACCTACCACCCCCCGGCATGGCTGCCGGGAGGTCATTTACAGACGGTGCATCCCGTTCTGTTCAGAAGGGTGAAAACGGTCACGGACCGAACCGAGCGCCTAGAGCTGGATGACGGTGATTT
>Ga0105045_10004882_pt1 | contig 11718 bp, 9 predicted proteins | sample MAT02_FD_78089 | JGI IMG/M metagenome (GOLD analysis project Ga0105045, IMG submission 78089) | Freshwater microbial communities from Lake Fryxell liftoff mats and glacier meltwater in Antarctica - MAT-02 (megahit assembly) | ecosystem: Environmental > Aquatic > Freshwater > Ice > Liftoff... | reverse complement strand
TCAAGATACAGGCCGGCAACGGTGGCGATGGTTCAGCAAGTTTTCGCCGTGAAAGGTGCGCAGCCTTTGGTGGTCCCGACGGTGGCGATGGCGGCAAAGGCGGCAGTGTCTATCTTGAGGCCGATATCGGTTTAAACACCTTGGTTGATTTTCGTTACCGAACACAATTTAAAGCTGACAACGGCGAAAATGGCGCGAAACGTCAGTGTCGCGGATCCGATGGTGAAGATTGTGTGATTAAAGTGCCCGTTGGCACTATCGTTAAAGAAGCTAATACCCAAGAAATATTAGGCGATTTGGTCAAGCATGGTAAACGCATGCTAGTGGCTAAGGGTGGCAGTCGTGGTTTTGGGAACGTCAATTTTAAAAGCCCAACTAACCGTTCGCCTCGTTACACAACGCCAGGCAAGCTGGGTGAAAGCCGCGAATTGCAATTAGAGTTGAAAGTATTGGCGCAAGTTGGATTGCTAGGGATGCCCAATGCCGGTAAATCGACCTTTATTCGTGCCGTTTCGTTGGCGCGCCCTAAAGTGGCTGATTACCCCTTCACGACGTTGTACCCGCAGTTAGGGATTGTGTCCTTATCTCCTTCTAGGCGTTTTGTGATAGCCGATATCCCGGGGCTTGTGCCTGGGGCATCTCAAGGCAAAGGATTGGGGATCCAGTTTTTAAAGCACCTTTCCCGCACAACCGTTTTATTGCATTTAGTTGAAATATTACCGGTGGATGGTTCTTGCCCTGCGCAGAATATTTTAGCGATTGAAAAAGAGTTGGCTCTATTTAGTGAAGAGTTGGCTAATAAGCCACGTTGGTTGGTTTTTAATAAAATTGATTGCTTTCAAAAAGAAGATGCCGATGCGCACATACAACAAATTTGTGAAAAAATAGCGATCAACACACCTATTTTTGCAGTTTCAGCATTAAATAAATCAGGCGTGCCCGCATTATGCGAAAATATCATGCAGTTCTTGCAAGAAAATGAGCCAGTCTTGATACCTGAGGCAGAAGATGCTCTGCTGGATGAATCAGTAGAGTGGATTGAAGCCACGCAGGCGTAGCTAAAGAGCCTTGATGAAGCAGTTGCCTCATCAAGGCTCTAAATCATTAAGCGACTGCGAAGACGCGCTTGTTCAAGCGGCTTTTAAGACGAGCAGCTTTATTCTTGTGAATCAAACCTTTGCTTACCATTCGATCAATTGCCGAGACAGCTTGTTTATAGTTGTCTTGCGCTTCCGGCTTCTTCTTTTCTTCAATAGCGGTAACCACACGTTTAATTTGAGTGTTCATTCTCGAAACCTGCCATTTGTTACCAACCCGATGTTTTTCAGCTTGGCGGGCACGTTTTGCAGCTTGTTTTGTATTTGCCAAAGGAAATGCTCCTACTTTTCGTTACAGACGAAGTAAAATTTGCAATAATCGCTATTTTAGTCCGGGATGTCAATGATAGATCATAAAGGCGCTATGGCAAATCAACTGCTCAAGTCGACAACATTGGTAAGTTTAATGACTTTTATGTCGCGCATTGTGGGATTCATTCGTGACATGGTATTGGCGCAAATGTTTGGCGCTGGCGCTGGCATTGATGCTTTTTTATTAGCGTTTAAAATTCCCAACTTCATGCGCAGGCTTTTTGCCGAAGGTGCTTTTTCGCAAGCGTTTGTGCCCGTCTTAAGCGAGTACCGAGCCCGTCAAGATCATGCTAGCGTTAAGCTTCTGATTGAGAAAGTTTTCGGCGCACTGAGCGTGGTGCTGCTTGTGGTGTCATTTTTAGGGGTGATAGGAGCTCCTTGGGTTGTGCGATTATTTGCCCCCGGGTTTAGCACAGGAGATGTTCGTTTCGGTTTGGCTTGCCATTTACTCCATTTAACCTTCCCTTATATTTTTCTTATTTCATTAACCGCATTTGCGGCGGGTATACAAAATACGTATCGGCAATTTGCCATGCCGGCATTTACGCCGGTTCTGTTGAATATCAGTTTAATTTTGGCGGCCTGGTTTTTTAGTCCTTATTTCAAAGAGCCAGTTGAAGCATTGGCGTGGGGAGTTTTATTAGCGGGTGTTTCACAACTGTGTTTTCAGATCCCCTTTCTAGCCAAATTAGCGCTGCTGCCTAGACCCAGATGGGATTGGCAAGATCCTGGCGTTAGGCGCATTTTACGTTTGATGGTGCCAGCCCTGATTGGCGCATCCGTCATGCAGATCAATTTATTGGTCGACACCATTTTTGCTTCGTTCTTGCCCGTAGGCAGTTTAACCTGGCTTTACTATTCAGATAGGCTGCTTGAATTTCCTATAGGTATCTTTGGTGTGGCGTTAGCAACCGTTGTGCTACCTCATTTATCGGAAGAGTATGCACAAAATAGCCATCAGGGATTCTCTGCTAGCATGGACTGGGCATTGCGATGGATCTTATTAATAGGTATTCCTGCCACCGTGGGTTTAGCCATCATGGCAGGGCCGATGTTAGCGACCTTGTTTCAATACGGCCACTTCAGTGCTCATGATGCTATTATGGCCGCACGCAGCTTAACGGCACTCTCTTTAGGGCTGGTATGTTTTTTGGCGGTTAAGATTTTAGTTTCAGCATTTTATGCTCGTCAAAATACCAAGTTCCCCGTTAAGGTGGCAATGGTTGCTATGCTAACGAACGTCGTTTTGAACGCGCTGTTGATAGGGCCCCTCGCCCATGCAGGGCTCGCCTTAGCTTCTAGCTTGTCTTCGGTGTTGAATGTAGTGGTACTACTCGTGGCGCTGCTGCGGCAAAAAATTTATGTCCCCTTAGAAGGGTGGGCCGGTTTTGGATTACGCATATTACTTGCGAATGTGTTGATGGGGGCGATATTGTGGTGGTTCGTACCTGAAATGGCTGAATGGCTTGATTGGTCAGCGAGTACGCGAGCAATGAATTTAGTGATGTTTATGGGGGCGGCAATGCTGGCCTATTTTGGTAGTTTATTTTTAACCGGGTTGCGCGTTAATCATCTGAAGTTACAAAGTGCATGATATGAAAGTGAATCTAATTCGTAAAACGGCTTTAGCAAAACACCCAAGTGCCGTCACTATTGGTAATTTCGATGGATTGCACCAAGGTCATCAAATGTTGATCAAGAGTTTGGTCAAGCAAGCAAAAGATCGTGATTTACTCGCAACGGTTATTACGTTTGAGCCGATGCCACAAATGTATTTGCGACCACAAACGAGCTTATTGCGTTTAATGAGCTTCCGCCAAAAGTTCCTCTTGTTAAAAGAATGGGGCGTCGATCAAGTTGTTTGTCTGCGCTTTAATAAATCTTTTGCCGCTATTTCACCACAAGATTTCATTGAAAACTTGTTAGTGGCCGGATTAGACGTTAAGCATTTAATTGTGGGTGAAGACTTTCGTTTTGGTTATCAGCAACAAGGAGACGTCGCATTGTTGCGGCAAATGGGACGACAAAAAGGCTTCGACGTAGAAGCGTTAATGCTGAATCAGAGTGAAGCCAAAATTAGCAGTACGCGTGTGAGAGAATTCTTATTAAAAGGGGATTTAGCCGGTGTCAGACAGCAACTAGGACGCAATTACCAAGTGAATCAACGGGTAGTAGCAGGCTCGCGTTTGGCAAGAACCTTAGGTTATCCTACTGCCAATTTAAAATTAAAGCATCACGAACTTGCATTCAAAGGTGTCTTTGTGACGCATGTGACTGTTGATGATAACACCTACAATGCGGTTACTAATGTGGGCACACGCCCTACCTTAGATGGTAAAAATTATTTTTTAGAAGCACATATTTTAGATTTTTCACAAAATCTGTATGGCAAACGGATGACGGTCGAATTTTTACAAAAAATTCGTGATGAAATTCGTTTTCCCGATTTACATGCATTAAAAAAACAAATCGCTGAAGATGTGCTAACAGCCAAAGCATATTTTAGCTCTTGAGTGAGTAGGAAAAAATGAAAACTGATTATAAGCATACTTTAAATTTACCGAATACCACTTTCCCAATGAAAGCGAATTTGCCACAAAAAGAGCCTGAGCGTTTAGCAAAATGGCAAAGCATGGATTGGTATAAGCTAGCCCGTGAAAAAAGCAAAGGTAAAAAGAAATATGTTCTGCATATGGGACCGCCCTATGCTAACGGTGATATTCACATTGGACACGCGGTAACCACTATCTTAAAAGATATCATTGTTAAATCGAAAATGCTTTCAGGCTTCGACGCGCCTTTGGTTCCAGGCTGGGATTGTCATGGCTTGCCAATTGAAGTCAACGTTGAAAAAAAGATTGGTCTTGCCAACATTGATGTGACACCTAAAATGTTTCGTGAGAAATGTCGCGAATATGCCGAGTCGCAAATTGAATTGCAAAAAGCTTCCTTTATCCGTTTGGGTATTTTAGCCGATTGGCAAAACCCCTATAAAACCATGGATTTTAATTATGAAGCCGATATTGTTCGGTCTATTGGTAACATTTTAGAAAAGGGCCACTTGGTTCGCGGAGCAAAACCGGTTCATTGGTGTACTCAATGTGGTTCAGCTTTAGCAGAAGCAGAAGTGGAATATCAAAATAAAACGTCTCCCGCGATTGATGTTTGTTTTCGTTTTTATAACATCAACGATTTCTCAGAAGTGCTTAACACGACATTAGCGATTAAGAATGCAGCACTCGTCATTTGGACCACTACGCCGTGGACATTACCCGCAAACCAAGCCGTCACTGTACATCCTGATTTAGACTATGTATTGGTGAAAGGTCAATTTGCGAATGACGTTGACGCTATTTGTGTTTTAAGAGAACTCCTTGAAACCTGCATGACGCGGTATGAGTGTCAAGATTACCAAGTCATCGCAACCTTTAAAGGCAGGCAGATAGAGAAGCTGTTACTCCAACATCCTTTCTATTCGCGCCTGGTGCCTGTTATTGTGGGGGAGCACGTGACGGTAGATGCGGGTACGGGGGCGGTTCATACTGCGCCTGCGCACGGTTTAGAAGATTATTTAATCAGCGGTCAATATGGATTAAAAGTTGAAACCGAAGTAGACAGCAAAGGGTGCTTTTTTAAAGAAACCCCACTTGTTGGCGGTATGCATGTCCTTAAAGCAAACGATAAAATTATTGAAATACTCCGAGAGCGCAATAATTTACTTCATGCGACCACATTGAGTCATAGCTATCCTCACTGCTGGCGCCACAAGACTCCGTTGATTTTCCGTGCGACCGCGCAATGGTTCATCAGCATGGAAGGTAAACACTTGCGAAAAAATGCGCTTGATGCCATTGGCAAAGTGCAGTGGGTTCCTGAGTGGGGTGAGTCACGTATTCAATTGATGGTGCAAGATAGGCCCGATTGGTGTATTTCGCGTCAAAGAACTTGGGGAACGCCCCTGCCGCTCATTTTGCATAAGCAAACGGGGGAAGTGCATCCACAGATGTCTGATATGATTGAGGTGATTGCACAGGCATTTGAAAAGCAAGGGATCGAAGCTTGGTATGAAATGGATATTCAAAATTTGCCCTTTGCCGATATGACAAATTATGAAAAGTCACAAGATACATTAGATGTGTGGCTTGACTCAGGTGTCAGTCATACCGCCGTGGTAAAAAAACGTCCTGAATTACAATTTCCTGCCGATCTGTATCTAGAAGGTTCTGATCAGCATCGAGGTTGGTTTCAATCATCCCTATTAAGTAGTGTTGCGATGATGGGGAAAGCGCCTTATGAGACGGTGTTAACCCATGGGTTCACGGTCGACGCTCAGGGACGAAAAATGTCCAAGTCATTGGGCAATGTCGTTGCGCCAGATAAAGTATTAAAAACTCTCGGTGCGGATATCCTGCGTCTATGGGTAAGTGCAACCGATTACAAAGGTGAAATTCATGTCTCTGATGAGATCTTGAATCGTACTGCCGATGCTTATCGTCGTATCCGCAATACCTTGCGCTTTTTATTGGCGAATATCGATGGCTTCGTGCCTTCGGTGCATTTAGTAGAGCCAGAAAAGTTAGTGGCGCTAGATGCCTGGATCATTGAAGTGGCCGCGCAATTACAAGCAGAAATTCTTTCAGCTTATGACACTTTCCAGTTCCATTTGATTTATCAAAAAATCCATAACTTCTGTGTGGTTGAATTAGGCAGTTTTTATTTGGATGTGATTAAAGATAGGCAATACACCACCAAGAAAGAAGGTTTAGCAAGACGTTCTGCACAAACGGCAATGTATTACATTGCACATGCTTTAACGCGTTGGTTAGCGCCTATTTTAAGCTTTACGGCAGAAGAAGTATGGGAAACACTACCCGATACAGAAGAGTCATCCGTTTTCTTTAGTGAATGGCGAAAAGATTTGCCTAGACAGTCATCTGAGCAGGTGATGGGCAATAAATTCTGGCTCCAGGTCATGTTTGTTCGAGATCAGGTGAATAAGGCGTTAGAAACCCAAAGAAATGCGGGTAAAATTGGCTCACCACTGGATGCAGAAGTGGTGTTATATGCAAGAGGTGAGCTTTTCAATCATCTACAAGCCTTAGAAGATGAACTGCGGTTTGTGCTGATTACCTCTAGTGCGCAGATTAAACCTTTTGACGAAAAAACGGTAGATGCGGTTAAAACGGAAAGCGAAGATTTGTGGGTGTTGGTGACGACAAGTGAGCATGAAAAATGTGCTCGTTGTTGGCATCATCGGATTGATGTTAATCAGAACCCAGCTTACCCTGAATTGTGTGGACGTTGTGTAACCAACGTTGATGAAGGCAATGAGGGAGAAACACGTCACTATGCTTAAATCAGATACGGTCAATACAACCGTAAAAAAGACGGCTTGGAGCTGGTTCTTGTTAAGCGGCGTCTTAGTGCTGCTCGATCAGATCAGTAAGTGGTGGGTCGTCAAGCACATTCGTTTTGGCGAATTCCTGGATCTATTTCCCTCATTGTCGCTGACACTGACCTATAATACGGGCATTGCATTTAGTCTATTTAGCCAATACGCGATGCTGGGTAGAATATTGTTGATCACCTTCACTTCGTTTATCAGTCTTGTCATCGCACTTTGGTTAGCACAAACACCTCGTGATGAAAAATGGAATAAGGCTGCTTTAGCCTTAATATTAGGCGGGGCCGTGGGAAATTTACTTGACCGTGTTGTGTACGGTCATGTGATTGATTTCATCGATTTTTACATAAAGAGTTGGCATTGGTATACGTTTAATCTCGCTGATTCCTTTATTACCGTTGGCGCTTTGATGACCATCAAATCGCTTATCTTCTCAAATGAAAACTCGAAGTAGGATTTGATATGTTGTTAAATTCAGAACCCATCACCATTTACCTTGCTAACCCGCGTGGCTTTTGTGCGGGGGTTGAGCGTGCTATTGATATCGTCGAGGCCGCTCTTGAAAAATTGGGTGCGCCAATCTATGTTCGACATGAGGTCGTCCACAATCGCTTTGTGGTTGATAGCCTAAAGTCGCGTGGCGCGATTTTTGTTGATGAATTAGAGTCTATCCCCGATGGCAGTACGGTCATTTTCAGTGCGCATGGGGTTTCACAACAGGTGCGCGAAGAAGCACAAAGTCGTGGCTTTACCATGGTGCTCGATGCTACCTGTCCGTTAGTCACTAAAGTGCATATGGAAGTGGTTCGCCAGAGCAAAAAAGGGCATGAATGTATTTTGATTGGCCATGCAGGCCATGCAGAAGTTGAAGGCACACTGGGCCAATATAAAAATACAGAGGGCGCTATCTATTTAGTAGAAGATCGGGATGATGTACAGGCGCTAACGGTGAAAAACCCTGCGGAGCTTTGTTATGTTACGCAAACAACGCTTTCGGTAGAAGACACGCAACAGATCATTGAAGCGTTAAAACTCAAATTTCCACAGATCCAAGGGCCACGCCGCGATGATATTTGCTATGCGACGCAAAATCGCCAAGATGCCGTTAAAATATTGGCCGAGCAAGCGGATGTGGTGCTGGTGGTTGGCTCTGTGAATAGCTCAAACTCGAATCGCTTACGCGAATTATCAGAGCAACTGGGCACTCCTGCCTATTTGCTTGATAAACCAGAAATGATTGATTGGGATTGGTTTGAAGGGGTTAATTCTATTGGTATTACCGCAGGAGCTTCAGCGCCTGATGTGTTGGTAAAAGCCGTTATTCGCAGCTTAGAAGATAACTTAGAAGTGGTTGGTATTGAAGAAGTGAAAGGCATTGAAGAAAATGTGTCGTTTGCGATGCCACGTGAATTGCGCGAAGTCAAAATCACCAATTATTTTAAACTCGAAGAAACCGTGGACTAAGTCTCTTTGTGTGCGAAGCGAACAAATCCCCCTCTTTGTATAAAAGAGGGGCAGCGCACAGCGCGGGGAGATTTTCATCGCTGCCAGCAATCCGTTGTCGGCCCTTTGATGTTGGTATTAGTAAGAGTCAGCGCCCCACAGGTCGTATCCCCAGCTTGTACTCCCGCAGGTGTTGCCGTTAAGGTATAAGAGGTATTCGTTGGCGCTGAAATACTTAAGGTGTAGTAGCCTTCTTGTGAAGTCGTGCCGGTTAAGCCAATTCCTGCCACCGTTGCGCCGGTATAGCCATTATTCTCGGTGTAATAATGCTCCATATAATTCGCCATATTTAATAAAGCGGCCTTGCCATCGGCACGGCGCGTGCGGTTCATATGATCGGTATAAGTAGGATAAGCAATCGCTGCTAATACACCAACAATCAGCACCGCAATCATGAGCTCCATCAAAGAAAAGCCCCGCATACGAAACTGTTTTTTCATAAAATGCCCTCTTATGGATCGGTTCGTTTTTTTAGTGGAACCGTGGTGGTTAATATTTTTCGTACAAACAAATCAGCATAAGGACCTTTTTCTTCGCCATCGAGATTGTAATATTGATTGGGTGTTAAGCGCGAAGAGATCTCGTTGGTCTTCAATAATAAGCTGACTCTGATATTCATGATTTTAGAATAGGCTATTGTATCTGCATGAGCAGAAATATATCGATTCACTAAGCCATCGTTATCGAGATCTTCTCCTAATGTTATCACCATTGATTCCACATTTTGCATGACAGGATAGGCTTTATCAAGCGCTGACTCAGGATTCCTCGTTGCACAGACGAGATCATGGTGCTCATTAATATAATAAAAGCTTTCAGTTTGTTGATGGGCCAATAAGGGGGTGCCTTGGCAATTAAAGACATTCCCTAGGTCATTGCCGTGATATTGTAAAGTAAAGGTATCGTTGCCGTTTACATCAGCATCGGAAACCTTAATAAGGGTGGAGCCGGGCGTGAATAAGGTGGTCACCGCATCATAGGGTTTAGTGATCACTGCCGAGTCAAAAGGATAAAAACCTAATTCATTGGTATGATCATTAAAAAATATCCAACTGAAGAGGGGATTATAACTTAATGTGTTGAAATTGACATTAATCAGGGCTTGTTGATTATTTTGATACAGACGAATAAATCCAGCAAACAGTAAAGAAGCTAAAGTAATGATCAACATCATAGATAGAATACTAAATCCATGAAAGTTTTTTTGTTGCTTGCTTTGGCTATCTTTCATCGGCAAACCCAAATTAGTAATTCATTTGTACATCAGATAACACGCGAATTTTTTTAATGGTTGGTAAATATTCTTTATCTTTGGGAACATGCATGTTACTTTTGGGTTTTGTATCTACCCAGTATTCAATCGATTGACCATTTTCAAGGATCATCTCGCCGCCAGCGATATCGGTTTTGTTTACGACTTGCATCTTATCGCCCAAGATAAATTCTTTTTCATTAATGAACAGTGTTCGGTCTTCAATACTAAACTGGGTGATCGTGCCTTGTTTACCCGCATCCGTTATGGACGCACCACAAGTAAGCGGAATTAAGCCGATACAAAGAGTCATTCCTAGTAAAAAAATTACCGTTTTCATTTAATTATCCTCTAATAGAGTTGGCGCCAATTTTGTCGGCCTGGGTTTGAGCCGGGATTTTCAATCATGGTCGATAAACCTTGCGAACCGCTTAATACTTTAACTTCCTTTGATTTGTCTGGGGTTAACATTACCGCAGGCGTTCCCGTGATCCCCGCTGCCGATTTCATACCGCCGACTTTCATTTTCACAGGACTCCCTGCAACGGTGATGGTAAGATAATCTTCTGCGGAGAAGGTGCCGTCATTGTTAGCATCAAAAGGTGAAAACGGGGGGGCACCGCCTGAAGCCACATCAATTTCCATTATCCAGCTGGTGCCACCAAACTCGCAGACATTGCTTGAGGGGATCATGGTGGTAAAAATCACATTTTGATTTCGCAAAATGGGTGCACTAATTTGACGTTCGCCAGCATTACTGCCATTGACACTCAAATTGATGTACCAACCTAGGTTTTGTGGTCCAGGAGTCGTGTTCCAGCTGATAGAATTGCTAGAAACTGCTCTATAAGTGCTGGTACCCACGGTCGCTTCGCCCAAGATAGTTTGTTGCACTAACGCAGTTTTGGCAACCGTCGCTCCTGCCAATTTATCCCAAATGCCATAAAAGGCTTGGGTCGATTGACCTGTGGTGGTGTTATCAGCGAGCTCTAGATATTTGCCAGTTCCAAAGTAAACCATCACGCCATAGTTTAAGCCATTAGGATGAGGCCCAACCACGGGAGGTGCAGTAATGGGTTGATCACCTGCCGTCGCATTTGAAGCGGCAAACAGCAGGCTAGTATTGTTTTTCCAATTTGTCGGTGTGGTGTTTCTTAAGTCAAACTTCCACATGTTGCCTTTGAGATCACCTGCATACACATAATCAACGATATAATCTTGATCGATATCAACGGCGTAAGGTGTACTCAGGCCATTCGGCGAGACAAGGTTAGTCGAGCCAACCGGGATTTTAATGTAGTTGGAATCTGCTACCCAAGTGCCATTAATGCCTTGCTCAATGAACAAGATGAATAAGGCTGCCTTACCAGTGGTACTGGCACTACCATCGGCTTGCGTACTGTTATAGCCATTGTTAACAATAATGGCCCACTTACTTTGGTTTACGCCTGTGCGAACTTTCGCAATAATCGGTTGCCCTTGAATATAACCAAAGTCAGGATCATTCAAATCCGTAAATTCAAATAGGTAGAGGCTCGCCGCATTGGCTTCCGTAAACTGGGTGGGATTAGTGATATCTATCGCAAAAATGCCTTGTCCACCGTTCCCTAAGGCTGAGGTCAACAGGGTATGCCAAGCATTGGTATAATACACATCACTTTCAGCAGGGGAACCATCTGAAAAGTAAACATGAGAATAAGGGTAACTACTTAACGTGGGTAGGTTTTGATAGATTTGGCGATGACCTGGCACGTACGCAAGTTTTTCTAACCCAGTGGTCGCGGAAAATGCATGCAGCATGCCATCATTGGCACCCACATAGACAAGCGGTGCCCGAGTACTATAAGTTTGCTTAAAAGTGCTGTAGGGGCTTGCTTCTAAATTATCAGGAAATAATCGAGTCGGCGGTCCAATATACAAAGGGGCTGAATTCACAATATCTCCCAGTATACTCGTGCGATCCCTGAAACTATAAGTGGCTTGTTTAAGCGTTTCTTGAGAACGATCACCTCGTAAGTAATTCAGTAATTGTTGACCGTAAGCTTGGTTTGCAGTAATTTCCGTCCCCGTGCTGGTATTGGCAGGATAAGGGGCGTCTGTTAAAAAATTCGTCAAATTAGTAGGCAAAGAGCCACTGACTTTGTACGTGG
>Ga0105045_10004881_pt1 | contig 11718 bp, 15 predicted proteins | sample MAT02_FD_78089 | JGI IMG/M metagenome (GOLD analysis project Ga0105045, IMG submission 78089) | Freshwater microbial communities from Lake Fryxell liftoff mats and glacier meltwater in Antarctica - MAT-02 (megahit assembly) | ecosystem: Environmental > Aquatic > Freshwater > Ice > Liftoff... | reverse complement strand
GACGACGAGAACTTCAGCACGCTCAGACGGACAGCGCTAAGCCTTCTGCAACAAGAGAAGACCGCTAGGTGCGGAATCAAAAACAAACGCCTAGCCGCCGGATGGGACGACGACTACACGGAAAAAGTGATTTTTAGCTGGTAAATTCCCGTGCAATCGCCCTGCGAACGATATCCGTGGAAACGCACCGTGGAAAACGTTGTGTTGTTTTCAAACGCCGTTTGATCGTTTGACAGATCGAATCCGAATTCGAATTCGAATTCGAACGACCTTGGAACCGCCGGGACAAAGCTGCAAGGAGCTTCGTCGCAGGGGCTGGAATGCTCAGGCGTACACTCACAACAAACGGCGACGAATAGCGAGTCGTGTTGAGCAACGATGCTGGCAATGACCGCCGGATCGCGTCGATGCCCGTCGTGGTCATGCGATGATTCGCATGAGACGGAAGCCTGATCGGCGCTGCATGAGTGTCCGGTCGCGTGCGAGCGATGCAAGCAACAACTAAGCACCGCGTGGACGGTGAATGCAATCAGCGTCAATCGTTGGAGCAGGCTAGCAATCACGGCAAGAACACTTTGGAAAAACGAATTCGGACGAAGCATTGTTTCCAACCCCTCCAATCGGGTCAATGTCGTTCGAACTTGAATCCACTTCGCCGGTGTATTTTTTGGAAATGGATTAGACTGTCGCCATGAGGCCAAGCGAATCACCCAGCGGCGCGGCAACGAACGCCGCATCGTCGACACCGAAACCCAATCGGCGACGATTTCTGCGCCGTATGGTGGCCGCGTCGACGGTGGGCATAGTTGCGGGTGCCGGTGCGGTCGGGTGGGCGACAATGGTCGAACCCCACTGGTGCGAAGTCACTCACCGGCCACTGGCGATGATGAATCTGCCGGACGCGCTGGTCGGCAAGCGGATGATCCAGATTTCGGATCTGCACATCGGGCGCACGGATTTTGATTATCTATGCCGAACGATCCAAATGGTGAATGAACTTCGGCCCGACATGATCATGTTGACGGGCGATTACATCGATCGTGCGTACCCTGAGGCGATTGAAGACGTGGCCCGCGTGGTCGGTTCGTTAACGCTGGCTCCGATGGCGACGGTCGCTTGTCTGGGCAATCACGATTACGGATACCGATGGTCACAGCTTGAGGTTGCTGATCGTGTCGCGGGAAGCCTCACGGACTTGGGCATCACGGTGCTGCGCGACGAGCAAATTGAGGTCGGTGGGATGAACATTTTTGGGATGGAGGATTATTGGTCCATTCGCCATCGACCGCGGCGAAAGTTACGGGTCGAAAACGAATCGATGGCAAATCTTTGTTTGTGTCACAACCCGGATGTTTGCGACAAAGACGTGTGGGGTAATTTTTCCGGTGTCGTGTTGTCTGGACACACGCATGGGGGCCAGTGCAAGCCGCCGTTTTTTGGACCGCCATTTTTGCCGGTTGCCAATTATCGATACGTCAGCGGATTTTATGACGTCGGCTCAGGCCGGACACTTTGTATCAATCGGGGACTGGGACACTCGTTGAAAGCCCGGTTTAATTGTCGACCGGAGATCACGGTGTTTACGCTGGCCCGCGCCGGCGTACCGATTTGCTAGGTTCGCATGAAAAGACAACGATGACGTCACGCAAAGAAAAAATTGAAGCGATGTTGGTGGACGATCCGACGGACACCTTTTTGCGTTACGGGTTGGCGATGGAGCTGCGGGGTGAGGGCGAATCGTCGACGTGCCTGACGAAGCTGGGTGAATTAACGCTAGACAAGACGCCCTATGTGCCCGCGTTTTTTATGGCCGGCCAGGTATTGGTGGAACTGGGACGCATCGACGAGGCACGATCGTGCTTGCGAGACGGCATCGACGCGGCACGCCAGCAGGGTGATGGCCACGCGGCGGCGGAAATGAGCGAATTGCTGGCAAGCATTGGGGAATTGGTCGAAGACGCGTTGTGAAGCGATCTTGAACCGTTATGGCGTCTGAAAAAACCGATGGCATTGTCATCCGCATGGTGGAGTTCAGCGAAACGAGTCTGATCGTGACGCTTTTCACTCGCGTCTTCGGACGAGTCTCCGCGATCGCCAAGGGTGCTCGTCGTCCCAAGGGCCCGTTCGAGGGTGCGATCGATCTGCTGGGAATTTGTCATTGCGAGCTGTTACACAAATCGAACGACTCGTTGGACATTTTGACCGAAGCGAAACTGGCCCGCCGGTTTCGCGGGGCGCAAAAAACGTTGCCGCGACTTTATTGTGGCTACTACATTGCCGAAATGTTGAATCGTTGGACCAACGACGATGATCCTCACCCCGATTTGTATGACTTGTCGGTCGCGACGATTGAGCGGATCGATGGCACGGGGGATCCGATCATGGCAGTGACGTATTTTGACGCGCGAGCCCTGCGGATGCTCGGTCATTCACCCGCGACGTCGGCGTGTGTGACGTGTGGAGACGCGGTCGATCGGTCGCCGGCGCGGGTCGCGTTCGGATACGAGCAGGGTGGCGTGTTATGCGTGCGATGTCGATCGACTCATCAAGGCGTGGCGATGATTCAATCGTCAACGCTCGCATGGTTGGACCGCTTGACGGAGGCGCCAGAGATTCCGCAGGAGCGATTTGATGACGCAACGTACCGGCCAATACGTGCACTTTTAAACCGCTACATCACCATCTCGCTCGGTGTTCGTCCTCGGACACAATCGATGTTGCCAACGAGGGTCGCGGTTGAGTAATAGGTTCAATGCCCGCGGCTGGTTTTGCCGCACCATCGATTGTTTACCGCGAAAAGGATGCCTCGCCGATGCCGACGAACGCCCGCAAAACGGCTGCGATTCTTTGCGCATTGACGCTTTCAAGTACCTTTTCGTGCGTCGGTTGTTCAACGATGAAGGCCCCTCGATGGGCGTCATCCATGGGCCGGTCGGCACGCAGCGTGATCAACAACGAAAATGATGATACCAAATTAACAGCGGAAGAACGCGAGGCACGGTTGGCCGAGTCACGCAAATTCTACGGTGAGGCGGACCAATTTTTCAAAACCGCGTCAAGCCAACCGCGAGAATCTTCATCCGCGACGTTTGAAAAAGCGGGTAAGTTGTTTGAGAAAGCCGCCAAAGCGCACCCCGGGTCCGCGATCGCGCAGGACGCACAATTCATGGCCGCGGAGAGCTACTTCTTCGGTGACTATTTGACGAAAGCGGAACACGCGTACGGCATATTGCAAAAGAAGTATCCCAATTCACGCCACAACGATCGCGCCGCGGCGCGTCAGTTTTCCATTGCTCAGTACTGGATCGACACCGAGAAATCGGGTGGCAGCAAAGTGATGCCCGTCAATTTTGTCGATCGTCGTCGTCCGTGGTTCGACATCGACGGTCACGGCATCCGCGTGCTCGATCAAATCCGGTTTGATGATCCGACCGGCAAGCTTGCCGATGACGCGACGATGGCCGCCGGCGTCGAGCATTTTCGTCAGGGTCACTGGTTGGAAGCAGACGAGTTTTTTACCGATTTGCGGGAAACGTTTACCGACAGCGAGCACTTATTTGACGCCCACCGTTTAGGCATTCGCACCAAATTGCAAATGTACGCAGGACCAAAGTACAGCCGTTTAGTATTGGACGAAGCGTCAAAGTTGATCCGACAAACGCGTCAGCGATTCCCGGATAAATTGCGAGATTCGGAAATCAGCGAGGCGCTCGCCAAAGATGCCGCCGAAATCGATTATCTGCAAGCGGAACGACTTGCGGTGCGTGCGAATTATCGCGAGCGACGGGGCGAGTACGGCGCGGCGCGACAATACTACGAAACGCTGCTCGCCAATCACGATCAAACCCCGTTCGCCGAAACCGCACGTGACCGATTGGCGGTCGTCGGAGACTTACCCGCATTGCCTGAACAACGGCTCGCGTTCCTGACCAAGATTTTTCCTGAACGCCGCCGTGCCAAGCCGCTCATCACGTCCGAATCCACATCCATGTTTAGGTGATCGGATTGGGTTTTTCACGATCATCGCGAATCGCGACCGCCACATCCACCGTGGCGATGCTCGTGATCATGACCGCATTTTCGGGATGTTCGACGTATCAATTCGGATCACGATCGCTGTTTCGTGATAACATCCGCACGGTCTACGTGCCGATCATTCGCAACGATACCTTTCGCCACGATCTCGGTGTCCGATTGACCGAAGCGGTGATTCGCACGATCGAAATGCGGACGCCTTACAAAGCGACGGGCGACCCCAACGCCGACAGCACGTTGACAGTCCGATTCAACAGCGAAGCGAAACGGGTGTTGACCGAAAACCGTACGGACGATCCGCGGGCGTTAGACGTGTTGGTGACCGCCCAGGCCGTTTGGATCGATCGATTTGGTAACCCGTTGATGCAAAATCAGTTGACCGTCGAAGGCAACATCGCGACCGATTTCTTACAATCCGAACGCATGGTCCCTGAGGCCGGTCAATCGGTCGAAGTCGCGTTGCAGGCGGCGATCGAAGACCTTGCCGAACGAATTGTCTCTCAAATGGAAAACCGCTGGTGAACGCCCTCCCCCACGCAGACGCAGCCTGGCGATGGGACACCGGCCGGCGATCCCTGGATTGTCGGCGTGGGTGCCTCGGTTTCGGGCCACTCATCATGGGCATTTTGAATGCGACGCCCGACAGTTTTTCCGACGGCGGCAAACATTTTGAGATCGATGCCGCGGTCGACGGTGCGATTCAAATGCAAGCCGACGGCGCGGACATTATCGACATCGGTGGTGAAAGCACGCGACCTTACAGCGATCCGGTCACGGCCGATGAAGAGATCCGGCGGGTCGTGCCGGTCATCGAACGCTTGGCCGGGCGGATCGGGATCCCGATCAGTATCGATACCAGTAAGGCCGCTGTCGCGCGGGCCGCGATTGCCGCGGGAGCCGAAATCATCAATGACGTCACGGGCCTGACTGGCGATGCGGACATGATCACCGTCGCTCGCGAAACCGCTGTCGGCATTTGCGTCATGCACATGCAGGGAACGCCTCAGACGATGCAGAACCATCCGCAATACGATGACGTCGTCGGCGAGATTGCCGCGTACTTGATCGAGCGACGACGGTGGTGTCACGAACAGGGGATCGCCGACGAACGAATATGCCTGGACCCCGGCGTCGGATTTGGAAAAACGCATCAACACAACATCGACATCGTTCGCGGCGTCTCGATGTTCGCGGCGATCGGTCGCCCGATTCTGATCGGACATTCTCGCAAAGGATTTATCGCAAAATTGATCGGCGACAAATTGACTGACCGTGACGCGGGAACGATTGGCGTTACCATCGCGGTGGCATCGCAGGGCGCATCGATCGTGCGGGTTCACGCGGTCCGCCAAACGTCCGACGCGATCCGAGCGTATCATGCGTGCCGCGGCACCCACATTGACCCATCCCATTTCCCAACGACCCCCGGTCACCGTGCGGATTGACTTTGTCATTACTGAGCTTTTCGTCGGAGGCGCCGAGCGGTGTCTAACCGAGTTGGCGATCGGATGTGCGGCACAGGGTGACTCCGTTCGCGTCGCGTCGATCGGTACGTTGCCTCATGGTCATAAGGCCCGCTTGGTCGATCGATTGACCAAACATGGCATCGAAGTCTACTCGGCCAAATGTGATCGCGCGTCCCAGATCGTTACGGCCCACAGTCGAATCAAACATTGGTTGCGTTCAGGGTCGCCCGACGTCGTTCAAACGATGCTGTATCACGCCAACCTAGTCGGCACGCTCGCGGCGAAATCCGCGGGAGTGAAGGTTCGAGTCGGCGGGATTCGCGTCGCCGAACGATCCCGCACCCGTTCGCTGCTGGAGTCCTGGGCGATGAAGCGGATGTCGGCGGCGGTGTGCGTCAGCGAATCGGTCTTGCGATTCGTTCGTCTGAGTCGCCAGACGAAAACGCCGCTGCACGTGATCGGCAACGCGATCGATTTAGATCGCATCGAAACGATCCCAGTGGCCGATTGGCACGAGGTCGATAACGTTTTAAAACCGGCCGGCGAACACGTGCTGTTGTTCGTCGGTCGATTGCATCCCCAGAAAGGTTTGGACGTCCTGTTTGCGACCTTGCCGGAATTGTTGTCCAAGCATGAAAGCATGCGAGTGGTCATCGTCGGCGACGGACCGCTGCGCGAATGGGTCGGCGAGCAAGCGTCACGGTTCCCGAATCACCGCATCGTAATGGTCGGTTGGCGAAGCGATGCGATGTCGTTGATCAAAGCGTGCGACCTGTTGGTATTACCAAGCCGCTACGAGGGCATGCCCAACGTGGTGATGGAAGCGATGGCGGCGTCAAAGCCGGTTGCCGTGACACGGGTCGAAGGGGTCAGCGAACTGCTGCGCGAGGGCGCAATCGACCAGACATGCGTTCGCGAGGATGACGCGGCCCTGTTTCGATTGATCGATAAATTGTGGAGCCACCCCGAACGTGCGGCGTTGATCGGTCAGCGGAACCGGGAAATTGTCGCGGCTCACCACAGTACCCACGCGATGGTCCAGGCGTACCGAGACATCTACGAAACGCTCGTTCGTTAACGAAACGGTCCCTATAGCGTAAATTTACCCCATCCATGGGGTGGTTTTAGTGGACAGATGAATATATTTTCTCGCAAACTCGACCCGCACACAACCCGGTTGTTTGATAGCTAAGTGCATTCCTGAATGGTACTTAACGACACGCTGGCGGGCGGTTGCAGAAAAAATTTCGCGCGATCGGCGTCAAGGCCTATACCGACAATTTTTGACGGGTATGCTGAAACGGTCGATACGCATTCCAATGAGCTTCCGCGAGTTCGCCTTGCGTGGGTTAAATGGCGATTCAGCTTCCGGCCACGGGCTGAGTTACGATTTTGATGCATCACTGACAGGAGTCAGTTTGTGTCACCCACGGGCCGGGTACACGACGTACCCGGCCGCGAACGCTCGTGAGACGCGGATTTTTTCCTGCTTAACGTCGCCGTATCGCGACTCTCAGCAATTGCCAGATCGAGCGAGCCGCCTCGCCCGCCGTCAGCTTGCTGGTTCCGAGTTGACGGTCGCTGAACCGAATCGGAACCTCAACCATTTTGGCGTTGATCAGACGCAGCTTGACGAGCACTTCCTCCAACACGGCGAAGCTGTTACTGCGGATCGTTGACGGGTCGATCGCCGCGAGCGCGGAAACGCGGTAGCAACGAAACGAACCGCTGCAATCCGAAACTGGAAGCCGCAACACGGTTGTCGCAAATTGATTGACCAACCGGCTCATCACGCGCCGGTGCAGCGGCCAGCCTTGGACGTTGCCGTCAGGCAAATAACGTGATCCGACGACGACATCAATATCGGAGCGGCTTTTCGCGATTTGCAACATCACCGGCAACATCGCGGGATCGTGGCTGAGATCACCGTCAAGGTTTAACAGATAGAGATACGAGTGATTGACGGCGTATTGAAACGCCGCTCGAATCGCTCCGCCCAGTCCCCGCGGACCGCTGCGACGAAGCAAACGCAAACGCGGTTCCGTCTGCATTTTGGCTTCGACCCATGCTGCGGTTCCGTCGGGTGACTCGTCATCGATGATCAACAGGTGGCAATCGGGAACCGCGTCGAAGACCCGCCGAGTCAGCTCTGGCAAATTCGCGACCTCGTTAAACGTGCAGACGGCGACTAGCACACTTGGCAGGTGCGGCGGCGTCGTGCTAACGATCGTTTCGGAGTTTGGCGAGGGGATCGACGACACGGCGTGGATGGCGGTGTTGGGGAAGCAAACCGTTATGCTGCCAGCGCGATCGGTTTTGCGTAAGACGGCAAGACGTCTCGACCACCCGCGAATCCGATAACCACTTGGCTCGCCGGTCGGATCGTCCTGGACAGCACGATTGTCGGCGTCGCGACCGAAGCCCCGTCAGACGCACGATCAAGTCGCTTTGCAAACCGCATTGCCGCCGAACGCCGATCCAGCGATGACAACCATCCGGGGACGCGGTGGTTGGGCAATAGGTCCAACCGCATCGAACATCCGCTCGCCGCGTGAATCGATATTCCAAGGGCGACGTAAAACCCGTCGCACAACAGGATCCGATCGTCGCAAACGATGACTGGCGTTTGTCCGTTGTGAGCAATCCGAAGGATGACGCCGGCAAGCTCGGCCAACGATTGCGTCGCCATGGATTCGTCGCGATCTTGCATTACAGCCCCGCTCATGTCGAGTGCCGCAGCTTGGCGAACAGGTCTTGGTATTGCTTTTCGATTTTGCGAGGCGGTTGTCGCATCGCACCACCGCCGATGCCCATCGCCGGCGAATCGACCATGATCGTGACGTCCTCTTCGATGACCAGCATGTCGCGATCGTCCGCGCTGTCCGAGAACGGCAAATCTTCGTCCCAAACCACCGCCATCGGCATCGGCACATCGGCTGAATCGATCGGTAATGGCGGCGTGTTTTCAAACATCTTTGCTTCCGGAGCCCATGGCAAAGCCGCGTTGCGAATGACCGGTCTCGCGGATGCCTGATTCGCGGAATGGGACAACTTCAAAATCTCACCGTGCAACGAAATTTCTTCCGCCGCGGGATCCTTTGTCTTCTTGCTTCGCGGATGGTCGGCCAAGGTCACATCCACCAACATCTCGTCGCTAAAATCGATGCCGAATAAATCGTCGCGTTGGCGTTTTCGCTCCGCTTTCGAAACCGGCGGCGCGATCGTCGTATTGGTCGTCTTCATGATCACGGGAATCGACTCGCTCGCCCTCGGATTTACCCCAACCCTTGCCGCTGTCGGCAGGGGCGTCGTGTTTTTGGACGGTGCGGCGAAGGACGGCGTCGGTGCAAAGCAATCGATTGAACTGGACCCGAGTGTCGATTCGATGTCGAAATAATTTGGCGTCGGCAGGGATGCTTTCGGTGCAAATTCGATCACCGCCGCGGAATCATCGCCGCTTAATTCGCCGAATTCGATATCGCTGGATCGTGGTTTCAGTTTCGGATCCACCACCGGGCTGGGCAATTGTTGCAGGCCCCCCCACGCGCGCTGGATGCACATGTCATCGATACGGTCCGCACGATCCGACGCCGCGAACTCGATCCCCCGTTTCATCAATTGGTTAATCAGACGCGGGATGCCGGCACACGCGTGATGGACCGATGATACCGCGTCGTCATGGATGGCGATGCCAGCGGTGACCAACATCGAGCGCACATATTGCGCCGTTTCGGCTTGATTAAATGCGTGCAAATAACATCTCGCAACGATCCGCTGGGCGAGTGATTCCAGTTGGGGATCGGCGAGCGAATCGTCCAATTTTGAATTGCCGACGAGCACCGTTTGGACGATTTGGCGACCGTCGCGAATCAGGTTCGTCAACATGCGAATTTCGTCGAGCAATTCCAGCGTCAACATCTGGGCTTCGTCGATAATCAGCAGCAGGTTTCGGACGCCGTCTCCCGTTTTGGTCAATGATTCGACCAGTGCGATTTGCATCGCTTGTTCATCGAGTCCCTTCAGCGGTATCCGCATCTGGAAAAGCACCTGTTGCATCAACCCCATCCGGCTGCTGACCCGCATATCGCCAACCATGACGATTTGGTGGGTGCCACGATGCTGGGCGGCGATCCGTTGGCAAAGCAGCGTTTTTCCGGTACCCGGTGGGCCGACGACGACCGCCAAACCCTCGGCCCGATCGACCATCCGGCAAACGCGACTGCGGGCGTCTTCGATCGATCCGATCGCGAGATACCCGTCACAAACAGGGATACTGGGAAACAGGCGTTCGGTGCCGTGGGTAGCGGACAATTTCATGGGATGGCAACTGTTTTACGGAATGGGGGCACAGTGGGCGGATCGGTACGCCACCGCGAACGACGGAGCCGCCTTACATCCATCGGCATGACCGCTTCATTCGCTACAATCGGACTTCGAAAAACCCACCGTTTTCTGACAACCTTTGCGAGTCTTGATGTCCCCCCTGCGGCGAGAAACGTTTGGCGAGCTGCAATGCACCGTCATCCAAACTGGAAAAACACCGACCATTCCGGTCATCCTCTGTCACGGATACGGGGCGCCGGGCGACGACCTGGTTTCGCTCGCACAACCGCTTTGCGACTGGTTGGGTGATGCCGCCGACTTGATTCTATTCGTGTTTCCCGAAGCGCCGCTTTCGCCGCCGGAATTGGCAATGTACGGAGGTCGCGCGTGGTGGCCGATCAATATGGCAAAATTACTCGCCGCATCCCAAACCGGACGCTTCGAGGAACTGCACGAGGTCGAACCGCCAGGTCACGACGAGGCGACCGACAAATTAGTCGACTGCATCAATGCGATTTTGAAATCGATTCCCGATTACAAAGCGATGCTGTTGGGCGGATTTTCGCAGGGCGCGATGGTGACCATGAATGCCGCTCTGCGCAGCGAAATCCCCGCGCCGGCGATCCTGGCCCAATTTTCGGGTACCGTCGTTTGCCGACCGCAGTGGCAACATGCACTCGAAACGGGCCGCTTGAAAGACACGCTCATCATCCAGTCGCACGGGCGCCAAGACAACGTGCTGCCATTCACCAGCGCCGGCGTGTTGCATGACATGCTGGTCGCTGCCCACGTGAAGACAAAATGGATGCCCTTCGACGGCCCCCACACGATCCCCATGGACGCACTATCCGAGATCGCCGTGAAACTCGCCGACTTGAGCACTCCGTAAATGAAAGTGGCGAAGTAGCAAGGTTTTGCTGCCGGCAGGGAATTCTTACAGCGTTTAAGCGATGGGCCAACCTGAATTTCACCCTGCCCGCAGTAAGCTTGCTCCGGGTCCTTCGGCCGCACGGTTGGCGGCAACGGGCAACATTACCGAACGAACAACGTACATGTTCGAAATTGACATCGCCCAGGCACAGCAGCGATTCATTGACGTCTGCGGTCAATTCAACGACACGTCGCGATTAACGTTCCTGCCTGTCGATTGCGGGGACGATCGCGTCGTCCATCTCGGCGGCGGATATACCTTCTTTGATCCCGCTCGCAACCTGTTGCAATACGCGTCGCAGGACGAAATATTTATTGGCCAAAATCCCGCACTTGGTCCGCTGGGAGCTTCCGTGTTGCCGATCGACTTCGGTCCACCGTTCGTCAACACGGGTGCTTTCAACGTCGACCATGTACCTTCACGGGCGTTTCCTGCTGACGGATGACCGCATCCCCTACAACCACAAGGGAGGTGTGTTTGGTCGCATCAATCCCAAGAACCCTGTTGACCTGAAATGTGGGAAATACGGCGCGTGGGAGATTGCCACTCAGGTCAGCTATCTAGACCTAAACGATATCGCACGCCAAACGGGAACCGGACCAGGCCGAACGATGACCAATATTAGCGCGGCACTGAATTGGCATATCAACTCCAACGCCAAGATGCACTTCGAAGCGATCAACACCAGCCTTGACGACCGCGTCTTTGGCAGCAGCACCGTTAACACTTATGCATCCATGGTCCAATTTGATTTTTGAACCCCTCGTAAGCGTTTAACATCGTGCGGGAAATTAAAGTCGTAGTGGATCTTGTTAAAGATCCTCGCACTCGGGATCTTTAACAGGATCCACTACAAGTTCCGACACTAATTTCCCGCACGATGCTAAGCAAAAGAACGAAGCGTGAGGGCATTCGGTTGGTCATCTTCTATTCTTTACGTGTGGCGAACAATCGTTCCGAGCG
>Ga0105045_10004880_pt1 | contig 11719 bp, 12 predicted proteins | sample MAT02_FD_78089 | JGI IMG/M metagenome (GOLD analysis project Ga0105045, IMG submission 78089) | Freshwater microbial communities from Lake Fryxell liftoff mats and glacier meltwater in Antarctica - MAT-02 (megahit assembly) | ecosystem: Environmental > Aquatic > Freshwater > Ice > Liftoff... | reverse complement strand
GGCGCCGAAGCTGCCGCCGACCCAACCGTTGCCGCGACCTATTCGACGCTGATGTCCGACAGCCAGACGCTTGTGGCCGAAGATGCGCTTGGGCTGGTTGACCTGAAGGCGGCGCGGCATCTGATGGATGTGGGCGGCGGGACAGGGGCGTTCCTGCGGGCGGTGGCGGTGGCGCATCCCGGCCTGCGCCTGACGCTGTTCGATCTGCCCGCCGTGCTGGGCAATGCACGGCTGCCCCCGCAGATCACCCCCGTTCCAGGCAGTTTCCGCGACGATCCGCTGCCGCATGGGGCCGATACGATCAGCCTTGTCCGCGTGCTGTACGACCACGCCGACCCGACGGTCCGTGCGTTGCTGGCGCGGGTGCACGCCGCTTTGCCGCCCGGCGGTCGGGTGATCGTGGCCGAACCGATGGGGGGCGGGACCCGGCCCGATTCGGCGACGGATGTCTATTTTGCATTCTATTGCATGGCGATGGGCACCGGGCGCACCCGGTCGGCCTCCGAGATCGCGGCGCTTTTGGCCGAGGCCGGGTTTACCGGCATTCAGGTCCGCCCCGGTCTGCGCCCCTACGTCACCAGCGTTGTCACCGCGAACCGCGCCTGACGCTTTCCGTTCAGAAATGTGTCTATTTCAGTTGACAGTATGGCCTGTCAGGATAAAGTTACACCAAGAGATGCGGCGACTCCCCCGGCAAGATGGGGGCACGCAGACGGAGGATGGAATGCAGACACATGCGGTGATCCTGACGGGGCCAAGACAGCTGGGGCTGGAAAGCTTGTCGCTGACCAATCCCGGTCCGGATGACCTGCTGGTGCGCATCGACTGGTCGGGAATTTCGACCGGGACCGAAAAGCTGTTCTGGTCCGGTACCATGCCGCCGTTTCCGGGCATGGGCTATCCGCTTGTTCCCGGCTACGAATCGGCTGGCGAGGTGCTTCAGGCCGGGCCGTCTACGGGGTATCGTCCCGGTGACCGCGTGTTCGTGCCGGGCGCGAACTGTTTTGCCCCCCGCAATGGCGAACCTGTCCGGGGCCTGTTCGGCGGGGCGGCGCACCATCTGGTGACGCCCGCCACCCGTGTGACCCGGATCGACGCAGGCATGGGGTCCGAAGGCGCGCTCCTGGCGCTGGCCGCCACCGCCCGTCATGCGATGTCGGGCTTCGACACGGCGCTGCCCGACCTGATCGTCGGGCATGGCGTGCTGGGGCGGTTGTTGGCCCGCCTGACGGTGGCTGCCGGCGGCCCGGTGCCGACGGTTTGGGAAACGAACGCCGCTCGCCATGCCGGTGCCACAGGCTATCCCGTCATGCATCCCGACGACGATACGCGCCGCGACTACAAGGCGATCTATGACGCCTCGGGTGCGCCGGACCTTCTGAACACGCTGATCGGTCGCATCGTCAAGGGCGGCGAAGTGGTGCTGGCGGGGTTCTACACGCAGGCCATCTCGTTCGCCTTTCCGCCCGCCTTCATGAAAGAGGCGCGCATCCGCATCGCGGCGGAATGGTCGCCCGACGACCTGACCGCCACCCGCGCGCTGATCGAGGCGGGGGCGCTGTCGTTGTCGGGCCTCGTCACCCACAACGCCGATGCCCGTTCCGCACCAGAAGCTTACGAGACGGCCTTCACTGATCCGAAATGCCTCAAGATGATCCTCGATTGGAGCCAAGCCGCATGACCGAAGTTCCCAACCTGAAAGACTTCGACGCACGCCTACGGGCCGAAGCGAACGAAGATCCGACGCTGGAAGTGCCGCAAGCGCCGCCCACCAAAAAGACCCAGATCATTGCGATCTACGGCAAGGGTGGCATCGGCAAGTCGTTCACGCTGGCCAACCTCAGCCACATGATGGCCGAGATGGGCAAACGCGTTCTGCTGATCGGGTGCGATCCGAAATCGGATACCACGTCGCTGTTGTTCGGCGGCAAGGCCTGTCCGACGATCATCGAGACCTCGAGCCGCAAAAAGCTTGCCGGTGAGGAAGTCAAGATCGGCGACGTCTGTTTCAAGCGCGGCGGCGTGTTCGCGATGGAGCTGGGCGGGCCCGAGGTGGGTCGCGGCTGCGGCGGTCGCGGGATCATCCACGGCTTTGAATTGCTTGAGAAACTCGGGTTCCATGACTGGGACTTCGACTATGTGCTGCTGGACTTTCTGGGCGACGTGGTGTGCGGCGGGTTCGGCCTGCCGATCGCGCGGGACATGGCGCAGAAGGTGATCCTGGTCGCGTCGAACGATCTGCAGTCGCTGTATGTGGCGAACAACGTCTGCTCGGCGGTGGAATATTTCCGCAAGATGGGTGGCAACGTCGGCATCGCGGGGCTGGTCATCAACAAGGATGACGGCTCGGGCGAGGCGGCGGCGTTTGCGGAAAGCGTGGGCATTCCGGTGCTGGCGTCGATCCCGCAGAACGACGATCTTCGCAAGAAAAGCGCCAATTATCAGATCGTTGGCAGCTATGAGAGTGAATGGGGTTCGCTGTTCGCCGAACTGGGCGATGCGGTGGCAGAGGCCCCGCCGGTGCGTCCGCGGCCGCTGACGCAGGACGGCCTTTTGAACCTGTTCGATGCCGAGACGACGGGCGCCGGTTTCGTGCTGACGCCTGCAACCGATGCCGACATGCGCGGCAAGAACGCGGTGCTGAAGGCATCGCTGGAAGTGGTGTACGACAATGCTTGATCTTGGCGCACTTTCTCAACTCGATCAGGCACTTGCAGCCCTTTCTTCAGCAAGGTCGGTCAAATGAGCGAAGTAGGGTACGACGCAACGGGCGAGGTCGCCCTGACCGCCGCCGAGGCGGATGCCCTGCCGGAAACGGGGCTGGCCACGGCGGTTGACGGCATGGGCTGCCATGCCGGGGCCGGGCAGATGGAAGCGGCGGCGCGGATGTCGGGAAAGTCCGACATCCTCGACCAGTACGCGAAGGACTATCCGCAAGGCCCGCACGACAAACCACAATCCATGTGCCCGGCGTTCGGGTCCCTGCGGGTTGGTTTGCGGATGCGGCGGGTGGCGACGGTGCTTTCGGGGTCTGCCTGCTGTGTTTACGGGCTGACCTTCGTGTCGCATTTCTATGGGGCGCGGCGGTCGGTTGGGTATGTACCGTTCAATTCTGAAACATTGGTGACCGGCAAGCTCTTTGAAGACATCCGCGATGCGGTGCATGAGTTGGCAGACCCCAAGTGTTACGACGCGATTGTGGTGACGAACCTGTGCGTGCCCACCGCCAGTGGTGTGCCGTTGCGGCTGTTGCCCAGTGAAATCAACGGGGTACGCATCGTCGGTATTGACGTGCCCGGGTTCGGCGTCCCAACCCACGCCGAGGCGAAGGACGTGCTTGCGGGGGCGATGCTGGCCTATGCGCGGGCCGAGATTCAGGCCGGGCCGGTGCAGGCGCCGGCGCAGGGGCGGGGTGACCGTCCCACGGTGGCGCTGCTGGGAGAGATGTTCCCGGCGGACCCGATGATGATCGGCGCGATGCTGGCGCCGATGGGGCTGGCGGCGGGGCCGGTGGTGCCGTGCCGCGAATGGCGCGAGTTGTATGCGGCGTTGGATTCAGGGGTTTGTGCGGCGATCCATCCGTTCTATACGGCGGCGGTGCGCGAGTTTCAGACGGCTGGCCGTCCTGTGGTCGGATCTGCCCCGGTCGGGCATGACGGCACCGCCGAGTGGTTGAAGAACATCGGCGAAGCCTATGGTGTTGCAGCGGAAAAGATCGCAGCGGCACAGAACGCTTTCCTGCCTGCGATCAAGGGTGCCCTTGCGGGCGCGCCGATCAAGGGGCGGATTACCCTGAGCGGCTATGAGGGGTCCGAATTGCTGGTGGCCCGCCTGCTGATCGAGTCTGGCGCGGAAATTCCTTATGTTGGAACGGCCTGCGCGAAATCGCCGTGGTCCGAGTGGGATCGCCAGTGGCTTGAGGCACGGGGCGTGACGGTCAAGTTCCGGGCCAGCCTGGAAGACGACTGCATGGCGATGGAATTCTACAAGCCTGATCTGGCCATCGGCACCACGCCGGTTGTGCAGAAGGCGAAAGAGAAAGCGATTCCGGCACTTTACTTTACGAACCTCATCTCGGCGCGGCCGCTGATGGGGCCTGCGGGGGCGGGTTCGCTGGGGCAGGTTGTCAATGCGGCCATCGCGGGCAAGGACCGGATGGAAGGGATGAAGGCGTTCTTCGAGGGTGTGGGAACCGGGGATACGGCAGGCATCTGGGAAGGTGCGCCGAACCTGCGGCCCGACTTCCGGGCCCAGCACCAGAAAAAACTGGACAAGGCCGCCAAGGCCGCGAAGGCGGAGGAAATGATGTGATCGGCCTCTGCACACCCCATGCACATTCCATGCACAACCCGTCTGCACGCGCAGGTGCATCATGCTGATCCAGGATCACGACCGGGCGGGCGGGTACTGGGGCGCGATCTATGCCTTCTGTGCGGTCAAGGGCCTGCAGGTGGTCATCGACGGGCCGGTCGGCTGCGAGAACCTGCCGGTGACATCGGTGCTGCACTACACCGACGCGCTGCCGCCGCACGAGTTGCCGATCGTGGTGACGGGTCTGGGCGAAGGCGAGATGACCACGGGCACCGAAGAGTCGATGGCGCGGGCCTGGAAAACGCTGGACCCGGCACTGCCCGCAGTGGTGGTCACCGGGTCGATCGCCGAGATGATCGGCGGCGGCGTGACGCCCGTAGGCACCAACATCCAGCGGTTCCTGCCGCGCACCATTGACGAGGATCAGTGGCAGTGTGCCGACCGGGCGATGACCTGGATATTCACCGAGTTCGGCATGACCAAGGGCCGGATGCCGCCCGAGGCGAAACGCCAGCCGCAGGACAAGCCGCGGGTCAACATCCTGGGGCCGATGTACGGCGTGTTCAACATGGCGTCGGACCTGCACGAGATCCGCCGTCTGGTCGAGGGGATCGGGGCCGAGGTCAACATGGTGATGCCGCTGGGCGCGCACCTGGCCGAGATGCGGCATCTGGTGAATGCAGATGTGAACGTCGTGATGTACCGCGAGTTCGGCCGGGGGCTGGCCGAGTGTCTGTGCAAGCCGTACCTGCAGGCGCCCCTGGGGATGTCGTCGACGACGGCGTTTCTGGAAAAGCTGGGCGAGTTGCTGGGGCTGGACCCGCAGCCGTTCATCGCCAGGGAAAAGCATTCGACGCTGAAACCGCTGTGGGATCTGTGGCGTTCGGTGACGCAGGATTTCTTTGCGACAGCCAGTTTCGGGGTGGTCGCGAACGAGACCTATGCGCGCGGGCTGAAGAATTTCCTCGAGGGCGATCTGGGGCTGCCCTGCGCCTTTGCGGTGGCCCGGGTGGCGGGCCAGAAGACCAACAACAACGCGGTGCGCGCGATGATCCGCAAGGAACGCCCGCTGATCCTGATGGGGTCGATCAACGAGAAGATGTACCTGGCGGAAACGCGCGGCGGGCACGGGCCGCAGCCGGTGTTCATTGCGGCATCGTTTCCGGGGGCCGCGATCCGGCGGCACACCGGCACGCCCTTCATGGGGTATTCGGGTGCGGTCTATGTGTTGCAGGAAGTGTGCAACGGGCTGTTCGACGCGCTGTTCCACATCCTGCCCCTGGGCACCGACATGGACAGTGCGGCGGCGACACCGACGATGCTGCGGCGCGACTTTCCGTGGGATGTCGACGCGCAGGCGGAACTGGACCGGATCGTGTCGGAACACCCGATCCTGACGCGGATATCTGCCGCAAGAACCCTGCGCGACGCCGCCGAGAAATCGGCGCTGGATCAGGGAGCCGAGCGGGTGGTTCTGGAAACCGTGGCTGCGCTGCGGATGATTAGCTGAAAAGAGGGAGAGGGAGAGGAAGATGACCGATTACCATATCGACATTCCCAGAGGAGCGGCGCGCCGTGCAGGCCCCCTGGAGTATGCCATCTACTTTGCGCCCATCCTGGTGATGGCGCTGCCGTTTTCGCTGGCGGTCTGGGCCAGCTATCCGCTGCGCAAGGGCCGTCTGCCCGCCGAGGGGCCGATTGCCCGGGCGCTGAAGGACGCGCGCGGCATCACCGCGCAGATCATCCGGGTCTGAGACCCGGACAGAATTTCCCGGGCCGGTTGGCACGGGCAAGGCATCCGGCCCCTGCAAAGGGGACGGGTACAAGGTAGGGCCGAATGCCCTCCGAACCCCGGTCGTGGGGAACGCGACTTCAGTCTTACCATCCGGAGGGTAGCATGGCTGATAGATCTGACCTGAGCTTCACTGGTCTTACCGACCAGCAGGCGCAGGAACTTCATTCCGTTTACATGAGCGGACTTACGGTTTTCGTGGTCGTGGCCGTCGTCGCTCACTTCGCGGTGTTCGTCTGGCGTCCGTGGTTCTGAGGGGGATCAAGACATGAGCAAGTTCTACAAAATCTGGCTGATCTTCGATCCGCGTCGCGTGTTCGTGGCACAGGGCGTGTTCCTGTTCCTGTTGGCGGCGATGATCCACCTCGTGCTGCTGTCGAACCCAGGCTACAACTGGTTCGAAATCGCGGCTGCAAAGTACGATCGCGCAGCACCCGTGGCCCCGTGACATCGTCACATCGCCGCGGGCGGGCCTGAACCGGCCGCGGCAGAACCCTCCCTTCGGACCAAGGGTGCGAGGGGGGGGATATCCGCAGACAAGAAAGACACATGACCCGGATCGACACGTTTGCGCTATCTCGCGCGGCGGCGTTTACGGGCAAGCGGAGAGGGAAGCATGGCACTGCTCAGCTTCGAACGAAAATATCGCGTGCCGGGTGGCACGCTGATCGGCGGGAACCTGTTCGACTTCTGGGTCGGCCCGTTCTTTGTCGGTTTCTTTGGCGTGACGACGGTCTTCTTCGCAGCGCTGGGCACCATCCTGATCTTTTACGGCACGGCGATCGAGGGGGTGTGGAACCCCTGGCTGATCTCGATCGACACGCCGCCCCTCGAATACGGCCTGGGCGCTGCGCCTTTGGCCGACGGCGGGCTGTGGCAACTGATAACCATCTGTGCCATCGGCGCCTTTGTCAGCTGGGCCCTGCGCGAGGTGGAGATCTGCAACAAGCTGGGCATGGGGTATCATGTACCCGTGGCCTTTGGCGTAGCGATCTTTGCCTATGTGACGCTGGTGGTGATCCGGCCGATCCTGATGGGGGCGTGGAATTATGGATTTCCCTACGGGATCTTCAGCCACCTCGATTGGGTGTCGAACACCGGCTACCAATACGGCAACTTCCACTACAATCCGGCGCACATGATCGCGATCAGCTTCTTCTGGACGACGATGATCGCGCTGGCCTTGCACGGCTCGCTGATCCTGTCGGCGGCGAACCCGGCGAAGGGCAAGACGATGCGGACGCCCGATCACGAGGACACGTTCTTTCGTGATCTCATCGGGTATTCGGTCGGTACGCTGGGCATCCACCGCATCGGGCTTTTGCTGGCGCTGAATGCGGGCTTCTGGTCGGCAATCTGCATCGTCATCTCGGGCACCATCTGGTTCGACCAGTGGGTCGTGTGGTGGGACTGGTGGTTGGAGCTGCCGTGGTGGGCTGGAATTCCGGGAGGCGTAAATGGCTAGCTATCAGAACATCTTCACCCAGGTTCAGGTGCGCGCAGCACCTGAAATGGGGATGGTCGAAGACGTCGAGTTGCACAACCGTTCGACCGGGGGCAGCTTTTCGAACCTGCTTGGCTGGATCGGCAACGCCCAGATCGGCCCGGTCTATCTTGGGACTTTCGGGGTGATATCGCTGGTCAGCTTCGTGATATGGTTCACCATGGTCGGCGGCTGGTACTGGTATCAGGCCGGCTTCAACCCGGCGGTGTTCGTGCGCGACCTGTTCTGGTTCTCGCTGGACCCGCCGGGGCCGGAGTATGGTCTGCGGTTCCCGCCGCTGGCGGAGGGCGGCTATTTCCTGATCGCGGGTTTCTTCTTTGCGATCTCGCTGCTCAGCTTTCTGGCCCGCACCTGGACCCGGGCCGAAGCGCTGGGGATGAGCAAGCACGTGTTCTATGCCTTTGCCGGTGGCATGTGGCTGGTGTTCGTGCTGGGCCTGTTTCGTCCGATCCTGATGGGATCGTGGTCCGAGGCGGTGCCCTACGGCATCTTCAGCCACCTCGACTGGACCAACCTGTTCTCGCTGAACTATGGCAACCTGTTCTACAACCCGTTCCACGCGCTTTCGATTGTGTTCCTGTACGGGTCGGCCCTGCTGTTCGCCATGCACGGGGGCACCATCCTGGCCGTCAGCCGCTTTGGTGGCGACCGGGAACTGGAGCAGATCGTGGATCGCGGCACGGCCTCGGAGCGGGCGGCGCTGTTCTGGCGCTGGACCATGGGGTTCAATGCCACGATGGAGGGCATTCACCGCTGGGCCTGGTGGTTCGCCGTTCTGACCCCGGTAACCGGCGGGATCGGCATTCTTCTGACCGGCACGGTGGTCGACAACTGGTTCGTCTGGGCACAAGAGCACGGCTATGCGCCGCTGAACTGAAGGAGAATGTAATGTCTGACGACTATCTGCAGGCGAGCCGGGACCACCAGTTGCGCGGTTGGGTCACCGGCCAGATGCTGACCGGGGCCGGCTATGGCGCGGTGCTGCTGATCGGCATCGGGTTGTTCATCGGGGGGATTTATGGCGTCAGCCTGCTGTTGCCCGAAGAAAGCAAGCAGGCACCGGCGCCGATGGGCAGCCTGATCGTGCAGGTCGCCACGGTTGCCTGAACACAGATCCCGGCGGGGCCATGGTCCCGCCGGGCAAGACATCCGGACACCAGCCTGTCCGGACGTGAGGGCCGCCATGGCCCGGTTCCCTTCCTGTCGGTGACGGGAAACTGGTGCCGCGAGCCTGGCGCTTGCGGCACTCCTTTTCCCCCGATGGGGGCTGGAGGCAGAGATGACCGACGTCAGAATTTCCGACACACCCGTTCTGGATCGCGTGGCAGGTCCCGCCGACATCCGGCGGTTGTCTGATGCAGACCTGGCGCGTCTGGCGCATGAGGTGCGGGCCGAGACAATCTCGGTCGTGTCCGAGACCGGCGGGCATCTGGGGTCGTCGCTGGGGGTGTGCGAGTTGACGGTGGCGATCCATGCGGTGTTCAACACGCCGGTGGACAAGCTGATCTGGGATGTCGGCCACCAGTGCTATCCCCACAAGATCCTGACCGGGCGGCGGTCGCGGATGCACACGTTGCGTCAGGGCGGGGGACTTTCGGGGTTCACCAAGCGCAGCGAGAGCGAATACGATCCGTTCGGGGCGGCACATTCCAGCACCTCGATCTCTGCCGCACTGGGGTTTTCCATGGGGCGCGAGATGGGGATGGCCACCGGCGATGCGGTGGCGGTGATCGGCGATGGGGCGATCACGGCGGGCATGGCCTATGAGGCGATGAACCACGCAGGTGCGCTGAACAAGCGGCTGTTCGTGATCCTGAACGACAACGACATGTCGATCGCCCCCCCGGTGGGCGCGATGAGCCGGTATCTGACGAGGCTTGGCACCACGCCCCCCGGGGCCACGCTGCGCGATCTGGCGGCAGGGTTCGAGGCGGTGCTGCCGGGGCCGTTGCGTGACCATGCGCGCCGCGCGCGGCAACTGGTGACGGGGATGCCGGGCGGGGCCACGCTGTTCGAGGAGTTGGGGTTCACCTACATCGGGCCGGTGGACGGTCATTCGATGCCAGAGTTGCTGGCGACGTTGCGCGCTGCGCGGGCGCGGGCGTCGGGGCCGGTGCTGATCCATGCGCTGACCGTCAAGGGCAAGGGCTATGCCCCCGCCGAAGCAAGTGCAGACCGTTATCACGGGGTGGCGAAGTTCGATGTGGCGACCGGCGCGCAGGCCAAACCCAGGTCGAACGCGCCGGCCTATACGGCGGTGTTCGGCCAGACACTGACGGCACTGGCCGGCGAAGACCCGCGGATCGTGGCGATCACGGCGGCGATGCCGTCGGGCACCGGCGTCGACATCATGGCAAAGCGGTTCCCCGCGCGGGTGTTCGATGTGGGGATTGCCGAGCAGCATGGCGTGACCTTTGCCGCGGGCCTCGCGGCAAGCGGAATGCGGCCGTTTGTGGCGATCTATTCGTGTTTCCTGCAGCGCGGCTATGACCAGATCGTGCATGACGTGGCGCTGCAGTGTCTGCCGGTGCGGTTCGCGGTGGATCGGGCGGGGCTGGTGGGGCAGGATGGGGCGACCCATGCGGGGTCGTTCGATGTCGGGTATCTGAGCGCGCTGCCCAACATGGTGGTGATGGCGGCGGGGGACGAGGCGGAACTGGTGCACATGGTGGCGACCGCCGCCGCGCATGACGAGGGCCCCATCGCGTTCCGCTATCCGCGCGGCGAGGGGGCGGGCGTCGAGATGCCCCAGCGCGGGATGCCGATGGCCATCGGCAAGGGTCGAGTGCTGCGCGAGGGGACGGATGTGGCGATCCTGAGTTTCGGCGCGCATCTGGCCGAGTGTCTGATCGCGGCCGAGCGGCTGGCGGAGGCGGGCATCAGCGCAACGGTGGCCGATGCGCGGTTCGCAAAGCCGCTGGATGCGGACCTGATCGCGCAACTGGCAAGGCATCACGCGGGGATCGTCACGGTCGAACAGGGCGCGCGCGGCGGCTTTGGTGCGCAGGTGCTGGAGCATATGGCGAATGCGGGGCTGCTGGACGGGCGGGTGCGCTTGCGCACGATGACGCTGCCCGACCGGTTCATCGACCAGGCGAGCCCGGCCGCGATGTATGTGGACGCAGGCCTGACGGCGGCAGACATCGTGCGGGTTGCCGCCGGTGTCGCGGGACGGGTTCCGGCGCTGCAGCTGGTCAAGGCATAGCGCGCGCTCATCGGTCCCTTCGGTCCCTTTTCGCGAGGAGGGACCGAAGGGACCGACGAGCGCCGCGTCACGCGAGCAGGATGATGTCCTGTGCCGACAGGCTGATCTCGGACGCCTGACCCACGGCGGGGGGCGGGGTGTCGGGGCGGTTGAAGGTGTCAAGCGATACCGTCGTACCCGCCGCGTCGGCCTTGATGCGGATCACCGACCCCATGAAGTGCACTTCGCGCACGGTGGCGGGCAGGACCACCTCGCGTCCCGGGGCGCGGCCCAGATGGACCGCCTCGGGGCGCAGGGCGAGGCCGATCTTTGCGCCCCTGGCTGCCGACAGCGGACGCCCCAAGGACAGGGGTACGCCGCCAAGGCGCAGGTCACCGGTGGCGGGCGCTTCAACCTCGGCCTCGAAGGTGTTGAGGGTGCCGACGAAATTGGCCACGAACCGGGTCGAGGGCTGGTTGTAGACTTGGAAAGGTGTGCCGACCTGTTCGGCGACGCCGCCGTTCATCACCACCACGCGGTCCGAGATCGACAGCGCCTCTTCCTGGTCATGGGTCACGAAGATCGTGGTGATGCCCAGATCGCGCTGGATCGCGCGGATTTCGTTGCGCAGGCTGACGCGCACCTTGGCGTCCAGCGCCGACAGCGGTTCATCCAGAAGCAACACACGGGGGCTGGGGGCGAGGGCGCGGGCCAGCGCCACGCGCTGCTGCTGGCCACCCGACAACTGGAACGGCCAGGACGGGCCCTTTTCGGGCAGGCCGATCAGGCGCAGCATTTCGGTCACGCGGGCTTCGGTTTCCTCTCGACCCATACCGGCGACCTTCAAACCGAAGCCGACATTCTGCGCCACGGTCAGGTTGGGAAATAGCGCATAGGCCTGGAACACCATGCCGATCCTGCGCTGGTT
>Ga0105045_10004878_pt1 | contig 11721 bp, 8 predicted proteins | sample MAT02_FD_78089 | JGI IMG/M metagenome (GOLD analysis project Ga0105045, IMG submission 78089) | Freshwater microbial communities from Lake Fryxell liftoff mats and glacier meltwater in Antarctica - MAT-02 (megahit assembly) | ecosystem: Environmental > Aquatic > Freshwater > Ice > Liftoff... | reverse complement strand
GACGCCCAGTGGCGCCCGCTGTCCATTTGCGTCCGGCGAAAGGCCTCAGCCTTTCAGCACGGACCGCCCGGCATATTCCGCCGTCTCGCCCAACAGTTCCTCGATCCGGATCAGCTGGTTGTACTTGGCCAGCCGGTCCGACCGCGAGAGGGACCCCGTCTTGATCTGCCCGCAGTTTGTCGCGACCGCCAGATCGGCAATCGTTGCATCCTCGGTCTCGCCCGACCGGTGGCTCATCACGTTGGTATAGCCTGCGCGATGGGCCATCTCGACGGCCTGCAGCGTCTCGGTCAGGGTGCCGATCTGGTTGACCTTCACCAGCATGGAATTGGCGCAACCGGTCTTGATCCCCTCGGCCAGCCGCTTGGGGTTGGTGACGAACAGATCATCCCCGACCAGTTGAAGCTTCGATCCAAGACGGTCGGTCAACAGCTTCCAGCCCGCCCAGTCATCTTCGGAACAGCCGTCTTCGATGCTTATGATCGGGTAATCCGCCGCAAGGCCTGCGAGGAATTCGACATTCTCCTCGATGGACAACGATTTTCCCTCGCCGGTCATCTCGTACCGTCCGCCCTTGAAGTATTCCGTCGCCGCGCAATCCAGCGCAAGGAAGATATCCTCACCCGGGCGATAGCCAGCCTTTTCGACGGATTTCAAAATGAAATCAAGCGCATCGCGGGCAGAGCGCAAGTTCGGGGCAAAGCCGCCCTCATCGCCGACATTGGTGTTGTGGCCCGCAGAGGACAGCTCTTTCTTGAGCGTGTGAAAGACTTCCGACCCCATCCGCACCGCCTCGCGGATATCGGATGCACCCACCGGCATGATCATGAATTCCTGGATGTCGATCGGGTTGTCGGCATGTTCGCCGCCGTTGATGATGTTCATCATCGGCACCGGCAGGATGCGCGCCGAGGTGCCCCCGACGTAGCGATAAAGTGGTTGCGCCGTAAACTCTGCTGCCGCCTTCGCAACTGCGAGCGACACGCCCAGAATGGCGTTTGCCCCTAGCCGCGACTTGTTCGGCGTGCCGTCCATCTCGATCATCGTGCGGTCGATGCCGACCTGTTCGGTCGCATCAAACCCGACCAGCTCTTCCGCAAGCTCACCATTCACCGCCGCTACGGCATCCAGCACGCCCTTGCCCTTGTAACGCGCGGTATCCCCATCGCGCTTCTCGTTGGCCTCATGCGCGCCGGTGGAGGCCCCCGAAGGGACTGCCGCCCGGCCCATGGAGCCGTCCTCCAGCGTGACGTCCACCTCGACCGTCGGGTTGCCCCGGCTGTCCAGAATCTCGCGGGCATGAATGTCGATGATCGTGCTCATTGGGGGGCTCCCTTAGGCCGAATTGCGCTCTCCCGGCCCCTTTACCCCGCCACCCGGTCCATGGGAAGCGCGTTTCCGCGCCCGTTCCCGGGCAAAGGCGTAAAGACCCGACCCGACGATCAGCGCGGCGCCGAGAATGGTCAGGCCGTCGGGGCGTTCGGCCAGAAAAACCACCCCGAGACCCATCGAGAAGACCAGACGACTGTAACGAAACGGTGCCACGACCGCGACTTCCCCCGTCCGCGTGGCCGAGGTGACAGCCCAATAGCCTGCCGTACCAAAGACCAGCGCACCCAGCAGCACCAGCGCCTCGGCCCCTGTCACCACCCGCGCGCCCCCGGTCACCCCCAGCATCCCGCAGCCCAGCACCGCCACCGCCATCAGTCCCCAGGCCGAAATCTGTGCCGTCGTCACGTTGCGTGGGATCGCGCGGGTTGCCAGATCGCGCAGCGTCATCCCGGCCACCGTGACCAGCACAAGCAATGCCTCGACCCGGAAGCCCTCCGACCCCGGCCGGATCACCAGCAGCACCCCGGCAAACCCCACGGCAATTGCTGTCCACCGTCGCCAGCCGACCCGCTCGCCAAAAACCAGCGCAGCACCCATCGTCACCGCCAGGGGCATTGCCTGCAACACTGCCGCAACCGTGCCAAGCGGCACCACCGCCAGCGCCGCGATGAAACTGGCCGTGCCGACCATCTCGCCTAAATTGCGCGCCAGAACAGCAGGGTGCACCGCGTCTTTTACAAAGATACCCAGACCGCTGCGCCATGCCATCAGCACAAAGACCGGCGCCCCGAAGGCGCCCGAGATCAGCACGATCTGCCCCAGCGGCAACCCTGCTGCGGCCCATTTCAGGAACAGGTCCTCAACCGCGAACAGAGCCATCGCTGCCAGCATCAGAAGGATGCCGGTCAGGTTGTCGCCGTGGGTCTCGGTGCGGATCATCGCTCTTTCTAGGCCGTGGTGCGCGCTGGTGAAAGGTGCCAGCCGCGCAATGCGGCTAATATTGCCCACCCGCCCTTGTCTTCCGCCAGGCCCCATGAACAGATCGCGCCCGATGACAGGGGGGATACATGCACCGCAAGGACCGGCTTGACGCCTTCGGCGGCAGTGTCCTTCTGGGCGTCACCCTGCTTTTGTCCATCAACCAGATCATCGTCAAGCTGGTGAACGAAGGCCTGCAACCGGTGTTCTTTGCCGGTCTGCGCTCGGCACTGGCTGTGTTCTTTGTCTGGGCCTGGCTGGCCTGGAAACGCCGCCCGCCGCGTCTGAAGCGTGCAGTGCTTGGCCCCGGGCTCTTGATGGGCGCGGTTTTCGCGGCCGAGTTTCTGTGCCTTTTCCTTGCACTGGACCTGACCACCGTCGGTCGCGCCTCGGTTATCATGTACTCAATGCCGGTCTGGTTCGCGATCATGGCGCATTTCGGCCTGAACGAACCGATCAGCCGCCAGAAGGCCGCTGGCCTGTCACTGGCTTTTGCGGGCTGCGCCTGGGCAATCTTCAGCCGGCCGGACACGGGCGAGGCCAGCCTTGAAGGTGATCTTCTGGCGCTGGGGGCGGCCCTTGGCTGGGCCGGCACCGCTTTTGTCGCCCGCCGCCCGGTGATGCGTGCCGAAGGGCCGGAGATGCAGCTTTTCTGGATGGTGCTGGTCTCTGCCCCGCTCTTGCTGATTGCGGCCCCGCTGTTCGGGCCGTTGGTCCGCGATCTTCAGCCCCTGCATATCTTCGGACTTTTGTTTCAGTCCTCGGTCGTGGTGGCGGGGGGCTTCATCGCCTGGCTGTGGCTGATGTCGGTCTATCCCTCTGCCACAGTCGCATCGTTTTCGTTCCTGACCCCAATTTTCGCGATCTGCCTTGGTGCATTGATCTTAGGCGAAACGGTCACTTGGTCGATTCTAGGCGCGGCCGTGCTGGTGGCGGCGGGAATCGTGCTCATCAACAGACCCACCCGCTGATCTGCCTGACCCCGGCGCAGGGAATCGCCCGGGGCACGCCACACCCCTTGACCTGATTTCCCAACCATGTCCGGCAAAGGGGCCGGAAGCCTTGGAAATCCGGCCCTCTTCACAAACTGCGCGAAGCTTGTCCCCAGACCTGTCCACATCCCCGCGCGCAAAACGCAAAAACTTGACCTCTGTGATATGAAAAGCGTCAAGCCGCAAAATTTGCTTCGGCGTCAAATTTTCTCGTTGATCGGGCGGGGAGATTACGACAGTTTGACGAAGCGGCAGGGGACACCACTAAATCTAGTGCCGCGGCGATCAGGCAAGACGATCATAACAAAGAGCGTCCTAATCGGATGCGACCCTCCTGTCGGGCTCACCGACCGGATAAGGAATCTTTTGCCCCTCGCCGCGACCGGAGAATGCCCCGCCAGTTCTGGTAATTAAATCGGCCAGCAGGCCGCAAAAACGGGAGAACGAGGGGCATGAAGATCGAGCGGAAATTCACCACCGAAGCCAGCGGCGCCTACGGCGCGATGGCCTTCAACACGACAGTTTCCGAAATCCGCAACCCCGATGGCAAGGTTGTGTTTCGCAACGACGCCGTGGAGGTGCCCGAGGGCTGGAGCCAGGTCGCCTCCGACGTGCTCGCCCAGAAATATTTCCGCAAGGCCGGGCTTCCGGCGCGGTTGAAGCGCGTGAAGGAAAAGGGCGTGCCCGACTTCCTCTGGCGTTCGGTTCCCGATCAAGAGGCACTGGCAGCGCTTCCCGCCGAAGACCGCAACACCGGCGAAACCTCGGCAAAGCAGGTCTTCGACCGTCTTGCCGGCGCCTGGGCCTATTGGGGCTGGAAGGGCGGCTACTTCACCACCGAAGCCGACGCCCGCGCCTACTATGACGAAATGCGCTTCATGCTGGCCCGCCAGATGGCCGCGCCGAATAGCCCGCAGTGGTTCAACACCGGCCTGCACTGGGCCTACGGCATCGACGGCCCGTCGCAGGGCCATTATTACGTCGACCACAAGACGGGCGAGCTGACCAAATCCACCTCCGCCTACGAACACCCCCAGCCGCACGCCTGCTTCATCCAGTCGGTCAAGGATGATCTTGTCGGCGATGGCGGCATCATGGACCTCTGGGTCCGCGAGGCGCGGCTTTTCAAGTACGGCTCCGGCACCGGAACCAACTTCTCTTCGCTCCGCGGCGCGGGTGAAAAGCTTTCGGGCGGCGGCAAATCGTCGGGCCTGATGGGCTTCCTGAAAATCGGCGACCGCGCAGCCGGGGCGATCAAGTCCGGCGGCACCACCCGCCGCGCCGCCAAGATGGTGATCATCGACATGGATCACCCCGATGTCGAAGACTTCATCAACTGGAAGGTCATCGAGGAACAGAAGGTCGCCAGCCTCGTCGCCGGGTCGAAGATGCATGAGGCCCGCCTCAACGACATCTTCGCCGCGATCAAGGCGTTTGACGGCTCTATGGAAGGTGCCACCGACCCCGCTGCCAACCCAGGCCTGAAAGCCGCGATCAAGGCCGCGAAAAAGGCCATGATCCCCGACACCTACACCAACCGCATCCTGCAATACGCCCGCCAGGGCTTCACTTCCATCGAATTCCCCACCTACGACACCGACTGGGATTCTGAGGCCTACATCTCCGTCTCCGGCCAGAACTCCAACAACTCCGTCCGTGTAACCGACGCCTTCCTGCAAGCCGTCAATGAAGACAAACCGTGGGAGCTGATCCGCCGCACCGACGGCAAGGTCGCGAAAACCGTCTCGGCGCGTGAGCTTTGGGACCAGATCGGCCACGCCGCCTGGGCCTGCGCCGACCCCGGCATCCAGTTCCACGACACCGTCAACGCCTGGCACACCTGCCCCGAAGACGGCGCGATCCGGGGCTCGAATCCCTGCTCGGAGTACATGTTCCTCGACGACACCGCCTGCAACCTGGCGTCGATGAACCTGCTTACCTTCTTCCACGGCAAGTTTGACGCCGAGGCTTACGTCCACGCCACCCGCCTTTGGACCGTCACCCTCGAGATTTCTGTCATGATGGCGCAGTTCCCCTCCCAGGAAATCGCCCAGCGCAGCTATGATTTCCGCACCCTCGGCCTAGGCTATGCCAACATCGGCGGGCTTCTGATGAACATGGGCCTCGGCTATGACAGCAAGGAAGGCCGCGCCCTCTGCGGGGCCCTCACCGCCGTGATGACCGGCACCTCCTACGCAACCTCCGCCGAGATGGCCAAGGAGCTTGGCCCCTTCGCAGGCTACGCCCGCAACCGCGACCACATGCTGCGCGTCATCCGCAACCACCGCGCCGCCGCCCATTCCACCAGCGTCTACGAAGGCCTGAATGTCCCTGTGGTTGGGCTTGACCACGCGAACTGCCCCGACCCGGCCCTCGTCTCCCTTGCGAAATCCGCCTGGGACGAAGCCCTGAGGTTGGGCGAGGCACACGGCTACCGCAACGCGCAAACCACCGTCATCGCCCCCACCGGCACCATCGGCCTTGTCATGGACTGCGACACCACCGGGATCGAGCCTGACTTCGCATTGGTGAAGTTCAAGAAATTGGCCGGCGGCGGTTACTTCAAGATTATCAACCAGTCCGTCCCTGCGGCCCTCGAAAAGCTCGGCTACTCCACAAGCCAGTCGGCCGAGATCGTCGCCCACGCCGTCGGCCACGCCTCGCTCGGCCAGGCCCCCGGCATCAACCACTCCTCGCTGATCGGCCATGGGTTCGGCGCGCGCGAGATCGAAAAGCTTGAGGCCGCCCTGCCGTCGGCCTTCGACATCAAGTTCGTCTTCAACCAGTGGACGCTGGGTGGGGATTTCTGCAAAGGCACCCTCGGTATTCCCGACGACAAGCTGAACGACCCGACCTTTGACCTTCTGCGCCACCTCGGCTTCACCAAGGCCCAGATCGACGCGGCAAATGACCATGTCTGCGGCACCATGACTCTGGAAAACGCTCCCCACCTGAAGCCCGAACACTACTCGGTATTCGATTGCGCCAACCCCTGCGGCAAGACCGGCAAGCGTTATCTCTCGGTCGACAGCCACATCTACATGATGGCCGCCGCCCAATCCTTCATCTCGGGTGCGATCTCCAAGACCATCAACATGCCGAACTCGGCCACCATCCTGGAAACGCTGGCGGCTTACGAGCTTTCGCACTCCCTCGGCATCAAGGCCAACGCGCTGTACCGAGATGGCTCCAAACTCAGCCAGCCGCTCGCCAGCGCCCTGATCGAGGATGACGAAGAGGCCGAAGAAATCCTGACCAACGGCTCAATGATGGAAAAAGCCACGGTCATCGCCGAAAAGATCATCGAAAAGGTGATCATCAAGGAAATCGTCCGCTCCAACCGCGAAAAACTCCCCGAGCGTCGCAAGGGCTATACCCAGAAGGCCATCGTCGGCGGCCACAAGGTCTACTTGCGCACCGGCGAATACCAGGACGGGACCCTGGGCGAGATATTCATCGACATGCACAAGGAAGGTGCCGGTTTCCGCGCGATGATGAACAACTTCGCCATCGCCGTCAGCGTCGGCCTGCAATATGGCGTGCCTTTGGACGAATTTGTCGAGGCTTTCACCTTCACCCGCTTCGAGCCGGCGGGCATGGTGCAGGGCAACGACAGCATCAAGAACGCCACCTCGATCCTTGACTACATCTTCCGCGAACTGGCGGTCAGCTACCTTGACCGTACCGACCTTGCCCATGTCGCACCGAAAGGCGCCAGCTTTGATGACCTTGGACGGGGTGAAGAAGAGGGCAAACGCAACATCGCCGAAGTGGCCGAGACAAACTCCTCGCTGGAGTTCCTCAAGCAGATCTCCTCGACCGGCTACCTGAGAAAGCGCGTCCCGCAGGAACTGGTTGTCCATCAGGGCGGCATGGGGTCCATGCAGGCGACTGGAACTGATCAGGTAGCCGCGCTGAACATGCTGGCCCCGGAAAGCCGCAGCTTCGTTGCGGGCTTTTCCGAGACAACCTCCACCTTCGCCCTCAGCACCGGCACGACCGACGCCCGCTCCAAGGCCAAGCTGCAAGGCTACACCGGCGACGCCTGCAGTGAGTGCGGCAACTACACGATGGTCAGGAACGGGTCCTGCCTGAAGTGCAATTCTTGCGGCGGCACGACGGGGTGCAGTTGATTTGAGATTGGGTTGGGGTGTTCCGTTGGCGCGGAACACCCCGGCTTTCCTGCGTGTGTATGGCACAGCGCCGGAGAAGCTTTCGCGCCCCTTGCGGGACGATGGTTCCTAGGACCATGGTTCGGAGAAAGCGGCAATACCGTGCCGGAAACTGTCCACTGCTAATCCACGCCTGTGGATGATGTGGATAACTTGAAAGGCGGGTGATTTTTTATGAGTAAGGGAAAGTCAGGAGAGGTGACCGGAAAAGCGGCAGGTTCTGCTGCTGGCCAGGTGCTGGCTGATCCGAAGTCGAGCAAGGCTGCCAAGACCGCTGCAGCATCTGCTTTGACCCAGAGACCGGGTCGGAAGAAATAACAACCTAGCGCGCCAATTGAACGGGCGGGGTCTGCTCCCCGCCCGTATGCAGCCCTGTGAAACCCTCCGGGGCCAGCCTCGGGCGCATCCTTGGCCTGCCATTTGACCCCGGCTCTGGCACTGGCTACCATCGCGCCCATGAAGCCAGACCCCACTCCCTCCATGACACAGACCATGACCCAGGCCCTCCGCGAAACCGGGGTTCGGGTGACCCGCCAGCGCGAGGCGCTGCTTCGCGTCCTGACCGAAGCGCAGGATCACCCCGACGCGGCCGAACTGCACCGCCGGGCCAAGACCCTTGACGACAGCCTGTCGCTGGCCACGGTTTACCGCACGCTTTCGGTATTGGAACGGGAAGGCGTGGTCCTCAAGCTGGCCCTCGAAAATGGCGGCGCGCGGTATGAGGTGGCGCACGCCCCGCACCATGACCACATCGTCGACCTCGACACCGGCCAGATAACCGAGTTCCGGTCGGAAAAGATCGAACAGCTCCAACGCGAGATCGCTGCCGAGATGGGTTTCGACATCGTCCACCACCGGCTGGAACTGTACTGCCGCAAGACGCGCTAAACCGTCCTCACCAGCCGCAGCGCATCGTAGATCGCCGCGTGCGTATTGCGCGCGGCCACTGCATCGCCGATGCGGTAGAGGGCAAACCCGGGCGGGCCATCGCCTGCGGGCTGGGGTCGGCCATCGATCAGCGCGTCATAGTCGACTGCGCCAAGATTGGCCGACAAAGGCTTGAGATCAAAGTATATATCTGCCAACGGCTGCGTGCCGTGATTCACCACCACCTGATCATAAAGCGCGGTCCTGACCTGCTTCATGTAGTCCGACCCGATGGTCGCCTGCAGCTGGTTTCCGGCCTTTTCCACCGCAAGCAGCCGATAGGTCACGGTGAAGGTCACCTCCTTGTCCTGCAGCGCGCGCATGTAGGGCACCAGGTTCATCGCCATCACATCGGGCGCGAAGGTGCGGTCGGGGGTCATGACCTCGACCCGTGAACCTGCCTCGGCGATCACCTGCGCGGCCTGCATCGCGGCATGGTCGCCCGCGTCATCGTAAAGCAGCACGTTCGAGCCGGGCTTTACGTCGCCCGAAAGGATGTCCCAGGTGGACACGACCAAGTCGTTGCCCCTGGAAAGCACATCAGTCGTAGGCAGGCCACCGGTTGCGATGATGACAACATCTGGGCTTTCTGATGCAACATCAGCAGCTTCCGCCCATGAACTGAAGTGAAAACTTACTCCCTTGGCCGCACATTGGGCCATGCGCCAGTCGATTATCCCGATCATCTCGCGCCGTCTTGGTGTGCGGGCGGTCAGCAGGACCTGACCGCCCGCTTCGCCCGCCGCCTCGAACACCGTGACCTGATGCCCACGTTCGGCTGCTACCCGCGCCGCCTCCAGGCCTGCCGGCCCGGCACCGACCACAACCACCCTCTTGCGCACCGCAGCGGGGGCGATGGCGTGGGGCTGGGTCTCCTCCCGCCCGGTCGAGGGGTTGTGGATGCAAAGCGCCATTCCGCCCTGATAGATCCGGTCAAGGCAATATGTTGCCCCAACGCAGGGCCGGATATCCGCTTCGCGGCCCTCGATGATCTTTTGCACGATGTGGGGATCAGCCATATGGGCCCGGGTCATGCCAACCATGTCCAACTGGCCCGTCGCCACGGCATGGCGTGCGGTGGCAACATCGGCAATGCGGGCGGCGTGGAAGGTGGGCAGGCCAACCTCGGCCCGCACCCGGCCCGCGAAATCGAGATGCGGGGCGGCGCGCATGCCTTGGATCGGGATCACGTCGGTCATCGCTGGATCGGTATGGATGCGGCCTTTGATGATGTTAAGAAAATCGACCAAACCACTGTCACGGAACATCTTTCCGATACTGATCCCTTCATCCGCATCGATGCCGCCCGGGTCATCCTCATCCGCCGTATAGCGCACGCCAAGCAGGAATCGATCCCCGACGCGCTTCCTGGAAGCGGCGAGGACTTCCATGGAAAACCGCGCCCGATTTGCCAGGCTGCCGCCATAGGGCGCGGACAATCCGTTGGTGTGGGGCGACATGAACTGGTCCATAAGGTGCCCGTAGCATTCGAACTCTACCCCATCCAGACCCGCCGCCTGCATCCGCTCGGCTGCGTCGGCGTAGTCCTTGATAATGCGCGAGATATCCCAGTCTTCGATCACTTTCGGAAAAGCCCGGTGGCTGGGTTCGCGCGCAGGCCCTGCGGCGACCACGGGCAGCCAGTCGCCCTTGTCCCACCTCGTCCGCCGCCCAAGGTGGGTCAGCTGGATCATTACCGCCGCGCCCGCCTCGTGGCAGTCATCAGCCAGGCGCTTCATCCAGGGCACCACCTCATCCTTGTAGGCCAGAATGTTGTTGAAAACCGGGGGCGAGTCCTTTGATACCGCCGCTGACCCTGCGGTCATCGTCAGCGCGACCCCCGCTTTCGCCCGCTCCAGATGGTACAGCCGATAGCGTTCCTTCGGCATCCCGTCTTCGGGGTAGGCCGGTTCGTGGCTGGTCGTCATGATCCGGTTGCGCAGCGTCAGGTGCTTCAACTGATAGGGCTGGAGAAGCGGATCGTTCGACATGGCCAGGCCTTGTGACAGAGGGTTCTCTGGCAGGGTAACGGGGTCATCGTAGTGGCTCAAGAAAAATCGACACGTGTGTCGAGTTTGCCGGCCTTGTGCCTGGGGCAGGGGCGGGCCTAGGGTGCGGGCATGGAACCGAACCGGACCGAGCGTGGATGGCGGGGAACGCCCAACCTTTGGCTGACTGCGGCCTATGACCTTCTTGTCGAGGGCGGGGTCGAGGCGGTCAAGGTCATGCCCCTTGCTGGACGGCTGGGCCTGTCGCGCACCAGTTTCTACTGGCATTTCGCGGATCGTGAGGCGCTTTTGGCCGGGCTGGTGGGCCGCTGGCGCGCACAGAACACCGGCAATCTCGTGGCACGCTGTGACGCTCCGGCGTCCACGGTTACCGAAGCAATGCTGAACCTGATCGATTGCTGGGTTGATCCCGGCCTCTTCGACAGTCGGCTCGAGTTTTCGATGCGGACCTGGGCGTTGACTGACCCCAGAGTTGCTGCCGAGATGGTTTCCGCCGACGCATACCGGCTAACCGCGATCACGGGCCTGTTTCGCCGCTTTGGCTATGACGAGACCGAGGCGGATACCCGCGCACGCACGCTGTACCTGACGCAGGTCGGCTATATCGCCCTAAGATCGTCTGAAAGCTTTGGGGTGCGTATGGAACGGATCCCGGCCTATGTCCTGACATTTTCCGGGGTCGCACCCTCGGCGGCTGAAGTTGTGGACTTCCGGACCCGCCATGCTGTCAGGTCAGGCGAACCAGAAAGTCCAGAAGCTGCGCCCGTTCCTCGGGGTTGAGCGGCTTGATCGTTGATTGCGAGATGGTCAGTGCGGTGGCCCTGCGGTCAGCAAAAAGCGCGGCACCGGTGTCGCTGAGCGTGATGGTCAGGCGGCGCCGGTCATCCGGATCGGCAGCAGTGGACACATAGCCAAGCTTTGTCAGGCGATCGACCACGCCCTTGATTGTTGCGGCATCCATCGCGGTTGCGCGGCCCAACTGGTTCTGTGACAGTGGGCCAACTTCCGCCAGCCGGGCCAGAACAGCGAACTGGGTGGTGGTAACTTCCGGGATTGCTGCAGAGAATATTGCCAGGTGCCGCTGCGTCACCCGGCGCAGGACATATCCGATCTGATCATCGAGGCGATAGCCGATGGGCGTTTCGGGGTCAGCAGTCATACGTCAGCGATACGCGCTGGTTCGGGATGGCGCAAGACTGTTGACACCGGGCAGGCTGCGGAAGAAGATTTGTTTCGATGCATATGAATTCGGGAGCAGCGTTGCCGGTATCTCTGCCAACCTACGCGCGTCCGACGACTTTGACCGAGGCT
>Ga0105045_10004876_pt1 | contig 11722 bp, 13 predicted proteins | sample MAT02_FD_78089 | JGI IMG/M metagenome (GOLD analysis project Ga0105045, IMG submission 78089) | Freshwater microbial communities from Lake Fryxell liftoff mats and glacier meltwater in Antarctica - MAT-02 (megahit assembly) | ecosystem: Environmental > Aquatic > Freshwater > Ice > Liftoff... | reverse complement strand
TCCATCTGCTGGTTTGGGGTTTAAGCTCAAAAAACGATTGGGAGTAATTACCATTGACTATGGTTATTTAGCTAAAGAAAGATTGGGAAATGTGAACAGAATTACTTTTGGAATTAATATATTGTAATGAAGAAAATATTGAACTATACAACAATAATACTTTGTGCACTTTTATTCGCTTCTTGCGGTGCATTATTTGGCAGTAAGGAAGATGAACAAGTAACACAAATATTTGAGCAGGGAGCAATTGACCCGAACCTTATACAGCCAGTTGTAGGGTATGTACCAATTTTCCCATTTTTTAGTAATAATATCGAGAAACCTGTTGATGTGTTTGTAGGCTATGATGAGTTTGTATACGTAGTTGTTTTAAACAATGAGACAGATCCGGCTGATAACGAGGTGCTAATTTTGGATCAAAAAGGGACCATTAGCTCAAGAATAAGAATTAACGGTGCTACAGACGTTACACAAGATAGAAGGCTGCACACTTATGTTACTGGTAGGGTTGAAACGCCATTTGGCAATAGAGCTTGCGTGTATCGATTAACCAATACTGCTGTAGGTGTTCCAATATTTGTTGATACACTCATACATCCTTTATGCGATGACTCTAGAGGAACAACAGCGTCACGCGGTGCCAATGATGAAGTAGTGCAATTTACTGGCTTGGCTACATTGTATGATAATACTCTTTATGTGAGCCGAACAGGACCTATTAATGATGTATCGTCATTTATTAGACCTGATAATGGTGTTTTGGTATATGATGCCGAAGGGAAAAATATTGGTTTTGCACAAGGGCTAAATCCTACGTCATCAAGCATAAAATCATCAGTTGGGATCTCATCCATAGCAACTTTAGCTGGGCCACCCCAGCGTGTTCAAGGTATTAGCACTAGTAAAAATTTTACGATAACCCTTGCTAATCAGCAAGCCACACTTGAATACCGGACACTGGTTATTAGTGTATTTGACGACCCAGAGTTAGGAACCCAATATTCAGAATCACCTCAATTACTCAATTTCGATAATTCAAAAGCAGACAGGTTTTTATACGATGCATCAAGGTTTAAAATCCCCGAAGATTGCTATATTTCACCTGATAATTTACAATACACATTTATAGTTGATAGCGGAACAGACTCACTTTATGTATTTACCAATCAAGGATACGAAGGTGTTAACCCACCTGCAAACTCAGGCTTACGCAAACAGGCAATTGTTTCATTTGGAGGAGCCAGTACAGATGGAACAACAAGTGGTCCTTTTAATTTTAACAATCCAAGTGGTGTGTGCTACTTTAGGCGTATGATTTATGTAGCCGACAAAAATAATAATCGCATTTGTCGATATCGGCTTAGCAATGATTTAGAATAACATCATTGGTTAAATTGCTCATCGATTACTTTGAAAAAAGTATCGTAAATAGCAGTTGATGAAGCTACAATGCTTTTGCCAAAAATATAGTCATTTCCTCCTTTAAAATCTGTTACTTTCCCACCTGCTTGTTGCAGTATAAATATACCGCCAGCAACATCCCAAGGGCTAAGTCCATACTCAAAATAGGCGTCAAACCTGCCACATGCAACATAAGCCAAATCAACGGCAGCACTACCAAGCCTGCGCATGCCTTGGGTGTTTTTCATAAAATATTGAAGAGTATTTAAATAAGCATTCATGCCTTCAAAATCGTAATAAGGGAAGCCTGTTGCCAATAATGATTTTGATAATGATGTGTTTTTTTTTACTGAAATCTCAGTTCCATTTAAAAATGCTTTGCTTCCTTGCCATGCATAAAAAAGTTCATTCCTATTTATTTCGAACACAATTCCCATTATCGGAATATTATGCCGCAACAAACCTATGCTTATGCTGTACAAAGGTATCTGATGAATAAAATTGGTGGTACCATCAAGTGGATCAATCACCCACATGTATTCTTTGAGTTCAGTAGCAATTGTTTTTTCCTCTGTAATAAAACCTGCCTCCGAAAAAATAGCGCTTAATCCTTTAACTAGTTGCTGTTCGGCTTGTTTGTCTACATAAGAAACCAATTGATTCAAACTTTTTTCTTCAACGGCATCGTAAGAAAATGATAGTGCTTCCGCTTGTATAAATAATCCTACTTGCTTAGCTAATTCACAGGCTTGTTTACAAATTTCTTGAGTATTCATTTAACAATAATAAACAAAAAAAGCCGATGAAATAAACATCGGCTCGCATAACAAAATTTTTTGTAACCTATTGAATCAGTACTTTTTTGATACTTATAGCATCTCCTGATTTTACCTGTACAAAGTAAATTCCCCTTGTATAAGCTTCTGTGTTAAATGTTATGTTGGTAGCAGTTTCTGTTTTTTGCTCTATTAATTTCCCTGCTAAATCTAACACAGAAACGATTGTTGAACCTGTGGTATTTAATTTTACGTTAAAATAATTTGTTGCAGGCGATGGAAATACATGGAAACTATTGGATTGATTTACTTCGCTTAAATTATTTGCAGGATCGCTGGCAACGGTAAGTGAGCGAACAAAAAGAATATTATCACCACTAGAACTACCATTGTTATTAGAAGCATTTAAATTAGCGTCAAATATTACATCAACTGTTCCCGTTAATGGTGCGGTCCACAGGCCTAACCATACAAATCCTGTTGGGGTAGTGCGACTTGTTCCACCAGCGGTGTGTGTGAGTATTGCTCCATTTTTTTTAATAATAGTTGACCCTAATATAGTTGTAAGATTCCCTATGTTTGCCTTTAATGCGAAGCCCACTTTTAAAATAGTAGTATTATTAAATTCTACCTTTATTTTATAGGTAGTTCCAGCTATATATTTTACAATTGGCATATCAGAATTGTCTACTAAAGAAATACTTGCTTGGGTAGTTGACTCTCCCTCTCCATGGCAATTCTGGCAATTAAAATCAGGAGCGCCACCTGTGTTTGAGTGCAATGTGCCATCATTAAAATACAATGAACTTACCATAGATAAACAGGCGAATCCAATTAAAGAAAGGATAATTTTTTTCATATTTTTTTTGGTTTGATGTTATTATTCAATAAAAAGTAAGACTAGAGTTTATTTATTTTGGTTGCTTTTTTTATCAAAGTCGTAAAAATAAATTATTTATGCTTCATTTCAAATATAAACAATTTATTATCATTTATTTAATACTCCTCATTTTGGTCAATTACATTTTTGTGGTAGCCTCTCCATTTTTCAAGTACGGAAGCAAAATCTGGTGGTAAAGCTGCTTCAAAAAAAAGTTGCTCTTTGGTAACAGGATGCACTAAACCTAACGACCGAGCATGCAATGCTTGACGAGGCATTATTGCAAAGCAATTATCAATAAATTGCTTGTATTTGGTGAATGTTGTTCCTTTTAAAATGCGATTACCCCCGTAAGTGCTATCTGAAAACAAGGAATGTCCAATATGTTTCATGTGCACTCTTATTTGGTGAGTGCGTCCTGTTTCGAGTTTGCATTCAATCACTGTAACATAGTTCAGCCTTTCTAATACTTTGTAATGTGTAACACTCCACTTTCCTTCATTTTCATCATCGTACATGGTAAACACTTTTCTGTCGCGCGTGCTACGACCAATATATCCACTAACTGTCCCTTCTTCTTCCACAAAATCGCCCCAAGCAAGGGCAATGTAGGAGCGATTGATGGTATGGTGAAAAAACTGCTTGGCTAAGTGTGTCATTGCAAATTCATTTTTGGCAACGACCAATAATCCAGAAGTATTCTTATCAATTCTATGAACCAATCCAGGGCGAATATTTCCTTCTTTTGCAAAAGACGTATCCTTTAAATGCCATGCTAATGCGTTAACCAAGGTGCCTGATACATTATTATACCCTGGATGAACAACCATACCTGCAACCTTATTTACAATAAGTAAGTCATCATCTTCATAAACAATATCAAGTGGAATATTTTCGGGTTTTATCGTATCCGACTCTTTAGGGGGATGAGGCAATACAACTGAAACAATATCGAAAGGTTTTACCTTGTAGCTCGGTTTTACAGCCTTGTCATTAACCAAAATACTCCCACAAGCAGCTGCGTATTGGATCTTACTTCTACTTGCATTTTGGAGTTTATGCATTAAGTATTTGTCAATGCGCAGCAATGTTTGTCCTTTATCGGCAGTAAATCTATGATGCTCAAATAAGTCTTGTTCGCTTTGCTCGTCTATTTCTTCTATATCAGGTTCAGTTTCCGTATTCATTTTATGTTATTGTACTTCGGTTATGGAATATAAAACAGGTTTACTTGGACTTGCATCCGTTTCCAGCGATGCTATATGTAAATTTAGTAAATATTGTCCATCAACAATTGATTGTTTAATATACACCATTTCTGTTATGGTTGCTTTCAAGCGAGGTGATTGCGGGTATTGCCAAAATGCATGATGTGCAGACAATAAGCCTCCATCCTCTTCAGGATCAACAGATGGTAAATCAATTAACAAATGATTGATATTCATGTTGGCTAACCATTCACAAAGCGCAGGTTCTAAGAAGGCAGGATTATTTCCTGAATAATTTTTGGTTAATTTATCCGTATTATTGGGTAAAGTTCGAATAACTAATGCTTCAACTCCCTCTAATAATAAAGGTTTTATGGTTTCGAGAAGCAGCATATTATTATCTGTTTTACATGTTATGAGTTGAGCAAGCGCAAAAAATTGAGTTAAGCTTTGGTTAATGGTAATCTTTTGTTTGGAAATATGTCCGATACACTCGGTATGTGTTCCGTTTCCATGAGCGTTTATAAGTAAATTTTCACAATTAACACTTCCCCCAAAATCAACTGAACCTATAAAGCCATTTAACTCAAATGGTTTAAATTGAGGATGTTGAATGCCAAAAGCGTTGGGGTTTTCGGCACCAGAGCGCATCGGAATGGAAATATCTAGAGGTTTATTCAAGTCTACTTTCCATCTTTTTTGATTGAGCTCAATAATTGCCTGCATATTTTCGTTATTCAATATTGTTGCAATATCTATATATTCGAGCAATATGCGTTTGTACGATCAAAAAATATGGTGGAAAAGGATGCTGTTTATAATAGCAGTATTTATTGGCATTTTTTCACTTTGGTATACTCAAAAGTTAGTAGATAAACTAGGCGAGGAAGAAGAGAAAAAAGTATTGCTATGGGCTAATGCAACTAAGCAATTGGTGAAGGCCGAAGGTGACTTTACCTTTTTACTTGATATTATTAAAGATAATGAAACCATTCCTGTCATTCTAGTTGATGATGCTGGAGCCATAATAGCGTATCGAAATTTAGATTCTAACAGAGTTAAAGATCAAGCCTATTTAGACCAACAGTTGCTTATTATGAAAAAGCAACGTGAATCAATACCTATTTTGTACGATGAAAAAAATAATCGGTACAATTATTTGTATTATAAAAACTCTATCATTTTAACACAACTGAAGCAATATCCTTACTACCAATTAAGCGTAATAGCACTTTTTATTATTGTGGCTTACCTCGCATTTAGCTTTTCGCGTAGGGCAGAGCAAAACCAAGTATGGGTTGGTATGAGCAAAGAAACCGCACACCAACTGGGTACTCCTATTTCTTCACTTATGGGTTGGATAAATTTAATACGTGAAGCACCAAAAGAAAAACAAGAAGAACTAATTGTTGAACTTGAGAAAGATGTAAAAAGATTAGAATTGATTACAGATAGATTTTCAAAAATTGGGTCAACACCAAAATTGGATATTGTATCAGTAGAAAAAACCTTACAAGCCTGTATAGACTACTTAAAATTACGCACCTCGAGCAGGGTAATCTTTAAGTTGACAAAAAACGAAGATGATTTAACCGCACAATTGAATGTGCCATTATTTGAATGGGTAATTGAAAATATTTGCAAAAATGCTATTGATGCCATGCATGGGGAAGGGATGATTACGATGGGTATCGAAGCAAAAGGCGACTCGGTAATCATAGATATTTCAGACACAGGAAAAGGCATAATAACAACAAAGCAAAAAACTGTTTTTAAGCCAGGCTATACAACTAAAAAAAGAGGATGGGGGTTGGGACTTTCTTTAGCCAAACGCATCATTGAAGAGTACCATAAAGGAAAAATTTTTGTTAAACATTCGGAAATAAATGTGGGTACCACGTTTCGAATTGTACTTCAAGCATAAATAACACAAAAAATCTCGATTACTTTGGGGTTTATTACTATGAAAAAACAACTACAAACACCATAAGTAATTGTTACTTTCATATTACAATCATTCGATTAATCCAATGTCAATATATTAATTTGTTAGAAATTTGTAGTCCCATTTTCATTGCAAGTGCTTGACATATATAAACTTACGATGTTCTTTTGACCCATAAACTATCGTATAACGACATCTTCAATTAAATTTTGCCCGGCTTCTTTATTTACCAATTCAATAATTTTCGATTTGGAATACTTAAGTTCGCTGCGCAATGGCGGTGATTCAATTTCGAGAAATAGCTTGTTCTTATGGATATAAATTTTTTGGGTGTTTTTTGCTATGAGCGAGCCTACTATTTTTTCCCAGCTATTGATAATTTGAATTTCTTTGAGCTTGCCACTCATCTTATTTCCCTCAAATAATTCACTTATTACATCTTTTAAACTTTGCTCATTGGTAGTACGTGGCTTTTTCATTTACTCAAATTTCGTTTATTGTACCGTTATCTACTAAAAAATATTTTACCATCACTTGTGGTATCCGCTTAAAAACTTCTTGCAATCGTTGCAAATGCGTATCTGTTATAAATAATTGACCAAAATCTTCTTGTGCAATCATAGATAGTAATGCACTCAATCGTTGCTCATCCAGTTTTTCAAAAATATCGTCCAATAGTAGCAATGGTTTGGTACCCGTTTTATTTTTTAGGTAATTGTATTGAGCTAATTTTAAAGCTATAATAAATGATTTTTGTTGCCCTTGTGATCCAAATTTTTTGAGCAAATCATGATTAAGTCTAAATTGTAAATCATCCTTATGAATGCCTTTTGTGGTGCGCTGTACCAACAAATCGTACTGTTGATTTTCACGCAGCAATTCATCCATCGATTGTAGATGCAAGGTTGATTGATAAATCAAATCCACTTCTTCTAGAGCTCCCGAAATAAGTTTGTAAACCGACTTAAATACGGCAGTAAATTGTTCCATAAAATGCTTGCGTTTTATGTAAACAAATGTGCCATAATCAATAAGCTGCTCGTTGTATGTTTGAAGCAACGTATTATCTACCTGTTGCTGTTCGGCAAAAATTTTTAACTGCCTATTTCTTTGCTCCATTACCCGATTGTAAGACATTAATTGATTAAGGTATTCCTTATCAAATTGTGAAATAAAACCATCCATAAATTTTCTTCGCTCTTCACTTCCTTCCAAAATAAGTAAAATATCAATCGGAGCAATCATTACCAAAGGATATAATCCAATATGATCACTCATTTTTTTGTGTTCATTATTGTTTACTTTCACTGTTTTTTTTAGTCCGTGTTGATAGGTAATTCTCACATTTTCCTTTAGCTGGTTTCGATCAACTAAAGCCTCAATGCTAAAAAAATTTGACCCCGTTATTTGATTTATTTGTTGTTGATCGCTATTGGTAAAAAAACTTTTAGTAAAAGAGGCGTAATAAATAGCATCAAGCACATTTGTTTTTCCAGCACCATTGTTACCCACAAAACAATTTACCTGCGGGCAAAGGGAGAAATTGGCACTTTCATAGTTTTTAAAATGCTCGAAACGAATGGTATCAATAAAAAACATATTGGTCGAAGATAGTTTTTTGGGTCAAGCAAAATTCAATATAAACCACATACAATTTACAATTTACTCATTTACAATAGTGTAGTTTATACTTTGCGCTGTGCTAAAATTTATTAGTTTTGCAACACTTTTTATTAAAAATGGCAAAATCAAAGTTTACTAAAGACCAATACTTAAAGTGGTATGAACTAATGCTGCTAATGCGCAGATTTGAGGAAAAGGCTGCTCAACTTTATGGACAGCAAAAAATAAAGGGCTTTTGTCATTTATACATTGGTCAAGAAGCTGTTGTAGTTGGTGCAATGGGCGCATTAAATGCTGACGACCGTCATATCACAGCTTACCGCGACCACGCACACGCATTGGCTTGTGGCATTTCGGCACGCCAAGTAATGGCAGAGTTATATGGTAAAGTAACTGGTTGCTCAAAAGGCAAAGGTGGCTCTATGCATCTATTTTCAAAAGAGCATAACTTTTTTGGTGGGCATGGTATTGTAGGTGCTCAAATTCCTTTAGGTGCAGGCATTGCCTTTGCTGATGCTTACCGTGGAGGGAAACAAGTAACGCTTTGTTATATGGGCGATGGTGCGGTTCGTCAAGGTGCATTGCATGAAACATTTAATATGGCCATGCTTTGGAAATTACCCGTAATTTTTATTTGCGAAAATAATGGTTATGCCATGGGAACATCTGTGGAACGCACGACCAATATGAAAGATATTTATAAAATTGGCTTAGCCTACGATATGCCAAGTGCGGCAGTAGATGGAATGCAATGCGAAACAGTACACGAGGCAATTGCAGAAGCTGTGGATAGAGCCCGCAACGGAAATGGTCCTACCTTTTTGGAAATAAGAACATACCGCTACCGTGGTCACTCCATGAGTGATCCAGCAAAATACCGTACAAAAGAAGAGGTGGAAGGATTTAAGCAAAAAGATCCCATTGAGATTGTAAAAGCTACCTTGCTGAAGAATAATTACGCAAACGAAAAATGGTTTGATGAAATGGAAGCTAAAATTGAAGCCATTGTACTTGATAGCGTTGATTTTGCAGAAACCTCGGCATACCCGCAAGAATCGGCCATTTATGAAGATGTATACTCAGAACCCAATTACCCATTTATTACAGAATAATAACAGACAGAAATACCACACAAAATGAGCAAGAACAACGATTTGGATTTAGAAAAAACATTATCAAACACGTCACATAAAGTTGAAGATTTTTATAGCCAAAATAAAAAGAATATAAACATTGCATTGCTAGCTTTGGTAGCTATAATTGGGGGCTATATTGGATATAACAAACTTTATCTTGCGCCAAAAGAGGCTGAAGCGCAACAAGAAGTTTTTATGGCGCAAAGATTTTTTGAAATCGACTCCTTTTCTATCGCATTAAAAGGCAACGGCACTTTTAAAGGATTTACAGATATTGCGGATGATTACAGCGGAACAAAAGTTGGAAACCTAGCACACTATTATGCTGGCATTTGCCATTTGCGTATAGGTGAGTTTCAGGAAGCAATTGACGAACTGGAAAGTTTCTCAACCTCAAATGAGTTGATAGCTCCACTTGCCAAAGGTGGAATTGGAGATGCGTATGTGGAACTTGCCAACTTTGAAAAAGGAGCAGACTTTTATATGAAAGCCGCTAAAATGAATAGCAATAAATTGACTTCGCCTATTTTTTACAAAAAAGCAGGTTTGGTTTTTGAAGAATTGAAAGATTACAATAAAGCAGTAGATGCCTATACTACAATCAAAAAAGATTTTCCAGAAGCGCAAGAAGCACAAGATATTGATAAGTATATAGCAAGAGCTACTGCATTGCAAGAAGGCAGTTAATTTCAACACCCCATTATTGAAAGCCGAAGCATTGAGTCTTCGGCTTTTTGTTTCAACCTAAAATAGAAATCTGTTATGTCCACACAATTAAAAAATCTTTCGATGACAAACTTGCAACATGATAAGTCGTTTAAAAAATTCAGCATTGGCATTGTGGTAGCTGATTGGAATGCAGGAATTACCCATGCACTTATGAATGGTGCCATTGATTACTTGCTTGAAAAAGAAGTAAAGGAAAAAAACATACACGTAAAATTTGTTTCGGGTACGTTTGAATTGCCTTTGGCGGCAAAGTGGCTTGCTGAGCAAAAAAACATTGATGCAGTAATTACCCTAGGCTGTGTAATACAGGGAGAAACGCGCCATTTTGATTTTATATGTGATGCTTGTGCACATGGTATAATGAATGTAGGATTGGAAACCAATAAACCCATAGTTTTTGGTGTATTAACAACCAATAATATAAAACAAGCCGAAGAAAGAGCAGGTGGAAAACACGGCAACAAGGGCATTGAAGCGGCAGAAACTGCCTTAAAAATGTTGTTAGTAAAATCAACAATTTGTGCCTAATTCAGTTGGTGAAAGACACACAAATCATTATCACCTATAAATTATTATGAATGTTATTTATTATAAACTATGGAATATTAATGGGTGATGCAAAACTAAAAATTAATAGTCTCAAAAAAGTTGCAAAGCCTTCTGTCATAATATCAACAAAGCCGATTGATTGTTTAAATACTTAATTTGGTTCTTGCTAACTCAATTCTTCTTATATAAATACCAGCGTCAAAAACCCTTGCTCTTGATTTAATGGCTTGAATTCTCCTACTTTTTTAATGGCGAACCCAACAGCCTGCAAAATTTTTTAGTGCTTGACTTACCCCATTTAAGAACAAAGCTCTAATATTTGCACATAATAATTAATGACATATTTGTAATTAATCAAATTTTGAAGTGCATTCAATATAAGTATTCGGTACAGATTAAATTATTGTCTTAATTTTAAATTCCTTGTTTACTGAATCATCAAAAAAGCCTAATATTAAATTGACAATTATGAAAAAACCCAATAAACCTTCGCACCTACTCATCATCTTTGCAATATCATTTAGTGTGACAAAAACACAGTGGAACGAATCCACTTAAGGTGTACTATCAACTTCAAATAACGTAAGAATAGAACAGACGGGTGGTCTTGCATGTTCTGCTGCTTGTTCTCAAATACCAATGTTTGAAGTTGAGCTAAATTACAGTGGTGGCATAGTAAATTATCCAATGTTTATCTCAAGCCAAACGGGTAGAATTGGCTTAGGTACAACAACACCAAATGCAAAATTTTATATAGCCAAAAGTGGAGAATTTTTAATGACAAGAGCTGATTTTACAAATATATTATGGGTTAGATCCAATGGTAAACTTTAACTCAAAACTAATGGTGTAAGCAATGGAATAAGAGGTTTATTTATTAATAACAGCACAAACGTTTTTTTAAGGTGACTTCTACATTTTTCAGATTCTCTAATTTAAGCACCGAGGTTTTAAAAATTGATGAAAATGCATATCTAATCGGTGACCTTGTTATCAAAGACAATAATAATAACATAAACTTTAAGGCATACAAAGATGGCCTGGTATGGGCAAGGGAAGTAAAGGTGAATTTAAGTGTTATATCCCCTAATTATGTATTTGATAAATGCTGCAAATTATTACCATTAAAAGACGATGAAAAATATATTGCTGTAAACAAACACTTACCCGCCATTCCTTCTGCCTAAGAAATGCAAAATGAAGGAAGTATTGATATTGTAAAAATGCAAAAATATTTTCAAAACTATGTAAAAATACCGCTAGAATATCTATCTCATAAACCATATTTCGTAAACTGTTTATCTGGTTTCCTGAAAGTAAAAATTCTATGAAGAAGAAATCTAAGACCTTTTAAATTTAACCAACTAACTGCAATAGAATAAGTTTCTTGTTAGCGTAATTACTGGCAGTTTGGTTTAGTTTTGATTCAATATTGTAGATTTGGGCGTAATGGACATTTGTGGTGTTTTTTGATA
>Ga0105045_10004875_pt1 | contig 11725 bp, 9 predicted proteins | sample MAT02_FD_78089 | JGI IMG/M metagenome (GOLD analysis project Ga0105045, IMG submission 78089) | Freshwater microbial communities from Lake Fryxell liftoff mats and glacier meltwater in Antarctica - MAT-02 (megahit assembly) | ecosystem: Environmental > Aquatic > Freshwater > Ice > Liftoff... | reverse complement strand
GGCAGGTTTTAGCCCCCGCTCCAATTTTTTGGGGAGGGGGTTGGGGGTGGGGTGAAAACACGTTTAATGATGAGTTATTGACATAATCCTATGAATTTGTTTTCGGTTCTCCATAATGTCATGGCTCTTTCCTCTAAAATCATCTTATTTATCATTGATTTTAGCACAAGGAATAAAAAAGCGCCCAACGGCGCTTTAATTTTTTGCCCCCACCAAGACTCGAACTTGGGCCTCTGCCTCCGGAGGGCAACGCTCTATCCACTGAGCTATGAGGGCATAATATCCTCATTATACTCATTTTTGCCCACCAATGGAAGCCCTCTATTGCGGATGCAACATTGCCATTGGCAAATCGTATGCACCAAACCGTCCCTGATAGAGTACCCCTGCAAAATCGCCTCCCACACGCCGTCTGGTGGTTTCTTTGATGAGGGCTTGGGCGGTCTCTTCATCCCCCGCACGGCGGGCAATATTGGCACGGATGCGAGCCAGTGATTCATATTGCACACCGAGCAAAGTGGCAATATTGAGGTCATAGGTGGTATCTGCACCTAATACCACATCCACACGGGCGCGTGAGGCATAATAATCGCCATTGGTGGGGGCAATAGCGATAGCAGTGCCAAATGCCTCGCGTGCCTTTAGCAAATTGTTTTCGATGGCGAGCGCATATTCTCCCACCACCCACCAGTCAGAAGCCGTTTGTGGATTTTGTGGAATCAGGCTGGCGAGTTCTTCTGGAAATTGTGCCGAAATGACCCGATAGCGCATATCGAGTGTGACTTCTGGACGGTTTAGATAGCCCCGCACCGATTGTTGACGGATATCGGTTTGTGACCAAAAATCGCTGATGGGCAATCTGCCTTCTACGGTTTGTAAATAGATTGCAAAGGCATAATGCCCAATGATGTTATTATCGGTCAATATGCTATACGTCTCGCCCATGCGCCCGATATTAAAATTGACCTCTGTGAGTGGGTTGATGCTTTGGGCAATCCACAGTGCCTCTAATGCCTTATCATATTGCCCTGCCTGCTCATATAAATAAGCCAGATTCATCCAACCAACATCCCATGTGGGTTCTGTTTGCAACATGAGCTTATAGGCGGGAATGGTGTCGGTTAAATAGGCCACTTGCAACCCATAGAGGGTGAGTTCTGGGTCGAGTGATTGTGCCAGTTGTGCGTTGGGGAGCGCATCATCACCACCACGCGAACTAGCGAGATGGGCGGCATAAGCGCGGTCTGTTTGGATAAAAAAGATACCGTATCCAACCGCCACCACACATGCCACCAGCGCAGGAACTTTTTTGCCTTGTGGTCGGAGTGATAAGACAGTTTCATGCCCGGTGATGCTATAGGCGATTAGCAACACTATTAGCGACACCAATGGGGTGGTCGTGAACACATCCACCAGACTATGCACCCCCACACCGAGTAATGCGGCGATAACCGCCTCTTGGCGGATTTTGCGCGGTGGGGTGGCTTGTTTTTTCCATACCCCCCACCATGTCATGATGAGCGCACCCGCCACCCATATCCCCGCCATGACCCCCAAAATACCCGTCTCTGATGCGGTGTTCAAATAGAGATTGTGGGCAGAAGCCAATCGGTCACGTGCCATTTCTGGTGTGCGGTAATCCCGAAATGCCCGCCCATAATTGCCAATGCCCACTCCAATAAAAAAGTTATCACGCCAAATGTCGGTGGCGCTCCGATACATATCCACACGGATTTCGTCGCCACTGCTACGGGTTTGGCTAATCAGAAATACCGCCACAAACCCAATTGCGCCCATAATCACCAATGGAATTGCCCATTTGCCAATATTGGCGCGTTGTGGATTGCCCAGCAAACGCATGACCAAAAATGCCCCTAATCCCACACCAACAGAGACCAATCCCCCCCGCGAAAATGTGAGGATAAGAATGATTATCAACAATCCTGCCATACCCCACAAGACGCGCCGATAATCGCGCCGACGAGCAGTGAGCGCCCAGCCGATGGTGAGCAAAATGAGGGGCGCGATATACCCCGCCAGCAAGGTGCTGATATTCATTGCCAATGCCAGCCGAATGGGTTCTAGGGGTATGAGTGATACATTTATCCAGCCAATTTGTGTGTTTGGCAAAATTCCCAAGCCCAAATACCAGGAGGCGATTTCGATTCCAGAGAATAAAATGATAATGCCACCCATCAAAAATTGAGTTTCCATCACCAAGCGCCCACGCCCACGTTGAAATAAATCTACCAGCACAAAAAAGATAGTAATATGCAGGAGCATAAACCATAATCCTTCAATGGCATTGCGTGGCTCAATGCCCAATAATGCCGATAGCGACCACGCGATAATCAGCGCCAATAGGGGCAGATTAAGCGGGGTGTGGGGTAGCCCGTCACGGCGGAATTTTCGGAAATACCATACCCCCATGAGCAGGGTCATCAGCAGGTGATGAAAGACTCGTATAGGGAATACCAGCGTGTAATACGCACTCCCACCGAGGAAGATTAAATAGAACGCTAGAAAAACGAAGGTCAATCGTTGGGAACGCATGGGGCAATCATCCAGTTTTAGGTTAAAATTTATCCTGATTATGTGTGTTAATTTTGGTACTATTATCGTATGTCGCAAAATAGTTGTGAAGGATAGGTCTATTGAATTGGCATATTTGGATTATTTTGGTCGTATGTGGGTTATTTTTGGCAGGATGTGGCACGTCTGATGGTGTGGATATGACCGCAACGGTGAGCGCCAACGAGGTGATGCTGGCACAAGAAATTGCCATACTCAGTGGGGCATCTTTTACACGGCGGACAGAGGTGGTTGCGACATTATCTGTCAAAGAGACAGAACTCGCGCAAATTGTGGCGCTCAATCAAGTGATTGGCGCGACATTGGCGGTAGGTTCTACGCCGACCTATGACCTTCAATTGGGAATTGCTCAACCAGACCGCGATGCCGAAAAATATATCGAATTTATGACGGGTCGCAATGTGAATCCCCCGATGCCAGGGGGCATTGTCCCCACACCCGATATGATGTCAAATATTAACGCGATTGAAAATCGGGGTGGGGCTAATAATTTTAACCTCAATATAGGGCAACTCTCACGGCTAGGTGTGGCAACGGCTGTTGACCCCGCTACCGATTGCCCTGTGAATGTGGGGACAAATTTTTCTTCTGGGGTTTCTGCATTATACATCGTCATGCGTGCCAATAGCCTACCCGCAGGTGCGCCATTGGCAGTAACATGGTATTATGGCGAAGAGATTCGCGCCCAAGATACATGGGCGACCCCGCGTGATTTTAATGGGGTGTGTATCTGGTTTATTTTAGAAAATAACCGCACAGAATTTACCGCAGGCGAGTGGTCGGTGCAATTATTTGCCTATAACCAACCCATAGAAGACCGTTTGCGCTTTACATTGACAAATTAAGGCTTTGGCAACACTATCGGAGTTTGCTGTGAAACGCACCCATTGGCTGAGTATTGGACTGTTTATATGCGCCCTGTTTGGCGTTTTTGTGGCGAGTGGTGATTGGGCAACGGCACAAGAAGAATCCCCACCACCCACACCCGCATTTAGTGTGATTGGTGTAGAATCGGCACGAGTGCGGTCTGCCCCCAATGAGACGGCGCTTTCGATTGGGACATTGCTCAGAGATGCCCGTGTCACCGCCTATAACCGCGATGAGACGGGGCAGTGGGTCTTGGTGAATTATGCAGGCGGATTTGGCTGGATACGCCGAGATTTGGCGCTGTGGGCGGAAGATATTGATACGCTACCCATCCTCACAGCCGATAATCTGACTCCAACACCCGCCTTGCTCACACCATCCGTGACACCACGCCTTGTCACCCTCACCCCAGTGGGCAGTTATGTCATGGCACGGGTGAATGTGTTTGTGCGGACAGGTCCCGGAATCGGTTTTGTGCCATTGGGTGTGTTAAACCCTGGTAGTGTGATTGAGCCATTGAATATAGATGAAACGGGTACATGGGTACTCATCCGTTTTTCCTATAATCAACGACCAGACGGCGCAACCGCCACCCAAGGCGTAGATGGATTCGGTTGGGTCACACGCAACGTTATATTATGGACGGTGGATATTAACCAATTGCCCATTTTATACGATGATGCACTAACCCCAACACTCACCTATACCCCTACTTATACGCCGAGTGCCACACCATCAGCGACTAGCACACTGACTGTAACCGCCTCATCCACGGCGACTAGTACCAATACATCAACAGCTACACCATCCGCCACCAATACCGATGTGCCAACGGCAACATATACGGATACGCCGACTGATTTACCTACCGAAACAGCAACTGACCAGCCAACCGAGACACCGACCAATACCGATGTACCAACGGCGACTGCCACCGAAACACCAACTGCTATACCATCCGCCACCAATACCGATGTACCAACGGCGACTGCCACCGAAACACCAACTGCTACACCATCCGCCACCAATACCGATGTGCCAACGGCGACTGCCACCGAAACACCAACTGCTATACCATCCGCCACCAATACTGATGTGCCAACCGAAACGCCATCACCAGAAGTAACGGCATTGGACGTTATTATCGAAACGGCAACCAAGACCGATGTGCCAACTGAAACGGCAACCAACACCGATGTACCAACACCAACCAATACCGATGTGCCAACCGAAACGCCATCACCAGAAGTAACGGCGTTGGATGTGCCATTCGTGGTGAATACCGAAACACCATCCCCAGAACCGACAGAACGCGAAATTTCACCTGCGGTTTTTGGGACAGAGGTGCAAACTCTGATAGCGACCACGATTAACCCAACAGAAACAGCCTCACTAACACCGACCATGACGGCTATTCCCACTACGACTGATGAATCCACACCAGAAGTGACTGCGCTTGTGGATAACCCCACAGAAATGCCACTTGTACCTCAAACACCCGTTATATCAGACCAGACCATTTCAGAATCGTCTCCATTGCCAATAGAGGCACTCTTAGCAGGCGGGGCATTGTTCTCTATCCTGACCTATGTGGTGCTATATTGGCGCGGACAAGTCGCCGTAGACCGTTATGCCAATGGCTTTGTGATACAGAAATGTCCTGTGTGTGGGGTAGGGCATTTGGAAGTGGAAACGCGCGTTGTGCGTCTATTGGGAATTCCACGCCCACGCCGTACTGTGCGCTGTGACCATTGCCGTTCATTGCTACGAGAGACGGGCAATCGGCGTTGGCGTTATGCGGTGGATAAACTGGCAAATCTCGCCATGTATGACCGTTATAACGGGCTAGAAGTGGATGAACGCACACTCCAAAAATTAGCAGATAACCCCATTCGCCCCTCTGGTGAAGATTAGTATGGCGCTGGTGGAATGTATTCCCAACTTTAGTGAGGGACGGCGGATGGATGTCATTGATGCGATTGTGCGTGCCATTCAATCGGCTGGTGTGGATATTTTGGATGTGAGCAGTGACCACGACCACAACCGCACGGTGGTGACATTTTCTGGTACACCATCTGCGGTTGAATATGGCGCGTTTTTGGGCATTGCAGAGGCAAAAAAGCATATCAATTTGGATAATCATGTGGGTGTGCATCCGCGTATTGGGGCGATGGATGTTGTGCCGTTTGTGCCATTGCGCGATCTGACTATGACCGATTGTGTGGCTATGGCGCATCGGCTTGGCAAAAGAGTGGCGGATGAATTGGATTTACCCGTGTACTTTTATGAATATGCGGCAAAATCCCCCGCACGGCGAAATTTGGCAGAGGTGCGCCGTCACCCCTATGAGCAACTCAAGCAGAGTATCAAAACCGACCCTGACCGTATCCCCGATGAGGGAAAACCAATTTTAGGCACGGCGGGCGCGGTGGCGATTGGTGCACGCGACCCGCTCATCGCGTTTAATGCCTATCTGAGTACCGATGATGTGAACATCGCCAAAGCCATTGCGACCACCATTCGCACATCGGGCGGTGGATTGCCCTATCTGAAGGCACTCGGTTTGTTGGTGAATAACACGGCGCAAGTCTCGATGAATATCACCGATTTTCGCCAAACATCACTTTATATCGTCTTAGAGGCGGTAAGACGTGAGGCACACACGCATGGGGTGATGGTGACACATACCGAATTGATAGGACTTATCCCTCAAGCGTCATTGATAACCAGCGCCTTGTCATATTTGGGATTGCCACCACAGACGGCATCACATATTTTAGAAACCCGTCTGGGTGCTATTACAGGAGATTTTCGTGAAATTTCATTTGAATAAAATGGCAGTGTTTTGTATTGTCATGGTGATGATGTCGGCTTGTTCTGGGGATGAAAATCAACAATCCCTATCGGTGACATTGTCCCCCCAAGAGGTGGTGCAATTGGCAGAGGGATTGCCCACTGTCGCGCCTCCAACACGTACCGCTACCCCTACAGCGACTTATACATATACCCCAACCGCGACCTTGACCCCTACCTTAACCTATACGCCTACCCATACCCCTACTGCAACGTTGACCTATACACCATCGCCAACTGCCACCGCGACTTTTACCCCCACGCCAGAATTATTCACAGACCATTACCTATTTGGTCGTCCCATCCCATCGGGTAATGGCGGGAGTGATGAATTAGACCGCACCTATTCTTATGGCGATACCCAATTGGGCAATTTAGAAGTTCATCTTGGCGCGGATTTTGCCAACCCACGCGGGACACCGATTATCGCTATCGGCGCGGGTGAGGTGATTTATGCGGGGAGCGATTTATCGGTGTTGGTGGGTCCCATATACGATTATTATGGCAATGTGATTATCATCGCACATGGCATAGTAGCCCCTGCATGGCAACCAACCTATAGCGTGTATGGGCATTTAGACCGTGTAGAGGTGGTCACAGGGCAATTTGTGACACAAGGGGAACGGATTGGCGTGGTGGGCGCAGAAGGCATCGCGTATGGCGCACACTTGCATCTCGAAATTCGAGTGGGGGATGACCCATATAATTACCTGAGTACGCGCAATCCCGATTTATATATTTTCCCCAAACCCAATACGGGCATGGTTATCGGCAGAGTCACCGACCCCAATGGTAATCTCATGCAACATATTCCTGTACGCTTACGCCGTGCAGGGACAGATAGCACCATCGAATATTATGCCTATACCTATGCGGGTGATAGGGTGAATGGCGGTGAGGCATGGGGTGAGAATTTTACGCGGGGTGAATTACGCACAGGCGAATACGAGATTTTTGTGAGTACGCTCTATGGACGGGTCTTATTTCGGCAGACCATCAATGTGACGGCAGATAACGCGGTATGGGTAGATATTGTGATTCCACGCGGAGAACGGTTTATACCGGGTAGCACTGCTGTGCCGTGAAAAAGCCCATACGGGCAGACGACTGTTTATGAGTCTGCCCGTGTTTGGGGTGATAGATGATTATCAGGGACCATACACCCGATAGGTGAACGAAATCGAAATACCCGGATTGATATTATCAATGCGGATAACGGCGCGTCGTCCTTCTGCGGTGAACACGCCTAATGTCGTGCCAATCCCAAGTGCAGAATTGGCGATGGCGGTGGTATTGACCCCATTTCCAGCCGTGATATAGTCATAATGCGATGTATCCCAATTGACAGCGCCCAAAACCCCAATGCAGAAGGTTGTTGGGGTGCATGTGCCTGTGGTATTGAGTCCACCACCACTATAAGTTATGTCGAATGTTGGTATAGCATTCACTTCCAAATCGAGACTTGCACCTGTAGTCAGCGTTGCACTGTTGATGAGCAGGGTAGGTCTATCGAGTTTGTAGGTGAAATTAAAGGTGTTGTTATTGCTTTCACCTGTGCTTTCATTGACCTCATTATTTAAATCGGCAATGATAATCGCGCTATAGATGCCGGTTGCTCCTGCCAGTGATAGGGCAGGTGTCAGTGGGACAACTTGTTCTAATCCAGCGCCTAATCCAGAGAAATTGTATGAGGCAAATACCGCACCCGGTTCAAATGAACTGGCAACCGCAAACGGACCCGCATTGACCCCGCCAATATTTCGCACGGTGATATTGACGATGGTCGGGGAATTCCAAGTGATAACCGTTGGCGATGCCGATACAATGACAATATCGGGGAATGGCAATGGTGCAGGTGTGAATGTTGCCCCTGGTGTGGGTGTTGGGGGGGCGGCGACAATGGCGACTGTGTTGCGATTGCCGACCACTTCGGCAATATCAGTCGAGAGCCAGCCTAATGCGCCACGATATTCGATGACCACCCAACTAAAATCGTTATTTGCGCCAATCACACGGAATTGCTCACCATTTTGCAATTGCCCAATCACATCATAATTTGTCCCTGGACCACTGCGGACATTTTGGCGTGCGCCCGAGATGGTGATATATACGCCATCGAGGGTTGCTGTAGGTTGTGGGGTGGGCGTAACGGCAGTGACCACCTGTGTTGGTGTTGGGATGAGTGGCAAGCGTTCTGTGCCTGCATATCGCGCCAAAAGTTGGCTACCACCCAAATTACCCAATTGCACGAGGACGGCACTATTAGACATTTCGTTGCCACCGAGTCCAGTTGGATTGAGGATGCCTTGCACGCCTGCAATATCGCGTACAGTGACTAAATTGGTGACAAAATTGCCAGTTTGACCAATTGCCGTGGCAATTAGGGTGATGGCATCATAACTGGCAGCAGAGATGGCAGTAGGTAATTCGCCATAGGCATTGATATAAGTATCTACAAATGCGATGCTTTCGGCATTGGGGTTGCTGAGTGTCCATGTATTTGTCCCCAAAATGCCCTGTAACTGGTCTATATCCACAGTATTCTTAAATTCTGGTGATTCTGCTTGTGGATAGGCATAAATCCCTACCCAACCCGATGCACGTAGTTGATTATAAAATTGTGCCGATAGTGCAGGTGGACCAAACACGCTGAGAAAGACGGGTTGTGTGGTCATAATTTGTGCCACAAGGTCGCCAATAGCTTGATTGGTATCTAAAATGAGGGTGCGTTCTGTGGGGGCATTGGCAACACTGGTGAGTGCCACCGAAAAACCGACTCGTCCGCCTGTGCTACTACGGTCTAGTTGCACCGTTGTCACCTCATTGAGACGCACTTCATTGAGAAATAAATCGGCTAGGGCATTGCCTTGCCAACGCTCTGCAGAACGAATGCGAAATAATAGCCCTGTTTGGTCTGAGGCAATCACGGTATCGCCCACAGCAGGCGTTAAGATGGGTACATTTAGGCTTTGCAACAAGGGGAGGGCGCTCAGGACTTGTTCACTGGTCTCCGGTCCCAAAACGGCAATGACACGGGCGGCGGCGAGGGCTTCGATGGCATCATTGATTGCTCCTTCGGCTTCAATGGGGACTATCACCATTTCTAACTGGAAGAATGTGCCATCAGACCCACGCACGCCCCCTACGGCATTGAGTTGTGTGATGGCGAGTCTCGCTCCATTGGCGAGTTCTCCCCGTTCATTACCCAATACGCCTATCCGAAAAACGGGTGTAGATGTTTGGGCGCTGATAAGTGTCGAAAAAGTGACTAGCAAAAGTGCAATGACGATTCCAAGTAATATGTGATGTCGTCTCATGGGGGTTGTCCTTTCAATTTAACAATCGTATCTATAATATACCCCTATCTGCCGATTTTTGATATACACACCTAAAAATTGTAATGTTGGCATTTGTGCGATAAGACGTTAAAATGATGGATAAATACCCAGTATCACATAATGAGATTGCCAATGCTATCAATCTGTTGGTTGATGGTGATACGCTTATCATTTATGTGGATAAACATTTTTTGGAAGGAATACAGAGCATGTCCGAGATAACCTATCTTACCCAAGAAGGCAAAGAAGAACTTGAACGCGAATTAGAAAAATTGATTAAAGAGCGCCTACCTGCGCTTGCCGCCAAACTTAAAGAAGCGGTAGCAGAAGGCGATTTGAAAGAAAATGCAGATTATCACGATACCCGCGAACAAAAATCGTTTGCAGAGGGACGTGTGCAATATTTAGAGAATATTTTGCGCGATGCGGTGGTTATCTCGAATGATGGTTCATCCGATGAAATACGGATTGGCGCAGAAGTGACCATCCGTGAGGATAGCGCAGATCAAGATGAGGTCTATATGATTGTTGGTGCGGCAGAATCAAACCCGCGTGAGGGGAAAATCTCGCACGAAAGTCCCATCGGGAAGGCACTTTTGGGGCGTAAAAAAGGTGATAAGGTCAAAATTAATGTCCCCAGTGGCGAGACATTAATTTTCAAAATTAAGAAAATAAACTAACCTCGTGAGCGGATAATAAACTGGTGGCGATATATTTTTGCCACCAGCCTATTGTGTACTATGGATTGGGTTGATACAAATCCCGATAATGGACAGGGACATAATCCAAAATGCTGTCATAATCCAATTCCAGAAAGGCTTCTGCCAATTCCAGCGATTGGGGTTTATCGGCATGTACATCCTTCACCCATACACCAAAAGGATAAATATAGGGCTTGCCCGTGCGAAATTCTTCGATAATCATGCGCCCAGTTGCCCCACATATCCTAACGATGTCTGATTGCTCAAACGCCTCAAATAAACGTGAATTATCGTACATCACGCGCCGAAAGGTCGGGGTCCATCCGCTATAATCGCCATCTAATATGGCATAACTTGCCCGACTCGGCACACCATCCAATGGCAACCCAACTGATCCGCCGTTGATGAGATGCCAATTACGTCCATGAATCTCAATATGCCGATTAATGGCTAAATGGGTATGTGCCAATAATACCGCTTCTTCTGTCACACTTTCCAGCATGGTATAAACTTCTTCGGGTGTGGTATGGGGATAAATCCCTTTAAAGTGATTATTGGGTATGCCATGCACCACGCGCACGCTGATTGCATCGGGATAATGAAGGACAAGCGTGTCGGGCAATGTTGCTAAAAAAGTGACCCATTTTTTGCCCAAATTCTGTTTCACCCAGACTGGTGTGGTGAAGTCTTTGCGTTCTATAGGCACTCTAGGGGTTTCATGTTCTAGGACATAAAACTCGTGATTGCCACGCATCAGATGAACCCCTGTTTTTACAAGGCGTTCCAATACTTGGGCAGAAAACGGCGCACAATTAACTGAATCCCCCGCGACAACGATAGCATCCACATGAAATTGTGCCACATCATCTAAAACAGCTTCGAGTGCTGGTAAGTTGCCATGAATATCGGCTAGTAAGGCAATTTTGGTCATAGAGCAATTTCCCTCACAAATAAAAAAACGATGAGACAATTTCCCACCGCTTTTTATACACTGAATTAATTGAATTTCCCTAGCCGTTGATAGGGGTAAAGTCGCCTGTGCCACCAAACGGGTCGTTATCTTCATCTTCTTCATCGAAGGGCAACGGCGGTGGCGCAGATGGACGGGTGACACCTGCATTGGGCATAGGTGGTGGTGGACCTATCTCATAGGTATCTAATGGACGCGCCCCCGTTGGTGTCATGGGTGGTTTGGTGGGCATGGGTGGTGGTGGTCCAATATCATAGGCATCCAACGGGCGTGCGCCTGTTGGTGACATAGCGGGTTTTGGTGGTGGTGGTGGGGCAAATTCTTCTACAGGGACGGGTGCTTTTGTGGGTGTGGGAATATTGCCACCGCCCGTTGCCGATTTTTTCTCCCAGCCTTGCATTTGC
>Ga0105045_10004873_pt1 | contig 11726 bp, 10 predicted proteins | sample MAT02_FD_78089 | JGI IMG/M metagenome (GOLD analysis project Ga0105045, IMG submission 78089) | Freshwater microbial communities from Lake Fryxell liftoff mats and glacier meltwater in Antarctica - MAT-02 (megahit assembly) | ecosystem: Environmental > Aquatic > Freshwater > Ice > Liftoff... | reverse complement strand
CGGCAGCCCGTCGGCCGTCACACCGCCATCGAGCAGCGACGCGATGTTGGGATGCTGCAGACTCGCCAGGATCTGCCGCTCCGCGCGGAAACGGCGGAGCGCGACTGGTCCCTCGGCGTTGCGCCGCAGGAACTTGACGGCCACACGCTGTCGATATTGGTCGTCGGCTCGGATGGCCTCGTGCACCGTGCCCATGCCTCCGGTGCCGATGCACTGGCCGATCTCGTAGCTGCCGAGCCGCGCACCGACCCACCGCTCACCGAGGTCCCGCTCGACGTGCACCCGGGTGCCGAGGAACCCGTCTGTCTTCGCGTGTGCCACCAGCAGCGCGCGCAGCTCCTGCTCGAGTGCCGGATCGTGCGAGGAGCTGCGCGACACGAAGTCGTCCCGCTCCGTCTCCGGCACGCTCAGTGCGGCGTCGAACAGGGACTCGAGCAGCGCGAAACGGGCTGACGACGCGGGTGCAAAATCCATGGCTCAGGCGGCGTCGAGGGTCTTGAGCAGGAAGGCGCGTGCAAACGCCCAGTCACGCTTCACGGTCGCGGGCGAGATGTCGAGCGCGGTGGCCGTCTCGTCGATGTCGAGGCCACCGAAGAACCGGAGTTCCACCACGCGCGCCTGCCGTGGAGCGTGGACGTCGAGCTGCTGCATCGCATCATCCAGCGCGATCAGGTCCAGCGACCGGTCCGGCGCCTCGGCAATCTCCTCGTTCAGCGTCACGCGCACACCGTGATCCCGCTTGATGCGGCGACGCTGTCGCGCGTGGTCCACGAGGATCCGCCGGATCGTCTGGGCAGCGACGGCATAGAACTGCGTCCGATGCTCCCATCGCGCGTGCCGCTGGCCGAGCAGCCGCACCAGCGCCTCGTCCACCAGTTCGGTGGGTTGCAGCGTGTGCCCGTCCGCTTCACGCTGCATCGCGCGCTCTGCGATGCGATGCAGTTCCGCCATCACGGCGCTGGCCAGACGCTCCGCCGCGCCCGGTATGCCAGCCTGCAGAGCAGCGAGCAGTTGTGTCACCTCGGCGTCGTCGGCCATGCGCGCTGGGGTGTGTCGGAGGAAGGGCAGTCCAGTCTTCGGCGCGGGAGCGCCTCCGGGGAAGCTAGCATCCCGCCACAACGTCCCGGAACCACGGCCCGGCATCCACCACTCGCCGCCGAACCCGATTAGGCTGTCGTCACGAGTAAACGCATCACGCCACCCACCCCTGCCCGATGGACATCCGCTGCGGCGATTGCGCCACACTCCTCCCCGACGATGCCACGCAGTGTCCCGCCTGCGGACGCATCCTCGGCACCAAGCCGCGCGGGTCCCGGCCCAAGCTGTTCCTCTGGGCTGCCATCGCCGCCGGGGTCGAAGTCGCACTGACGCTCGTGATCATGCGGAGCTGCGGCTGACGGTGGAGACCCGCACGGTGCGCAGCATCACGGCGCCGGATCGAGCCGACCCAGCGTGCGGAGACGCGGCGAGAGGATCGCCATCGCGGTCACCACCACCAGCGTCGCGACGCCGCCGAGGAGCACGCTGTTCACCGCCCCGAAAAGCCGCGCCGTCAGCCCGCTCTCGAACGCCCCGATCTCGTTCGCGCTCCCGATGAAGATGGAGTTCACCGCCATCACGCGGCCCATCACATGCGGCGGCGTGCGCGACTGCAGCAGCGTCGAGCGGATCACCACACTCACGCTGTCCACCGCGCCGCCCAGCGCCAGCAACGCACAGCTCACCCAGACGTCGCGGGAGAGGGCGAAGCCGATGATGCTCAAGCCCCATGCGCCCACTGCCAGCAGCAACGTGCGCCCCGCCCGCTCGAGTGGCGGCTGGTGAGCCAGCACCAGCGCCATCACCACCGCCCCAGCCGCCGGGGCCGCGCGCAGGTAGCCCAGCCATTCCGGCGAAACGTGCAGCACCGTCGCGGTGAACACCGGCAGCAGCGCCGTCGCGCCGCCGAACAGCACCGCGAACAGGTCCAGCGACAACGCGGCGAGCACCAGCCGGTCGCTCAGCACGAAGCGCACGCCCTCGAGGATATCCGAGCGGGCACTCGGCGCCGGCAGCACCCGCGCCGTGGTCGCCGGGACACGGACCGACGCCATCGCCCACCATCCGATCAGCAACAACACCAGCGTGATCGTGTACGTGACCAGCGCGCCCGCGAACGCGAAGGTCAACCCACCGATCGCAGGCCCGAGCACCGATGCGAACTGCCAGATCGAGCTGCGCCACGTCGCCGCGTTCGCGTACAGCCTCGCCGGCACGATCATCGTGCCCAGCGCCTGCCGCGCCGGTTGAAGGATCGCGCGCGACACGCCCGACACCGCCAGCACCACATAGATCGCGACCGGGGAGCTCCACGTCGTGGTGCCGACTTTCGGCGCACCGCCCTCGCCCCGCGTGTGCAGCGCAACCGTCATCGCGAGGAACAGCCCGGCACAGAGCACCAGCACACCGATGCCGATCAATGCGAGGCGCCGGCGATCGTGGCGATCGGCCCAGTGTCCCGACGGCAACGACAGCGCGAGAAACGGGAGCACTTCGGCCAGGCCCGCGAGGCCGAGTGCGAGGGGATCGTTGGTCGCAGCGTAGAGTTGCCACGCCACCGCGATGCCCTGCATCTGTACGCCCACCGTCATCGCGAGCAGGCTCACGACGAACCAGCGGAAGGCCGGGATGCGGAGCGCGCCGTATGCGTCGTGCGCACCGTCCGGCGCACGACCCGACGACGGACCGCGGGAGGTCAAGACACGGTGGAGGCGCGCAGCGTTTCGAGTCGTTCCTCGACCAGCTCCACCAGCCCGCGCATACCGTCGGCAGTGAAGATCAGCCGGGCGCCCGCCGCGCCATAGAGCTCCGGCAGTGGCCGCGTCCCACCGAGTTGCAGCGCCGCCTTGTAACCCGCCAACGCTGCCGCCGGATCGCTCAGGCTCCGCTTCCACACCTGCAACGCGCCAAGCTGCGCAATGCCGTACTCGATGTAGTAGAACGGCAACTCGAAGATGTGCAGCTGGCGGTACCATCGCGCCGTCCGCTCACGATCCAGTCCGGACCAGTCCACGCCCACCTCGAACCGGCTCCGGATCGCCAGCCACGCCGCATCACGGGCATCACGGTCGTCTCCGTCACCACTGGTATAGATCCAGCGCTGGAACGCATCCACACTCGCGATGTGCGGCAGCGCGAGCAGCACGTCCTCGAGATGCGCCGCCTGCGCACGACGCGCCTGGTCCGGGGTGTAGTAGCCCACCGGCCGCGCGAAGTACGGCGCCGCCAGCAGCTCCATCGACATGCTCGCGAGCTCCGCCGCCTCCGATCCGGTGCCGCGCTGCCAGATCAGCTCCTTGTCGGCGGCGAGGTAGGCATGGAAGCAGTGGCCCGCCTCGTGCACCAGCGTCGTCACGTCGTCGGAGACGCCCACGGCGTTCATGAACACGAACGGCTGCTTGCGATGATGCAGCGTGGTGCAGTAGCCACCCGGCGCCTTGTTCTGCCGGCTTTCGAGGTCGAGGAGGCCATCGCGCGCCATGTCCGCGAAGCGCGACCCGAGTTCCGCATCGAGCGTCGTGAAGATCCGGCCGCTCGTGTCCACGAAGTCGGCCGTGTCGCGGAACGGACGCAGCGGCGCCAACCCATCGGGATCGACGGCCAGATCCCACGGCCGCAGCGTCGTCAGCCCGAGTCGCTCGCGTCGGTGCGCATGCACGCGCGCCGCCGCCGGTGTCACCACCTCGGCCACCGCGTCGTGGAACCGCGCCACGTCATCGGCGCCGTAGTCGTGCCGGTGCTTCGCGGCAAAGGCGTAGGCCTGATAGTCGCTGAACCCCGATTCCTTCGCGACCGCCTGCCGGAGGACGAACATCCGGTCGAACAGATCGGCGATCGCCTCGCGATGTGCGAGATAGGCATTCGCCCCGGCCCGGAACGCCAGCTCGCGCGCGCCGCGATCCTCTGCCTCGAGCAGCGGCTGCAGCTGCGGGATCGTCAGCGTCGCGCCGTCGATCTCGACGCTCAGGCCGCCCGACAGCTTCTGGTAGGCGGCACTCAGCTCCTCGATCTCGGCAAAACGCGCCACGTTGGCCTCGCGGAAGATCGCGACCGTCGTGCGGAACTCGCGCAGAAGCACCGCGAGGTCGGCGTCATCGATGCCGGTCGCAATCAGCAGTCGCGCCAGACCCGTCTGGCGCTCCTCCACGTTGGGCTGGATCTCCGTCACGAACCGGAGGTACCGCGCCTCGGCAGCAGCATCAGCGGTGTTGCCCGTGTACGCGATCAGCGCCTGCGACGAGGCCTCGTTGACGAGCTCCTCGAGCTGCGACCAGTTCCGGAGCCAGGGGCGCGCCGTCGCCGGTGTCGGCGGGTCGGCCGCGAGCGCGTCGTAATGGGCAGCGATTTCTGGCCACGTCGCGTCGGCGAAATCAGCGGGCGATGTCGGAAGGGAGGACAGCATCACGCGGCGTCGACGGTGGTTCGTGTGGCGTAGCCGTCACCCCTGCAGGGCGCCGGTGACGGCGCCGGCGTCGTCGCCGTGCCTTGCTGCTCCCATTCTACCGCCGAGCCACTCAGGCGCGTAGGCCCTCGCCGAGCACGAGCCACGCCGGCGTCTTCGCCGCCGCGGCATCCAGCCGACGACGCAACTCGACCGGCAACGACGCCGCGCCGCGCGCATCGGCCTCGAGGACGAGGCGAAGCGTGCTCGACTGCATCGCGAACGCTTCGAGCAGCGCGGCGGCCGCGCCAGGCACATCCAGCGCCTGACGCATCAATCCGTCGAGAGACTGAGGCGCGGCACCAACCGCAGCCGACTCGACCGCACGAAGGACACCCGCGCCTTCAATCGCATCTGAGGCCCCATCGTTCCCACGTGCTTGCAGCATCGCCACGACACGCTCTCCAATGACAAAGGCGGTGCTCGCAAGTTGCCTGGAAGCACGACGCCGGGTTATATGTCAGCCTGCACGGTTCATCAACCGACAATTCGGAACTACCCTGCGACCCGCCACTCTGCTGGACGGCCCGCTGCAGCTCGGTTCTCCGCCTGGAGGGCTCGTCGTCGTGTCGTTCGCTTCACACGCGATCTTCCCCGCCCCGCCCGCGAGCGGAGCGGACCTCGTCGACCGTCACTGGGCGGTCGACGCGATGCCGGCGCTCAGCCGTGCGGCCGCACTCGCTGCGGCCGCGGACGGGGCGCCGCCGCTCGCCGACCCCCTCGCGCGCGAGCAGGCGCACACGCTCGCGACCGCCTACGAATTCGCGGCCCTGCTGGGACGGGATGCCCTCCGCTCCGGCTCTGCCAGTTCGGCGTCGACGCTCGAACGCGAGGCGCTCCGCGTCGGCGCCGAACGTGCCAATCTGCTGCATCGCGCCCTGGGTCTTCCCGACACGCTCGACGCCGAGGGCCTGTTGCGTCACGCGCTCCGCGTCTGCGCGCTTGCGGCGGTGGCCGGTCCAGTCGCCGTCGCTGACACGCGCCACTGGCTGCTGCAGCCGGACCTGGCGGAACGCCTCACACAGGCCGCGAAGGCAGCGCCGCAGGAGCACGCCGACGCGCCAGCCGGGCGCGTTGCCGCGCCGCTCTGGATCATCTGGCGGCGCCTGCTCCTGCAGTCGGATCCGGACACGCTCGAGGAGCTCGTGACTGACCTCGGCACGCTTCGAGAGCAACGGCGCGGTGTGGCCGATCTCACGCCGAGCACCAACGACGTCGAGCTGCGTGCCCGATTCCAGCGTTTCGTGCGCGAACGACTGGCCGACGCGGCCGGATTGCTTGCGATCGGCCTCCGTGGTCGTGGAGACGCCACGGCGCTCGCCGCCGACCTCACCGCGCAATGCACCGCGGCGCGTTCGGCCTCCACGGGCGATCCCAACCTTGACCTGCTCGCCGCCTGGCTCGAGCTGGCAGCCCTCACGACCCTTGCCCCGCACCTCGCTGCCGCGCGGTGATCGCATGCCTCCGCCGCCCTGCAGCAGGATGAGCCGGTCGTGCACTCGAATGTCTGGCGACGCCATCAGGATCGTTCCTCACCGCTGTTCAGGTGTCGTTCGGCGCGCCGTCCGCGTCGATCGCGTGGGAACAAGCGTACACCGGTGAACGACTACTCACAATCCCGAAGAAAAGCCCCTAAGTTGTTGTGGATACTGTGGATACGTTATCCACACGGATGTCGACAAGTTCGCTAAGTCATGTGCTGACATGCAGCTGCGCCGTGCGCCTTCTGTGGAAATCCCCGCGTGTGCGGGAGGATGCCTCCGGCCGCGAATCGACGGCATCTGCCGGCACGGTCCGCAGCGGCCCCGCTGTGATACCCGCCTTCTCTTCCCGCGCCGGACACCGTGACGACGCCTGACACCGGAACGAGCGAGACGCCGGTCCCCGCACATCTCGTCACCCGCTTCGCGCGCGGTCGGCTGCTGCTCTGGATGCTGCTCAGCGGCCTCGCATTGTTGCTCGATCGGTCGCTGCTCGACGTCTTGCCCCGCTGGGTGTTCGGCGTCTGGGCCGCGTGGGTGGCCCTCAGTGCGCTGCTGGTGATCGCGCTCGAATACGCCCTGCCTCCCGTCCGCCGCCAGTGGCTTGATGCGCTGCAGGCGACCGTCGACCTGCCGGTGATCGTGCTCGTCACCTGGCACGCCGGCCTCGCACCGTATCTGCTCGCTGCCTGCCTTGCGCTGCCGATGGCATCGGCCACGGGGTGGCTTCCCAGGAATCAGGCGCTTGGCGTCGCGGTCGCCACGCAGGTCGCGATGCTGTCGGTGCTCGCCATCGCCGCCGCCGCCCCAGGATCGATACCGATGCGCGGCAGCGCCACACCGACCGCGTCTCCCGAATTTCTCGTGATGGCACTGGTCGTCCAGGCACTGTCCCTCGCGACGATCGCCTATTTGCAATTCACCGCCGTCCGCGTCGCGCGTGACCGGCGAGACCGGTGGCATCGGCTCTTCGACGCTGCGCCAGACTCCATCTATGTCCTCGACCGCGAGGCGAACGTGGTGCGCATGAACGCCGCCGCGCGGCGCTTCACCGGCTACCAGGGCCGTGGTCGTGACGCGGGTGGTCTCGATCGGTTCGCCGCCACGGACGACCGGCAGCGCGGGAGCCGAAATCTCGAGCTGACGCTCACCGGCGAGCACACCTCGTTCGAGGCACACGGCCTGCGCGCGGACGGCACTGCCGCAAACGTGCGCGTCTCCAATGCCCCCCTGATCGAGAACGGCGCCATCACCGGCGTGCTGAGCATCGTCCACGACATCAGCGACATCCGCACCGCCGAGCAGGAACGGCGGCAGATGGAGCAGGTGCTCGACCAGCACCGGCGCCTGCTCCAGCGCATCGTGGCGACCGTGCCCACGTACCTGTACGTGCTCGACTTCCGCACGCGACACGTGACCTTTGCCAACGACGCGCTCCTCCACCTGCTGGGACGCACCCTCGATGAACTGGCGCATCTCTCGGGTGACGAGTTCCTCGCGTTCTACCACCCCGACGACATCGGCATGATGCGCCGCGCCGCGAAGGCGATGCGGATGGGCACCGAATCGCGCACGGAGATCACCTATCGTCTGCTCGGCGCGGATGGCGAGTGGCATTGGCTCTCCGACCGAGTCACGCTGTTCGAGACCGAGGCCGACGGCACCGTCACTCGGCTGCTCGGATCGGCAACCGACATCACTGAACAGAAGCGCGTCAACGATCAGCTTCGCTTCAGCGACGAGCTCTATCGCACGCTGATCGAGAACTACCCTGGCGGTGCGGTGCTGCTCTTTGACGGCGAGGCGCGGCTACAGCTCGCGGCGGGTCGCGGTGCGCAGGAGTCGGGCCTGGCACGGCAGGCGCTCATCGGCGAGCCGATCGGCCACCACCTCGAGCCGCACACGGCGGCCCTGATGCAGCGGCGCTGCCGGGCCGCACTGGACGGTGTGGAGCAGCAGTTCGAGCTCCGCCTCGGCGAGAAGACCTACGACGTCCGCACCGTGCCCGTACGCGACGGCGACGGCACCATTCGCTTCGGCATGGCGCTCACCCTGGATGTCACCGAGCGGCGACGTCTCGAGGCCGATGTGCGACAGTCGCAGAAGATGGAGGCCGTGGGCACGCTCGCCGGTGGCATCGCGCACGACTTCAACAACATCCTCGCCAGCGTCATCGGCTACGCCGAGCTGGCGATGCTCGACGCCGAGTCGGACGAGCTGCAGGGCGACCTGCGCCAGGTCCTGACGGCGGCGGCGCGGGGGCGTCAGATGGTCCAGCGCATCCTCGCCTTCAGCCGGCGCGGCGGCGACGAGCTGCACACCGTCGAGCTCGAACCGATCGTCAGCGAGACGCTGCGTCTGCTGCTCCCCACGCTGCCCGCTCGCGTGTCCATCGACTTTCATGACGAGGAGAAGGTGCCGGCGGTGCTGGGCGACGCCGGCCAGCTCCATCAGGTGGTGCTCAACCTCTGTGCGAACGCCATCTATGCCATGCGCGAGACCGGCGGCATGCTGACGGTGCGCCTGCGCCGCAGCGAGCTGCTGGGGCAGCATTTCCTGCGACTCGACGTGAGCGATACCGGGACCGGAATGTCTCCTGAAGTACGGGAGCGCGCCCTCGACCCGTTCTTCACGACCAAGCCCCCTGACGAGGGCACCGGCATGGGCCTGGCCATGGTGCACGGCATCGTCACCGGCATGGGCGGCATCTTCCGTCTCGAGTCGACCCCTGGCCACGGCACCACGGCCATCATCGAACTCCCCGCCGACCCCGGACGCCCCACGCCCAGCACCGCCCTTGGCGTGGTCAGCACGGTGCCGCGCGGACAGGAGCGCGTCATGGTGGTGGACGACGAGCCTGCAGTGGCCGCGTTTCTCGCCAACGCGCTCGCACGGTTCGGCTATCGCACGAGCACCTTCACCAGCGCCGAGGCTGCGCTGCAGCACCTCGTCGATCCGAACGAACTCTACGACCTGATTCTCACCGACATGACGATGCCGCACCTCTCCGGTGAGGATCTGCTCCGGGAGGCGAAACGGCTCCGACCGGCGCTGCCGGTGGTGATCTGCACCGGTTTCAGCGCCAGCATGACGCCGGAACGCGCCTACGAACTCGGCGCTGCCGGCTATCTCACCAAGCCGCTCGCCGTGAACGAGTTGGCCTCGCAGGTGCGGCGCATCCTCGACATCGAACGCGCCGCCACCCGCGAGGTCTGACCCTCGCTCACCCGTACTTGCCGGCGCGTGCCACCACCACGTCCACGACGTAGGCGATGAGCGACCAGTGCGTGAAGTAGTGTGCCGCGACATGCGCCATGATGCGATCCGCCACCTCGGGGCGCACGATGGCCTCGATGCGGATGTTCACGCCCGGCACATCGGTGGCATGCGCCTGGCGCGAACCCTCACCGCGCCCGTCGACGATGCTGCAGCCGGTGGCCCCCAGATCGTGCAACTCCTTGACGAGGCGCGACTCGAGCACCGGTTCGGCAACGATCACGACCATCTTGAGCGACGTGTTGTTCATGATCCCCCGTGCGCCATCTGCGCAAGCTTGAAGTAGATCGGGATGCCGACCAGCACGTTGAACGGGAAGGTGATGGCGAGTGCGAGTGTCAGGTAATAGGTCGGATTGGCATCGGGTAGCGTCATGCGCACCGCAGGTGGCGCCGCGATGTAACTCGCGCTCGCCGCCATCGCACCAAGCATCGTCGCGCCGCCGACCGACAGTCCGGCGAGGCTCCCGAGCCAGGCGCCGAGCGCGCCGTGGATCAGCGGCATGATCATGCCGAACGCCAGCAGGAACGGGCCCACCTTCTTCAGGTCGCCCAGTCGGGAGCCGGCCAGAACGCCCATCTCCAGCATGAAGATGCACAGGGCACCGCGGAAGATCGCGCCCTTCGTATCGTAGAACGGTTCGATCACCTTCCAGTTCTTGTCTCCGATCAGGAAGCCCACGATCAACCCACCCACCAGCAACACCATCGTGCGGCCGGTGAGCACTTCGTGCAGCAGTTCGGAGGTGGGTCGTGACTTTGCGCCGCTGCGGATGGCACCGATGGCAAGCGCGATATGAATTCCGGGGCTCTCGAGCAGCGTGAGCAGCGTCGGCATGAACCCCTCCGGCTCGGCCCCCATGCCCTTCACGAACGTGGAGGCGGCGATGAAGGTCACGGCCGACACCGATCCGTAATGCGCCGCGATCCCGGCGCTGTCGGCCTCACCGAATTTTCCGAGGTAGCGCAAGGTCAGATACGCGCTGATCGGCGTGATGCAGCCGAGGAGCAAGGTGGCGCCGGCCGGTCGCGCGATCTCGGTGAACGTCGCATGGGCCAGCTCGGCGCCGCCATGCAGGCCAAGACTCCAGAGCAGGTAGATCGAGAGACCCTGGTAGATCTCCTTCGGCAGCGCAAACTCGCTGCGAATCACGCGCGCAACGACACCGAGCACGAAGGCGAGCGCGATCGGTGACAGCAGGTTTACGCGAAGAATTTCGTTCATGTCGTTGGTGTCCGCGAAGCAATGAAGAGGGGAGTCGCTGCAGGATCACCGCTGCGGTCAGGCGCCGAGCTCCACCGGCGTCACCAGCCCGGTGTCGAGATCGTACACGCCGCCCACGACCAGCAGCTTTCCTTCTTTCACCAGCTTGCTGATCACCGTCGAGCCATCGCGCAGCGCCATGGCCTGATTCCGGACGTTCTCGATGATGGCTTTGTTGAGGTTACCGTTGGCTGCGCGAGTGGCGGGGCGAATATGGTAGTACAGCGCGCTGATCTGCCCGGGGACTTCGGCGCCAGCCATCGTCGCCGACACCGCGCCACACGACGTGTGCCCCAGGACGTAGAGCACCTTGGCACCAAGTACCGCCGTTCCAAACTCGAGTGACGCGATCTGTTCGGCGACTGCGATGTTCCCGGCGATCCGCGACACGAAGAGGTCGCCGAAGCCCTGATCAAACACGATTTCAATCGGCACGCGTGAATCGGCACAGCCGAGAAAGGCGGCAAACGGTGCCTGCCTCGGTGCGATCTCGCGCAAGCGGACAAAATCGCGGTGCGGAGCAATCGTCTTTCCCTCGACGAAACGGCGGTTGCCTTCGATCAGAGCGGCGAACGCCTCAGCCGGTGTGGTGGGCGCAGGCGCGAAGATCGCGGCCTGATCGGCCTCACTGAGGTCTGCGCCATACAGCATCTGCGGCAGCGCTGCCAGTGCTGCGACGCCGGCCACGGTCGCGGTGCCGTTGGTCAGAAAGCGGCGACGCGTGATGTCGGTGGCGGGCAAAGCGGTCGGATCAGTGCGCATGGTGGCTCCGGCAGAGTGAGAAGGGCGACGGACGTATCCCAAGATCCTACCGACCGATGCTATTGGCAAATGCATCGGAATTACCGATGTTTCATCCATGACTCGACCGATACTGACACACGACCTCAACGTCCTCAACTACCAGCACCTCCGCTACTTCTGGACGGTCGCCCACGAAGGGAGCATCGCTGCCGCCGTGACACTCCTCGGCGTCTCACAACCCACCATTTCCGAACAGCTGCAGGCGCTCGAAGCCGCGCTGGGTGCGCCGCTCTTCGTGCGACGCGGCCGCAATCGGGCGCTGACCGAGCAGGGGCACCTCGTGCTCCGGTATGCCGACGAGATTTTCACCCTCGGGCGCGAACTGCTGACCGCCACGCGAACGCAGGCCGAAGGACGACCACTGCGATTCAGCATCGGCGTCGCCGATTCACTCCCGAAGCTCACGGCGTGGCGCCTCATCG
>Ga0105045_10004870_pt1 | contig 11730 bp, 6 predicted proteins | sample MAT02_FD_78089 | JGI IMG/M metagenome (GOLD analysis project Ga0105045, IMG submission 78089) | Freshwater microbial communities from Lake Fryxell liftoff mats and glacier meltwater in Antarctica - MAT-02 (megahit assembly) | ecosystem: Environmental > Aquatic > Freshwater > Ice > Liftoff... | reverse complement strand
GTTGGCATTGGGCATTAAGGGAGCTGTTGACGGACGAATGGTTCCTACTGTTGGTGCTTGCGACTGCATCCCATAGGGATAACCAGCGGCGGCGTAACCTGAAGCGGGGTAACCTGAAACGACGGAATTGGTCGGTGAGTAGTAGGGCTGGTTTGAATACATAGGGGGAGCATATGCTGAACCGACAGATTGTCCCGGCGCTGCGTAGTTCGTGTAGGATGCAGTAAGACTTTGGTTTAGAAGTGGTCCGTTCCCATTCATCCAGCTTGGCATTTGCCAAAAAGATCGAGCGGTCATTGCGGTTTGGGGCGTGTACCCCAGGTACTGCGGACTGGGTGATTGAACCGGGTACACAGGACTGCTAACCGGTTGCTGATATCCAACGGTTGAATAATTCGGTTGATAGCCGACTGGCGCCGGATAGTTAACGACGGCGTTGGCTGCAGGAGTATAGGAGTTGTAGTAATTCGAAGGTGCTATCGTGCTTGGCACGCTTGCGACCACCGAGTATGGAGAATATGGATACGCGTTACTGCCCATGGCGAGAGCCCCCGAACCCTGTATGGGGCGAGTCACGTAGTTGGTTCCAAATGTATTGCGGTTTGCTGCCGCCAATTGGGCGGACTGCTGCTCGGCTGATAAAGTCGTTTGACTGTTAGTGTTGGCTTGTGCCGGGGATGCTGGGTTAGTGAGTGGTAGTGCAGGGGCATTCCGTTCCCGTTGAGTGTATTTGGCTCGTTGTTCGGTTACTTGTACCAGTTTGGGAATAACAACTTTGAACTCTTGGTCCATAAATTTTTGATAGGTGATTGGCTTTTCAACGACACGATTGACCGTTTGATATTGGGTTACCGGAACGAATTCAAAGGCAATTCTAGGCGGCAGCAGTGGGTTCCAAGCGTTAAGATTCCGAGCTTGAGACTGGTAGGTTACCGAGGGGATATACTCCAGCTCCGTCGTTTTTTGCGTCTCGTGGACCCACTGGGGTACATACCTGCGTTCCGTCACTTCTTGTTGCTCCCACCTTAAAACTGGGACCGATTCTTGTTCTAAGTAAATATCGATTTCTCGACCTGTATACGGGTCGCGATTGGTTTGGACATAGACACCGGTGGATGCGGTAACGATCGGTAAAGCTGCCGAGGTTGCCATAGGATTTTGAATGGGTTGGTTCTGAGCGAACAGCGGCTCACTGGCCGCGAATAGGAATCCCGTAACGACGGACAACAGCCCGGTGGTGTGGTTACCTAAACTTCTCAAACTACTTATTTGAGATAAAGTATTGCAATGATGACATGCAAAGAAAAGTAAGTTATGTTTCGTTAAAATTTTTGCTTTTTTCGCAACTACCGCAAATGAATGAATGCTCATGGAACCATTACCTTGTCCGCTATGGCTTGTGGATTATCTACGTTGCCCAATTTCCCAATCTGCTTTGATAATTCCGAGCTCTCGTTGGTTTACGAGTCTTTCCGAATCACATCGGGTGACCCCGCTCAAGACTCGTATCGGTCGTAGTATTTCTGAAGTACCAACGCAAGGTCTCCTTAGCCAGGATCGATCCTGGCTTTATGTTTCCAAAAATCAAATTCCGACTTTGATCCCCGACGAAGCGATCGTGGTCCCTGAGTCTCTGCGACACGAGATTTTGTGACGATTCTGACGATTAGAGTGGATGCCAGATCTCTGTGACGCCGATTTCTCTTTTGTATGTCGATGCACTTTTAGGTCGACCGTTCCATTTGTTCGGGGAGAGAATTTTGTCTAAGCACATCAATCGATCGATTGTCGATCACAACACGGTTGGGTCAAGCTTGAAGATCAATAGACGGCTTGCACTGAGTTCGATCGCTTGCGTTTTAGTCCCTTATGGCTCGTCGCTTTCTTTGGGGGCAGATTCGGACGCGGCCGTCCTAAGTGGGATGGCGACAGATGCTTCCAACGATCGCTTTGTGCGGGTAAAGTCCGTCCTAGAGTTGAAAGGAACTATTCAGTTCAAGCCCTCCAAGGAATCGTTGGAAACCGCTTCAACTGCAACTTCGATCGAATCGAAAACGACCCTTGAGTTTGAAGAAGCGATTCGACTTCAACGCGACTCGTTAAATCGCTTTGCGGTTCAACTCTACTCTCAAGCGGAAAGTGTCAATGATGTTCAGAAGTATTTGACCACTATAAAGCTTCGTGAGGAATGTCGAACGGTTGTAAAGCTAATTGATTCGCAATCGAGATCGCCAAATTGTTTAGATAATCCATTAACCGCGTCAGAAAGAGATTTGGTACAAGGTCCTGTCTCGACCATTTTCCTCGATGTGCTTTTGCCTAATGCTTCGAGCCAGATTGGCGATCAATGGCGAATCAAAGGTGAACCTTTAGCGCGGCTTTTGAATTTAGCAAAAGTTGCGTCTGGAGCGATTAAGGTAACGCTGGTAGCAACTGACAAAAAATCAGGACAACTTGAGTTTTCGGGTGACGTGGACGGCGAAGTTCATGATGTTAAAACGACCATCCATATCGAAGGTAAAGCGACATTCGACAGATCGCAAGGATTAATTTCTTGGGTCGCAGTTACCTTGCAAGAGAAGCGTCAAGTCGGCGACATGGAGCCAGGCTTTGACATCACGGCCCGCGTCCGAATTTTGAGAGAAAGTATTGATGGACTTTCGCAGGAAATTAACCTTACCCAGTTGGAGAAACAGGCACAAGAGGATCGGGCTAGCGAGTTAACGCGAGTCCATTCAAAACTTGGTGCTTATCAGTTCGTTGCCGATCGAGGCTGGACTCTTTACACCGATTCGGGAGTTGATGCGAGCCTTCGTTGGATACAGAAAAATTATACATTTGCTCAGTGTACGATCACCAATTTGACAGACACAGCGTCTGGTGAGCAACTTTCGATCGCAGGCTACCAAGACGACATTCAGCGATCGATGGGCAAGCAGTTGGGTCAGATGCTTGAAGCGAACGAGCGAAACACCAACATGGGGCTTCGCATGATGAGGGTTACGTCGATCGGTACGCTCAATCAAGTTCCTATGCAATGGATCCATATCTTGGTGAGCAACGATTCCGGACGACACTTATCGATGGTGTTTTCCATGACCGCTGCTTCTGCGGATCGATTCGGCTCCCAAGATCTTCAGATTGCCGATACCATCGAGTTTACTTTGCGAGAGTTGCCTAAAAGCATCAGAGAACCGTCGAAGGAAGCGGGAGAAATTACTCCTGAGACGGCTTCGCTCGTTAATTCACCGACAGCGAAAAAATAGAATTCAAGATAGAAGCCTTTGTCGCTCGGCCGCTCGCCGCGACCTTAGAGCGACCGTTTTTTCTTTGCCTGGGGTGGCTCCGGAGACGTTGGAGTATCAGATGGGGTGACCGTAGTAGGGGCCGCGGGTTGGGTAGCAGAAACCTCCGTTTGCAGGGCGACTGCAACTTTCGGGTCGAACGGCTTTTTTTCTAGGTAGAGCTTGAGGATGGCTTCCGCAAACTTCTTTTGCTCTTTGGGTGCCTTATCGAGAATCTTTTCTTGCAGCCCGACCGCCTTGTCAAATTCATCGATTACCGAGTGTGCTGCAGCGAGTGCAGCCAAATCGCTAATGTCTTGATACTCGTTTAGCTCGCATGCCTTCGTTGCCGAAACAATAGCCTCGGCCGCATTGCGAATGCTCATATTGTCTGTTGTCGCGAGTAACCACGCTCGGTTTTGGTGAGCGAGCGAGTACTTCGGTTCTAATTCAATTGCTTTATTGAAGTCTGCTAACGCGTCCACTGATTTACCAAGTTGTTGGAGGTTGTAGCCGCGGTTGTTGTAGGCGACACTTGCATTGGGATTGAGCTGGATAACGTGCGCGAAGTCTTCGACCGCTTGCTGATGTTTGCCGAGTTGAAAAAACAGAAAGCCACGACTCATCCAGGCCGAAATACTCTGATGCTTGTCACTTCCATAGAGTTCAATTGCCTTAGAAAAATCTTTAACGGCTTCCTCCATTTTTCCCATTGATTTGCGCACAACGGCGCGTTGTTGAAATAGCAGCGGTGACTTGGCTTGTAATTCGATCGCTTTTGAATAATCCGATTCCGATTTGTCGAGCTGATTGGTCGCTAGGTAGGCAGCCGCTCGATTTATACGACCCGCTGCATCGTTCGGCTCTTTCTCGATGGCATGCGAATAGTCCGCGATTGCTTTTTCGTATTCTTTACTTGCAGCATAGAAGAGACCGCGACTCATGTACGCATGAGGTGCTTGGTAGCCGATCTCGATCGCCTTATCGAAGTCCGTTAGGGCTTCCTTGGATTTGCCCGCAGCCCATAACGCACCGGCTCGTAGTGTGTAAAGGCGGCCATCCTGTCCATTCTTTGCGATGAGGTCAGAGTAAATTTCGCTAGCGTCGGCAAGTGATACTGCGTTAACTTTCGCGACCAAACCTTTCGTCCCCGATGCTGTTCTTACCAGGAATCCTTCCGCTCGTTCCTCAAGCAGGGTTAACAGGTCCCCCTTCTCAATCACATCAATGGCTTCGTCGCGCAAGTTGAGACGCATTTGTACGCGAGCGACCCGAGGTTCGGGCGCATATTCGCTGGGTTCAGCCGTAGAAATCGCGTTCAACATAAGTGTCAAAGCCAAAGCCACGAGGGGTTGAATGCATCCCAATGGAAAAGCCCGACTAAGCAAAAAACCGCAGATCACTAATGGTTTTTGCGAGCAACTTCTCACTTTGAGGAACTTAGTCATGATTTGCTGAATGGCTCTTGATTGACTGAATGGAGATCCGGGCCCTTCCACCACAAAGACAATCGTGTCGCGATGGGAAACTTGGCGGGCCTAAAAACGTTGCAAAGGAAATGGTTTCTAGATTGTAATTGCGATCCTTATCGGCTATCGCTTTGAATCATGAAGTGCTATTTGACAGCCCTAGCTTTTGATGGCCAGTGCGATCGATTGTAACGATTAGGAGGAATATGCAGTTTTTTAGCTTTCCTAGATTCTAATTACGGTTGTCTCAGATTAAAATTCCGGACTGGCACCACTATCAATAATGTCGGGGATTCGTCCACCCATCGCTAGTTTGGCGTATCCGTAGGCGTACCCGATCACCTTTGGGAGACTCAAGATGAAGCATCGTGTACTTTTTTTCGCATTGGTTCCAGTACTGTCGTTTTTAGGCAGTCAGGCTGACGCCGCATTTTTCCGCTGTGGTGGTTGTTCGGATCCTTGTCGTTCGTCTGCCCCCGTCAGGAGTTGTGCTCACGGGTACGGCGAATCCGTGATGGTGTCCGATGGCTACAATGCTCCAATGGCCTTTGGTGGATGCGGATCGACAATTCTGGAAGCTAGTCCGATAAGCACTGGGTATGTTGCTGCGGATGGTGGGTATGCGGGGCAGTCACTAAGCGTTAATCATGAAGCGCTTTGTGAGCCAGTCACCGGCTACCGAGTCGTAATGGAGCCCCAGTTCGTTACGGAGACCGTCGCTCAAGCAGGAACGGAAACCGTTACCGAAACTCGTTATCGTACGAAGACTGTTTACAAGACAGTCCCGATAACTGAAAACTCGTATGTAGTAAAAACCGTTATGGTTCCAAAGACCGAGACCAAGACGGTCGAGTATAGCGTATTGGTGCCTGTTGAATCGACTAAGACGGTGGAAGTGTCTGTCTCCGTTCCTGTTTGGAATGACATTTCAGAAAACTACACAGTGAAGGTTCCGCAAATCATCGACGTTCCTGAATCCTATCAAGTGAAAGTACCCGCGCTACGGGACGAATCCTTTACTTACACTGTTTACGTACCACAAACCGAAACAGTCACGAAGATGCAGACAGTGACGAACGCGGTTCCTGTAACAAAGACAAAGACTGTAACGCGAGTTGTTCCGGTTTACTCGACCAAAACCCTTACAAGAGATGCTGGCCATTATGAAACGGTTGTTGACGAAGTTGCTTCGGCGGCGACCTATTCGAGTGAGGCAAGCGTTTCGAACGGTTGCAATTCAGTCGTTACCTACCGAGGACACGGCAACGGTTGTGGTGATTGTGCCCCGGTAGTCTCGTCGGGCTGTGGCTGCAGCCCCGCCGTTTCATTTGGCGGCGGCAGTTCTTCGGTTGGCTGCGGTATTTCGTTGTCCTATAGTGATTCGACCGCGAATAGCGGCTGCGGCAATGTTTCGGTCCCATCCACACGAATGATCTCCAAGCAGGTTTGGGTTCCAAATGTGGTAAGCGAAGAAGTTCCTGTGGTTAGCAGCAAGAGCACGAACGAAGAGATTGCCTACACTGTCTTCGAGCAACAGTCAGAGCAAATTCCGTACGAGTGTACTTACATCGTCAACAAGCCCGAAGTTCGAACGGGAACACGGCAAGTTGTCGATTACAAGATGGAAACTCGGGAGCGAACTCGAAAGCAAGTCAAGTATATCGACGAGACTCGTACTCGAACTCGCAAGGAACTGACCTACAAGACCGAGATGAAGAGCGAAAGTTATCCAGTCGTTAGCTATTCGACTGAAAAGAAGACGAAAGATATCACTTTCACCTTCAATGTACCTGAAACGGTAAATACCCCTGTTCAGTCGATACGATACGATCAAGTCGCAGAAGAAGTCGTAGAAGAATACACAGTCGCTATTCAAGTTCCAACGATGAAGGAAGTGACCGTACAGGTTTGTAAGATGGTTCCGAAAATGGTCCCTTACAATTACAGTCCATGCGCCAATGGTTCTTCGTCAGAAGGATTTTCGTCTAGTAGTACTTCTTCCGGTTCGATGATGTCAGGATGCGGCGATGACTCTAGAGGTTGCGGTGCTGTTGATCCAGTAACGTCCGGTTGTGGATGTGGAAGCTAGTTCTTAATCGACCAAGCCAGGGTTCTTAGTCGACTAACCCAGGGCTGGACGATTTTATTCCTAAAACGCGAGGTGTAGTGACAAACACCTCGCGTTTTTTCTTTGGCTACCTAGACTTAATCACCCGCGTCACAAGACTCTTCACTCGTCCGTTAGCCAACTGCGTGTCGATCTCATCACCGATCGCAATCTGATCGATGCTCATCAGAAGTTTTTTTTTGTGGGTTTGTGCATCGACCAAGCGACTCAATGAGTAGCCTCGTTCAAGCGTTTTCAAGGGGCTTAGCGCGTCGAGCGCTGCTGCGCTAGAGCCAAGCTCAAGTCGACGCGACTCGATAGTCCGATCGATTGCTCGTTCGATCCGAATACTAAGCTCGTCTAAACGAAGAGCGCGTCGAGAGATTTGCTCGTCCGGTCGACTTAGGGCTGGGCGTCGCGATATCGCATCCAATGCCATTCGATAGAGATCCAGTTTTTTCTGCATGGCGAGCTCAGCACGTTGTTCAATACCTTGAATCGCGGCGAGAATGTCCGTTTCACTAGGCACAACCAACTCTGCCGCCTCGCTGGGAGTCAGCGCACGTACGTCGGCAACTAAGTCGCTGAGCGTTACGTCGATCTCGTGACCGACTGCTGAGATGGTAGGAATCTTGCAAGAGGCAATCGCTCGCAAAACGATCTCTTCGTTAAAGCACCAAAGGTCCTCCATCGAGCCACCGCCGCGACCAATGACAAGGCAATCAAGTGGCGGAACGATTTGCTGGGCGAGTTCGATGCCGGCAGCGATCTCTCTCGCAGCTCCATCTCCTTGAACGCGTGCTGGAATGACGATCACATCAGTGCCTCTCCATCGTCGTCGCAGTACTTCCAAAAAGTCCTTGATGGCTGCTCCTGATGGGCTCGTCACGAATCCGATACGTTTGGGGAAGGCGACAAGCGGTTTCTTACTCCCTGCGTCGAAGAGCCCCTCTTTTGAAAGTCGCTGGTAGAGTTGCTGGAATGCCAACTGTAACGCGCCGACTCCTTGTGGTTCAATACGTTCAATGACTAGTTGATAGCTTCCTCGAGGCGAATAGAGATCGACACGCCCATAAGCCAATACAGCTTGGCCGTCTTCGAGATGGAACTTGAGTCGCTCGGCGGAAGATCGCCAAAGGACCGCTCTGATTTGGGCTGTCGAATCTTTGAGCCCCATGTAAATGTGCCCACTCCTTGGCTGACTCAGGTCGGTTACTTCACCAGCAACCCAAACCTTGGGAATGTTTGCTTCAATCGCTGCAGCAATCCATCGATTCAAATCATCAATGGACAAGGGAGACTCGGATGTTGTTCCCGGTTCGTCAGGAATCCTCTCGCAGGCAATTACTTCCTTCGCAGTTGCCTTGGAAGATTTAGGCTTTGATACTTGTGTGGATTTGCTACGGGTGGACTTACTATTGGTCGAGTTGCTATTGGCGGACTTGTTACTAGGGGTCCCTGTCGGTGCGGCAGGTAATTGTGCGGACGAGCCGCCGTTTCGAGTTATGTCGTCATCCGAATCGTCATCCCACAGCATTCGTGTCATCAATGTTCCTTATCGCTTTATTTCTTGTTCGTTGATCGCGAATAGAAAGAATAGACTATCGACATTGGATTGGAAATCGTTATCAAAGCAGACCCAAAGGGTGCGGCGCCCATCCTCCAACGGCTTACCCCACGCAATCCCCTCTGGTTTCTCAGGTGCACTCGCTCCGTCAAAGCCATAGTTTGGCGACATCAGGTTGATCGCCAAAGATTTTGATACTGGCCGAATCGTTTCGGGTAATTCGCCGGAAGGAATTTTTTCAATGTTCGCAACGTCGCTTGATCCGCTTATATCGATCAAGTAAATCGCTTTAATCACAGCGTCTTTTCCTTTTTTGGAATCTCTTTCCAAGACTAGGTATCGCGAGGAATCCACCGCGAGAATTTCACTAATCCCCGTCTCTATTCGCGTCAGTGGATATAGGAATTGCTTCATGCCATGGAACTGTTTCGATTCTTGTGTGAGATCCAATTGAATGAGTCTGGCGTGATTTCCGAATCGCTTTTCCTTCTTTGGATAACTGTCTTGAATGAGCGGGCCTTGCATTGCACCAACCAGAAACCTCCCAGTCGAATCTAAAGCCAACCCTTCCAAGCCTCGATTGGGCATGGTGCCTTCGGTTGCCGTGGCCAAGGATTGCTCTCGAGTCAGAGCCATCCACTGCGGTAACGTGTAAGTTTGCTTTCGTAACCCATCTCGAGAAAACCGATCAATTCCTGGCCCGTATTCGTCACTGATCAGAAAGTCTCCATCAGGAAGCAGCCGAATTCCTTCTGGATCCAGCGCGTATCCACGCTCGTGTCGTTCCTTGGGAACCGATGTAAGCGCACCAAGAAGTGTTTCACCCGATCTATCCTTGAGGAATACGGACTTAATTACTTTGGGGGTAATCGTCTTGGTCTCTAGATTTGGCTCGAGCGAGATAAGGTGAGTCCGGCATGGGTAGCTTGCTGCCCCGTCGGCCGGCCCACGATCAGCCAAAACCCAAAATAGATTGTCTTGACCAGCATACTCAATCGCCGAAAAACCGCCAATCTGATTTGTGGGAGTCCCCTCTTCGAGTTCGATTGCCTCGCTAGTCGCGTCCTTGGCGGTTCCGGATAGGGATCCAACAGCAATTAAATCTGCGTTCCAGTCGCCAAGAGTGGATGAAGTGGTGGGTATGAGTAACAAAAAAGCGATGGATAGTAAGTCTTTCGTCATGAATCAACCGTATGCGAGTATTTTGAGGCAGATCTGGAACAGTGAAGCTTTACAATTTTCAGAAACTCAACGACTTTGCGACAGTACAAAAGTTTTTTCATGGCATCTTAATATTTTCTTAATCATTTGCTGTCGTTTGTGAAGGCAATCGAAGGCGGGCGGATTTCGACGAGTCCAAGCTGAATCCATGGCTTTCTGCATTGCCGGGTTCTGTTATTATCTAATACCGAATCTTATCGTAACACTTCCTTCATAGAAAATTGTAATGCACACTCCTTTAGTGGTATTGGGCGGAGGTCCTGGTGGGTATGCCGCAGCGTTTTTGGCCGCCGATGAAGGGCTAGACGTAGTCCTCGTTGAGTATGAATCGCGTTTAGGCGGAACCTGTCTTTTGAGGGGATGTATCCCGTCCAAGGCGCTTTTGCATGTCGCCAAGGTGATTGGCGAAGCCCACGAAATGCAGGCCGATTGGGGAGTCGAGTTCGGGGCTCCACGGATTGACATCGATAAGGTTCGGGCACGCAAGGATAAAGTGATTTCCACTCTGACCGGTGGACTCGGAGGGTTGGCAAAACGACGCAATGTAAAAGTCGTGAAGGCGCGCGGTCGGTTCGAGAATTCAAATACACTGCTTCTCGAGGGCGACGACCCATCCATTCCCGAGGGTGGTCGGTTGACCTTTGACTACTGCATTCTGGCCACTGGCAGTACGCCAGCCATGCCACCTGCCTTTCAAATCGGTTCCGATCGCGTGATGGATAGTACGGGAGCCTTGGAGCTGAAGGATATTCCAGGCAAAATGTTGGTGATAGGTGGTGGGTATATCGGATTAGAAATGGGAAGCGTTTACGCCGGGTTGGGATCGAAAGTGACCGTTGTCGAATGGACAGAAACGCTTCTGCCAGGTGCTGACCGTGACTTGGTAAAGCCGCTCCAGAAGAGACTAAACGAGTTGTTTGAAAATAGAATTTTTACCAACACGAAAGTTGGTTCCGTGGCGTTGGTCGACAACCAAGTTGAAGTGACTTTTGAAGGTCCCGGAAAGTTTGGCCATGAACGTTATGATCGGGTCCTTGTGAGTGTGGGGCGTCGACCGAACTCTAGCAATCTCGGTTTGGAAAACACGATGGTCAAGCTCGACGCCAAGGGCTTCGTGGTTGCTGATAAGGCACAGCGAACATCCGATCCCCATATCTTTGTCATCGGTGACGTTGCAGGGGAGCCGATGTTGGCTCACAAAGCAAGCCACGAAGCAAAGGTTGCGGTCGAGGTGATCCTTGGCAAGAACGTTACGTTTGATAAACAAGCGATTCCTGCAGTTGTATTTACTGATCCAGAGGTCGCCTGGGCTGGATTGACCGAGGAGCAAGCCAAACGTGAAGGACGAACCGTATCCGTCGAAGTTTATCCTTGGGCCGCAAGTGGTCGGGCTCAGGCTTTGGGGCGAACGGAGGGGCATACGAAATGGTTGGTGGACCCCGAAACTCATCGTGTCCTCGGCTGCGGAATTGTTGGTGCAGGTGCGGGCGAGCTGATCGCTGAAGCAGTACTCGCCATCGAGATGGGTTGCGAAGTTCGTGATTTGACTGAGTCAATTCACCCGCACCCAACCCTTAGCGAGACATTGATGAATGCCGCCGAAGTCTATTTTGGGACTGCGACAGAAGTCTATAAACCCAAAAAGCAACATTCGGTTTAGGCTTCTTTCAGGCATGTAAGCTACAGTGAATCAGTGGTCCCCCACAATTCTGATAATTGCTACGGTTTAAATGAAGCGTCCTGATGCAACCTTCACGGCGCTATTGGCGTTGGCTCGGATAGAGCGGGAACGAGAAAACCTTAAGGGTTTCCTGACGAAAACTGAGCCGATCACGTAAGCCACGGGTGACGCGCGGCGATTGTCTTGATTGGATATCTCACCGGGAGGAACTCGTGGCTAGCGCCATCGGCTCAGTTGTCTGCCTGAAAGGCAGTGAGAGAACTTCAAAAACAATTTGTTTAGAGTACACTATCTATGCCTTGATACTGTCAATTTGATACGGACCTAAACGCTATGCTTAAACTCCCCTTCGTGCTGCTTTTTACGGCGATGACGTTCGTCTCTTGGGGAGTCTATGGAAT
>Ga0105045_10004869_pt1 | contig 11731 bp, 9 predicted proteins | sample MAT02_FD_78089 | JGI IMG/M metagenome (GOLD analysis project Ga0105045, IMG submission 78089) | Freshwater microbial communities from Lake Fryxell liftoff mats and glacier meltwater in Antarctica - MAT-02 (megahit assembly) | ecosystem: Environmental > Aquatic > Freshwater > Ice > Liftoff... | reverse complement strand
GTCGTCGACCGCTTTCACCCGGGCCGCCGCTGCGGTGGTCAAGTGCCTTAATAAAGCACTCGACGTTTTCCGACGCAAGCTGCGACGCGAGCAGCCTGAGGTCGAGGCTTTCAAGAGCATCAATCGGACCGCCGATGCGGTGGGACCTATTCAAGGCCCAGCCCACGTCCGCCCAACAAGCCAGGCTACAGGACGCATTCGCCCAAAGCCCGCTGATGGGCGAGCTGGTGGCCCTGCGCGACGATTTTAATGTGCGCTTCGCCTCGGCTACCAGCCCCGACGAGTTAGAGCAGTCGCTGACCGAGTGGATCGTCAAGGCAAAAACCATCAGGCAACGTAGCCTGATCGACTTCATCCACACGCTTTCCAACTGGCTCAGGCCGATCGCCAACTTCGCCCACCAGGGACTGACCAACGCCGCCACCGAGGGCCTTAACAACGTCATCCGATACGTCAAGCGCATCAGCTACGGACTGCCCAAGTTCGAGCATCTCAGGCTGCGCGTATTGGCACAAGCACTCTGACCACAAAAATTGTCAAAGAACCAAAATTTGTAGTTATTTTTGATTGATCCATTCAGTCTTATACTTTTCAATAACCTTAGTTACTCGAAAATGATCTTTGTGAGCAAAAGCTAAAATATCTGTGTAATATATGGTACGAGTGTTGGATATATTCAACATACTAAATATATAGGAATTTAATGACGATAATGTTTTGAATTCGATATTTTCTAGCATTAAATTACCAAAGTTATCGAAAACATAAATATGAGTATAATTATTAACACTTAATAGCTCATATAATTGATCAAATCCATCTTTCTGAGTAAGATTTTCGATTTGGTTCTCCCAATATAATATTGGCATTGACTTTGAAATGATTTCTTTTGCAGAAAGTAGTGCATCATAATCAAATCCATCAGTGTCAGATTTGATGAGCGATATATTAACCTCTTCTGCTTTGCATATTTGATCTAGTTTTTGAAAATTAACTTGCCCATTGCTATTCCCATCAAAAAAGGCAGTTCCTCCATGATGTTTCAGAGAACCGGGATTTATGTTATTTCCTACAAATGTTTTTAAACACCTTACTAACTTTCTTTTTGATTCAGGAAGATTTCCAATATTTTTCTCTAAGAAAGAAAAATATTTGTCCGAAGGTTCTATACACAGGATATTGTTGTTGCTTTCAGAAAGCATAGCAACTGTAGAATCGCCCACATTGGCACCAATATCAATAATGATTTCTCCTTCGTCCAAACACTTAGCCAAAATAGGTAGGAATCTATCATAGAGTTTATGTTTCTTTTGGAAAGCAGGCAGTGTATGATTCGAAGGAATGATTATTTCATAATTTCCAATCAGATACAGTAGAGTTTCTTTTTTGGGCCTGAGTTGTTTTTTTATATATCTTAAATATGTTTTTAAATATCTGACCATTGCAAAATTTTAAAGAGTCTAACTTAAAAATGAAATTAGCTAATTCGATTACTTAATATCAAGTTTTATTGATTCGGAGTAATTTATGCAGTTATATTTATCTATGCACTTTTTTGGAGTATATCCATTATATAAGTACGATACAAATGTTCACCAAACGATACAACCACGTCTGGACACATCTGCTGATTCTTAAATAGATCAACCAGCAGGCCTATACCTTAGAAAATGTTTGTTTCAATGCCCAGTGGCAGCGGAATCAACAACAGATAGTAGCCTAGCATTTTACCCGGAGCGAAAAAAGACCTTGCTAGCGATGGCATATACTTGAAAAAGACCAAAACCCCTGAATTAGCCACCACGCCCAACGCAGCGTACAAGCGGTGGTCTTTGGGCGCTCCGAAGTAAACACCCTGGTTAGAACGGCAATGATAGCAATGTAATCCGACGTAAAGATAGCAAACTGAGGATTGTAAAAGTGTAGAAAACTTAACTGGCCACAATCAATACTCCAACTTGGTAAAAACCTAGTAATAAGGGATAATGAATCAGAATAGTTACGAAAGTAAAAAAGCACAAAGACCTACCTATTGAACGGCACTATTATTTAGACAAAGAAATAATATCGGTTAGAATATAAGCCACTTAAAGTCAAGACAGATATATTCAAAAGTAGTTCTGCTTCCTACTATTAAACCGCAGCTAATAATCTCATTCAATCTGAAAGAAAAACTTTGAAATCATCCAGTGTGAACGATTCCGTCTTATCGAGAATTAATTTTAATGGAGTGTTGCCGTAAAACGAAGACCACATAGTATAGGTTGAATGGGGGCCAAGAATATAGTCACACATACTGAGAGAATATAGATCTTCGATTGCATTAGTATTTTCTATCTGAAAAAAATCAATGTCTGGAAAAGCCTCCAAGTTGACATTTTCGTTAGAACATATTAAAAATACAACCCGTTTGGCGAGTAGCAGTTGCATTCGCTGCATGAATCCTAGAAATTCTTCATCGGAATAGTAAAATTTGCCATCTGCGAATTGCCTGTAATCCCCTCTCCTAATGTGGACTCCAACGATTGTGTCAAAATCTTTTCTTTTGGAATCTAGGAGGCTCTTGCATTTCTGAATAATATTTGAACTTGGCGTAAAGAGAGTCTTGATAAGTACAACGTTATCCTGGTTTAGGTACTTTGTATCGAATCGAAAATCCCAACCATCGACCTGTATAATGCCTTTCGGTTTTTTATCATATTCGAACGCGTAAGAAAAAAAGGACTTCATCAAAAAAGAAACAAGCCTCTTGTAAGTCCTCCCATATCTATTGTAAGAAAGTACGTCAACAGATGAATTATTTATCAGGTTTGGAAACGAATCCTTGTATTCATAGAAATCAATAATAACAAGTTTTTGTAGGTGTACATTGCAATAAGCGATTATAGAAACGTAAGACCATATCTTATTGCATAGTTGCCCTCCGTTACTTTTTACAAAGACCATACTGCGATTTTAGATTTGAGAACATATATCAGGTTGGAGAACGGATTTATATAGTTCGATGTACTGTTCAGCTACGCTATCGATTGAATAGCATTCCAAAGCTTTTTTCCTGGCATTGGATGATAGCAAACCTGACTTGTTATTTTCTAAACACCAAATGATGCCCTCAGCCAATTCCCAAGAATCAAAAGGTTTGGCTAAGTATCCATTTAGCTTGTGGTCGACAATATCCGTGATCCCAGAAAAATCAAATGCCACAACCGGGGTGCCACATGACATCGCTTCAGACGCTGTTTGGCCGAAGACCTCGGACAACGATGGGACAACCATTACATCGGCAGAGCTGTACGCTTGGGCCATTTGTTCATCCCTCGCTAAAAATCCATAGTTGATAATTGGAATCTTTGTACGAATATTAACGGCATTTTGTGAGCCAAATGTGGCAATAACAAAATCATAATTCAATTCTTCTAAATATTTTACTGCTTCCAGAAACTTGGTAAAGCCTTTTCTTTCATCCTGATCTGGATTCAAAGCGCCAAAAAGTACTACTTTTTTGTTTAAATTTAATCCGTAATTTTGCGGGAGTTCAGACCTAATTTTTGGTGAATAAATTTTAGTATCCAGACCGTTTGGAATAACTTTAATGGGAAAATCTTTTAACAAGCTACTACTCTTTACCATAGAAGCCAACCAATGACTAGGCGCGACAATGTGTAAATTTAGGTTTTTGTAAGCTAGACTTTTTGCTTCCCAAACTTGATGACTTAAATCCAGTGGGTCATTTGAGTCAAGAAATATACAACTTCCGCAACTATCTGTATATTTTTCACATTTGTAGGTATAGTGGCAGATCCCTGTGAAAGCCCAAGTATCGTGTAAAGTCCAAACAATGGGTTTATTTATTTTACATAGTTCTCCAATATCTAGAAAGCGTGAATTGATCCAATGCAGGTGAATGATATTAAAGTCAATCGCTTCGAGTGCCTCATATACAGGAACAGAACGCAAATCTGACAAGAATTCATTTTTACGGGTAGGGTACTTTGCCCAAGTAAATTGTTGTTTTTTATTTTCTATTTTATGCAATAACCAAGCATAAAGTTTCGAGAATTTATTTTTTGGAACAAACGCTTCTAGAGGAATCACTGTATAATCATCGCCGAGTTTTTCCTTAACAAATACTTTAGAAACAATACCTGCTGAAATGAGACCCTTATGCAGCCGATACATAGCTCTAGCAGCACCACCATGTAGGTCGCTTGTACTAACATTTAATACAGAAATATCATTTTTTTTCAAACTTTTGGACTATTGATATAATCTAAAATAAACTCAAAGTAATTTTAAATTAAACAAGTTTTTGGAAATACCCTCTATTTATTCAGTGAAAGTTATGATTAAAATATGTAAATATGTTAATCATAAGTATATTTAAAACAACGATTCTATATAAGTAGCTAATATTTTATTCTAATATTCGAGTTTCCTTAATTGATAGCTTTTTACAATTTTTAGAATAGTTTTCTTTAAGAATGTTCTTTTACGAGGATTTATAATTCTCTCAAAAAAGTAACGGTCAAAATTTCGATCGATTTTGAATGTTGCATGGCGCAATGGAAGATTCAATTCGAAGGTAGGTAATTTAGCTTTATGATCGCTGGGATTGTTTGTATGGGTAGCATTCTCATCAAATCCAATATTAGAAATCTGATTTATCGAAGGGAATATACTAATGCTGCCATAATACAAGCAGCAGAAGTACCACTGAAAATCCCAGACATCTGATCGGGTTTGTTTAAAATGTATATCGAATTGTTTAGAGAAGTGATTGTAATACAGGTCACTATTTAGTGTCTGCTTGACTCTTTCTTTTCCTTCCGGAGTCTCCCATAAAGTACCCTCGTAATCAAACTTTTCCCAAGCACGTCGCCAAGTAGCCCAGCCCCAAGTGTTTGGCATAGTAGAGAAAATGTAAGACTTTTTGGAATTTCCCCAGCTTAATACTGGATTTGTTCCACTAACTATTGCAATCCGCTCATCATTACGATACTTTTCTAAGATTTCAGAACAATAGCCAAAAAAACTATCTGCTGGAAGACAGTCATCTTCAAGTATTATACCCATTTCAACGTGATTAAAAAACCAAGTTATTGCTTCTGCTGGCCCGTGTCCACATCCGCGATTATCATCACTAAATAAGGCTCTGTACTCACACGCCCAGTCGACCTGATCGAAAATCAGACGCGTAGCTTCGCACTTTCGGCGGTCGTCTGGATTACCGGGTCTGGGACCATCAGCAGCAACAAATAGAAATTTTGGTTTGAATTTCTTGATTTGATCGAAACACCTTTGTGTAGTGCCCGGGCGGTTAAATACGATTAATAAAATAGGGGTCAAGAACATACTGGTCTCGCTAGGTTTTGTTACGCGAACGGATTTTATTCAGAAAAAAATAGGTTTTAAAGACCTTTAATTTCACATCAAGTATAAAAATGTGCTCAATGGGCAAAGTCACCAACTGAATTATTTCCAAGAAATATTTGTCTTGATAATCTTAGCGGGATTACCTGCCACAATGCAATTGGCGGGCACGTCTTTTGTTACAACGGCACCCGCTGCTATAATAGATCCTTTCCCGATCTTGACCCCTTTCAAAATAGTTGCGTTTGCACATATCCAGACGTTATCAGATATGAATATTGGTTTAGCATTAATTTTATCGATTCCATTTTCAATAACCGTATGAAAATCAGTGTCTTGAATTAGCACACCACCAGCGATTGCACAGTTATTACCCACAGTGACTGAGGATGCGCACTGAATTAAGCTTTCATTCATATAGGATCTATCACCCAGTACCAAACGCCCCCCGTTAACAACAACGATTGCAGAACCTTCAAACATGGTAAAACTTCCGTTGCATATCAGTTCAGAGCCATTTGATAGCCATAATGTACATGGTTTAACCTTGCCTCGCTGTATGTTGACTTGATTGATGCCTAAGTAGGACTTTGGCATCATAATTATTTTTGACGTAGTATCGATGTTGATATGAGAATAATTGAAAACGCGAAGGCTGGTGCTCCTGGGAGGCTTTACAACACGATGCAATCTAATAGTTTGTAGAATTTGGATATGACGAATTATATTCCAATACTTATAACCTTTACGTACAATTCTTTTTAGGTTATTCACAAAGTGAGAATTCTTTTTTTGAGAAAATTAAACCTGATCAAGCTGGAAGACTTCGGAAAGATTATCGAGCTGAACGTTACTTCTTCTGCCCGCATTGTTTTGATGATGCATGGCTAATGAGTTTTTTGAAAAGAATTGTTCCATATTATCAACGTATCTATCCAGATTATATGATGAATCCTCAACTAAGCGAATCTTTACGTTATTTAACCGTTCAATTACCCAAAACCACATATCATCTTCATAAGGACATAGCTTTTTAAAGAGGTCAGCGTCAAATATTTTTTCACAAAATATGTTGGCGGGATAAAGTACACCACCTACGCCGTGAGCAATGATTTCACTATTTTGATTTCCAAAAGAGTTAGGTTTCCACTGAGTGTACGGAATAAACTTCCCAAGCTGCCTCTCGACAAGCCCACCTTTGCGGCATAAGATTGTTTTTTTGTCTGAGTCTTGGTATGAGCCATATAGCTCTTCCATCGCAGAGTCGTTATAATAAACATCATCATCAACGGTTATGATTACATCGTTAGGGTACATGGACAGCGTAGGTAACAATTTTGTATGCGGTCCTACATCCACACAAAAGTTGACTTCTAGACCTACTTTTTCTAACTTTTTAATTAAATATGGCAAGTTTTCAGAATTCCATTTTTCCTGATTTAAATTAAGAACTACCTTGTCAGGCTTTACTTTTTGAGTGAAAATAGAATATATCGCATATGGGGCAGAGTTTTCAACTCTTGAACCATGACTTGTTAATGAAACGATAAAATTGCTATTACTAATATTCTCAGTTCTACTTTCAAAAGAATCTATTTCATAACCGATCTGTTTCTTAATGTTTGCATCCTGTTCTTTAATTTTTTTGTAATGACTCCTCCTTTTGATGATTTCTTTTAGTTTGAAATAGCCTAAGTCGTTTAAGACTTTTTTAGAAAAATTCAAAAATTCAAATAAGTGAGAATTCAAATACTTATTTATGGGATATATGTTATTGATAGTATAGAATCTAAATAAATCGTTATAATCAGAGAACAATTTAGGCAATAAAGGTTTTACTGATTTATGTAGTTGGCCGTTTGCAAACAATAAAGACTTCACACCTTTTTCATCTATATAACAAACTGAGATAGTTGTATTTATACAATTATAAGCTAACCCTTTCAATACTATTCCATTGATCAAAAATATATAGAAATCACTTATTAAATCATTTGTATCAATAATATATTCCAAAGCAATTTTTCTGTTAAAAAATACAGCTTGCATCGGAATAAAATTCAATATTAAATCACTTGCTTTAAAAATGTTTGAAAAATTTAAATACCGATCGCTTTTTGATTCGTTATTTTTGATTAAAATATTTCCAATCAAAAAATTTTCGGTATCGTTATCAAAAAAACATTCTTCAATTACTCGATCGTGTCGAAGGATATCTCCGGCATTTAATACTAAACAATATTCACCTTTCACTAACTCTACAATCGATCGCAGAGAAGATTCCTCACCATTCCATCTTGGCACAGTTACCACTTCGTAATCTTGGAATGATTGAAATCTAATGCTTTCAAGTGTAGCGTTCAAGTCCCTGCCATCAATTATTATGAATGACAGCTTCATGTAAGCCGATGTTTTATGATGTTAAAAATACCTATCAATGAGTATTTGTAATATACCCTTACATCATATTTTCTAGCTAATCGACCCATCTCAGCCGCTTTCTTTACTGAGCGATTACCTTTCCTTAGATAAACCAACGCTAACTCTACATAATATCTAGATATTATTTGGTACATCGCATTTTGATATTCTCTATCAAAATGTCGGTTCATAAGTCGAACTATATTCAATGACATTCTAAAAAATAAAATTTGAGAAGAATATTCTTTTCTTGTTCTTGTTACACTGTTTAAATTACTTCGATATACACTCATTATATCTTTCATATAGTATATATCTCCCCTTTTTGCTAAAAGCATAAAAAGAACCATATCACAAGCGGAGAATCTATTTACCCAAATAGGAAAATTGACCTCTTCATTCCTAAACATTATGGAGGAGATATGGAAAATATTGCCTGTAAAAGTATCCTGTAAGGTATAGACTTGCTTGGGCTCTTTTAAAAATATATTGTATAAAAGTTTACTAAAAAGCACACCATTTTTTTTAGACCCCGTGCTATCACGTATTTCAGTATCATGAGTGCAGACGTGAAATTTTTTATTGGCTTCCAGGAACTCAACTTGCTTTTTAAGTTTCAAAGAGTCAATCCAATAATCGTCTCCTTCGCAATATGCAATATATTTTCCTACAGCCAACTCAAAACATAACCCTAACCCGACGAAACCTTTTCCCTGAGAAAACTGATTTTCGGTTTGAAGTATTGGCTTTATTACATTGGGATATTTTTCTTTATATCGATCAATTATATCAACTGTTCCGTCAGTTGACGCATCATCATGAATTAATATTTCAATTTGAAATTCTACTTCTTGCAGGAAAAAGCTTTCAAGACATTGCTCTAGATACTCTTCATGATTGAATGTTAGACATACAATACTAACTAATGGCCTTTTTATCATCGGGCAAATAATCTAGTAACTCTTTCTTACGGGCTCTAATAAACTTCAATGGATTCCCAGCATAAATTCCCCATGCGTCGGTATTACTTCTTACTAATGACATTGCCCCGATCGCGCAGCCTTCTTCTATAATAACACCTGGTAAAACAGAAGATCCTGTTCCTATAACAACGTACTTCTTTATTATTACAGGGGATTTAGTCAAATATTGTCTGCTATCAGGAATCAGTGGTGTTGTGAGATATGTTCCTGAGTAGTCGTCGCTTACGGCGTAGATAGTTATTTTGGAGGAAAGATTGACAAAATCTTCCAACGTCACGCCTTCATCACCCGCAAAAATCCCGTTGTAAGGATTTATGTGCACATAATCGCCAATGGTAATAAGGCCACTTAGTATGCAAAAGTCGTCAACTCTCACATTGCTCCCCAACGAAATTTTTTCTGCTGAATAAATACTGGACTTTCGACTTATCTTGACATTTTTCCCAAACTTAAGAAAGCCGATTTGGGAGAGCTCCTCTTCTGAAAAGTATGAGTCCATTGAATATTAACTAATGATGATATCACATATCAAATCCACTTCTTCTGGTCGCAAATCAGAATACATAGGCAAAGACAGCACAGCCTCTGATTTCCGCTTCGCAATTGGTGTATTATTGTTGGGATACTTGGCTTTATACGCGTTCATCTCTGGAATTATCGGATAAAAGTATTTTCTTGCCAGGATATTCTCCTTTTGTAATTGTTCCTGTACCTCATCTCTCGATTTTCCGTAACCTTCCAAAAAAATTGGAAAATAAGAATAATTAGGAACTACATCATCTTGGGCTCCCAATATTTGAATTCCATCGATATGTGAGAGTCTCTCTGAGTACTGATTGAAGACATCCTTTCTCTTCGCAATCTCAGAATCAAGGTGCCTTAGGTTGCACAATGCCATTGCAGCCTCGAACTCGTTCATTCTCGCGTTGGTACTTATATACTCGACGTTCTCAGGATTTACATATCCAAAGTTGGTCATATGGTCAATTTTGCCAAAAATCTCGTCGTCATTAAAAATCGTCACCCCCCCTTCGATTGCATTAAGCACCTTTGTAGCGTGCATACTGTACATAGATGCGTCACCAAAGCGGGCAATGCTTTGACCTTTGTACTTTACACCAATGGCATGTGCTGCGTCATAAATGACCTTCAAGCCATGCTTTTTGGCAATTTGCTCTATCTCTTCGACCGCACAAATATTTCCGTAGACATGAGTAGGTATAATTGCTACGGTTTTATCCGTGATATATTTCTCAATTTGGCCGGCGTCAATCGTAAAATCGTGTTCGTCTATGTCGCAAAATACTGGTACCAAGTCATTCCGAAAGATTGAATGGGTAGTTGAGCAATGGGTGAATGGCGTTGTGATAACCTCTCCACCCTTTGGGAAATTGAAAGCATCTATTGCAACTTCAAGTGCTACGTGCCCATTGGCAAATAGCGCGACATTCTTTGAATCAAAAATACTCGCAAGCTCTGTTTCGAGCCTTTTGTGCTTTGCGCCCCGATTAGAAAGCCACCGGCTATCCCATAAATCTTTTATTTCTTCCACATACTCCTCAAATTCGGGCATAGAGGATCTGGTAACTGGTATCAACTTCTTCATCTGTTAAAGTTTGTTTTTTAGCTTTTTGGAAATATTTTTTATATTATTCTTTTAGTTCATTACCAAAACATCTTCCGTGACCTTTCTAACTTATGAGTTTTTTTTAGAGTATGGTTTCCTGATTGATAGTATATTCCCAATCAAATCGCGGCCTAACCACACCCATTTTAGACCCCTGGTACCCAAAGCCATTATATATTTGTGGACGAGCTATCTCAAAGTAGAGCAAGTTATCCAAATAAAATAAAATAGTGACGCCATCCTTCACGAAAAATATCCTGCTCATTCGGTAGCTACCTTCATTCATAAGGCCGGAGAATATTTTGCATCGTGTCTCATAAATACCTTCGCCTGTTTTATCCTCTCTTTGGAAGTAATATGTCGACGCCTCAAATACAATATTATCCATCTCATCCATTATATGGAAAGTGATATCGTATTGCGCTAAATATCCATTCTCGTTCTCGAATTTGAACTCAAATTCAAACTCATCACCAACTACTATTGTTTCGGTCTTTGATAAAATCTTGGCAGATAGCAATTTTATTCCATTCTGACACGGCGCCTGATCTTCTGTCCATATTTGAGAAGTCAGATTATTTTGTCCGTTTGATAAATAGTTTTCCACACATTCTGCAATGGTGCCTTTGAAATCTAAACATCCATTTTTTACAATTATTCCTGTATTGCATAAATTCTTTATAGACACCATGTTATGGCTCACGAACAAAATGGTACGTCCATCATTCTTGCTCACATCCTGCATCTTTCCAATTGCCTTCTTCTGAAATTCAGCGTCACCCACCGCCAGCACTTCATCCACTACCAGAATCTCAGGTTCCAAATGCGCCGCTACGGCAAATCCTAGGCGCACCATCATCCCGGATGAATAGCGCTTCACAGGCGTGTCGATGTAGCGCTCACAACCCGAAAAGTCGATAATTTCGTCCAACTTGGATTTGATCTCAGCTTTGGTCATGCCCAGAATTGCTCCATTAAGAAATATATTTTCCCTTCCGGTTAGTTCGGGGTGAAACCCTGTTCCTACTTCCAGCAAACTAGCAATACGGCCATTGTAGCTAATACTACCCGTGGTTGGACCGGTAACCTTCGATAGAATTTTGAGTAGGGTCGATTTTCCCGCGCCGTTCTTGCCGATGATCCCGAGAATCTCACCCGGCATCACTTCAAAATTGATGTCTTTTAAAGCCCAAACGTACTCGCTGTCCCCTTTGGTGGTTCGGTCATTCGTCTCCCCTATTCTTAAGAAAGGATCTTCCTTTCCTCGTGCCTGATACCACCATCGCTTTAAGTCGTTGCTCAGGTTACCGGTACCTATACTCCCGAGTCG
>Ga0105045_10004867_pt1 | contig 11732 bp, 9 predicted proteins | sample MAT02_FD_78089 | JGI IMG/M metagenome (GOLD analysis project Ga0105045, IMG submission 78089) | Freshwater microbial communities from Lake Fryxell liftoff mats and glacier meltwater in Antarctica - MAT-02 (megahit assembly) | ecosystem: Environmental > Aquatic > Freshwater > Ice > Liftoff... | reverse complement strand
TTCACGCCGCTGTCGTTGAGGTTCTGGGCATGGGCGTGGCCTTGCGAACCGTAGCCGATGATGGCCACTGTTTTGCCTTTGATCAGGCTCAGGTCACAGTCTTTGTCGTAGAAAACTTTCATGTGTTGTTTATCCGGGTTAGGAGAAAGAAAATCTGATGGCATTGAGCTTTTCGAAACGCACTTGTGGTATTGCCGAGAACTTCGACACCTTCAACAAGCTAAAAAGGAATGAACACCCGTCCGGGCAGGGAGTGTGCTGGCATTCATGAGGTCGCTAAATGCCCGCCGTCGGTCATGAGCGTAAGCGCCGCTTGCACCACGGCTGAAGGGTAGATGCGTGCCACTGATTCGAGTCTAGTGGCGTAGCCCACAGGGATGCGCGGGGCTCCCAGGCGGGCGACACGGCAACTGGTGGCCTGTGCGGCTGTAGCAGCTACTTCCGCTCCGAAGCCAGCCGTTTGCACGGCGTCGTGCACCACCAGCAGGCGCCCGGTGCGTGAACAGTCTTCGAGGACCGCCGAGCGGTCCCAAGGCCAGAGCGTGCCCAAGTCTATGACGCTGGCCTGCACTCCTTGCTCTGCCAGCAGCAGCGCGGCCTCGAATGCGGTGTGCACGCAGGCCGACCAGCTCACCAAGGTGAGGTCCGAGCCGCGCCGGCAAATGTTCGCGCGACCGGGCTCGGCAACGGCTAACTCATCGACCTCGCCCTCCATCGTCCATAGCTCCTTGTTTTCCATATAGATCACAGGGTCCTCACCTTGCAAGGCATAGGAGAGCATGGCGTAATTGTCTTGCGGTGTGGCAGGGCACATCACTACCACACCGGGCAAGTGCGCGAACCAAGCTTCCAGACTCTGTGAGTGTTGCGCGGCTGCGTTAGACCACATGCCGATAGGCATGCGCATCACCAAGGCTACGCGGCCCTGGCCACCGAACATGTAGCGGTTCTTGGCGGCCTGGTTGACAATCTCGTCCATCGCGCACATGGCGAAGTCCACTACTCGTAGCTCGACCACAGGGCGCATGCCCACCAGCGCCATGCCTACACCCGCACCTACGATAGTCGCTTCGGATATTGGGGTATCGATCACACGGTCCGGGCCGAAAGTGCCTTGAAGGCCTTTGTACTGCCCAAAAATACCGCCGCGGCCCACGTCTTCGCCCAGCACCACGACGTTCGGATCGAGGCGCATTGCATTCGCTAAAGCCAGCACCCCGGCCTCGGCGTAGGTCATCCGGCTCAATGCCATGTTCCTGCTCCCGTAGTTTGAATGTTGGTGAATGCGTCAGCTGGATCGGGTGCGGGCGAGGCGTTAGCGAAAGCTAAGGCGTCCTCGATCTCGGACCGTACCGCCGCGTCGACCGCGTCGAGCTCGGAGGCCATGGCGCCACGTGTCAACGCTTGCTCGCGAGCGATCCGCAACGGGTCGGCCTCGACCGCAGCGCGCAGATCCTGGGGATCGCGGTAACCCTGAGTGTCTACCGACACATGGCCGCGTACGCGCCAGGTCAATGCATGCAACAGGTGTGGCCCGCGGCCAGCACGCACTTGCATTACGAGGCGGCCGGCAGTTTCGTGTGTGGCTTCGATGTCGTTGCCGTCCACCGACTCGCCGGGCACGCCGAGCGACGCGGCGCGGGCTACCACGCCAGGTCCAGCGGTAAGGCCAGCGGTGGAGGTGGTGGCTGAAAAACGGTTGTCCTCGCACACGAACAGCACGGGCAGGCGGTACACCGCCGCCCAGTTGAGCGCTTCAAGGAAGGGTCCCCGATTGGTGGCGCCGTCTCCGAAGAAGCAGGCGACTATGTGGGGCCTGCCTTGAAGCTTTAGTGCCTGAGCAGCACCGCAGGCGATGGGTAAACCCGCAGTGACGACACCATTGGCACCAAGCATGCCGACTGAAAAGTCAGCGATATGCATGGAGCCGCCTTTGCCACCGTTGCTGCCGTCTGCACGGCCGAACAGCTCAGCCATCATATGGCGCATGTTGCCGCCTTTGGCGAGAGTGTGGCCGTGCCCACGGTGTGTGCTGGTCAGCATGTCTTGTTGGGTCAGGTGGGCGCAGACGCCAACCGCCACCGCCTCCTGGCCAATCGAGAGGTGCAATGGTCCGCGCACCTTGGCGCGGTCGTCCATCTTCGCGCCCAGCACCTGGACACCGCCTTGGCTGGCGACTTCGGCCGCAAGTTCGAAGGCGCGGATGCGAGCCATGGTTCGGTACAGATCGATCATTTAGTGTGGATTTCAGATAGCGATCGTGGAAATACTTGGCACGGCGGCGATGATCAGCACGCCGACCAACAGTGCGATCAAGTACGGCCAGATCGCTCCAATCACATCCTCCGGTTTTGCGTCGCCAATTCGGCAGGCTATGTAAAAGCCCACCCCGATGGGCGGCGTCATTAGCCCGATATTCATGGCGCAGACAACCACCATCGAGTAATGGATGTCGTTGATGCCCAGCTCTTTGGCGATGGGGAACATGATGGGCGCAAGCAGCAGCACCGCCGGCAGGCCTTCTAGAAGGCAGCCCAGGACGACGAACACAACGATGGTCACAACCATGAACCCGATCCAGCCACCAGGCAGAGTCGTCATGAAAACCGATAGTTGCTGCACCACGCCGCTCTGAGTGATGGCCCAGGCCATGCCCGAAGCAGCCCCCAATACCAGCAGAACTGTGCCTGAAAGCGCTGCAGTGTCGACCAGCATGCAGTAGAACTTGCGCCAGCCGATGCCACCATACAGCACCTGGCCCACGAACAGCGCATACACCACCGCGACGGTGGAAACCTCGGTGGCTGTTGCCACGCCTTGGCCCACCGCGCTGCGGATGATGAACGGCAACACCAGCGCCGGCGCAGCGACCAAAAGGAGACGTCCTACCATGCGCATCGGTGCCCGCTTGGCGTGACCCATGTCTTCATGGCGGGCCTTCCAACGCGCCATTACCAGCAATACGGTCAGTAATACCATGGCTACGACAAAGCCGGCCTGGAAAAGTCCCGCGATCGAGACGCCAGCTACCGCGCCCAAGACGATAAGCACGATGCTCGGCGGCACCGTGTCAGCCATGGCGGCGCCGGTGGCTAATAAGGCTACCATCTCGCGTGGCTTGTGCCCCCGTCGCTTCATCTCGGGAAACAGCGCGGGTGCCACGGTGGCCATGTCCGACACCTTCGAGCCGGAGATGCCCGAGACGATGAACAAGGAGCCGAGCAGCACATAGGACATGCCGGCTTTAATGTGGCCCAGCAACGAGGCCAAGAAGTCGACGATCGCCTTGCCCATGCCGGTGACGTCGAGCACGCAACCCAGCAGCACGAAGATCGGTACCGACACCAGAACGAGGCTGGACATGCCTTCGTCCATGCGGCCAATAACTACAGAGATCGGCACCTGGGTGGAGAACGCGAGGTAACACACCGCGCCTACGCCGAAGCAAAATGCGATGGGTACACCCGCTACCAAACAAACTGCGAAAAACCCGATCAAGAAGATAACTATGTTCGTCCCGCCTAACTTCATTAGCTGTGGGGAGAGTGCCCAGCAAATGCCAACGACGATCGCGACGAACACCACAGCCACCGCGAGTTCGACCTTTCGTACCGTGCGTCCGGCGTAGACCACAATCATCGCCAGCATGGCGATGAAGCCGAATGCGATAGAACTCACCCGAAAAGTGTTGGGTATGTCAAGGGCTGGCATACGGATAAACCACTCATCGCGAGCGTAATTGATTGCAGGACCAATCAAAGTTAACAACAGGGCTGCGATTGCAACCAGCGCAAATGCCTGCACATAGGCACGCAGTCGTTCGGGCATCCTGTCAACGAATAGGCTTAGGCGCAGGTGCTCGTTTCGGTGCACTGCAATAGTTGCGCCCAGCATGGTCAACCAGATAAACGAAATCGAAATAACCTCGTCGGACCAGATAAGGGGTTTGCCGAAGACGTAGCGTGAAATGACCCCCACCAACAGCAGCACCGTGATGTTGAGCATCAGTACAGCCGAGACTGCTTCGATAGGCCGTATCCAGAACGGGCTTCGCCGGATCTCGCGAGAGACTACATTCCCGGAAACATGGCCGACATCGGCGGCCGAAGAACCGGCTGGGGTTTGAGTCATACAGGGTCAAGTGTTTTGCACGGCCCGCAACGCATGCCTGGGTTCATACGAGAGGCGCCGCGGATTGGCTCTTCGACAAGCTCAAGTCGGCCTTTCGTCTCGTGCCCCCCAACAAAAGGGGGCGAGACGCACGGTATGAATCTTCTTGCTCAGCCGAGCTTGCCGGTGTATCGCTCCATCACAGCCCAGGCCTCGTCACCGAACTTGGCTTTCCACTCGGTATAGAAGCCGGCGCTGAGCAGCTTCTCGCGAAACGGTACCGTATTCGGCGAATTGAAGACGATGCCCTTGGTGGTGAGACTCTTCTGCAGCGTGGACTCGTTAGCGGCCACGTCAATGCGCTCAGCCAAGGCAGCAGCGTTGATGTGCTTGGTCACGATATCGCGGATGTTCGGTGGCAAGCGGTCCCAAGCGCGCTTATTGATCAGCGTCCAGAAGCCGTCCCACATGTGGTTGGTGAGCGAACAGTACTTCTGCACTTCGTATAGCTTGAAGTTGGAGATCACCGCGAACGGGTTTTCCTGCCCATCTGCGACCTTGGTCTGCAGCGCGGTGTACATCTCAGACGCGTTGATCGAGATCGGCGAGGCGCCGAAGGCCTTAAACATGGAGGTCCACATAGGCGACACGGGTACGCGAATCTTGAAGCCTTCGAGGTCGGCCGGCGAGTTGATTGCCTTGGTAGAGGTCGTGATCTGGCGGAAGCCGTTGTCCCAGATCTTGTCGAGCGTGTGAAGATTGGCCTTGGCTATCTGTGCTCTGATGTAGGCGCCGACGTCGCCGTCCATGGCTTTCCAAACTGTGTCGTAGTTGGAAAAGGCGAAGCCAAGGCCGTTGAGCGCGGCGGGCGTTACCAGTGTCGATAGAATCAGGCCAGATAGGTTGAACATCTCCACGCCGCCCGATCGCAACTGGCTGAGTGTGTCGGTATCGGAGCCGAGCTGATTGCTTGGAAAAATCTGGATATCCATGCGGCCATTGGTCTCCTTACGGATCGCTTCAACGGCTTCCTTAGCGCGCACGTTCATCGGGTGAGCCGGTGGCTGGTTGTTGGCGTACTTGAAGGTGAACTCGGCACTCTGGCCATACGCCAGTTTTAGCGGCGCAGCGCAAGAAGCTGCTGCGATACCTGTTGCTTTTATTAAGGTGCGGCGTGAAAGGGTCATTTTCGGTCTCCTCTGGTTGCGGGGGTGGTGGAAAAAACTACGTTATCACTTTTCATGAGACAAACTTTGTCAAGGATGTGGAGGCAGGAATTTCAAAGAGATTTCGGTTGAACAAGCCGCTAGCTAGAAAACCTCCATCCACGCCGAGTGTCTGCCCTGTGATGAAAGCGGCTTGCTCCGATGCAAAGAACGAAACTGCGCTGGCGACTTCCTGCGGCGAGCAGAAGCGGTTCATCGGACACACGGCCAGAAACGCTGACTGATTTGAGCTTCCGTGCAGCGTCCGGATCATGGGGGTATCAACGAATCCGGGAGCAATGGCGTTCACTGTCACACCCCATTCGGCTACTTCGACAGCAAATTGTCCGGTCATAGCGATAAGGGCAGCTTTGGATGTACCGTAAGACAACCGGCCTGTACCGGCGCGCACTCCGCTGATAGACGAAACGTTGACAATCCTCCCCCAGCCCTTGTTTCTCATTCCCAGCAAGACGTGCTGCGTGAGCACCATAGGGGCAGTGACATTCACAGCTAGAGTGGCATTCCATTCTGACAGCTCAACGTCGATGGCGGGTTGCGTCATGACGACCCCGGCATTGTTGATCAGAATATCGATTACGGGATACTGTTCGCCGAGCTGCGAGAGCATTTTATTTATCTCTCCCATGTCGGCAAGATCTACCTCAAAGGCCGTTGCCTGACCGCCTGAGTTCACGATCGCTTGGGCCGCATTTTGTGCAGCTGGACCATTTCGGTCGACGATGCAGAGAGTAGCTCCTTGGCGCGCCAAGGAGTGGGCAATTTCTAGGCCAATTCCACTAGCTGCACCAGTAATCAAAGCGACTCTTCCAAAATGCTGACTCTCCTCATTCATCAAATCTCCGATAAAGCTTAAGTCCAAAATGTGGACCGAATGGAGTATGGTTGCTGTGTCTCTTGCCAAAAGGGAAGAGGAGAATCGTGAGTACGTTCAAAAATTCTGTGCACTATGTGGACTAAATGTTAAGGGTTTTTACTGATATGCCTTTGACTGGTCTTACGGAACGGGAAACGCTAGGAGCCCAAACACTACGGCGCGGACTGAGCATCCTGAAGTTGCTGGCGAGTAGCCAGCCCGAAGGGTTGCGTATCAGCGACATTGGTCGTCGCCTGAACCTGAGCAAAGCCACAGCTGTCAGGCTCACAAAGACCCTTGTGGACGAGAGATTCGTGGTTCGAGACCCAGCCACGCGTTGCTACCGCTTAGGGCCAGAGACCTTCGCTGTAGGCTTGGCCGCTGAACCCAGCTACACCCTGCAACGACTGGCCATGGCTTGGTTGCGAGCGCTCGCGCTCGAAACAGGAGATTGGGTGTTTTTCTCGGTGATGGAGGGCTTCGAAGCAATCTGCCTGTCACGTGAAACAGGCGATGTGCCTATTCCGCCCGAAGCGCTGCGAGTGGGCGATCGGCATCCCCTCGGTGTTGGGGCCGGAGGCCTAGCCATGCTGGCCGCTCTACCCGAGAGTGAGGCGGAGGCTGCCTTGCTCGCTAACAGCGCCTATATCAACAAGCACTACCCAAACTCACCTGTCTCCGTGGTCCGTTCGCTGTTGAACGAGACGCGCGAACGTGGCTACGCAATTATCCCAGGCATTGTCGTTCCAAACTACTGGGCGATCGGCGTTCCCTTGCTCCGACGGGACGGCCGTCCGGTGGCAGCTATCGTTCTGGTGACAAGCGAATCTCGCCTACATCCTATGCGCCGAGTGGTTGTGGGCGAACGTATGCTTCGCATTAGTCGCGACGTGATGAGTCGGGCCGAGCAGGAGACGCCCATCTGGTAAGCGGTTAACAAATCTCACGTCTTGCGCTGACCTGCAGGCAGGCTGGATCCGATGCCGACCGAGGATCGCTGATCCTGCTGCTTCGCTAAATTGGTAAGAGGTGTGGCGACCGTCATTGGCACACCTGAGTTTCTGAATGGATGTTGTCGATTAATTAAATACCAGATTTATAGTGTGGCGTCCGCGGCAGCACCAGCCTACGACTGTTCTACCGTTGACTGTCTCCACAGTCGGGTGTCTGGTTTGTGGCGGCTCGCGATAGTCGTGGTCGTCGACACCGATCCTTCGATCCGGTGCATTTCCAAGGACCGCTGCGGGACTGTGAGCTCGCGGGCTCGCCAGTAAGCAGACCTCTGCCGTTTTGACTCGTTGCTCCAGCGACCGCAATACGGAATTGCTGGGAAGCGGTGCTTTCGGCCACGTGCTGGTGAAGTACTGCTGTCCGGCATCTCGCCCGTGCAGCGCGGGCTTGCCCCAGGTTTGCCGTTCGGTTGTGCGCAGGTTAGGATGAACGCAGGAGGAAGTAGCCATGTGTCCAGCGCCGGCCCTGCAGTTGCATGTTCCCGAACCGCCCGGTCGCCCCGGGGGTAAAACGGACTTTTCCTACCTTCACCTGTCCGCTGCGGGCGAGGTGCGGCGCCCTGCGGTGGATGCCACTCCGGTGAGCACCAGCGATCTGGCCTACGGCTTGATACGGGTACTCGACGACGCCGGGCATGCGCACGGCCCTTGGGCACCCACATTGGACACCGAGCAAATGCGCAGCGGCCTACGCGCAATGATGAAAACCCGCGCCTATGACGCGCGGATGCTTATTGCACAGCGGCAGAAGAAGATCTCGTTTTATATGATGTGCCTGGGCGAAGAGGCCATTGCCGTGGCGCACGCGCAGGCGCTGCAACCCGGCGACATGAACTTCCCGAGTTACCGCCAACAAGGTCTGCTGCTGGCCCGTGATGACATCGACATGGTCGAGATGATCTGCCAACTGATGTCCAATGAACGCGACCCGCTCAAGGGTCGGCAATTGCCGGTGATGTACTCATATAAACGCGCTGGATTCTTCACGATCTCGGGCAATCTGGCGACGCAGGTCATCCAGGCCGTGGGTTGGGGCATGGCCTCGGCAATCAAGGGCGACTCCAAAATCGCATCGGCCTGGATCGGCGATGGTGCAACCGCCGAGGCAGACTTCCACACCGCGCTGACCTTCGCCCATGTCTACCGTGCGCCGGTCATCATGAATGTCGTCAACAACCAGTGGGCGATCTCGACCTTCCAGGCGATTGCCGGTGGCGAGTCCACCACGTTTGCAGCGCGTGGGGTGGGCTGCGGCATTGCAGCTCTGCGCGTCGACGGCAACGACTTCCTGGCGGTGTATGCCGCCTCGCGCTGGGCCGCCGAACGCGCACGCAGCGATCTGGGCCCCACATTGATCGAGTGGGTTACCTATCGAGGCGGCGCGCACTCCACATCCGACGACCCCGCACGTTACCGGCCAGCAGACGACTGGGCGCATTTCCCGCTCGGCGATCCGATCGCGCGCCTGCGCCAGCATCTGCAAGGGCTGGGCGCCTGGTCGGACGAGGAACACGAGGCGACCCAGAAGGCGTTAGACACCCAGGTCGCGGCAGCGCTTAAACAGGCGGAGGCCTATGGCTCTCTGACAGGCGGGCGAATGGCCGATGAGTCCACCATGTTCGACGATGTGTACGAGCACCTGCCCGCGCATCTGCAACGCCAGCGTCGTGAATTGCTCGGAGGCTGAAAGCCATGCAGATGACGATGATTCAAGCCCTGCGTTCGGCAATGGATGTCATGCTCGATCGTGACAGCAACGTGGTGGTCTACGGGCAGGACGTCGGATATTTTGGCGGCGTGTTCCGCTGCACCGACGGCCTGCAAAAAAAATACGGCAGCTCGCGCGTATTTGATGCGCCGATTTCCGAAGGCGGCATCGTCGGCACGGCCATCGGCATGGCGGCGTATGGGCTGCGACCGGTGGTCGAAGTGCAGTTTGCCGACTATTTCTATCCGGCCTGCGATCAGATCGTGTCGGAAGCCGCGCGCCTGCGTTACCGATCGGCCGGCGACTTCACTGCGCCGTTGACAATCCGGATGCCCTGTGGCGGTGGAATTTACGGCGGGCAAACACACAGCCAGAGCCCCGAGGCGCTGTTCACCCACGTTAGCGGCCTGCGCACCGTGATGCCGTCCAACCCGTATGACGCCAAGGGCTTGTTGATCAGCTGCATCGAGAACAACGACCCGGTGATTTTTCTTGAGCCCAAGCGCCTGTACAACGGGCCGTTCGACGGCCATCACGACAAACCGGCGACCCCGTGGAAAGACCATCCGCTGGCCGAAGTCCCCGAAGGCCATTACACCGTTCCGCTGGATCACGCGACCGTGTTTCGCGAAGGCGCGGACATGACTATCCTGACCTACGGCACCATGGTGTACGTGTCGCAGGCGGCGGTGACCGAGACCGGCATCGACGCCGAGATCATCGACCTGCGCAGCATCTGGCCGCTCGATCTGGACACCATCGTCGCGTCGGTGAAGAAGACCGGTCGATGTGTTGTGGTGCACGAAGCCACACGCACCAGCGGATTCGGCGCCGAACTTATCGCACTGGTGCAGGAGCATTGCTTCTACCACCTGGAGGCGCCGATCGAACGCGTCACAGGTTGGGACACACCCTATCCGCACGCGCAGGAATGGGCCTACTTTCCCGGGCCAGCGCGTGTCGCTGCGGCACTGAAACGCGTTGTGGAGGCTTGATCATGGGATTGCATACCGTTCGCATGCCCGACCTGGGCGAAGGCATCACCGAAGTCGAAGTGGTGGCCTGGCGTGTGCAGGTCGGTGACACGGTGGCAGAAGACCAGGTGCTGGCCGATGTGATGACCGACAAGGCGACGGTGGAGATACCCTCGCCGGTGGCGGGCAAGGTAAGTTGGCTCGGTGGCGAGGTCGGCGAGGTGTTGGCGGTTGGTGCAACGCTGATTGACATCGCGTTGAACGGTGACGGCGCAGCCCAAGCAGCGCCTGCGGCCCGAACCCCGGCCCCAGCCACTCAAAAAGCCACGTCCGGCAGCACCGCAAAAGCCGAACCAGAGGTTGCGGCGGCCAAGGAAGCTGCCCAGACAACTGCGCCGAAGCAGACCGAGATGCCCCCCGCAGCCCCATCCACTCCTGATAACAAGCCGATTGCGTCACCGGCATTGCGCCGCCGCGCCTGGGAACTGGGCGTCGACCTGGGCCAGGTCCGCTCAAGCGCAGCCGGCGGCCGTATTCTGCAAGCTGATCTGGACGCGCATGTCGCGCAACATGGCACGCAAAACCCCGCTGCCACTGCGCCAGCCGCGACAGCGCGTACCGGTGAGGACACCTTGCAGGACATTAAGGTCATCGGGCTGCGCCGACGCATAGCGCAGAAGATGCAGGAATCCAAGCGCCGCATTCCCCATTTCGCCTATGTCGAGGAATGCGACGTCACCGAACTCGAATCGCTGCGCGCGCAACTCAATACCCGCTGCGGTGACGACCGGGGAAAGCTGACGCTGCTGCCTTTCCTGACCCGTGCCATGGTGCTGGCTATTGCGGATTTCCCGCAGGTTAACGCGCTGTTTGACGACGAAACCGGCGTCATCACCCGGCACAGCGCGGTGCACATGGGCATCGCGACCCAGACCGGCGCCGGTCTTATGGTGCCTGTGCTGCGCCATGCTCAAAATGGCGATCTGTGGACCAACGCCCGCGCCATCGGCCAACTGGCCGAGATGACACGCTCCGGGCGTGCGACCCGGGACGAACTCACCGGCTCGACCATCACGCTCACCAGCCTTGGCGCACTTGGCGGCATCGTGTCCACTCCCATCATCAACGCGCCGGAGGTGGCCATCGTCGGCGTGAACCGCATAGTGGAGCGGCCGATGGTGATTAGCGGCCAGTTCGTGGCGCGCAAGATGATGAATCTATCGTCGTCGTTCGACCATCGTGTCGTGGATGGGCAAGACGCCGCGCGTTTCATCCTGGCGGTGCGCGATCTGCTGGAGTCGCCTGCGGCTTTGCTGGTGGCTTGACCAGAGTCGCGCGCCGCCTTGGCGGCTACGCGATCCGAGCTCGGTTTGCCGTGGTTAGGGACATCACCACCTCGCGCATCAGCGCACAGTCAAGCTATAGCTCCGGCCTTCCAACCGACCGGGACACCGTTTGTTAACGAGGAAATGACGGTGGCACGGTGGTTTCAGTGCGGCTGACCACTGCCAAGCAACTAAGACCCGCCGGGTGTGGGTTTTCTTTTGGCTGGCGATGGGATCACCCAGACGCTGTAACCGCGCCACGGGCCGTTCTGGCGTGTCTGGTAGGTAAGGCGCGACCCGACAAGCGCGTGCCGCTGGCGCTGGCCACACCAATATGCCGACCACCACCTCGTTCACGCTGGCACTGGGTGCTGCCGTTAGTGCAAAACCCGGTACCGCTGGCTACATGGTGGCTACATGAGCAAAAGCCAGAAAGGACAAAGCCCGGGAAAACCGGGCTAAGTCGTTGATTTATATGGCTCCCCGACCTGGACTCGAACCAGGGACCTGCGGATTAACAGTC
>Ga0105045_10004865_pt1 | contig 11734 bp, 8 predicted proteins | sample MAT02_FD_78089 | JGI IMG/M metagenome (GOLD analysis project Ga0105045, IMG submission 78089) | Freshwater microbial communities from Lake Fryxell liftoff mats and glacier meltwater in Antarctica - MAT-02 (megahit assembly) | ecosystem: Environmental > Aquatic > Freshwater > Ice > Liftoff... | reverse complement strand
GGATGGACATCTCTTCGGTACAATTGGCGGCTGCGTCACGGCATATTTGTTCGCAAAAAGGTCAGACGCCATTTCTTCGGATTTCTCTGTCTAGAAAGCCGAAGTTTGAGAATCGTGCTAGTGATTTATTTCGGCGAAAAATTAATGGTAACTATGTAGCGAAAGTCGTCAAGACTTTCGGTTATTGCCATGCGATTCAAAATTCTTGACGAGTTTCGCTAACCGATAAGTAAGATATATAAAATGAAGATGTAACAAAGCACGATGTGGAATCGTTAAGCGTTTTACTTGGCTCGCGTGTGAAAGTCTGCTTGAGCAATTCCTGCGGCCCCGAGGTAGCCCGCATCTCCACCTAGAGAAGCAAAGTCGATCGAGGTTCCGTTAAAAACATACTCGAAGGTTCGCGCTTGAAAGGTCTTTTGAATGCGAGCCAAGAATCGTCTACCGATCGGCGACGTTGATCCGCCGAAGTTCATGGCACCTCCCAGGACAACGAGTCCTGGGTCGACCATATGGACCATCGTAGTAATTCCCAGTGCAAGGTAGTCTGCCGTGGAATCGATGATTTCCAGGGCGAGTTCGTCGTTTAAGTTTGCCGCTTCAAAAATCGCCTTCGCAGTGACTTCTTTGGTTGGATCGGCAAGAAGGCTTTTGGATCCGTTGGCAATTTTTTCCTTGGCTCGCATGGCAACCGCGCTGGCACTCGCGTACGCTTCCAAGTGCCCTCGTCCACCGCCCCACGCACAAAGCCTTGCATCAGGACTCGGATCAATGATTAGGTGACCACACTCGCCTCCGAAGCTGTTGTGTCCAACAACCAGCTTATTATCGATGATGATTCCGCCACCTACGCCGGTCCCCAAAGTGAGCAGAACCATGCTGCTGAACTTTGCACCGGTTCCGACCCAAAATTCTCCCCAACCGGCCGCATTGGCGTCGTTCGCAAACGAGACTGGGAGCCCAATCTCTTTTTCTAAGCAAGCTACAATTGGAAAATTGTGCCAGTGTGGGTGATTCGGAGGCGCGATCAGCATCCCTTTGGGAATATCTTGAGAGCCTGGAGTACCTAATCCAACGCGTGAAATGTGTTCGAGAGTCAATCCGATCGAAGCCAGCATCTTCTTGCTAGCTTCGACTACGCGTTGCATCGCATCGGCAGGCCCGCGTGGTTCTTCCGTCACAATGGATACGAAACCGAGCGTGTTTCCGACGTTATCCACCAAGCCAATCTTCGTATTCGTTCCGCCGACATCCACACCAAGGAACAAGGGGTAAGTCGCCTCGGATAAGGAAAAAATGGTTTGCTTCGTACTCATTTACGCAGGTTTTCAAGAAGAACTAGGACTATGGACGAATCAGATTATAGGCCACAATAGAGCATTCCGACAGTCGCCACGAGCTTGCCTGCCTACAGTGGTGATAGGACCGACCGTCTCCATTACGTGAGCGGGTACTTGGGCGGGACATTTTTTCACTTTGCCACCAGTTTACCTACCTCTTCAGTTCCCTATGACCTCTTCGAGAATTTTAGTCACCGCCGCACTCCCTTACGCGAATGGCCCGATTCACATTGGTCACTTGGTCGAATACATCCAAACCGACATTTGGGTGCGTTTTCAAAAGCTGATTGGGCGAAGAGCAATCTTTATCTGTGCGGACGACACGCACGGAACGGCGATCATGATTCGCGCTAAGAATGAAGGCATTACTGAAACGGAATTGATAGCCGCCATGCAAAAAAGTCACCTTCGTGATTTTCGCGGATTTGATATTGAGTTCGATCACTACGGGAGCACTAATAGTTCTGAGAACTACGCGTTATGCTGCCAAATCTGGGCGGCCCTTCGGAAGGCTGGCTTGATTGTGGAACGCGAAGTCAGCCAACTCTACGATCCTGTTGCCGGGACTTTTCTTGCGGATCGGTTTGTCAAAGGGACTTGTCCAAACTGCGGCGCGACCGACCAGTATGGGGATAACTGTGAAAAGTGTGGCGCAACCTACTCGCCAACCGATCTGCTCAACCCACGAAGCGCCCTTTCGGATGGTGTTCCCGAGATTCGTTCGGCAATGCACTTGTTCGTGGAGCTCGAGAAGCTACATGAGTTCTTGAACGATTGGACTCAGTTTGGTGAGCATCTTCAACCCGAGGTTGCCAATTATCTCAAAGGTCACTTCCTACAAAAGCCACTTCGCGATTGGGACATTTCAAGGCCTGCTCCCTACTTTGGATTCGAGATTCCGGATTCGCCGGGGAACTACTGGTACGTTTGGTTTGATGCGCCGATCGGCTACATCGGTTCAACGCACGCTTGGTGTAAGGAGCAGAACGAGAAGTTATCTGACTGGTGGCAAAGTGAGTCGACAGAGATTCATCACTTCATCGGTAAGGATATCACTTACTTCCATACGCTCTTCTGGCCAGGAATGTTGAAAGCCGCTGGGTTCACGCTTCCGAAACAAGTTCATATCCACGGATTCTTGACCGTAGGTGGCACAAAGATGTCCAAGGCACGAGGGACCTTGGTGAAGGCCGAGTCGTATCTTGATCATCTCGACCCGAGTCTTTTACGCTACTTCTATGCCAGTAAGCTAACAGCCAGTAATGACGATATCGATTTGGACATCGAAGAGTTTGTTGCCAAGGTGAACTCGGATTTGGTTGGCAAGCTTGTGAACCTAGCTAGCCGTAGTAATCGCTTCATCGAAGACGTCGGACTTGCTCCGGTCTATCCGCATGATGGTGGATTGTTTAAAGCAGCAGCAATGGCAGGTCAATCGATAGCAGATGCTTATGAATCAAACGACTATGCTCGAGCCATGCGAATCATAATGGGTCTTGCTGACGACGCTAATGGGTTTGTCGAAAACGCAGCGCCATGGTCACTGAAAAAGGATCCAGCGCAAGCAACGAAGCTCCAGGAAGTATGCACTATTTGCTTAAATTTGTTTCGGCAGCTTGCGATCTATCTTGCACCCGTTTTGCCAAGAATTGCTCAGCAATGCGGCGAATTGCTGAATGATCCGATCGTGCATTGGGATCAAAGCCAGTCGCCTCTACTCAATAATCGTCTCAATAAATTCCAGCATATGCTTCAACGTGTGAAAATCGAGGATGTTGAAAAAATGATTGAATCAGGACAAGAAAACTCCCCAGCTGAAGAAATCGCAGCGACGCCAGTTACGCTCTCGGAGGTGGCTCCTGTGCTGTTAGATAGTGGCGATGCGATGATCGCCGAACCACTTGCACCAACCTGTTCTATCGATGACTTTACAAAAATCGATCTCCGAGTTGCTCGTATTCTGGCCGCAGAGCATGTTCCCGAGGCGAAGAAACTTCTTAAACTAACGCTCAGCCTAGGTGGAGATGACAAGCGGACGGTTTTCGCGGGAATCAAGGCGGCCTACGAACCAGAGAAGCTGGTTGGTCGTTTGGTAATTATGGTGGCCAATCTCGCTCCACGACAAATGAAGTTCGGACTCAGCGAAGGGATGGTAGCCGCCGCCGGTGCTGGTGGCGCGGAAGTTTACTTGCTTTCTCCAGATTCGGGCGCAGTCCCAGGTCATCGTGTGCATTAGTAGTTGTCTCGAACTAAGTCCCCGTCTTGTTCCATTACCAATACTAACGCGACGCGAAAGCGAAATTAAAGTGGGTTCAAAACCAATTTAGCCATTTCATTAGCTTGCGCTGCGTTTTGGTATTGGGATATTATTCCAGGATGCCCTTCAGTTTTTATCCGCGAAGAAATCGATTTTGGGTGGACTAACGTCGCATGTCAACCAACGAGGCAACCAATAAAGATCGGCTCGAGCGAAGGCGCGTTCTGGGTCCTGCTGATCCGTGGCAATCGAAGCCACGCTGGCAGTCGTTTGCCTCAAGTATGGTTTTTCATCTAGCCTTTCTTTTGCTGCTAGCCTGGCTATGGCGGCCACAGGGTAGCGGAACAGGTGCTGAACGTGATCGTCCGGTGGGCATCGCGGTCATTCATCAAGTAAACGGTAGCACAGAATACTTTTTCGAACCGGGCAGCCAAGGCGATACGGCTAAAGACGAACAAGCCGCAGCGAACGATGCGAAGGTGGATAGTGATTCGATTGCGGAGGCAGTCGAGGCGATTAGTTCGAAATCAACGAATGCCATCACGGCTGATTCCTTACTTGGCGACCTTGCTTCGATCGACGCTAGATCACTTCAAAGCAGTGTTAATGCAAACCTATCGAACGGCGGTAATGTTTCAACGGGTACTTCTGGGAAAGGAAGTGCGGGTGCCGGTCGTGCAGGTGTCGGATCTGGACGAGGGCAAGGTGCGTCGACAAAAACTCAAGTCTTTGGAATTGAGGGTAGTGGAAACTCTTTCGTATATGTCTTTGATCGCTCAGATTCGATGAATGGTTTTGAAGGCTCGCCCTTCCGTGCTGCTAAACGCGAAATGTTGAAGAGTCTTGAAACGCTGAAGAGTATCAATCAGTTTCAAATCATTTTTTATAATGAATCGCCTAGCCCCTACCAGGGCTCGCTATCAGGCACCCGTCGACTGATCTATGCCACCGACAATGAGCGAGCAAGCGCTATAGACTATGTCAGAGGAGTCAACGCGATCGGCGGAACCGAGCATGTCCCAGCACTGCGGCTTGGCGCTTCGATGAATGCCGATGTACTTTTCTTTCTCACTGATGCAGCGGATCCCAGTTTGAGCGATGGACAAATCACGGATATTGTCGATCGTTGCACATCGCGTGGAACTACCATTCACTCTATCGAGTTCGGTAGTGGCCCGAGTCCGGGTGGCGGGCGCTGGATCGAGGAACTGGCTATGCGGACTGGTGGTCAGTATCGTTACGTCGATATCGTGCGGATCGACAGATGAAATTTGACACTTTCGACTTTCTGGGCATGTGGGGAATTCACGATGGGTCGATTAAAATCAGCAATTGGTTCGAAAAATGGTGGATGATCTATTGCGGGCTTTCTTTCGACTTCCTTATCATCAATCCTGAGGGCTCGTTGTGTGCTATTGCCCGTCTGTTCTGATTAGCTTCTCGTTACAAGGTCTTCCTATGTTTCGCACGACTACTGCTTTCGCCTTGACAATTGCGTTATGATTTTACAGTCCGATTTTAGTCGCAGTTGACCCCAAGACAGCGGCCGACTTTCACGCACACGACCATCCTGAGCATGGTCCCAAAAATGGCGAGCTAGTCGAAGTCTGATCCTCGATTCGCAATTCGGATAGGGAGTAAGTCCTTCGTTGCCAAACTTACACACGATCACAACCATAGTCACGACCATAACCATGCACATGGACCGGCCAAGGTTATTACCAAGTAATGCGATCGTAAAGTGAAACAATCGTTCTAGAAAACCAATACAAATTCCCGATCTGAAATTGCAATCGGTTTGCTAGAACGTTGGATTGAAAATGGGTATGCGGCACCCCAAAACGTGGCTAGAACCGAAAAGAAACTGAATCCATGTCAGTTTGGGAAAGTGTATTTTGCGTGGTATCTCCTGAAAATCATAGCGAAATCGAAACGCCAGAGGAATGGATTGCGTACCACGAGGCCGGGCATTGTGTAGTTGCCGTTTTGCTTGGCGGCATGGTGGAATGGGCTACGATCGACCCGGATCGCGATGACGGTCCCCGACGTTGGGGTGACGTGCGCGTCCAATGGGACGGTGGCCCCCCTTGGATAGCTCAAGCAATGGTTTATCTTGCAGGTCCTGCCGCCGAATTGGTCTACCGCGAAGAATCGATACATCCAGCCTTCGTGCCTGAGTTCGCCAACGATTGGGCTGCAGCTTGGGGGGCAACCGAAGCGAGTCGGAAATCAGATCAGGAACGATTGCGGTTGCTCGAAGGAGTTTTCTCGCAGCTTTATCAAACCTTTCAGAGACAAGATCACTGGAACGCTGCAGCAGAGCTTGCCGACTTGTTACTAGCTCACGAAACGATTGAATACGAAGACATTCACGAAATAGTAAACAGGTGGATTGAGAGATAGCCCTAGCCTGCGACGATTGCTAACACGACGAATCTTCATCGCAAGAAAAGAATAAAGAATCTTATGCAGATACCTCAGCTTGCGTATTGCACCAATGTTCATTCCGGGGCGGATTGGCAGGCTGCCGTTGATAACTTGAAGCAATATACTTTGCCGGTACGAGAGTCGTTATGTCGTTCGGGTTCGTGGCAATCCGGCGAACCGATGGGGGTTGGACTCTGGCTCGCGGAACCCGCCGCTCGGCACGCGATCTCAAATCAGCTAGTTGGAAAAGCGAAAGAGTGGCTAGCGTCACAGAATCTTGTACCTTTCACCATGAATGGCTTTCCTTATGGGAACTTTCATCAACCGATCGTAAAGCATCGAGTCTACCAACCAACCTGGTGGGAACACGAACGAAGGACGTACACTGAGGCATTAGTGACAATCCTTGATCAATTGCTTCCAGCGGGGATTTCGGGATCGATATCAACTCTTCCGATCGCATGGGGAAGCCCCATTCCAACACCAGAACAATTGACCCGTGCGGCAAGTAACCTATGCTTCATCGCGGACTACCTTGATGAATTGTTTCAAAGGACTGGCCGTTGTATCGTGCTGGCTATCGAGCCTGAACCAGGGTGTTATCTGACGGACAATGGGACGATGCGTACCTTTTTTCGTGATTATCTTTTGAACGATGATTCGCAATCGGAGAAGCGCAGAAAGTACTTAACGATTTGTCACGACATTTGCCATGCTGCGGTAATGCGAGAGGACCAACAAATGGAGTTCGCTCGACACAAAGCCGAAGGAATTCGGATTGGAAAAGTTCAGGTGTCGTCGGCAATTCATGTCGACTGGGATGCGATTCAAAACGAGACTAAGTTCGAAACGTTTCAGCAGCTACGCAAGTTTGCAGAAGATCGATACCTTCACCAAACAACTGTGCAGATCGGCAATAGACCAGCCAAAATGCATGAAGATTTACCGGCGCTATTGGCGAGCATTTCTAATCCGACATCACTTTCGGGAAACTGGAGAATTCATTTTCACGTTCCGATTTTCTATGACCACCAAATCGGAGCACTTCAGCAACTTTCGAAAGGAGGCCTCCATCAAACGGAACTCGTCAGCGACTTTCAAGGTATCAGTACGACGCAAAGCGAAATACTCAGATGCTTGCAGTTGCTAGAGAGCGATCGAACCCAAACCAACGACCATGCCATGGCGTTTCAAGAAGCCTTTTTCACGGGACATTATGAAGTCGAAACCTACGCATGGACGGTGCTTCCGGTCGCTCTACGCCAAGCATTGTTGGTTGACGATATTGCACGCGAAATGAGTTATCTGAAGGGCTTGTTTGATAGAATCGCTTCTAAGTGAAGGGCATCGAGCTCGGATAGAATTTCTATCAAAGGTCGTCTTCAGAGCTCCCAATTTTAAAAACGAACCGCACATGTGACTGCTTGGCACGAACATCGGTCACTACATCAACTTGGGTTTTGCTTTAGCGCTTTGGTTGTTAAGCCGTTCTCGAGGCCTCGTCAAAAAAACGGCCGAACGCTATGCTTCTGAAGTTCATGTGAAACTGATATTCATTTGCAAGTATTTCGAAAGGCAAAGATGCCGTCTTTCAACATTTCATTCCTGGGTTTGCTGGCCATATACAGCGTTATCGTCGTCGGCTGCAGTTTATTGGGTGGGTGGCTTCCCAAGTTTATTCGGTTTACGCACACGCGAATCCAAATCTTGATCAGCTTGGTCGGCGGATTAATGCTTGGAATCGCAGTTTTTCATCTGCTTCCTCATGCGGTGCACGAGATGGGAAGCAGTCGGATCGGCGAGATCGCGTGGGCCATGATGATAGGCATGGTCGTCATGTTTTTCATGTTGCGATTCTTTCACTTTCACAATCATGATGCGGTCGACTTTAGTGAACAAACAAGCAAGAATTCCGAACTGTCGGTATCGAAAACCTGTGACCACGACCTTTCGCACGAGCACGGCTCGCATGCACATCACCACGATCATTCGCATCAGTCTGGATTGAGCTGGGTTGGCGTCCTCATTGGCTTGGGCTTTCATACGCTTTTGGACGGTGTCGCGCTCGCATCAACCATGCAAGTCGAATTCAAGCACTCAGGGGGCCAGTCAATGCTCTGGGGGATTGGAGTTTTCCTTGCCATTGTTTTGCATAAGCCACTCGACGCGATGTCAATCACTTCCCTGATGAGGGCTCAAGGAGCCTCGGACGGTAAATGCGCTTTGGTGAATATCCTTTTCTCGGCAATGGTACCTGTAGGAGCTATGTTGGTCATCGCCTTCGGTAGTTTTGGAGGCCCCTTCTCACAATCGATTGCTGGTTGGGGACTAGCCTTTTCAGCTGGCGTTTTCCTTTGCATTGCCCTCTCTGATCTACTTCCCGAAATGGAATTTCATTCGCACAATCGAATCCGACTTTCTGTGGCACTCCTCCTTGGAATCATGATAGCGTGGGCGATCGGATTCCTTGAACCGAGTCACTTACACGAGGGCGATCACCCTGGCCATTCCCACGATCATAGCTCTCATAGCCACTAAAATGATCTGGAGTCAGCACGTAGGCGAGCGTCCACAAATAAACTCCGCAATTCAAAGTTAGCGGAAGGGTGCAAGCGCTCCAATTTCTCGGCACCGGACGGCTTGCGCCGTTCCGCTAAAGCTGCAACTTATTTATGGATGGTTTCTTAGCTACTCATGAAATTCAGGTTGCCAAATCGCCGAAAAGAGGAGTGGATAGGTAGCGTTCGCCTAAACTGCACATGATCGTGACGATCCGTTTTCCAGCGAATTCTGGACGAGCAGCTATTTGAGCCGCAGCCCACATGTTCGCACCGCTACTAATGCCCGCCATAATCCCCTCTTCTTTAGCCAACCGACGCCCCCACTCGAAGGCGGTTTCATCATCAACTTGAATGACGTCGTCAATGATGGAAGTATCAAGGTTCTTGGGAATGAAGCCCGCTCCGATCCCTTGGATGCGATGTTTGCCTGGTTGGCCGCCGCTGATCACCGGCGAATGTTTTGGCTCGACAGCAATCGCCTTGAAGTTCGGGTTAAGCTTTTTGATGTACCTCGCGACTCCGGTGATAGTTCCACCAGTCCCCACTCCGGCAATAATCGCGTCAATATCTCCCTCTGAATCGGCCCAAATTTCCGGCCCAGTCGTGCGTTCATGAACCGCTGGGTTCGCGGGGTTCTCAAATTGCTGCGGCATCCAACCATTCGGATCTTGCGAGACTAGTTCCCCAGCGCGATTGATTGCTCCCCGCATTCCCTCACCAGCCGGTGTGAGAACTAGATTTGCCCCCAAGGCGCGTAAAAGCGTTCGACGTTCAACCGACATCGACTCAGGCATCGTCAGAGTCAAACGATACCCCTTAGCCGCAGCGACAAACGCCAGCGCAATTCCAGTGTTACCACTCGTGGGCTCAATGATGTGGGTAGTCGCTGTCAATCGCCCTGATTTTTCAGCGTCCTCTATCATTGCCATCCCAATACGATCTTTGACGCTATTGAGAGGATTAAAGAACTCACATTTCGCGAAAACGGTTGCATGCTCCTTGGGGATCAAACGGTTAATGCGAACCATGGGTGTGTTTGCGACGGTTTGAATCACACTGTCATAAGTCTGTCGATGAGGCATTTTCGAGTCAATCCAGGATGATGAAGGTTTTATAAATGAAGGTTTTAATGGATAGAGAATCCAAGTTGAGGTTAAAAGACCAAGAATCCTACAACAATAGACGCCGATTCAACCATTTATCATATCAAAGCCGAGATCAAGCGCGTAGCGTACTCTCATCGGTCTAGGGTACGACTTAGTATCTCCAAGGTCGCAAGGGCGATAAAAAACGAACGCTCTTGACGTGACCTGTAAAAATTTGCTATCCCAACAGGCATTCCCAGTGATTATTTTCTGTTGTCTGGTTAGGCCGAGGGTTGTGAAGTGAATCCAGTACAAAAACTAGCGATCATCAGCTGTATTGCCTTCACCGGTTGTGCATCTATGAAAGAGTCCGACACAGCTCGGACCGGTCTTGAGCAATTACTCATTAGCAGTGCCGTTGATCAATCACTTGATAAAGTAGACTTTACGCCAGTTTCTGGAGCAAAAGTGTTTCTCAAGGCCGACTACCTAGATTCAGTCGACAAAAACTATGTATTGCTAAGTATGCGATCAAGACTTTTAAAGAATGGATGTACCCTGGTCGACAAGGCAGAGGAGTCCGACGTGGTATTTGAGGTAGCTTCGGGTGGAGTCGGTACCGATCGAACAGATCTCGAAGTCGGCTCGCCAGCTGTTCCGTTAGGCCTCATGGGAACCATTCCGAAGGTTACGTTATACGAGCGTAAACGAGCAATGGGAACGGCGAAGCTCTGTATCATTGCAACCGATACAAAGACTAAGCAACCTGTGATAAACTCCGGTTTTTCGCTTGCACGAAGTGACCATCAACACTGGTCGATGATGGGAACTGGTCCGATTATCTCGGGATCCGTCGCGAGACAGTTGGAAGAAAACACGGGAACCAGCGAAAGTCTCATTCCAACCGCTTCGGCGACAGCGAAAATCGCGAGAACCAATTCGACGGTTCCCTCATCGTCGTTGAATCGCTAGAGATGCAGAACTTGATTGACGCGATACAATGCGTCTATGCAACTTGTAAAACTTCCAATTGTCGTCCGTGGGGCTCGCGAACATAATCTCCAAAATGTATCCGTCGAGCTGCCTAGAAACCATCTGATCTGCTTTAGCGGAGTCTCTGGAAGCGGAAAAAGCTCGCTCGCTTTCGACACTATTTTCGCGGAAGGCCAACGACGCTATCTCGAAAGCCTTTCGACTTACGCTCGCCAATTCATTGGGCAGCTTCCCAAGCCCGATGTCGACTATCTTTCAGGTTTAAGTCCCTCAATTTCGATCTCGCAAAAGTCCACAGGGCACAACCCTCGTAGTACCGTCGGGACAATGACCGAGATCAATGACTTTTTGCGAGTCTTATTCGCTCGCGTTGGCACCGGATTCTGCCCGACCTGCGATTGTCCTATCACCGCCCAAACACGCGACCAGATTGTCGAACGGATTCTGCTACTCACGAAAGGTCCAATGTACTTGCTACTGGCACCGATTGTTCGCAATCAGAAAGGGGAATATAAGGACCTATTTGAGGACCTCCGAAAGCAAGGTTTTAACCGCGCTCGAGTCGATGGGAAGCTGACTCTCCTGTCTGAGCCACCACTCCTTGCAAAGCAACTCAAACACACGATTGAAGTCGTCGTAGATCGACTAGACCTCTCCACTAGTGGCAGGTCACGAATCGCTGAAGCGGTTGATACGGCAATCCGGCTTGGCGAAGGTACTTTGCTAATAGTCCCCATGGATGAAGCTTCAAAAGGCGTTTCAAAAGTAGCCACAGAAGCCCTCGGCAAAAGGCCTGTGAAGACACTCGGTTCGAAGAAGAAAGCCGCTGCACCGGCCGCAACTGCGGAAGATGTCATCGTAAGCGAGCCAGCTGCTCAAGAGATCGTTTTCTCTGCACATTATGCTTGCCCATCGTGTGGTACTTCGTACCAAGCACCGAGTCCTCAGCTTCTATCCTTTAATTCTCCACAAGGAATGTGTCACGAATGCAACGGACTAGGTGAAATATACACATTTGATATATCTCTTCTCATTACGGAGCCTAGCAAGTCGATCCGCGGCGGTGCGATT
>Ga0105045_10004864_pt1 | contig 11738 bp, 11 predicted proteins | sample MAT02_FD_78089 | JGI IMG/M metagenome (GOLD analysis project Ga0105045, IMG submission 78089) | Freshwater microbial communities from Lake Fryxell liftoff mats and glacier meltwater in Antarctica - MAT-02 (megahit assembly) | ecosystem: Environmental > Aquatic > Freshwater > Ice > Liftoff... | reverse complement strand
TGCTGAACCAGGATTACATCCGCACCGCCCGCGCCAAGGGCGTCTCAGAGTCGCGCATCGTTATTCGCCATGCCTTGCGCGGTGGCTTGATTCCGGCGGTGGCATTCATCGGTCCAGCCTTCGCAGGGATGATCTCCGGATCCTTCGTGATGGAGGCAATTTGCCAAATTCCCGGCATGGGTCAGCACTTTGTGAACGCCGCCACGGATCGCGAATTCTTCCTCATTCAAGGGCTCGTTCTGTTTTACGGATTTCTCATCGTCGGCGCAAATCTCCTCGCGGACCTCGCTCAAATCGCTCTCAATCCACGATTGAGGAAAAGTTGAGTTTGATGGAAAGCTAAAGAATCAAGTTCCACCGTCAGCGTCATAATATCCAGCTCTTCTCTTTCTCTCAACCCTCAACCATCCACTCTCAACTTCTCCAAACTTCTCCATGGAAAAAGGCACCTCACTTTGGCAGGACGCATGGCATCGGCTCGCGCACAATCGCGCGGCAATTGTCAGCCTGTTTGTCCTCACCGTCATTCTGCTGCTCTGCTTCATCGGCCCGCTGCTGCCCTTGGTGCAAAGCCCGACTCTCATCGATCTTGCAAACCCCTCAGCACCTCCATCCGCCGCCCACTGGTTCGGCACTGATCAACTCGGGCGTGATCTCTTTTCCCGCGTGCTTTACGGCGGCCAGGTTTCGCTACTCGTCGGCATCGTTGCGACTGCCGTAGCCGTCGTTATCGGCGTCATCTACGGGGCCATCGCGGGCTATGCGGGCGGCAAGACTGACGATCTGATGATGCGCTTCGTCGATATTTTGTTTGCGTTGCCGTTTCTTGTGTTGGTGATTTTATTCGCGCTTGTGGTGGATAGACCTGCCTCGGAATTCACCACATGGGTAATAGAATTCACTGGCTTCGAACGCGATCGGGTGGCTCCGATTACCACCTTGATTCCCCTCTTCATCGCCATCGGTGCGATCGGTTGGCTAACGATTGCCCGCATCGTCCGGGCGCAGGTGATGTCGGTGAAAAAGCAGGATTTCGTCGAGGCGGCAGTGTCGCTTGGCCTCAGCCGCAGCCGGATCCTGTTCCGCCATATCCTACCGAACGTCATCGGCCCGATCATCATTTACACCACTCTCGCGGTGCCGGGCATCATGTTGTTAGAAAGTGTTCTTTCCTTCCTCGGGCTGGGCGTGAAGCCGCCCAATAGCTCATGGGGTATTCTCATCAAGGAAGGTGCCGACCGGATGGAGATCAACTGGCTGCTGCTTTTTTTCCCGTCGCTGTTTTTTGCCAGCACCCTCTTCGCCCTCAATTTCCTCGGCGATGGCCTGCGTGATGCGCTCGATCCCAAATCGGCCAAGGACTGATTTTTTATAATACAACTTATTCCATCATCTCCAACATCCCGCCATAATAGCCGGCGAAAAAACCAATGACCTTCCACGCCACGAAGCCGAGGATCATAAAGTATAACACCTTCGGCACGACTGCGGCCAGGAGCTTGGCGCTTGACGCGGCTTCCGCTTGATAGAGGCTGGCCCAGCGCGCCAAATCTTTATCCAAGGTACCTGCCTCTTCTCCGGTGAGATAGGAGCGGGCAAAGGTTTTCGGAAATGCCGCTTGAGTGATGAACTGCGGCCCCAATGCATTGCCTGCATTCACGGCTTTGACTAATTTTTTACCCGCACGCCGCAACATCGCGCTGTGCGAGGCAGAGGCTGAGACGGCGACGGTTTCACCCATCGGGATGCCAGCGAGCAGGCAGGAATGATAGACTTTGCAGAAACGCGCCATCGCCATATTCTGCCGGGTTTTGCCTAAAAACGGAATGTAATGTAGCAATTGATCGATCCACGAGTTAGTCGATCCCGCACGGAACAACGCACTTAACAACACTGATACAACTGCAACGATGATATAGAATGCAACAAGCGTAACTCCCAATTGAAAAAGAATTCCCGACAGCTCTTCACCCTTCATCAATGCTGTGGGAACTACTGCGATGAAGATTCCCAGGTGCAAAACGATGAGCGGATAGATCATCGCCATCACCATTTCCCGGCGGACGGCGGCGAGCATGCCAAAGTAGTCCGCAAGATGCTGGAATGCGGGCGCCAGCCTGCCACTCCGCTCGCCGGCGCTCAGGATGCTGCGCTCCAATTCGGAGACCGCTTCGCGATCTTGGGCAAAGGCTTCCGCGATGGTGTTTCCTGCTTTCAGACCTCGGTTGAGATCTCGCAGAAGGTTTGCCTGCACGGAGGGCAGCTTGCTATTCAGTAAGACTTTGGCCGCCTCGCGGATTCCGAAGCCAGCCTCCAACAGCTTCGCCATTTCCATGTAAAACAGGTGTTTATGTTTTGCTTGAGAGGCCATTGCTGGGCGGGAGATTCCGCTATTTCGCCTCGCGCACCAAGATCCATTTCACACTGGGAAGGAGCAAAGTTTCTGCGGTGCTGCATTGCCCGGAATAGTGCCTGACACCTGCGCAGTTGCAATCGTTGGGTATCGTTATCACCGACGCTATCTATTGATTTTGCAAACCTTTGCAAATTTTTGTTGCATCTTCCAACGATTGACCCTTATGGAAATCCGCAGCCGCGAAAGTGGCCTCCAATTGGAGCTGGAATCACCAGTCATACAAACTACTAAAAGATTTACCGATGGCCTTCACACCAAGCAAAGACCAAAAGCGCCGGGAGCGGGAGCAAAAGAAGCTGGACAAGCGGATGTCGCGCGAGGATGCAAGAGCAGAGAAGCTGGATGCCTTGCAAATCGCAGCGGAAGCCGAAGCTGCGGACGCCGCCGAGCTCACGGAAGCACAAATTCAAGCAAAGATTGAGGCAGACTTCGAGGCGGAACTCGAGGCGGAGGCCGCCGCTGAGCGTGAGTCCAGAATCGCCTGTTGAGGTATTTGGCAAGACGTCCCACCTGACAGGCAACTTTTAAATGAGCATCCGACTGCCTGTTCGCCGGGTGAAAATCAGCGCTGGTAGGTGATGATTGGCTGGTTTTGACCTTCGGAAATGAGGTGGATTTGCTGGCCGTCTCTGGAGAAGGCAAGCGACTCTGCTTGTGGCAGACCGTGGGGTGCGAGAATACGGGGTTTCTTGGCAAACGCCTCGGCCCATGTCTCTTTGGAGTTCCGCTGGAATAGAAAAACACTGTAGTAGGTGAGGATGGCTGCAAGTGATCCATCCTCACTGAAGTCCATGCCTACCGGTTGATTGGCGAAGGGGATGAAGCGGGCGGCGGGTGAGTTGGTATCAGTCATACCGACTTTTTTTGCCATGAGGCTTTCGGGATTTGCTGATGCTCGCAATGGCAGTTCAAAAATTTCCGGAGGTATGGTGCGTTTGGAAACGAGAATAATTTTCTGCCTGGAGGAATCCACCGCCACTGCCTCGCAGTCGCGCGGGCCACCTTCGTAGGTGAATTCGAGGCTCCATGCGCTGGTGGCGGTGCCGCTGAGTTTTCCCCCAGTGGCTGGGAGGGCGGGCTCGGGTAAAATGTAAAGTGTGCAAGAATTACGCGATCCTCGATTGTCGCCAGTATCTGCGATGAGGAGATAGGCTTTCCCATCGAGTGTGAATGAGGCGAGATCTTCCCAATCCGTATTTTTGGAATTAATGAGAGTGACCTTGCCGGAGTCCGAGCCATCAGTCCGGAATAGATGTAGATCAGTAGTCCCACCACTATCATTGATGGCCCATAGGAATTGATTATTCTTGGGTGAAACGGCAAGGCCGCTGGCTTCGGTAAGTGCGGCGGATGCTATCAAAGGTTTGGCCGCTGAAAGCATGAAGTCCCCCGCCGCGGCATGGGCGAAGATTGTATTTCCTATCAATAATAATCGGATGAATGAACTTATCATTGGGAATCAAGGCCCTTTGCCGCGAGGGCGCGGCGGAGGCGGATATGGAGGTCTGCGAGCACGTTCATGAAGTAGATATAGGCATCGTAGGGACTTGGGTAAGGCGTGAAGTAGCGGTGCACGCTGCCATCGGTGCCGCCCTTGGTGGCCATCCAGTAGAAGTGATCCGAAGTTTGCATCTTCGCCCAAGTATGGGTGAGTTCCGGATCATTTACAGCGAGGATTTTTTGCTCTAACTTATGGATTTTCCCAATAGCTTCCTGCTGCATCACATTGCCCATCCAAGCGGAAAGATCGCGCTCGGCATCCGCCCATGAGGTGAGTGATGGGCAGGAATAGGCTTGGGAAGCGCGGTAGAGATCGACGGCTTCGGACGGCGTTACCCATTGGAGCCCGGCTTCCTGGGTGGCCTCGGGCATGGCATTCCAGAAATCAAAGATGCCAGTTTCCTGCCACTGGTGCTCGCCGATGTTTTCATAGTCCATGAAAAGATTCACCAAATCGCCCTCAGAGGCAGCGAGCCAGTCGGCAAATCTCCGGGCGGTGAGAGGGTGCTCGCTCCATTGAGGGTCGGAGAAACGAAAACCGATGTCGTCCGAGAGGCGGCTGTTCCGGAGCAGTGTCTTGATGCGGGCGGTCTGTGGGGCGCGGTAGAGGAAATTCGGGGATTGGCCATCAAGATTCGCTTCCACCCCTTCGGCGATGACTCCATCGAAGCCCATGGTTTCCGCCTTGGCGGCGATGGCATCATTGTAGATCAGCTCGGTGTTGCGAAAAACCCGCGGGCGGACGGAAAAGACATCCTCGATGAGCTGGAGATGCATGTCCACCTGGCGGTCGAATTCTTTATTCGAGTGCACAAACGCGAGTGAGTGGTAGTAGGTCTCCGCCAGCAGCTCGACGCCACCGGAGGCCACGAGGTTTTTGAAGGACTCGAGGACATCAGGGCGGAAGCGTTGCATTTGCTCGATCAGCGTGCCGCTGATCGAGAGGGCCATGCGGAAGCGGCCATGATTTTCCTCGATGAGGTGCTGGAACATCGCGTTGGCCGGGAGGTAACATTTTTCCGCGACCTTATCAAGGATAGTGGCATTGAGCGAGTCATCTTCATGGGCCGCATTCTCGCCAATCCGGAAGAAGTCGTAGGGCAGCAGCCGATTGGGCTGGTGCACTTGGAAGTAGAGGCAAACGTCTGGCATGGGTTAAACAGGAAGAACTTATAGTATGAGGAAACTAGGTAATGATTTCATGATAGATTTTGATCACCTTGGCGGCGGCGGCATCCCAGGTGGAGGCGGCGATATCGAGCTTCGCTTGCTCGATGACGGTGGCACGCAAGGTAGGATCGGTGAGCAAAGCGTGAATGTGTTTCGCCATCAGTTCGACATCCCAATAGTCTGCGAGGAGGGCGCCTTTGAGCACCTCCGCCACGCCGGATTGCTTGGAGATGACGGCGGGAATGCCGAATTGGGCGGCTTCGAGCGCGGAAAGGCCGAATGGCTCGGAGACGGAGGGCATGCAATAGACATCCGTCATCGAGAGCAGATCGTGGACTTTTTCCTTATCGAGGAAGCCGGTGAAATGGAAGTGGCTACCAAGGCCGCGGAAGGCTCCGCTCTCGATGAGGGGCCGGAGCTTCTCGCCGGTGCCAGCGACTACGAAGCGGACGTTGGGATCCCGCGCGATGACACGCGCCGCAGTTTCGAGGAAAAATTCCGGGCCCTTTTGGGAAGTAAGGCGGCCGAGGAAGAGCACGAGTTTTTCAGGAAATTTCTTCTTGGTGGCAAAGGAGGCGACCGGCTCCGCGCCATTATGGACGGGGCGGATTTTTCTACCAGGGATGCCGTAGTGTTTGGCGATGATTTCTCCGGTGTAGCGGCTCACGGGAATGATGCAATCGGCCTGCTCCATGCCATGCTTTTCGATTTCATAGATCCAGCCATGGTCGTCTGAGCCGGAGCGATCATATTGCAGGGCATGAACGTGGAGCACCAGTGGTTTTCCCGTGGCTTTCTTAACTTCGACACCCGCAAGGAAAGTCATCCAATCGTGGGCGTGGATGATATCGAATTCTTCCAACATCGCGAGTTTGGCGGCGATTTTTGAAAACTCGATGACTTTGGCACCCAAGTCCGGGCCATAGAGTCCGCCGATTTTAAAGGTCTCGAGTTGGGCAGCGGTGGTCTTTGAAAAAACGGTCTCTTCGGTGCGTATCGTCTTTTCAAAACAAGTTGAAACGGCGGCGGATCGACCGTCGTCGTAGGGATCGAGGAAAATCGGGATTTCGCGAACCAAGGCGAAACTTTGATAACGGTAGCGCTTTTCCGCAGATTCGATTTCCTCCAGCCGCAGATGATTGAGGCCGCGCAGGGAGAAATTTTTGAAATCCGCACCAGGTGTGCCCATCGGCACCAGCACGGTGAGATCGACGGATTTGGCGAGTGCCTGCGAGAGGCCCAGGCAGGCCACACCGAGGCCACCATTGATAAGAGGAGGGAACTCCCAGCCGAGCTTAAGGACACGCAGGCGTTTCATCTGGATAGGGATTATTAAGCAAGTGCCGGGCCAAGATCAAGCGACCTCAAAGCCTGGCAAATGAGGATGGACTATGGCGTTCCCAGGAGTTTCAGGAAATCTGCGGGGGCATCAAACAGGAAATCAGGGGCGCAGGCAGCGAGCGATTCTTTCGAGTTGAAGCCCCAAGTGACAGCGGCGATGGGGACACCGGCTTTTTGCGATGCTTTTACATCCCGCACCTCGTCGCCGCAGTAAAGCATCTGCTCCGGGCGGAGAGAAAATGTTTTACCGATGGCTTTGAGGTGTTTGGCCTTGCCTGTGAGATTGGAGGTGGAGGAAATAAAATCGAACTGCTCGCGTAGCCCGTGGGTTCGGAGGAATAAGTCCACGTTGGCATTGGTGTTGGACGTTAGAATTCCGAGGCTATGGACATGGCGGCGCAGCTCGACCAGAACATGGCCCATGCCCTCGATCAGATTGAGCTCGGCGATATTACTGCGCATCATGCCGGTGCCGCGAGCGATCAAGGCTGGCACGCGGCGCTTTGGAATTTCCAAATGACCAAGCAGATCTTTGAGGGAAAGATGGCGCAGGCTGGCTAGCTCGTGCTCCTCTATTTTGCGGATCCCATAGTCGGGAGCGATGAAGTTGAAAATCCGGCGGGTCTCGCCCAAGGTATCGGCGATGGTGCCGTCAAAATCGAAAATAAGGGTGCGAAACTTCATTGGGACGTGAAGATTGAGTCACCTGTCCATCATTTATACCAGCGGCAAATTGGGATGAATATCTTCTGCAAGTGACGATTGCTCACCTGCGAGGTGGCGCAATAGTGCGGCGAATGCGATCATTGCCGCATTGTCCGCGCAGAATTCGGCTGAGGCTGGGGTGAGTTCCAGCCCTTCGGCTTGGCATGCGGTCGCTAGCGCATGGCGCAATGCGAGATTGAGACTCACGCCGCCGGAGAGCCCGATCTGGCGGTGGCCGGTCTGCCGCGCAGCGCGCAGCGTTTTCCGGACGAGGATCTCGATGACGGCCTGCTGGAAAGAGGCGGCGATGTCTGCCACGGAGAAGCCGCTCGATTCGCGTTGGAGGGTGTAAAGCACGGCGGTTTTAAGCCCTGAGAAGGAGAAATCCAAGTGCGGCTCATGCAGCATGGAGCGGGGGAAATCATAGGCTTTGGGATTCCCATGGAGTGCGGCTTTTTCAATTTCCGGCCCGCCTGGATAGGGCAGCCCCAGCATTTTTCCGACCTTGTCATAGGCCTCGCCCGCAGCGTCATCCCGGGTGCCGCCAAGTTTCCGGTAACTTCCCACACCTTTCACGTCCAGCAGAAGTGTATGCCCACCGGAGACGATCAGACCTACATGAGGCGGCACTGCGGCCCGCTCGAGAAAGGGTGAGAGCAGGTGGCCCTCAAGGTGATTGATGCCGAGATAAGGCTTCCTGCAAGCACACGCCATCGCCTTAGCAGCGGTGCTGCCGATCAAGAGGGAGGATGCCAGCCCCGGGCCGGTGGTCGCGGCAAAAGCATCGATCTGCTGCATCGTAACGCCTGCATTGGCGAGCGCGGTTTCCACCAGACTCCGGAGGTGCAGCGAGTGATTGCGAGATGCGAGCTCCGGCACCACTCCACCATGCTCACGGTGAAGCGCGATCTGTGAGGAAATTTCTGATGCGAGAACCTCGGCGGGTTCTTCGCGAGTCCCGCGGAGCAGCGCCACCGCTGTCTCGTCACAGGAAGATTCGATTGCCAAAATAACCGCCACAGCCGTGTTCATAGCGCAGAGTTGCCCGTTTAACCCAATTAAAATTTCGGGGGAAATAAAGATCTTTCACGCTTCATCCATCGTTTGAGTGACCACTTCTTCGGGATCGATGTCGGCCCGCTGGTAAGTGGAAACAGCCGAGCGCACCATCGCCACGGCGCTCTCGCGCTCGTCATGGATCACCTGCACGCCGAGTTCTCTGAGGCGCAGGACTTCATTGGGGAATTTGGCACGGGCAAAGATGACGATGCCGGCATTCCGCTCGCGCACCAGCGGTACGGCGATGCAGGTGGCACTCACCGCAGGAAAGGTAAAGGCCACCAGCCTCGCCCGTTGGATTCCCGCCAGATCCAGTGCTTCCGGGTGAGTGGCATTCGCGAAAAGCACCGGCTGGCCCTCCTTTTTCAGCGCCCTCACGGTATCGGCGTTTTGCTCGAGCACCAAGGTATCGACTCCGCAGCGTTTCAGCGCCTCATTGAGCGAGCGGCCCACCGGTCCATAGCCGCAGATAACCGCGTGATCGGTGATTTCCTTGATCGCACGGCTGGGCTTGAGCATTTCTGGCGCGGGCTTATGCGCCTGCATTATGCCCTTGGCTTCCAACCATTTCCCGGTGGGGCGCGAAAACCTCATCAAGGATGGCACCACGGCCATGGTGAGCGCCGTGCACATCAGGAGAATCTGCTCGGTCGCGGGATCGAAGGGACGGTATCCCCCCGCCCTGCCAATCAGGACCAGGGAAAACTCACCCGTACTCGCAAGACTCGCCGCCGCGAGCAAGGCCGGACGCCCCGGCAAACGCATGATTATGAGCACCACAAACGCAATGCTGCCCTTCAGCGTGAGGATCAGAACACTCCCTAACAAAATTTTCACCCCATCCGTAGCAAACACCGATAGATCAATCAACAAGCCCACCGAGATAAAAAAGATCGCAAGGAAAAGATCCTTGAAAGGTAGAATATCTGATAGAATCCGATGGCTGTAAATCGACTCGCTCACCACCAATCCAGCAGCGAAGGCACCGAGTGCAAGCGAGAGATTCAGAGCCCCCCCGGCAAACGCGACTCCAGCACAGAGGGTAATGACCGTAAGGGTAAATAGCTCACGGCTGCGGGTTTTGGCCACCGCATGCAGCAGCGGCGTAAGGCCAAAGCGGCCCAGCAACCATGCACCGATTAGAAACAATACGCCCTTTCCCAGAGCGATGGCCATTTGCAACGGCACCGTGCCCTCGCCTTGGCCGTAGAGCGCAGGCATCAGCAGGAAAAACAAAATCACGAAGATGTCCTGAAACAAAGCGATGCCCAGGCCAGCCCTCGCGCCAGGGTTATTCTGCTGGCCCAGATCATCGAACGACATCATCGCCACCGCCGTGGAGCCGAGTGCCACCGCCACTCCCAGCACGATGCTGTCCGCGATGGGAAAACCGAACATCCGCGCCAGCCCGCCCGCGATTCCCGCAGTCACGGCCATTTGCAAGCCACCGCCGATGAGGGCCGTGCGCCACAGATGTTTGAACTCAGAAAGCGAGAATTCGATGCCTAGGGTAAACATCAACAAGACCACCCCGATTTCCGCGAAATTACTGATCACCGGATCGCCCTTATCCAATCCCGTCAGCCACAAGAGGCCGAAGTTTCCGATCAAGACACCACTAATCAAGTAGCCCACCAGCAGGCTTTGTTTGAATCTCACCAACACCAACGAGACAAGCACCGCCAGCAACAGCACCACGGTAAGCAAGGCAAACAGCGGCGATATATTGGCCAACGAGGTTGCGAGAAGATTATAACTAAAACCCATCTGCCCGAGCGTCTCGCGAAAGCACAGATGAGCAAAGAATAAAAACTCAGATCCTTGCAGCCGGATATGATTCGCCCGCTGCATCTGGCAGGAAAAACTCCGTACTGGTCCGCTTGGCATAGCCCAAGGCCATCCGTGCGCCCGCCGTGACTTCCGGGGAGATGCTGGTGAGCTCGCCACTCGTCCGGCCACTTGCATCTTGCAGATTTCCCACGCCAAATTGCGGCTCGGGCGGCAGTGAAAATTTCGTCAGATAACGATTCACTTTTCCCGCAGACTTGATCCGGGAAATCACCTCCTGCCCGATGTAACAACCTTTCTGATAGGAGATATCGGAGTTCTCCAACAGGGCTTCCGGCGGCAGCATGCCTTCAGTGAGCTCACGCCCCCATGCTGGAATGCCTTGCGCAATGCGGAAGGCTTCGAGCGCGTCTCCGGTTAAAACCGGCGCAATTTCCGAGGCCACGAAATCCATCGAATCGGGAATCCACCAATCCACCCCCGGCACTCCAAAGCGCTGCGAGTGACGCACAATCACGCCCGCCGGCACTTGCGCGATGACCCCGGTGAAGTGGATCAAACGGAACGCTCCAGTGCGATCGCTCACCTCCACCTCGTCCGCGATGAGGTAGCGAGTGAGCCGGGCTTCGAGAGCCTCCTGCCATTCCGCGAGGCCACTCAGCCAGACGCTGTCCGTGGCCACAGCCGTGATGGAAACCCGGAATTGCAAGCGGCCCTTCGCATCCGTCACACACGCCGGTAGCGAAATGTCCGTCCCCACCAGCCGGCGGACATCCTGCGTGATTTGGCCATTGAGAAAGCGCACCGCATCCGGTCCGGTGAACTCAAGCAAGCTGGGATGCCCCAAGTCGATTTGATAGATTGGCGCACTCATCCTTCCAAATACGGCTTGGCAAGCACCGAGAAATCATCATCGCCCAGACCCTTTTCACACAGACTTGCCATCCGCTGGGACACCGCCGCGATCGCTGGGGTATCAAGCTGCGAGGCCGCTACCAGCTCCAACATGTAGCGGCTATCTTTCAGCATGTTTGCCAAAGAAAAATGGGGTTCATAATTCCCGGCAAGGATCAGCGGAAATTTCATCGCCGTGAGAGCTGAACCCGAGGCGTTTTGCGCGACAGCTTGTGCCAGACGCTCGCCGGTGACACCGTGATGAGTAGCGATCGCCAGAGCCTCGGCCATCGCTTGTGCGGTGCAGGCAGAGATCAGATTAGTGGCTAATTTTAAGACCGTCGCAGCACCTACCGCGCCACAATGGAGTCGCGCCTTGCTAGTAATGGCCAGATATTCATCCAGCTCGGTGGCCAAGGCGGGGTCGCCACCCAGATAGTAAATAAGCTGGCCATTGGCTGCGGCTACCTTGCTGCCGGTGAAGGGCGCATCGAGAAAACGGCAGCCGCGGCTTTCGCAAAATTTTACCAACCAATGAGTGGTTTCCAGATCTATTGTCGCGTGATTTAAAATGATTTGCCCCGGCTGAAGAGTCGCCGAGAGAGATTGGAAAATTTCTCTAACAGCCAGTCCATCCTTGAGATAAACGGAAACAAGATCAGCCTCACCCACCGCTGCTTGTGGGCTACCCACCTCATAGGCCAAGCCCTTGGGCGTGCGATTCCAGACCACCACACTCCAGCCCGCATCGAGCAGGCGGGTAGCCGCGCGCGAGCCGATGATTCCCAGCCCCAAAACCGCCACGCGGCCTTCAACGATAGGACTCATTGTTGGCGCTTGAGTGCGAGCTCCACGAGCTGGGCCG